>ENA-OZAJ01000148-OZAJ01000148.1-human-gut-metagenome-genome-assembly--contig:-NODE-148-length-42055-cov-14.853024_pt1 | contig 42055 bp, 29 predicted proteins | sample MGYA00243301_ERZ653499 | MGnify/ENA primary metagenome ERZ653499 (study PRJEB26926, sample SAMN06165039) | human gut metagenome | biome: ENVO:00009003; feature: ENVO:2100002; material: ENVO:00002003... | reverse complement strand
TTTTAAGTGCAATCCTGTTCGGAGCCTTGATGGTTACCTCGACAGGAACATTTGTGTCTTGTAAGGATTACGACGATGATATCGACGAAATCAACGGCAAGATTGACAAGATTGAAACCACACTGTCTGAATTGGAGTCAAAGATTGGCGACAAGGGTGTGACCAGTGTGACTTTCGACGAAAAGACAGGTGTATTGACTGTAGTTGACGGTACGGGTACAAAAACGTATACCATTAAAACAACAGCTCCTGATGTAGACGAACTAACCATTACTATTGAAGGCAAAGACCTTAAAGTAGACGGAAAAGTGATAGGTCAGGTAGGTGACACAGTCGCAGTGAAAAACGGTGAGTTGACAATCAATGGTACAGCTACCGGCATCAAGGTTGGTCAATATGCTATTTTGGACAATCAAAGCGCAGGTACTGTAACCATCACTCTGCCCGATGCAGACGGCAAATTGCAAACTGTTGAGTTGATGAAAGCATCTGCTGCATTGACTTCTGTACAGTTCCAAAAAGAGAATCCTGAATTCGTTGATATTGAAGGAACTGCCACTGCATTTCAATGGGGTACTGCCCGTATCGCATTCCCTAACTGGGGAGGTAAAAAAGGTGCTATCACCAGAAATCAGTTGATGGTAGGTCAGACTAACGTCGTAAAGGTTCAGGTTACTCCTGCCGGCTATGACTTAGGAGCACAGACACTGACTTTGGTCGATTCAAGAGGCAATGTAGCTCCGGCAAATATAACTGCTGTTGCAAACAACAGATTAATGTCTCGTGCTGCATCGGCTAACGGCAGCTGGGATTTGTCTATCGAAATGACAGACGACGTTACTGCAACCAACATTGCAAAGATATTCGATTACGATCCTGTTGCCGGTACCGGACATATGGCATACACATTATGTGTAAACGGTATTCCTTATACTACTTATGAATTGGCTGTTAAACCCGACGATAATAAGTCTTCTGTTTCCGCAGCCATTACAGGTCTAACCGATGCTGATATAAAATATGTAGCAGCAGACGGACGAGTAGCAGATTTATCATCTGGTAAATTCCCCACCGGAAGCACAGAACTGTTTATCGAAAAGAATAATTTGTATGATTCATACATCACTTTTGAAGGTACAAACAAATCTTTGGCAGAACAATACGGAATCACTGTTGACGGTATGACTATCAATGTTCCTGCTTCTGCTACAGGTGTAACTATCAAGGGTATTGTACATACAATGGCTATCAACGGTTACGAATCTGCAATTACCGACAACGAAGTTACATTCAATATCATCGGTAGCACAGTAACTGCTCAGAGTATCGCTGCTACAACCCATCAGATTGCACCCGCCGCAACTGCTGCCGATGTTCTGAAAAAAGTACGCATCGATTTAGGTGATGTATTCAAGAATATTCCTGCCGCAACTCGTGAAGCAGCACGTGAAACAGCTCAGTTCTATGTAGTAGAAGAAAAGAGTCAGACCGGCTTCTTGATAGGAGATAATACTGCATTGAGTAACTCTACTTACAATAAGTTCAATACTGTTTCATATCTGAAAGCTGACGAAACACAATGGACAGATAATACAGACGATATTCTTGACTTGCGTTATATCGAATTGGAAGTAGCAGGTAAAGTAGCTGCTGATGCTCAACCGGGTGACTATCAATTGTCATTTGTTGTAATGGATGAGAATTATGTAGCAGGTAGCGGAAATATTAAAGGCAATGAAATCATCAAGATTAATATGCCGGTTAATGTGACTGTTCCTTCATTCGCTGATATGTTTGAAAAGACTGCTACCGAATGGAACACTGCCAAGACTGAATTCAATGCTAGAATTTATGTTGAACCTACCAATGATGCTCAACTGAGATTTGGCGAAGCCTTTAATAAGACTGCCAACTATGCAGATGCAGAGTATTCACAAGTTGTGTATGACGTGAAATATATTGATTCTAAATCTCCGATAGCTACCTCAAGTAATGTTGAACTTTCAACAGAGAACGGAATAGCAAGAATCAGCGGCAGAGGAGGATTAGCAATTCTGGATAAGACAGTGGTATACAATGCTACAGGAGATGCTCTGAAAGAAAATACGTTCGCAAACATGACAGCATATTATCCGTTGTTCTATCAGGCTCAAATTTCTGATCTAAACTCAACCTTGACTAATGATGAGTTCGATGCTTTGCAGGAAGCATTTACAGTAGCATCTGATTCTTATACATCGAAACTTGTTACTCCTCTTGCAGGTGTAGCTATCAGTACCGGTGATATTGTTCTTAATGCAACCGGAGAAGCAGCGCTTTCACTTAAATTGGGTACATCAACTGTAGCTGTAAACAACACTAACATTGCTAGTGGAGCAACAGCAGCACTAACCAACTCTAATGGCGCCAGCTATACTCTTGATACTGCAGCTCCTAGTGGCAATGTAGTAAAAGCTGAATTTACAATTGAATCCGGTGCAACCGTAACTTTGACAGCTACTGGTATTAAAGTTACCGATTTGACAGGTATGTCAACATTAAAAGTTACTTTGACTGACGCTACAGGCATTGTCTATACATCTACCGTACAGATTCAGCCCGCCAAATAATGAAGTAGTATAAACCCTACTTATAAATAACTCAAAAGACCGCCTCAATCACTGTGTTGGGACGGTCTTTTTCAATATTCCACACCTTTAACAAACATTGCCAATCTTATTTTCTGTCCTCTTTTACGCCCTGACTTCGTCAATGTGTCCCCCAAAAAAATCATCATCAAACAACAGAGCGACGCGCTTGTGTCGTTCTATAATCATTGTTCTGCTGATTTGAAGAGAGAAAGTTATAATATTATAAGGTTCTACAAAAGACTCTGATTCTCAACAAAAAGTATTATCTTTGCCAAAGGAAAGGATAGATATTATGGTAAAAACAAAAGCAACAAAAGAAGAAACTTTAGCCAAATTTAAAGCAGCAAGAGAAAAGAAACGTACTTGTCTGGCTAATTTGGAAAAGTCAATGAAGGAAGCCTATAAAAAACGTACAGGTAAGGAGGCTGAAACCTTTTTTGCATTATGAAACAGCTTCTTTCATTGAAACGTATTAACGAAAATTCTTCATATCCGGTAGAAACGACCGGAGAAGATGGATTTTATCAGTTCTTTACAGACGGGGGAGTACATTATTCTGTAGGGTTTATGGAAGATGATATTTTACTGTCACAGAACTCATATCAATTGATTATAGCCAATATCAATAACCATAAATCTCCCCGTGACCATAAAGTACGTGATACGATTATTGCTATCGTTGATGAATTTTTCAGGAACAACAACTCAACATTGCTCTATATTTGTGAGACCGGTGACAGCAAGCAAAGTATGCGTAGCCGATTGTTTGAGTATTGGTTCTCCACTTATAATCGGAAGGCTCTTTTTACAATGATTTCATCTTCAATTGTTGATGAAGAAGGTGTCGTAAACTTTGCAACGATAATTCTTCGTAATGACAATCCAAATTTATCGGAGATTATAGCTGAATTTACCGAATCAATCCAATTACTTAGTCAAAAACCTGAATGATAGGATAAGTGCCGATTTCAGGAACTTTAAACCCTTTGCTTACCAATAGCCAATATAATCTATTTCACTCCGGAACACGGTTGCTAACAGTATTACTGTGACCGGTTTGACAGGCATGTCTACATTAAAGGTAACATTTACCGATAACTCAAAAGACCGCCTCAACCACTGTGTTGGGACGGTCTTTTTCAATATTCCACACCTTTAACAAACATTGCCAATCTTATTTTCTGCCCTCTTTTATGCCTTATTTAACTACTCAAAAACAGATAATCTTCTAAATAATTGAATAGCAAAGAGAAAATCACTAAATTTGTCGCATCAATTGAAATTACGTAATTATCATTTTAAAATGAAGGAAGAATTCGAGCTAATCGCCAAGACTTTCCAGGGACTGGAAGAGGTTCTGGCAAAAGAACTCACCGAGCTGGGAGCCAGCAATATAGAAATAGGAAGACGCATGGTATCTTTTACCGGCGATAAGGAGATGATGTATAAGGCTAACTTCTATCTGCGTACAGCCATCCGTATCCTGAAACCCATTAAACACTTTGAAGCCAAAAATGCTGATGAAGTGTACGAAGCTATTAAATCCATCGCATGGGAAGAGTATTTAGACACCAACAAGAGCTTTGCAGTAGATGCAGTAGTATTCTCGAATGAATTCCGCCATTCAAAGTTCGTAGCCTATAAGGTGAAAGACGCCATCGTAGACTACTTCCGCGAGAAGAACGGCGAACGCCCTTCCATACGCATCAATAACCCTGATGTAGCACTGAACATACACATTGCCGAAGACAAATGTACTTTGTCACTCGATAGTTCCGGCGAATCATTACATCGCCGCGGTTATCGCCAGGAGGCAGTAGAAGCTCCGTTGAACGAAGTATTGGCAGCCGGTATGATTTTAATGACCGGCTGGAGAGGCGAATGTGACCTGATAGACCCGATGTGCGGTTCGGGAACTATTCCTATCGAAGCAGCCTTGATTGCACGTAATATCGCTCCGGGCGTATTCCGCAAAGAATTTGCGTTCGAAAAATGGAATGACTTCGACCAAGAATTATTCGATACAATTTATAACGATGATTCACAAGAACGTGAATTCACACACAAAGTATACGGATATGACAATAACCCGAAAGCCAATGAAATTGCAACACATAATGTGAAAGCAGCAGGACTGAGCAAAGAGGTAATCTTAAAAATACAACCGTTCCAGCAATTCGAACAACCGAAAGAAAAGAGTATTATCATCACCAACCCTCCTTACGGTGAACGTATTTCGACAAACGATTTATTAGGTTTATACCAAATGATTGGCGAACGACTGAAACATGCATTTGCCGGAAATGATGCATGGATATTGAGTTATCGTGAAGAATGCTTCGACCAGATCGGATTGAAACCATCAGTCAAAGTACCGCTGTTTAATGGTGCTTTGGAATGTGAATTCCGCAAATATCAATTGTTTGACGGCAAATATAAAGAGTTCCGCACTGAAAATAAAGACAGAGATTTCAAACCACGACGCGAAGATACTCGTCCCCGTCGCAACAGTGAAAGAGTGGAATACGGAGAACGGCGCGAACGACGCAACTTTGACGACAAACGCGAAGGACGTGGAGATTTCAAGAACAGAGACAGAAAAGACAGAGGAAACGAAGAAAGAAAAGAATTCAAACCACGCTTTAAAAGAGAGGAAAAATAGTAAAAAAATAACCAACCTGAGATTCTGATTCAGAAATTCAGGTTGGGGAAAAATAAGAAGCTATGAAGAATATTATACTAAAAAGTCTACTTATATTAATGACATCATGTATCTCTACTATGAATGTTATAGCGCAAGATAAGAAAAGTTTTACTCTCGAAGATTTGATGCCAGGAGGAAACAATTATTTCAATCTGCAACCCAAGAATCTGCATGGACTGAAATGGTGGGGAGACGTATGTGTCAACGCCGACATAGAAGAGGTAAAAGCGGTGAACCCGACCAACGGAAAAGAGACTGTTCTCTTCACCTTACAAGACACAAATGACTTACTGGCAGCCAAGGAACTGGGAAAGATGAATCATTTATACAATGTATCTTTTCCATATGCCGAAAAGTGGATGCTGATAAACACATCTACCCACAAAGTGCTGATTGACTGTGATAAAAAAGAAATAATATGGAGCCAGCCCATCGCTGCCAAAGCAGCCAACCAAGACTGGAACAAAGACAGCCGTTCGCTGGCTTATACCATTGCCAATAATTTGTTTGTAACCACAGCAGACGGTAAAACCCACCAAGTAACCGATGAACCCAAAGGCATCGTATGCGGTCAAAGTGTACACCGTCAGGAATTCGGTATTTATAAAGGTACATTCTGGAGTCCGAAAGGAAACCTGCTCGCTTTTTACCGCATGGATGAAACAATGGTAACGGATTACCCGCAAGTGAATACCACTACCCGTATCGCCACCCTCGAACCGGACAAGTATCCGATGGCAGGAATGACCAGCCATAAAGTTACCGTGGGAGTTTACAATCCTGCAACCGAAAAAACTGTTTACCTGAAAGCCGGTGACCCGACCGACCGCTATTTCACTAACATCAGCTGGAGCCCGGACGAAAAAAGCGTTTATGTGATAGAATTGAACCGTGACCAAAATCATGCAGAACTAGTGCGGTACAATGCAGAAAACGGAGAAAAAGATGCCGTGCTCTATGTGGAAGAACATCCCAAATATGTAGAGCCGCAACATATACTCACGTTCCTACCCTGGGATGAAACAAAATTTCTCTACCAAAGCCAACGTGACGGATACAACCATCTGTATCTGATGGATACACAATTGAAAGCAGAACCGACCTCATTCCGTACCGAAACAGATGGAACTTGTTATGAATATACTCATGTGAAGCAACTCACCCAAGGCACATGGTTAGTGAAAAACATTTTAGGTTTTAACCCTAAAGCCAAAGAAATCATCATCATGAGCACCGAGGTTTCTCCGTTACAGAGCAACGCATACGCCGTGAATGTAAAAACCGGAAAGCGCCGTCTCATCGGAAATAAGGATGGGATGCACAATGTACAACTGTCGGCAAGCGGTAAATATGTGATAGACAACTATACTTCTTCCACAGTCCCTCGTAATATCGACATTGTTCCTACTTCGGGTAAAGGAAAAAATATCAATTTGCTGACTGCTGCCAATCCGATGGATGCTTACAATATGCCCGAAATCACCCTTGGCACCATTAAAGCGGCCGACGGCAAGACAGATCTTTATTATCGTTTGATAAAACCGGTAAACTATGATCCCAACAAGAAATATCCGGCAGTCATCTATGTTTATGGCGGTCCTCATGCACAGATGATACACAATGTACGCAACTATGGTGCAGGAGGATGGGATATTTACATGGCCCAGCTGGGTTATGTAATGCTGACTGTCGACAGCCGCGGCAGTGACAATCGCGGACTGGAGTTTGAGAACTGCACCTTCCGCCAATTGGGTACAGAAGAAATGAAAGATCAGGTAAAAGGAGTGGAATTTCTGAAATCACTCGGTTATGTAGACGAAAACCGCATCGGTGTACATGGTTGGAGCTTCGGCGGCTTCATGACCACCAATCTCATGCTGACCTATAATGATATCTTTAAGGTAGGTGTAGCCGGTGGTCCGGTTATCGATTGGGGGTATTATGAAGTAATGTATGGCGAACGCTATATGGACAGTCCGCTCAGCAACCCGGAAGGCTATAATAAAGCAAATCTGAAATTAAGAGCCGGCGACCTGAAGGGACGGCTGATGCTGATTCATGGTGGTGAAGACCCCACCTGTGTACCACAACACAGCTACACCTTCCTGCGTGCATGCATTGATGCAGGTACACATCCCGACTTCTTCATCTACCCGGAAGACGGACACAATATGTTCGGCCGTGACCGTGTTCACTTATACGAACACATCACCCGCTATTTTGAAGACCATCTAAAATAATAAATTCAATATCAGAATATGAAACTGTTACTATTAGGCTCAGGCGGACGCGAACACGCCCTGGCATGGAAGATTGCCCAAAGCCCCAAGATTGAGAAACTGTATATAGCTCCGGGAAATGCCGGAACAAGCGAGGTAGGCGAAAATGTAGCTATCAAAGCCGACGACTTTGCAGCCATCAAAGAGTTTGTAGTAAAAAACGATATAAACATGGTAGTGGTAGGTCCCGAAGACCCACTGGTCAAAGGAATATACGATTACTTCAAGAATGACGAAGCACTGAAAAACGTACCTGTTATCGGTCCGTCAAAGGCGGGTGCCGTACTGGAAGGAAGCAAAGAATTTGCAAAAGGATTCATGCAGCGTCATCACATTCCGACTGCCGGTTATAAGAGCATTACTGCCGCTAATCTGGAAGAAGGTTTGGCATTTCTCGAAACACTGGAAGCTCCGTATGTACTGAAAGCCGACGGACTGTGTGCAGGCAAGGGGGTATTGATTCTGCCTACACTGGAAGAAGCCAAGAAAGAATTAAAAGAAATGCTGAGCGGTATGTTCGGTGATGCTTCCGCCACTGTAGTCATTGAAGAGTTTCTGAGTGGCATCGAATGTTCCGTATTCGTTCTGACAGACGGAAAGAACTACAAGATTCTGCCCGAAGCAAAGGACTACAAACGCATAGGTGAAGGCGACAAAGGTTTGAATACCGGTGGCATGGGTAGCATTTCTCCTGTTCCGTTTGCCGATAAGGAATGGATGCAAAAGGTAGAAGACCGCATCATCCGTCCCACTGTGGAAGGACTGGCTGCCGAAGGCATCGAATACAAAGGTTTCATCTTCTTCGGTCTTATCAATGTAAAAGGTGAACCGATGGTGATTGAATATAATGTCCGCATGGGCGACCCTGAAACAGAAAGCGTGATGCTTCGCATCAAGAGTGATTTGGTAGAACTCTTTGAAGGAGTGGCTGCCGGCAACCTGAATGAGAAGACATTGGAAATAGACCCGCGTTCTGCCGTATGTGTCATGCTGGTATCGGGCGGATATCCCGAACACTACGACAAAGGCTTTGCCATCAACGGGCTGGATGCTGTTGAAGACAGTATCGTATTTCATGCCGGAACCGCATTGAAAGACGGAAAGGTAGTAACTAGCGGCGGACGTGTCATTGCAGTCAGCTCATACGGTGTCGATAAATCAGAGGCATTGGCCCGGTCTTTTGCCAATGCCAAGAAGATTGATTTCGAAAAGAAGTATTTCCGCTCGGATATCGGATTCGACCTTTAATGGTGTCATAGTTGAAAAGATAATGCATGACAGGCTATAATAAACTCCAGACAGAGATAGCGACGGGAAGGTTAACCCTTCCCGTTGTTATCCTTATATGCCTGTTTTTATGGGGAGTCAGCATTCATTCATGGAATGAATTGATTAGTTTTATATCGTGTGCATTGACCGGATACATGATGATTGAAATAAATACAGCCTTCACCCTGATACGAACCCGGACGATGCTGCACGTCAGCCTGTTTGGGTTTATCATATCGGCATGTATGTTTCTTCATCCATTCCATATCTCCAATCTCGTTCCACCGGCATTTATCATTGCTCTGTTCCAATTATTCCGCAGCTACGAATCCGGACAGGCATCGGGGAACATCTTTCATTCCTTTTTCTTTATCGGACTCGGTAGTCTGGCTTTTCCACAACTATTGTATTTCGCTCCTTTGTTCTATATCAGTATGATCAGTTTTCGTTCTTTGTCGGCAAAAACATTCTTTGCCGGACTGGTTGGGCTGATAGTTCCCTATTGGTTTCTCTTCGGCTATGCCTTTTATAACGGTAAAATAGAACTGTTTTACAGCCCATTGCAGTCATTAATACAATTCCAGCCTATCCACTATACCGGTTTTACTCCCGATCAAATTATTTCGTGGGGAGGCATTACATTGATATCACTGACATGCAGCGTGCACTATTTTATAGTTTCCTATTTAGACAAGACGCGTACACGTTTATTCCTCTCATTTCTGATAGCCGTCGAAGCATGGATTTATGCACTAGGTTTGTTACAGCCTCAGCACTTCAATGTGTTGTTGCAATTACAAATCATTATGATGTCCATTTTAACAGGACATTTATTTACTTTAACCCGTAATCGCTTTTCCGGCATCTTTTTCATCATTACATTTGTTACCTTAATAACATTAGCTATTTATAATTTATGGATGCAATTCTTCAATTCCTGATAGACTGGGGGTATTGGGGGCTATTTCTCGGCTCTTTTATTGCCGGCAGTGTTCTTCCTTTCAGTTCGGAAGCTGTACTGGCAGCTTGTGTCGGTCCGCTGGGACTGGACCCGGTAATAAGTATTGCCGCAGCCACAGCCGGAAACGTATCCGGAGGCATGACCTGCTACTGGATGGGACATTTGGGTAACATGGAATGGATAGAGAAATATTTCCATGTCAAAAAAGAAAAAATGGACCGTGCCGAGAAGTTCGTACACGGACGGGGAGCATGGATGGCATTCTTTGCTTTTATCCCCATTTTGGGAAGTGCCATTTCCATCGTACTGGGCATGATGCGTGCCAATATATGGATTGTCATTCTGGCCATGACAATCGGAAAGGTACTTCGATATGCATTGTTGGTTTGGGGAGTGCTGGAAGCCTCCGCTTTAATGAAGTAATTTTATGGAACTGGAACAGACAGCAGACGGCAGTTATACACTCTATGTACCTGAGCTGGATGAGCATTATCATTCGGTAAAAGGAGCATTGACGGAGTCACAGCATATATTCATCGAAATGGGACTGAAGCATTCTCCGGTTGCCGAACCGCGTATTCTCGAAATAGGACTGGGCACAGGCCTGAATGCTTTCCTCACCCTGCTTACCGCAGAAGAGATTCGGAAGAAAGTATATTATACAGGCATCGAACGGTATCCGCTAAGCGAAGACACCGTACATAAATTGAATTATCCCGGCCTCATAGGAAAAGGACACGAAGACGATTACTACGCCATTCACCGTGCCGGATGGGAAACGGACGAGGTACTCTCTCCGTGGTTCACACTCCATAAGATAGAAGGGGATTTTACCCGCCTTTTTCATTCGGAAGAAGCAAGACAGACCTCTCTATCCGGTTATGACATTATCTATTTTGATGCGTTTGCACCCGAAAAGCAGCCGGAAATGTGGGAACAGTCTCTATTCAACTCTCTATATGAAATATTAAACAAAGGAGGTATCCTGACCACCTACTGCGCCAAAGGGATAGTAAGAAGAATGTTGCAGGCAGCCGGGTTTACAGTGGAACGTCTTCCGGGACCTCCGGGTGGAAAACGTGAAATATTACGTGCCACCAAATAAACGCTCAATAAATGAAAATATGAAACGAATCGTTCTCTTTCTCGTCACTCTGCTTTGCCTGAGTGCTTGCGGCTCCAAGCAGCAACAGTCCGGCAAAGAGACATTAACCGTTACACTCGAGCCGTTGCGATACTTCACGGAAGTCATTGCCGGAGATAAATATAATGTAGTCAGTATGGTTCCTAAGGGCAGCAGTCCGGAGACTTACGACCCTACTCCGCAACAGTTGGTCAATCTGGACAAAAGTACTGCCTACTTACGCATCGGTTACATTGGATTCGAACAAGCATGGATGGATAAATTGACTTCCAACGCCCCGCACCTCAAGGTATTCGATACTTCTAAAGGTATAGACCCTATCTATGAGGAAGAACACAACCATGGTGACCATCATCATGGAGGAGGCATCGAGCCACACATTTGGAACTCAACCCGGAATGCTGCTATAATAGCTGATAACATCTATGCTGCCCTGTGCCGGTTGGACAGTACCAATGCACCCTATTACAAACATCGTCTGGATAGTTTGCAAGGCATTATCACCCGGACAGACAATGAACTTCGCGGACTACTGCAACATGCAGATACCACTTTTCTTATTTATCACCCGGCATTAAGCTATTTCGCCCGCGATTACGGATTAAAACAAATCAGCATCGAAGAAGGAGGAAAAGAACCCTCGCCTGCTCATCTCAAAAATTTAATCGAGACCTGCCGCCGTGACAATGCTCACGTCATCTTTGTACAGCAGGAGTTTGATACGCGTAACGCCAAATTGATAGCCGATGAACTGGGAGTAGATGTCATCCCGATTAATCCGCTGAGCTATGATTGGCAGGAAGAAATGATAAATATAGCAAAGGCCCTTACCAAATAAAAGTGCTTATGACAAACCATCCTATTATACAACTAAACGATATCTCTGCCGCTTATGATGGAAAGACCGTACTCAGCCGTGTCAACCTGAACGTATATGAGCATGATTTTCTAGGTGTTATCGGCCCTAACGGAGGCGGAAAAACGACACTGATTAAATTAATCCTTGGACTGCTGAAACCGGTATCAGGCACCATCCGTTTTTATAAGAACGGCAAAGAAGTGCCGGAAATAACCATGGGATACCTGCCTCAGTACAACAGCATTGATAAGAAGTTTCCTATCTCGGTATACGAAGTTGTATTGTCCGGACTCAGCAAACAGAAATCATTGTTGCACCGCTATTCCCCGGAACAGCATGAACAGGTCAGGAGAATCATTTCCCGCATGGGACTGGAGGGACTGGAAGGACGTGCTATCGGTGAGCTGAGTGGCGGACAACTGCAACGGGCACTTCTGGGACGGGCACTTGTATCCAACCCGGAAGTGGTGATACTGGACGAACCTAACACATACATAGACAAACGCTTTGAAGCAAAATTATACTCTTTGCTGGAAGAAATCAATAAAGAACGGGCGATTATCCTGGTAAGTCACGATATCGGCACTGTCTTGCAGAACGTGAAGACAATAGCCTGTGTCAACGAAACACTGGATTATCACCCCGATACAGAAGTTCCCACCGAATGGCTGGAAGAGCACTTCGGATGCCCCATTGAACTGTTGGGACACGGCAATTTCCCCCATCGCATACTAAAATGTCACTGCCACGAAGACGGGCAGACTGAAAACAAAGATAAATAATTATCTACCGTAAGAGGCTGACCCCAAAAGTATATTGCACTCAGAATGACAAAATGAGCTGCCAAACTTTTCTGCCGGCCTCCTACAGTGGATAATTATGTTTATCACATCTTTACTTTCGTTTTCAAACGGATATCCTTGGAAGAAGCACCTACCCATATCTCAAACTCCCCGGATTCAAACACCCAGTCGGATTTCTTCTCACTGAAATACTGAAAAGCATCTCTGTCCAATGTCACCGAAACATGCTTTGTCTCGCCGGGACGAAGGAATACTTTTTGGAAACCTTTCAACTCCTTCAACGGACGTGCTTCCTTCGAAGCAATATCACGCACATATACCTGAGCCACTTCCGCTCCTTCATAGCCTCCCGTATTCGTTATATTGAAAGAGAGTGCAACCGACTTGTTCTTCTTGTCTATTTCCGTCAACTGCAAATCCGAATACTCGAACGAAGTATAAGACAAACCGTATCCAAACGGATAAAGCGGCTCAACCTGTTTCCGGTCATATCCACGATAACCCACGAATATTCCTTCATTATAATACACCTTCCGTTCTTTACGTGTCTCATCATAATTGCCACAAGCCGGAGAATCTTCCCATCTCTTTTCTATGGTAAAAGGCAACTTGGCTGAAGGAACCACCTTTCCCGACAGCATTTCGGCAAACGCTCGTCCTCCTGCCTGTCCCGGATACAGCAAATGCACCACTGCCTTTACCCGGTCAATCCACGGGCTCATTCTCACACCGCCTCCGGCATGCAGGCTGACAATAAGATTCGGATTTACCTCAGCCAGTTGATTTATCAATATATCCTGACCGTAAGGCAGTTCAAACGGACGGTCACGTCCTTCCAACTCAATGCTGCCGTCCAGACCGCCACAGAATATCACCACATCTGCCTGACGTGCCAACCGCAAAGCTTCCGAAAAATCAAGATTGCCTTTATAATCATATCCCAAACGAATCTCTGCCGGCAAACTTCGCTGGTTAAGGTATTCCAACTTCACATGCAGCCGTGCCCCCTTCTGACCGTCCACTGCCACTTGCCTGCAATCAAAAGACTGAGAAGCAGAGGCATCCAGGCACAACTTTCCGTCAATCCACAAACGGTATCCTCCTTGTGCGTCAACAAAGAACAGAAGACTGTCATTCCGTTCCACGGGAACATAGCCTTCCCATTCCACACGATAATCCTCGCCCAAACCTTCCTTCGGAGTTCCCCACCAAGAGAAATCCACATGCCGGTCGATTCTTTCCATCACCGGCTCCTTGTCCGAACTTTTTGCAGAGACAGAAGACGAAACAGCAGAAACACCATTATGACTATCTTCCGTTCTTCCCGCCGCCTTCGCCTGTTGCTGCATCAGCTTATCGGGCAAAGCACTGCCGTCGCCTTGCCCCATTTTATAATATTTTGCTCTCAGTCCTTGTTTTCCATCCTCGGTATAAAACTTAGCAGAACGGAACAATCTCGGCTTATATGCATTGGATATTCCTTCCGCATACCACACTTCCGCATCGGGATATTCCGCCTCTATCCCTTGCAGAACAGAAGTAACATGCCAAGGATGTACCTTAGAACTGCCACCACCCCCATAAGTCGTGCCGTTTACATTATTCTGCCTGTCCGTCACCAGGTTATAACAAGCATTGGGTCCGATTACTGCAATCTTAGTCACCCGCTTCAACGGCAACAGGTTATCTTCATTCTTCAGAAGAATCATTCCCTCCTTGGCTGCCTCGTATGCCATTCGGTTGGCTTTCGGGTTATAAACAGGAATAGTCGTATCCAACTGCGGGCGGTCAAAAAATCCCATTTCGATGCAGGTTCCGTAAATCCTCCGTACCTTCTCGTTAATAGTCTCCTCCGTCACCACTCCCTGTTCAATGAGAGGTAACAATTTCTCTCTGACAAACCAGTCGTTACTGCCCATCTCAAGGTCAAGTCCATGGTTGGCAGCCTTGTCTGCCGAATAGGTACATGCCCAGTCGGACATCAGCATTCCTTTAAATCCCCATTCCTTCTTCAATATATCGATAAGATATTTATTTTCCGTACAATATACGCCGTTCAACAAGTTATAGCCGGTCATCACAGCTTTCACCCCCGCCTTTTGCACTGCTGCCTTAAATGCCGGCAAGTATATCTCTCGCAACGCACGCTCGGACACTTCCGAACTGACCCTATAACGGTCGTACTCCTGGTCATTGGCTGCAAAATGTTTCACGGTGGCTATCACACCCCTTTCCTGCACCCCCTTGATGAAAGGAACAACCATCTCCGAAGACAGATAAGGGTCTTCACCCATGTATTCAAAGTTCCGGGCCCCCTTTGAAGCTCTGTAAGTGTTCACTCCCGGCGCCAAAAGGAAGTGAATGCCCCGGGCACGCCATTCCTGTCCGTAGCAGTCGCCTACCCGGGCTGCCAAGTCCCTATTCCATGATGCCGCCAAAGACAATGCCGACGGAAAGGCTGTCGCCTTGCCGAACAATCCCCATGAAGCAAGCCCCAAAGGTCCGTCCGCCAGTTTGAAAGCAGGTATACCCAATCGTTCGCAAGGATGAAGATAGAAATCCTGATAACCTGCCAACAAGTCTATCTTTTCTTCCAGTGTCATCCGACGGACTAAATCTTCCACTCTCTCCTCCACCGGCAAGTCTGCCCGGCGGAAAGGATAATCCTGAGCACTTATCTTCCATACAGAAGTACATAACAAAATGCAACAAGCGACAATTACTCTATTCATGAAATTCATATTCTTTAGATTTAATAAGTGAGGCGAAATTACAAAAAAAACTCTAAGACTAACAGTCGTAACACTAAATAACAGACATTCAGACGGTAAATAACTATTTCTTTACTATCTTTGTGCCCATCGAATGTTAACGAAACAAATATAATTTCATGAAACAGTACAAATTAGTAAACAATCTGGTTGGTTGGGTTACTTTTGTCATCGCAGCAATTACCTATTGCATGACTATTGAACCGACTGCCAGCTTCTGGGATTGCCCGGAATTTATCACTACCGGCTACAAACTTGAGGTAGGACACCCCCCCGGCGCACCTTTCTTTATGCTTACCGCCAACTTATTCAGCCAGTTCACAAGCGACCCCGGCCAAGTGGCCCGGATGGTAAACACCATGAGTGCCCTGATGAGTGCGGCGTGTATCTTATTCCTGTTTTGGAGTATCACACACCTCGTAAAAAAACTGGTATGCCCCGACGATAACGAAATGACATTGGGCAAACTCATTACTATAATGGGTTCGGGTCTTGTGGGAGCTTTGGCTTACACATGGAGCGACACCTTCTGGTTCAGTGCCGTAGAAGGTGAAGTATATGCCTATTCCAGCCTGTTCACAGCAGTGGTATTCTGGCTTATCCTGAAGTGGGAAAGCGTGGCAAACGAACCTCACAGTGACCGTTGGCTCATTCTGATAGCCTATCTGACAGGACTTTCCATTGGTGTGCACTTACTTAACTTACTGTGTATCCCCGCCATTGTATTGGTTTACTATTACAAAAAGAACCCCGATGCCAACCTGAAAGGCAGCCTGCTTGCCTTAGCCGGCTCGATGGTGCTGGTGGCTGCTGTGCTTTATGGCATCGTACCGGGCGTAGTGAAAGTGGGCGGATGGTTTGAACTACTGTTTGTCAACGGATTAGGAATGCCTTTCAACAGCGGATTGATTGTTTACATCATCCTGTTGGCCGCCTCCATCATTTGGGGAGTATATGAAAGTTATGTGGAAAAGAGCCGCAAACGCATGAACATCTCCTTCCTTGTCACCATTGCCATGCTGGGCATCCCATTCTACGGACACGGATGGAGCAGCACGTTCATCGGCATCATTGTCTTGGCAGCATTAGGTATCTACCTGTTTGCCAAGCTGGACAAAAAATACCAAATCAGTGCACGCACGCTCAATACCTCTTTGCTTTGCATCATGATGATTATGGTAGGTTATTCATCCTACGCGCTCATCGTGATTCGTTCCACAGCCAATACACCGATGGATCAGAACTCACCGGAAGATATCTTCACGCTGGGTGAATATCTTGGCCGCGAACAATACGGAACCCGTCCTTTGTTCTACGGACAGGCCTACACCTCAAAACCGGCACTGAAGGAAGTGGACGGCGGATGCGTGTATGATGTGACAGAAGGAGCTCCGGTATATCAACGGAAAGAAAAAGCTACTCCCGACGAAAAAGACAGCTACGAAGTGGTTCGCCATAAAACAGAATATAAGTATGCACAGAATATGCTGTTCCCGCGTATGTACAGTGATGCACCCGGTCACCCGCAAGCCTACGAAGACTGGCTGGGCGGCGTGGAAGGTACACAAGTGCCTTACGACCAATGCGGACAGATGATGATGGTAAAGGTTCCTACCCAATGGGAGAACATCAAGTTCTTTTTCTCTTATCAAGTGAACTTCATGTATTGGAGATACTTTATGTGGAACTTTGCCGGACGTCAGAATGACATTCAGGGACAAGGAGAAATAGAACACGGAAACTGGATTACCGGCATTCCGGTCATTGATAAATTCCTGGTAGGTGACCAAAGCCTGCTCCCCTCCGACCTGAAGAACAATAAAGGGCATAATGTATTCTACTGTCTGCCTCTTTTACTCGGACTTATCGGTCTGTTCTGGCAGGCTTACAAAGTGAGACGCATCACCACACCGGACGGAAAAATAATCTATGAACCGATTGGTATCCAACAGTTCTGGATTGTATTCTTCCTGTTCTTTATGACCGGTCTTGCCATTGTGCTTTACCTGAACCAGACACCTCTTCAACCCCGTGAACGCGACTATGCTTATGCCGGTTCGTTCTATGCTTTCGCAATCTGGATTGGTATGGGTGTGGCAGGTATCTCAGAATGGTTACAGAAGAAAATCGGTGAAAAACCGGCATCCATTCTTGCAACAGTTGTTTGCCTGTTGGTTCCCATCCAAATGGTAAGCCAGACTTGGGATGACCACGACCGCAGCAACCGCTATGTGGCACGCGACTTCGGACAAAACTATTTGAGCACTGTTCAGGAAGAAGGCAATCCGATTATCTTCACCAATGGTGACAACGATACATTCCCCTTGTGGTATAATCAGGAGACTGAAGGCTTCCGCACCGACGTGCGTGTGTGCAACCTGAGTTACCTGCAGACAGACTGGTATATTGACCAGATGAAGCGTCAGGCATACGATTCACCTGCCGTACCTATCGACTGGAGTCGCCTGGAATATGTGCAGGGACATAACGAAGCCGTTGCCATCCGTCCCGAAGTAATGGAAAGCATCAAGAACTTCTATAAACAAAACCCCGAAGATGCTGTGAGAGAGTTCGGAGAGAATCCTTATGAACTGAAGAATATCCTGAAATACTGGGTACGCTCTCCGAAAGAAGGTCTGCAGATGATTCCTACAGACAGTATCGTCATCAAGCTGGACAAAGAAGCCATCAAACGCTCGGGCATGATGATTCCCGACTCATTGCACGGTGAGATACCCGAGTATATGAATATCTCACTGAAAGGCAAGCGTATGCTTTACAAGAGTGAACTGATGATGCTCGAAATGCTGGCAAACACCAACTGGGAACGTCCGTTGTACATGGCCATCACCGTGGGCAGCGACAATCACCTGAACTTAGGCAACAACTTCATTCAGGAAGGTCTTGCCTACCGCATCACTCCGTTCAATACCACAGCACTCAACGCACGCATCGATTCGGAAAAAATGTATGACAACCTGATGAACAAGTTTAAGTTCGGAGGCATTGACAATCCGAATATCTATATTGACGAGACAGTCATGCGCATGTGCCTGACACACCGCCGTATGTTTATCCAACTTGCCAGCCAACTGATAAAGGAAGGCAAGAAAGACAAAGCACTGGAAGTTCTCGACTATAGTCTGAAAGTAATTCCCAGCACAACCGTGCCCCATGATTATATCATGAGCAGCTCGAAAGAAATGGCAGACGATTATCTGGCTTTGGGCGAGACGGAAAAAGCAGAAGCCATCCTGAGCGACCTGGCAAACAAGGCAGTGGAATATATCAGCTGGTATCTGAGCCTTGACGACCAACGCTTGGCCAATTCGTATGAAGAGTGTGTCCGCAATTTCTATATTCTGGACGAACTCAACAAGACTTTGGCACGTTGCAATACCGCAAGCGGTGTGGAAAGCGAAAGCGAACAGAAACCGAAATCGGATATGTCGGCACACTATGTCAAGAAGTTTGAAGAACTTTATGAAGTATTCAACAACCGCGTAGGCGGAAAAAGAAAATAAAAAGCACGCACGCTTATGTTAATAGAACAACCGCCACTGATACTCCGCATGCTCTATCCACGCGCCTTCTGGCGCATGGATAAGCATGTCAAAGCGGTCTATCTTACATTTGATGACGGACCTATTCCCGAAATCACGCCATGGGTGCTCGATTTGCTGGATAAATACAATATCAAAGCCACCTTCTTTTTGGTGGGCGACAATGTACGCAAGCATCCCGAAGAATTCAAGATGATAGTAGACCGCGGACATCGGCTGGGCAACCATACTTTTAACCATATTCGCGGATTTGAATACCGGAGCGATAATTATCTGGCCAACACCGATAAGGCAAACGAACTGATTCACACCAACCTCTTCCGACCGCCACACGGACACATGCGCTGGATGCAATATATGGTGCTCCGCCACAAATACCAGATAGTAATGTGGGACCTCGTCACCCGCGACTACAGCAAACGACTGAACGGGCGGCAAGTGCTACGCAAGGTCAAGCACTATGTGCGCAACGGCTCCATCATCACCTTCCACGACTCGCTTAAAGCAGAAAAAAACATGAAATATGCATTGCCGAGAGCCATTGAATGGTTACTGGAACAAGGATATGAATTCAAGGTGTTCGACTAATCACAGCCGGATAACCATTCAAATAAAAACACACAAAACCATGATGAAAAGAAAAACACTTCAATTACTGACCGGCGCATTGCTTTGCCAACCACTGTCGGCAGGAGAGCTCCAAGCGCAAGAACAAGACAAAGAACGCCCCAATATCCTATTCATTCTATCGGATGACCACACCTCACAGTCATGGGGCATTTACGGAGGTATACTGGCTCCGTATGTAAAGAACGACAATATCAAACGCCTTGCCGATGAAGGATGCGTGCTGGACAACTGCTTTTGCACCAATTCCATCTCTGCTCCCAGTCGCGCCACCATCCTGACAGGTGCCTACAGTCACCTCAACGGTGTAAGAACATTGGAAGACAGCTTCGACCGCGACCAGGATAATATTGCCAAACAAATGCAGGCAGGCGGCTATCAGACAGCCCTTTTCGGTAAATGGCACCTCAAGACACAACCCTCCGGCTTCGACACCTTCAGCGTGTTTCACGACCAGGGAGAATACATTAACCCGGTTTTCAAAACAGCCGAAAACTGGAAAGATGATACCGAAGGACGATACGGCACAGAAGAAAAAGGCTTCTCCACCGACTTGGTGACAGACAAATGTATCCAATGGATGGAAGAACGCAACACCGATAAACCGTTCATGCTCTGCTGCCACTTTAAGGCAACCCATGAGCCGTGGGATTTCCCCGAACGCATGAAACATCTATATGATGACGTAACCTTTCCCGAACCCGACACCATGATGGAGTTCGATACCATTGCTTCGGGACGCACCTTCACCGGACGTCAGCTTGAGAACATGGGATGGCGATGGGAACAGGCATCCAAAGGCCCCTGGTGGTGCCAATATCCCGAACTCCCCTTCAGCACCGAAGGCATGGACAGTATCTCCGCCCGAAAGAAGATATATCAGAAAATGATAAAAGATTATCTGCGCTGCGGTGCCACCATCGACGACAATATCGGCCGACTGCTCCGCTATCTGGACGAAAAAGGATTGGCAAAGAATACCATCGTCATTTATGTATCAGACCAAGGATACTTCCTGGGAGAACATGGATTCTTTGATAAACGAATGATGTATGAGGAACCACTCCGCATGCCGTTTGTCATCCGCTATCCCAAAGAGATACCTGCCGGCACACGCAACAAGGATATTATTCTGAACACAGACTTTGCAGCCATGCTTGCCGACTATGCCCACGTAAAGACTCCAAACAAATCGCAAGGACAAAGTTTCCGGGACAACCTTGCCGGAAACACACCCGAAAATTGGCGCAAAGATATGTATTACCGTTACTGGACACACCACACCATTCGTCCGGCACACATCGGCATCCGCAATGAACGCTATAAGCTGATGTTCCTTTACGGCAATAAGCTGGATGCCACCGGTTCGGACGATACTCCGACTGCTCCGGCTTGGGAGTTCTATGACTTGCAGAAAGACCCGCACGAAAATCACAACGCATATAAAGATGCCGAGTATGCTCCGGTTATCAAAGAGATGAAGGCACGCTTGCTGGAACTGAGAAAAGAAGCGAATGACGAAGACAGGAACTCGGAAGTAATGCAGGAAATCATCAAAAAGAACTTTTAAGGCGCAACAAGGGAAAGAAAGGGAGTGTGGCAACTCCCCAATGGCCCATCAAATCGTCTGCTGTAGGAGGATGTGTCAAAAGAAGAAAACGCTTAGGGCAGCTGACAAACAGCTTTCATTTATTTGGCAGGGATTACAATCGTATCTACCGGCTTCCCCTGCAGATCTTTCACCTCAAGCACCAGCTGATTGCTCTCTGCCACTGCCTTAATAACTGTCTTATGTGCATTATCAATGACAGGGAACTTCACCTTATCGGTCGGTTTGTTGTTAAAATAACGATGTAAATGTCCCGAAAGCATAACATCCACACCGGCCTGATTCAATATAGGAACAAACTTTTCAAGCACTTCCATTTGCCCATGCCACAAGTTTTTATCGGGTAAAGGAGGCATGTGCGCAATGACAATCTTGTACTTTGCCTGCTTGAAATCATCCGACTGCACTGCCTGTGCCAACCATTGCGCCTGTTCCGTGCGATAACGGTCATAATCCGTAATGCCACTATATTCAATGTCGGAATCCGGTTTATCTTCGCCTGTATCCAAAAAGATAAAACAAACAGGCCCCTGTCTCACCAGATAATACAAATGAGGTTCTTTAGGCGAAAAATAGCGCTGAAAAGAAGTGGCAAACAGTCCGCGGGTTTCATGGTTGCCACGTGCATAATACATCGGTTTTTCTTTTGCAAACAAATCTATGGCAACATCCATAAATCCGCTGAACAACCCTGACTCATCTTTTAGCTGAGTCAACATATCCCCATTAAAGATAATCATATCCATCTTTTTGTAGTCTGCAACCTCCAGCAATTTCGGAATATCGTCTGTACGACCATGAATATCATTAATCATTGCAAAAGAAGTCTCCGGCTTATGACGGTCGTTTGTAGTGAATACAAGCGGTTTGGCACCATATACATCCGTTGCCGCTACTTTTCCGTAAGTCACTTCCACACCTTGATGGTCCAAAACTTCCTGTGCGTATACCCGGTAACGATAACCGGTACCCGGTTTTAGTCCGCTAATCTTCACCACATGCAACAAGGAAGTGTTCTTCACACCGTTTGTTGTATCAAAAAACTTCTCCCGTTCTTTTTGATAATATGTACTACCGTCATCGGGAGCTAATTCCACCCAACCGACAGACGGCTTGCTGGCCATCCATACAATGGTTGTCTCCGTTTCTTTCAAATTCTGCAAATAAGGTCCATGTTCAATACGGATACGCTCCTGAGCAAAAGCCATACTTGCCAGACAAATACATAAGAAACCAATAATTATTCTTTGTTTCATCATCGTATTCCAGTTATTCAATAAAAAGAAAAAGTTACCTTGAAGCACACGGCTTTTTCAGGTAACTTTTTAATCATCCACTATATTCTTTTATTTCACAGTCACTGTCAATGGGTTACGTACCTGTTGGGCAAAATTCTCCAAATATTTCGTCCATTCGGTATCGGCGGCAAAACCATATTTGCTCCATCCGGAACCCCAATAGTAAACATATTCGGTTCCCGGTTCATAGTCGCTGATGCCCAACACATGTCCAAGGGCGCCACCGTGTTCTTTTCGTTCTGCTTCGGGGAAGAGCTGGGCTTTTGCAGCATTCAGACTGGCAGGAAATACAGCACCCACATAAATAACGCCATTATTATTTCGCGGATTCTGAGTAGAATCGGCATAAGCAATATACCCGGCATTGGAATCGAAAGAATATCCTGTCGGATTTTCTTTATGGATAACGATACCGGCTACAATAGGAGTCACTTCTTTCAAATCAGTATAAGAAATCACTGTTTTGTTCAACTGTGAACCTTTATCCAGCGAAATAACACGAGTTTCCACTACATTGCTATCTCCTTTTATAACCAATGGATTATAAACCAATTTTGCCGTGAAACGAAGCGGACCATTATCCAACACTTCACATTCTTTCCAACAATACGGATAAGCAATGGTGCTGTCGGGGAACAAAGCTGCCGCACCGCCACCCAATGTAGGTCCTACTGCATATACATCCATACCGTTACCGTGATCTACATGATAAGAGATATTCCTATTCAACTCGCCGTCATAGCGGTCTTCCACCACCGGTTCGGGAACACGTTTGGTAAATACGTCATAACCGTAAGCCTTTTCTCCGGTTGCCTGCAGTGCAGGACCATAAGCGCGATAAGCCGCACGGTCGTTTTCCCAAGCAATATCATCTACACGTTCGGGATAAACACGACCGCAGGAAATGACATCCACCGGTTGCGGATTACCCGGTTTAATAGTATAAGTGGCTGTGGAAGATGCCTTTACCGAGGTGGGAAAAATAAGCATATCATTATAAGTGACCTGATAAGGAACTTCCAGGTCGTTTTCATCCAATACAATCACTTGCGCCGTATCCGGCAATTGCAACTTAGATGAAATTTCCGCCATGGATACTTCCACCATCTCGCCGCTGCGGTCTATAGCCAAAGGATTGGTAACAGTTACAGTAACCGGCTGCTGTTGCGAACAAGAACACAACGAACATGCCGCTGCCACTGCTAAAAAGATTTTCTTCATATTATCTATAATTAATGAAAGGAGAATGGGGTTGTGTCAAAACATGGATAATGCTGTTTTGACACATCCCCCATCCGTACCTGAAAATAACCCTTTCCGGGCTTTATATTATTTGGGTTGTTTACCGATATAAGCCAAAATACCGCCGTCAACGTAAAGCACATGACCGTTGACGAAATCAGAAGCATCTGATGCCAGGAACACAGCAGGACCCTGCAAATCTTCAGGAGTTCCCCAACGTGCAGCCGGAGTCTTGGCAATGATGAACTGGTCGAACGGATGGCGTGAACCATCAGCCTGAAGTTCACGCAACGGAGCTGTCTGAGGAGTAGCGATATAACCCGGACCGATACCGTTACACTGAATATTGTATTCACCATATTCAGAAGCAATATTACGGGTCAGCATCTTCAAACCACCCTTGGCAGCTGCATAAGCAGATACAGTTTCACGTCCCAGCTCACTCATCATAGAACAGATATTGATAATCTTTCCATGACCTTTCTTAATCATGCCGGGGATAACGGCTTTAGACACGATAAACGGAGCATTCAAGTCAACGTCGATAACCTGACGGAATTCTGCCGCACTCATGTCGCACATCGGAATACGTTTGATAATACCTGCATTGTTTACAAGGATATCGATAACACCTACCTCTTTTTCTACCTGTGCCACCAAAGCGTTCACTTGTTCTTCGCTGGTAACGTCACAAACATAACCGAAAGCCTTGATACCTTTTTCCTGATAAGCAGCCAAGCCTTTGTCTACCAATTCCTGCTTGATATCGTTGAAAACAATAGTGGCACCTGCTGCAGCAAAAGCCGATGCAATAGCAAAACCAATTCCGTAAGAAGCGCCTGTTACAAGAGCTACCTTACCTTCCAATGAAAAATTCACCATAGTAATTAATTTAATGTTATTAGTATAATAATTTATTTCTTGTATTTTCTTATCCATTACGATGCCCAAAGGTAATAAAAATCTTCCGTTATCGTACACAAAACATTTAATAAAACTCTTTTTTACATCGCATTTTTATTATTTCAAGTCTGTTATCAGACAGAAATCTTGGTCTCCATAGTCAAGATTTTCACCACCCATTCCCCAGATAAAGGTATAATTATGCGTAGCAGCGGCACTGTGAACAGACCATTCGGGAGACAGGACAGCCTGCTCTCCTTTCATCCACACATGCCGTGTCTCGTCCACTTCTCCCATAAAATGGCAGACAGCATGTTCCTCGGGAACCTCAAAATAAAAATAGGCTTCCATGCGGCGGCTGTGCACATGTGCAGGCATGGTATTCCACACGCTTCCCGGCTTCAGCTCCGTCATTCCCATCTGCAACTGACAAGTAGGCAACACCTGACTTACCAACATCTTGTTAATGCAACGATGGTTAGAGCCTTCCAACGAGCCCGTTTCGGCAACGATGGCATCTGCCTTGGTAATCTTTTTATCGGGATAATTACGATGTGCGGTAGTGGAATTGAAATAAAACTTGGCGGGCAGGCAGGCATCTTTGCTTTCAAAAGTCACTTCACGGTCTCCCGCTCCCAAATAAAGAGCTTCCTTATAATCCAATTCAAACACGGCATCACCGGCTCTTACCATACCGGGACCTCCCACATTGAATATACCCATTTCGCGACGGGTCAAAAAATAAGGAGCTTTCAAAGGCTCGATAGCTTCGAGCTTCAGTACTTCACCTACGGGCCGGGCTCCCCCTACCACCATACGGTCGTACATAGAATACACTATATTAACCTCATTGTCCGAAAAAACCTTTTCTATCAGAAAGTCGCGGCGTATCCTTGCAGTATCATAATGCTTGGCATCTTCGGGATGAGCGGCATAGCGAATTTCATAATTTGTTTTCATACGCTATTTATATGTGTTTGATGGTATTCATTTGATTTTCTGTTCGGGCAAAATTACAAAACATCCACCACTTCAAGATACAGTAATCGTTCAGAAAAGGTGTAAATTTTGTCCAGTTTACAGCAAAATCACTTTCACTTATTCCCAAATACGTCACACTCCGGGCAACTCATCGCCGCTATCGGGAAAGGATGTCGCAAACTTTATCTTGGAAAACACGCGCACGGCTTAATTTCAGCACGTTCTGATTAATGATGACAAAAGCCAGCTGATGCCCGTCGGCCCCTTTCACATATCCGGCCAAAGAACTCACTCCGGTCACCGAGCCGGTCTTGGCACGAACATTCCCCCGGGCCTTGGTTTGCTTCATACGGTATTGCAATGTGCCGTCCACTCCGGCAATGGGAAGGGCATCATACAGCGGCAAAAAGATATCCCGGTGATAATAGGCATACTTCAAATACTCCAGCAACAATCGCGGAGAGATATAATTATATAAGGAAACGCCGCTGCCGTCTACAATTTTATAGTTATCGGGATTAAAACCGAGCACGGTCTTCATAAAATCGGCGATGGCATCCGTCCCGTCATCGGCAGTCACCCGATGGTGTGGGGCATGTTGCGCGGCAAGGTGATAAAACATGGATTCGGCACACAGGTTATCACTCTTCTTCAAGGCACGTTCCAATACCTGTCTGATGGGTCTTCTGATGGTGCAAAAGGTTGCAATGCTGTCATGGATGACGGGGCAATCTGCATAAGTATGCACACCGGAGGTAATTCCCTTCTCTTTCAACCGTTGGATAAACGTATGGAAGAAAAAGTCTTTGGAAGTATAAATATTCACCTGTCCTGTATAGGGTCGGGACACATTGCCCGAAACCGTTATTACATTGCCATTGGAAAGCCAGTTGCGGGTGATTTCCAATTTCCCTGCCTGCGGGTTACGGCTCACCGCCCGATTACAAACCCGGTAATAATCTGAAACCGGAGTACAACGCACTGTCGGCAAAGAATCTTTCTGAGCAGGTGAAACGGACACATCCACACAACCGCGATTCAGCATCAGAGGAGAAAGATAAGGCTGGAATGAATAAGGAGTATCATCCCACGACCACCCCGGTCCCCAATATACGGAATCCGTCATCGATACATCGGCAGCAATGGTATCCGTCACATAGCGGATGCCCTGCGCTTCCACCGCCGCCACGAGGCTATCCAGGTCTTCATCCATCAGCTCCGGGTCGAAGCCCCCTATCAGATAAAGATTCCCTTTCAGTGTATCATTCTCTATTTTCCCGGTATAGCGAAGATGGGTATCCATTGTATAATCTGCCCCAAGACAGGCAAGCGCTGTGACAGAAGTAATCACCTTCTCAATGGAAGCAGGGCGATACAGTTTCTCATCCTGATACCGATAAAGAGATTCACCCGTGGTCAGGTCAAAAACCGTGATACCAACTTCGGAAGTTTTCAGGATTTCGTCGTTCAGCAAAGCATCCAGCCTTTGGGAAACAGGTTGGCTCTGGGCATAAATAGCACAAATAGTCAAGTTCAGTAATAAAAATAATACGGCTCGTTTCATTGATAGATGTATTTCCAAGAATAAAATTCATTCTAAGCCTGTTTAAAACAGGGTGGCAATATATAACAAAAGCATGGAACCTGCAAGAAAGAAAGCGAAAATCTGTTTCTCCCTTCCTCCTTTCATTAGTCGTTGAAACGCCCTGTTGATGGGGCTTCCGGTAGTAAATGGACATTCCGTATTGTCGTTTCAGCCTCCTTTCATCTGTAATACTTCTTCCGGCTTTTGAACTTTTTCGATAATACTTTACGGTAGGCTGAAAAGAGGTGTAGAAAGTACACAAGGGATTGTGAAGGGACTTGGAAAGCACGGCTGAAGGGAGAATGAGGGGATGTGCTGTCATTCTTAACCGACTGATTATGTGAGTGTTTTAATTAAAATGTAAGGATGAACGGAAAAGAAGGATGACCGGCTTAATGAGGGGATGATGCAATCTGCCCCTACATGAAAAACATACCGAGCTTTATTAAAAAGATGCCGAGCTTTTCTGAAAACACAACGACCTTTTTTAAAAAGACTTTGAGGCTTTTTTTAAACATCAAGGTCTTTTTGGAAAACATCAAAGTCTTTTTTGCAGCATGGGAAGTGTGTCAAAACGAAACCGGGCTATCCCATCGTCAGTTGTAGGGGCAGGGTTCGCCTGCCCGAAGACACAAAACAAACCGTTTTCGGGCGAGCAAACCTCGCCCCTACGCACGAAACGACAGCATTATCCACATTTTGACCCCCGTAGGCATCGGTCTACACATACGGTGGCATAAGCCCACACGTACGTACGCATCGGCCTGCACGTATATATGTCATTGTGTCAGGCTCCGTCATATTCTGTGCCGGGATTGGATTAGTTTGTCTTCTCTCTTGACAAAGGCTTTTTCATGTTGTATATTTGTAGTTCGTCAAATCTAAAAAAAGTGCTCATGAATGTATTCGCCACTCTCAAAACAGTCTTCTTTGGAAGCAAATTCCTGTCCGGCCCTGTTCCCTCCGACGGAACGCCACGCCGTGACCTCGTATCCGCCCTCAACGGACTGATGCCGCTTTGTCGGACCATCCCCGGCACCCACCTGCGCTACACCAAAGTGGACGAACGATGGATGAACACACTCAGCATAGAAGCCATCGAAACAGGCATAGACTGCTGAGACAGGGATATCCAACGCTTTGTGCGCTCGCGCCACATCAGCAAATACCATCCCTTTACAGCCTACTTTGAACAACTTCCCGAATGGGACGGCAAGGACCGCGTATCCGCACTTGCCCGCCGGGTGTCCGACGACCCGGTATGGGTGAACGGTTTCCACCGCCGGATGTTGGGACTCTCCGCCCAATGGATGCAGTTCCGGTCGGATACCAACAGTACCAACAGCGTGGCTCCCCTGCTGGTGAGCAGCCGCCAAGGATTAGGGAAAAGTACGTTCTGCCGCCTGCGGTCTGATCAATCTGGATGAATTCGACAAACTCAGCGCGTCCAAAATGCCCCTGCTGAAGAACCTGATGCAAGCCTCCGCACTGAACATCCGCAAGGCCTACAAACGCAGTGCGTCGGCACTGCCCCGCATCGCCTCGTTCATCGGCACCAGCAACCGGGAGGACCTGTTGGTGGACCGCACCGGCTCACGCCACTTTCTCTGTGTCAGCTTGGAGCACGCCATTGACTGCGTCACGCCTGTAGAGCATGAGCAACTGTACGCCCAGCTCAAGGCGGAGCTTCTGTCCGGTGAACGCGGCTGGTTTAACAAGGAAGAGGAACAGGCCATACAGCAACACAACGCCCTGTTCTACAAACACATACCCGAAGAGGAAGTGTTCCGCCTTTGCTTCCGCTTTGCCACCCAAGAGGACCATCCGCAGAAGGTGCTGACCCTTTCCGCCACCCAATTATTCGAGCGGATGAAATCTGCCCATCCTTCGGTCATGAGAGGCATGACCGTCTATAGCCTGAGCCGCATCCTGCCACGGCTGGGCGAGCGGGTGCATACCGCCAAGGGGAATGTGTATCGGGTGGTGGCATGCTAGGCGTGTGCCTTTCTTCTCATTTGGTTTGTGACAGGATGTTTTTTGAGAACATTTACGCTTACAGACTTTTGTGCATGAGTCTTTATTTTAGAGGAAAAAGTTTTTTAAGGGGAACCGGACAAGAAGGAGGGGGATTTTATTTAGAGAGACCGGATTTTGCAGGAATGGAATCGTTTTTTAGAAAAGAGCCGCGGATAACGAACAAAAGAGCAGTCCTCCCGCCGGAGAACCACTCTTTCTTTTCACCAAAATATTATAAAAGCGGCTCTCTTATTCCGCAATCATAATCACTACACGGTTCCAGTCATTTGTTGTGAAAGGCTGCACCTCGGAACCCTTGCTGTCCACACTCAGTCGGTCTGCACTGATGCCGTACCTGTTAATCAGTTCGTCGGCCACCATGCGTGCACGTTTTTTGGCAAGCTCGGCATTGACCTTTGCACTTCCCGTTCCCTTGTCGGCGTAACCGGTGATGGTTGCCTTTGAGCGGGGATACTGCTTCATATAGTCCGCAATGGCCAGGATGTTGACCTGCTGGTCCTCGGCGATGTCCGTCTTTGCCAGCCCGAAGGAAACGTGGCTTTTGATGCCCGGCACGCTCTTTTCCACCTCGGGACACGGAACCGGTTCGGGACACTTATGGCTGTCGATTGCGCCCTGCAGCTCGTTGATCCTGTCATTGAGCGACTTCACGTATGACTCGCTGTAACGTTCGTTCCTGTACGCCACCGGCTTGCAGTCGGGACATTTCAGGTTGAATCCCGTACCGAACTTGTAGGTGATGCCCACCAGCACGTTGTAATAGGAATCGAAGCTGTGGTCGTCCCGGCGGTTCCAGCGGTCGGAAACACCGTTTGCCAGGGCTTCAACATTGAAATCGAAGGCTTTGTTCAGGCGGAAGCTTGCCTGAAGGCCCAGCCTTGCCATGAAGCTGCTCGCACCCTCGTCAAAGGTCCGGTTGTAACCGACCCCCGCGATAAGGCGTGCATTGAAGAAACGTTCGGGGTTGCTTCCGCAGAACAGGCTGCTCATGTTGAACAGGCCGTCTACGGTAGCCGCACCGTAGTAGAACCCCTCGGCGGGCCTGCTGCCGCTTCCGGCCCTTCCCCTCCAGCCGCTGACAGCCAGGCGGGCACCCACATAAGGATTGAAGTACTTGCCGGCAGCAATCTGTCCTGCCGGAGAAATCAGTTTGCCGATACCCGTGCCGTCCAGCGAATAGGAGGCACCAAGCTGGCCCTGGAGGAACCAGTTGTCATCCGTACTCTGAGCGTTGGCGCTCATACCGGCACCCGCCAGTAATAAAGCTGCAATAATCACCTTTACTTTCATAGTCACTACTGTTTTAATTGGTTATTTGTTTCATCCAGCCGCTTGCGGAACCATTCACCCGCCCGCTCTGCGATATGTGCTTTCTGTTCGGGGGACAGACGCGAGCCGTAGCTGCGGAAGATATAGACTCCCACTTCGTTATCCTTATTTTGAAGAATGGAGGATTCCAACAGATTGGAGAAATCCTTTTTGATTTTCCCGTGGTTTTCTCCTTTCTTACTCATCTCGTCACTGAACCGGTCAACAGCCAGCAGGAAGTCCTGCAGCCTGTCGTTCAAATCCGTCCCCGAGGTGAGGACCAGCTCTCCCAGGACCACTTTTACAACTCCCTTTTCAGTCACCACGGGAAGCGTAACGGGGAACAGGTCATCGGAGGAGGCCTTCAGCACCAATAGGGACACTTCAGGTGAGGTTTCCCCCAAGGTAAAGCGGAAAGTGCCGTTCTTCACGATGGTACTGTCATACGTTTCCGGAGTCAGTGCGTGGCGCAGGTAAACCTGCTTTCCCTCGTAGCTTTTGTCCTTTACCGTCCCTTCTATGGTGCATCCTTTGGGAACAGAAGTACACGCACATAATGACAGGACGACTATCAGAAAAGCGGTCATTTGCGCTAGAAAACATGTTCTTTTTCTCATCTTTCTCATTTGAAAAAAGCCGCCCGGCTAAATCGCTTTAGCGGAACGGCCTTTTGTTATTTACTACGTAAACGGGTTACGTCAGAATCTGATACCGAGCTTCAGCACCGGCATATCAAAAATCTTGATATTATGGTGTGAGGCGTTGTACTTGTCAAAACCTTTGGGGCACAGCTGGATGACATCGTAACGGTAGGCCAGGGGTTGGAACTGGAATCCCAGCACCAGGCCCGGGGCCAGGCTGTATTCGATACCGGCTACGCCGGCAGCCTTGATGCCGAACATCTGACCGGCACGGCTGCCACTGCCATAAAGCTGGACAGGAACTTCCTCGCCGCTGTCGGAGTCGGTTGTTGTTTCACCTGTATAAGGTTCTGTTGTCTCAATACGTGCCATCTGGAAACCCAAAGAGCTGCCCAGATAGGGATGGATACGTGGATTGTTCACCTTGAAATAACGGTTGGAACCGACTGAAACATACCAGTTGTTCGTTGCCTGCGCATTAATATATTTCTGTGCAGGAATAACCATATCGGGTACGCTGCCGTCTCCTTCCACATAGTCCTTCTTGGGGGTAAGATTGATATTCATTGCGAACTGGAAATTGATATCCCAGCAGTCGGAAATGAAATATTTACCTTCAACACCCAGAATATTGGTCAGACTATTGTTATTCAGACCGTCAATGTTCAGATATCTGTTCAGGTCGCCCGAATTGGCACCGCCGCCGTTGGGAAGTCCGACTTCTCCTCCGGTATGCGTGTTTTGGGGAAGCAGGTAAGAGGTATTTTCATTGTAGAAATTATTACCTCCGCCCAGTAGGACAGACACTTGCCACTGGCCTTTCTTGGGAGCAAACAACACGCCATCACTCTCACTGCCCACAGTCTGCGCCAGTAAAGGCGCAGAGAGGATAGTGAGCATCAGTAATGTGCATAGTTTCTTGATCATCGTATAATTACGTTTTACTTAATTATTCTGCGGAAGCTTTGCTATAAAGAGCTTTCATCATTTCTTCCAGTTTACCGTTCCAGTAATTGAATACTTCAACCTTGTTTTCGTATGCAGCTTTAGCACGTTCCAATTCAGCTTGTGCCCATTCGATTACATATTGTTCTTTCAAATTGCCGGCATTAAAGAGCTCAAGCATCTTTTCAGCTTTTAGAACAGCTTCTGAAGCATCTTCTACATCTTTATTCAATCCTGTAGACTCTGTTGCACCATCAACACCCTTCTTATCACCGATTTCTTGTTTTAAGCTCTTGATGATAGCTTCATATTCTTTTAATTCATCACCATTAATAGCATCGATAACCAGTTGAATATCATCTTTCATAGCTTTAGTTGCATCAATCTTCAATTCATTAATTGGATTAGCAACTTTTTCTGTTACGACATTTTGTGCTGTTGATACGGCGTCAATATCTTCTTGATATTTAGCAACATAAGCATTCTTAGCTGCAGATAAAGAAGACTTCCATTTAGTTAACTGAGCAATTGCTTTGTCAAATTGTTCAGCCTTCTCTACATTTTCTGTTGCTGTATTATACTCATCGACTTTTGCTAAGTATAAGCCTTGAGCGCCACATTCACTTCCAAAGTTTTCGATCTTTTTAATTTCATCGTCCTTCGGTTGTACAAGAACACCACGGTTTTCCTTTCCATCATTATATATACCTGCTTTACCAAATGCAGTTGTTGCTGCCTCTAATAAATTGGCTTTCAAGTCTACTTCTGTATACTTGGTCGGAAGAAGAGCAGTTACCTCGTTAGATTTCAAATATTCTTTTAATGTCTTACCATCTTTAATTGCTTTTGGCATTTCAGGAAGTTCTTTCTGACCATTAGCTGTCATTACGGCTCTGAAAGAAACATATTTGTTATATACATTTTGGATTTGTTCGTCTGATGTATATCCTGTAGTTTCATTCTTTACTGCCTCCAACAAAATTTGAATAGCTCCATAGGCTTCATCATATTCTTGCTTTGAATAAGATGTTCCTGAATTATAAGCAGTGACGGCATCATTCCAAACCTTAATAGCTGCATCAGCAACTTTCTTCTGCTCATCCATGGCTTTCTTTGCAGCTGCCTGAACTTCTTTAGCATAAGCTACTTCATTTGCATTGATAGCAGCTTTTGCATCATTCACGGTTTTTATTGCCTTATTAATATCATCAACAGCAGCTTTGTATACGCTTCCATTTCCATCTGCAAAGCCATAGGTGTTATCCATTAAAGTTGCATATGCTGTAGCATCACTAAGTTCATCTGATTTATCATTGCCGTTTGTTTTTGTCAAAGCAAGAACATTCTGTGTTGATTTAAAGTTAGCAGTAAATACTCCGCCTGTGTATGTGATAAATCCTTGATTATCGGCACTTAAATCCCCATTAATAGCTTCTGATACAGTAAATGTAGAATCGGCTGTTCCTGCAGCACTTTTTTTATTCTGAATAATATTATCCATTGCAGCAACCGCATCCTGCAAATCCTTTATAGCACCATTTGTATTTTCAGCTATAATTTTCGCTTTTGCTGTTTCTTTATCAGCTAATACAGCATTTAATGAATCAATTTTTGCATTATATTTAGCTTTTAAAGCTAGCCATGCATTATATGCATCATCTGATTCTAAAGCAGCGAGAGCCTCTTTCTTGATAGCAAGTTTGTTTGTTGCTTTATCCAATTCGGTCTGAGCATTAAGAAGATCTTCTTTCAGAGTTGCTTCATTGATATAGTTTTCAGGAGCAGTTACTTTATCTTTGTAAGTATCGTAAGCCTCTTCCAATTCAGTCTTAGCTGTTTCCATTGCAGTCTTTGCTAAACCTAATTGCTTTTCAACAGCTTCCAATTGCTTCAATTCTGCTTCACTCAAATATGTTTTAGAAAGCTCCAATGCTTTCATCGCGTCTTCATAAGCTTTTTGAGCTACAGCCAATGTTTCTTTTTCCTTTAACAGCTCAGCTTCCCACTTTAACTTATTCTGTTCTAACTTAGCTTGAATTTCAGCGATAGCAGCTTCTGTTTTAGCTGTTTCTTCTTGAAGCTCCAGCTCTTTCAATTGGTTAGCCAATTTAATGCTTTCATTGGTTAATTTTTCTTTTTCAACTTCAGCCAACTTAAGCTGAGTTTCTGCATCTCTGTAGGCAGCATTCGCTGTTTCTACAGCAGCTTTGGCTTTCAACAGTTCAGCCTTGGCACCGCGAAGATTTTCGATACCTGCGGGTTCATCGTTGTCGATACATCCCGTGAAAGTCACTGAAGAGCCGGCCATAAGAGCTCCGAACAGGACTACACTTAAAAATTTTTTGTTCATAATAGAAAAACTTTAAATTTATAAATTTAAAAACTTGATTTGTTTTTTGTTTATTATTTTATAAAGGACTTAATCGTATTCAGAGAGAAACGGGAGTGTATTCCCGGGATACCGTGAAGGAACCACACCGACTTCTCTGATAAAGGCGGAATAGAAGACACTTCTGGATGTAAACCCGCAAAGCTTTATCAATTCATCAGCCGTGCGCTTTTCCTTTCGTAGAAAGAGTTTGGCATACTCCACCCGACATCTGTTCACCAATGTCTTAAAGTTGCATTTAAAGTAATGATTGACGACATTCGACAGGTAGGTAGTATTCGTGCCGGTTGCAATAAGAGGATATTACGTTGATTATCAATGGCATTTGAAAAGGAGAGGCAATTCGGGATTTATCCCTTATTTTGTATAGATTCCATATAAGCATTCATAATCTTGGTTATAGATTATGGCAGAAGCAATCTTGACAAAGATTTGATTTTATGGCGGGAAATAAAACAAGGCGGAAGAAAGCTTCATGCTTCTCTTCCGCCTTATTATGTTAAATAAAAGGATATATCCGGTCAGTCTAACTGTTCTATTTCTTCGATGCTTAATCCGGTTACAGCAGCAATGGCTTCAACGGACATTCCACCGGACCTTAAATTGCGGGCTACGGAAAGAATGCCTTCTTTTCTTCCTTTTTCGATTCCTTCCTTCAACCCTTCCTCTTTCCCCTGATTTTTAGCAAAAGAAATCGTTGCCAGATTATCCCTGTATACTTTGATGCTCTCATCATACTTCATACGCTCCTCTTTACTCAGGGAAGCGATATCCACAATCTTCTCCAGTTTTTCAAAGACGGCTTTGCGCGCTTTGAAAGGAAGTCTGTTCAGCGTTTCCATATTCTTGAGTATATATATCCAACGTTCAAAATCCGTCTCGCATTCCTCTTCCTCCTTGTTGAAAGAAGGAAGCTCGATAAAAATAAACCGCAGCTTGTCCGAAAACACTTCGTGCGTATCACGGTCCGAAAGGACAATGTCCGTGCGGAGCTTGTGGGGAGTGTCCTCCAGACGGAAGTTCATGAAGAAGACACCGTAAACGGCCTTCAGGTCAAACTCCCAGCGGGCTCCCTTCTCACCCTGACGCGTAATGGTATGCGAAAGATAGAACAACGCACGCTCCTTAAAGTTCGTCTGCTGGCGGTTCTGCATCTCCACAATGATATGCTCCCCTGCCTCCGTGGTGCAATAGATGTCATAAATAACACCCCGGTCACCCATGTATTCGGGTAACAATTCTTTATCCAGAAAAGTGATGTCTTTTATGGACCTCTCACCCACCAGCAGGTCGTTCAGGAAGTCTATGAGCAAATCCTTGCTGACCTCCTGGCCGAATATCTTCTTGAAACCCACGTCCGTAAACGGATTGATAAATTTTCCCATGCCGCTTTATTTTTAGCAAAGATAATCTTTTAAGGGGAACCGGACAAGAAGGAGGGACATTTTATTTATGGGATTTATTTCCCTTTTTTACGGAAACATGATAATAACGAAAAACAACGATCTTTTTAGATGAAAAACGTTTTTTTTATTTGACAGCATAACATTAGTGTGAGGATTGTATGCCTCTTTCGTTTTACTCTGATAACATCCCATTTCTTCCCTTGCCTATTAATATTATTTCTTTTGATAAAATTGTGGAATACCTCCAATGCTTATATGGAATCTATACAAAATAAGGGATAAATCCCGAATTACCTCTCTTTCTCAAATATAACTGATAATCAACGAAATATCCTCTTATTGCAACCGGCACGAATACTACCTACCTGTCAAATGTCGTCAATCATTACTTTAAATGCAACTTTAAACACTTACTGAACAAATACCGCATCCTTCACGCCAAGCACCTGATAGACAACAACGAGTGCGCTATCACCGAGCTTGACAAGCGTTGCGGGTTCACTTCCAGAAGTGTGTTCTATGATGCATTCGGTAAGATAATGGGAATTCCACCGGCACATTACCGGAAGCGGAGGGAAAAAGATGCGGAAACCTGCTCCGGCTTCTCCGGGACAATGGAAAACTCATTGGGAAAGAATGAAATACGTCAACAGCAGGTCATATAAATCAATGAAACCAAGTCCTTTAAAAACGATAAACAAATTGAGTTTTTAAATTTATAAATTTAAAGTTTTTCTATTATGAACAAAAAATTTTTAAGTGCAATCCTGTTCGGAGCCTTGATGGTATCCTCTACAGGAACGTTTGTGTCTTGTAAAGACTATGACGATGACATCGACAACATCAACAACAAGTTGAACACGCTCGAAACCACTGTCGCAGAACTTCAGAAAAAGATTGTCGACGGCGCATACGTTAAGTCGATTACTCCCAATGCAGAAGGTTTTGTCGTTACGATGAGTGACGGTACTACCACTACCATCAAGTCAGCCAAAGGCCAGGACGGTAAAGACGGCACTCAGTGGACTATCACTGAAGACGGATACTGGGCTTGCGATGGCGAAAAGACCGATGTAAAGGCAGTAGGTGTTGACGGTCAGGATGGCCAGCAACAAGTGAAGAAAGAAAACGGCAAGTGGTACCTGTGGAACGGAACCGACTTTGAAGAAGTAGCCGTGGGTGCTTCAGCCGCTACAGGCATTCCTTATTATTATGAAGATGCGACAGACCCCAACTACACCATCTTGGTTATCTACGATGAAAACGGAGCAAACAAGAAAGAAATCCGTTTGCCTATGAACGCAGGATTGGGACAGATTGTAGTGTTGAATAGCAACCTGAATATTAACTATAGTACTTTCAACGGTGTACACAAAAGCGGTAAGACTGCCGAATGGGGAGGCTCGAAGGCATTGCCCGAAATGGGAGAATATATGCTGACAGCCAACAGCAATGCATATTATGTACAGGTTATCCCGGCTGACTATGACATCAGCAAGCTGAACTTCAAACTGGTGAATACCAAGGGCGACGTGGCTCCTATCACATTGGGTACTCCCGTTCCTTGCTCGGACGCAGTGGAAAGAGCTGTATCTGAAAGCGGTGTTTATGCCATTCCTTTCGAATTGAACGAAATGACAGACCAGACTTTGGACGAATACATGAAGAATATTCGCAACAAAGCCCTGTCGCTGGTTGCTACAGAAACTGTACGCTCTACTTACACCAATGCTTTGGGTATATTTAAAGCTTCTAATGAATTTGGTAACTTTAATCCAATGGTATCTGTTGCCGTAGAAGACCTTGGAACCCCCGTTGTTATCGCACCGAGCTACAACGCCCAAAATGTATATGATACATATTTGCGCATGGATGCCGGTTCTAAGGCTGACTCTGTGAAATACGGAATCAAGTTTGACGGAATGACCATTTCTTATAACAAGGAAATCAAGAAAGGTACAAGAATGACATTCGTTGTTAACGAGTTGAATGCCAAGGCTATGATTAACCCGAATCCTTCAAAGGTTACGGTTGTCTTTGGAGAAGCTGCAACAACTCCTGCCAAAGAATTCTTATTCGAGGAACAAACTCACAATGCTGTGGCTGTTTATACAGACAAGACTACTAGCAAAGAGGTAAATAAGCAGTATCTGGATGTTGACTTTGCCGAATTCTTCAAGACGATTACTCCTCAAGAAGGTGACCGCATCGTTTGGAATAAAGATGTTAGATACTCTGGAATGGAACTGGTATGGACTCCGGTTGATAAGGATGGCAACTTGATGGATGAAGTAAATGTAGCTAACTCCTTAAATGATGATGCACAATTACTGTCTGATGCAGGAAAAGCAGAAGGAATGGCCAAGTTTACAACTTTAAGAATCCCGTTCAAGAAGAACTATCCGGGCATTCAGTTGGGTAACGGTACATTGGTTGCCAAAGTTCACTTCTACAACAGTGATGCTGAAACAGAAACAGTGGCTATCATTCCGTTCGTTATCAATAATCCGACTGCTGCTGAAATCGCTTCTTGGTATTCTTGGAATAAGACAAATAATTTTGTTAATGGTACATTGACTGCGTTTGTTGATGGAGGTTCAGATGCAACAGTTACATTAAGTGACAACTTTGAAGCAATTGATGCTGGCATCACACTGAATATCTATGCTAAAGAAAGCCAGAAAGACAACGCACCTTGGTATACTCCTAACATGACCATCGGTTATCCGTCAGCTATTTTCAAAGGCATGGCAGCTGATGCATACGAAAATAGAGGTAAAGCTAAGAAGTTGATGACTTGGACAGATTATGATACCTATATCTCAACAACTAAAACTGCTATTGATGGTTCTGCTACTAAATCTGATATTACCAACATGACCGACTACATCAGTAGTGCAGAGTTGACATTGAAGGGTAATAGAAGTGATAATTCTGCTAACGCCGATGCATACTTCAACAACGCTTATACAATCAGTGGTATCGAAGTGAAGGCTTTGGGTAAAGGTGTTAAATTCGATGCTAACAATCATAGTTGGATAGAAGGTGATGACCGTTCATTCGGTATCAGCAACATCAAACTGGTTATTAAGAACACTGCCGAAACTAAGCTTGACCAAATCAGCTTCTCTAAGGCATTGCAGATTCCTTCTGTAAAGAATGAGTATATCAAGTTGAGCAATGCTCTTCATACTCCTAATACAGATACATTCTTCGGTACATTCTCATTGCTGAACAACTTGGGAACTAAGAAGTATGAATTGGGCTCTAGCACTACAATTACAGTTAAAGAATTGCAAGAAAATGGTACTTATGCTAACTTATCTAACTTCGAGGCAACAGTTGTAGAATATGAATACGGTACTGCAACCCCTGCTGCTAAAGCACAAGGTATCAAACTGAAATACGTAGGAGATAAAAACTACACAGCCGGTAAGACATTCACTCTGCAATTGACATTTGCTGCAACATCAATTGGTGGTGGAGCGGATATGACTCTTGACGGTGAAGTAGCAACAGAAGATGCAGTAGTTGAAGGCGTAAGTGTATTAGTAAAATAAATCTATAAGGATAAAATATTCTTCCATAGATGAAATGGAAGTAGCTTTTATTCCATGGATTAATCCATAAAAAAGATTGGAGCGACCCTTTTCAGAAGGGGCCGCTCCTTTTTACTCAGGTAAGCGATATCCACAATTTTCTCCAGTTTTTCAAAGACGGCTCTTTTAGTCTGTAACCATAATCAGTCTAAACAAACACATGGAAAAAGTCGTTTATCAGTAATATACTTAGTGATTATTCTAAATAATCTTTCTGTATATTGAATGATTTTTGCTATATTTGTTGGACTAAATAAAATGGTTATGGAAAAACGAGTGATTAAAAGCCTGATTATAGAGAAGCAAAATGAAATTCCCACTATGGAAATCATGCCTCGGAAACTTGAACTGGAAGAAACATGTAACTACGTTTTTGTCGGACTTCGTCGGGCCGGTAAGTCATATTTAATGTTTCAACACATACAGGAGCTATTACTAAAGAAGGAAGTCCGAATAGAAGAAATTCTTTATATCAATTTTGAGGATGAACGCATTGCAGACATCAAAGTTGAGGAATTGGGACTTATTGTTGAAGCCTATCATGAATTATATTCTTATAAACCAAGGATTTATTTGGATGAGATACAGAATATAAAAGGGTGGGAAAAGTTTGTACGCCGCCTGGCTGATTCCAAATATCGCATTTTTATTACAGGAAGCAATGCGCAAATGCTGAGTAAGGAGATATATACTACTTTGGGAGGCAGATTTATCGCTAAAGAAATATATCCTTTCTCTTTTCCTGAATATCTGAAATATCAACACTTTGACCTTGTAGCCAATTGGGAATATAATCTGAAAGTTAAAGCAGAATTGGTAAAGAAATTCGAGACCTATTTTTACTTTGGTGGATTTGCCGAGACATTTCCGCTGAAAGACAAACGCTCATGGCTAAACTCTCTATTTCAGAAAATACTGTTGGGAGATGTTATTTCGCGTAATGATATCAGAAATGAAAGCTCTATCAGGCTGATTGTTAAAAAGTTGGCAGAAAGTATTATGCAGCCACTAGCTTTGGCACGTATATTGGGAGTCATAAAATCCGCCGGTTGCTCCCTGTCATACAACACGCTGGTTGACTATTTGCAATATCTCAATGATGCTTATCTCATTTTTGGTATTTCAAATTTCTCAGACAAGTTAAGTGAAAAAGAAAGCATCAAAAAAAGATATTTCTTTGACAATGGGTTACTGAATACATTCATTATTGAACCGGAAAGTAAACTTTTAGAGAATTTGGTTGCCATTGAACTGAAAAAGAGATATCAAGAAGGGGTGTTTTACTATAAAAAGAATGTGGAAGTTGATTTTTATATTCCGTCTATGCACTCGGCTATTCAGGTATCCCTGTCATTATCACAGAGTGACACACGTGAACGGGAAGTTCGTGCTTTAATAAAAATGTCACAGGCATATCCGTTAAAAAAACTGCAAATTATAACGTGGGAAGAAGAGGATGTCGTTGAGGAAGCCGACTTGCACATCGAAGTCCTGCCACTATGGAAATGGTTACTTATATAAGAGCTGCTGTAATCGACTCTGACGGTAAAAAATCAAATGATCAGGTTCATCCTTTCCTGTCCTGTTATTCAACATTATAAAGTAGAAAAGAAACTTGTATCTTTTTTCTACTTTATTTTATTATGTCTGCCAGTATGGATGGCAGCCTAATAGCGGCAAGCGTATAGCCAAAGGTAAGGGTTTCATCGCGAAGTGGAATCTGAAGAAAGCCGACGGCGAACATTTGATGGAAAGCCGGCAGACGTCATAGTAGCAGGGAAAGGAAATATTGTTTCTTTCTTCCTCCTTTCATCTACCGCTGAAACGTCCTGTCGATGGGGGTTCCGGTTGTGAATGGACATCGTGCCACCACCCTTTCAGCCTTCTTTCATTTGTAAAACTTCTTCCGGCGGGACAAATTCTTCCGGCAAACAAATGCTGAAGGCAGATCTGAAAGCAACTTGGGAAGCACGGCTGAAAGGGGAATGAAGGGATGCTCTGTCAGTATTAACCAATTGATTGATAATGTGTTTTGGCTAATATGTAAGGATGAACGGAAAAGAAGGAATAACCGACTTGGTGAGGGTGGTTCCATCTTCCCTTACATAAAAAACATACCGGGCTTTTTAAAAAAGATGGTGATGTTTTTAAGAAATATCAAGGTCTTTTTTGAAAATATCAAGGTCTTTTTTGCAGCATGGGAGTGTGTCAAAACTAAACCGTGCTATCCCATCGTCAGCTGTAGGGGCGAGGTTCACTCGCCCGAAAACAGTTTGCTTTGTGTCTTCGGGCAGGCGACCCCTGCCCCTACGAACCAAAAGACAGCATTGTTCACATTTTGACACATCCCCCTGTTTGTAAAGTGTGTACGTACGCATCGGGCTGCACATACGGTGGCATCAGGTCACACGTATATACGTATCGAGCTACACCTACGTACGCATGAGCCTGCACGTATATATGTCATTGTGTCAGGCTCCGTCATATCCTGTACCCGGGTTT
>ENA-OZAJ01000122-OZAJ01000122.1-human-gut-metagenome-genome-assembly--contig:-NODE-122-length-46479-cov-8.664075_pt1 | contig 46479 bp, 38 predicted proteins | sample MGYA00243301_ERZ653499 | MGnify/ENA primary metagenome ERZ653499 (study PRJEB26926, sample SAMN06165039) | human gut metagenome | biome: ENVO:00009003; feature: ENVO:2100002; material: ENVO:00002003... | reverse complement strand
CCTAAAACAGCTCAATATCCGTTTTCGTCATTAAAATCATGCTATGCTCAATTCTATTTCTATTTTGATTCAAGTTTGCGAACGAGCATCGCGAGTTTCGCAATTATCTAATTAGAACAACATAATTATATTGCAGGATTAAAGAAATATTTAAACGACAATACACATACCCACGTCGTATCCCCTATATCAAAAAAACAAATTGATTTCTCTGTAAATGGAAGTTCTTACGTATTGCTACATACATGGAAAAAAATGATGACAGTCGGTCGTGCCAGTGATGTGTTAATCTGTGATATTCAGGAAATGTTGACCAGATTTCAAAATAGGATTGGATTTGAATATATTAAATTATGCGGTATATTTTCAGATGATCTGCATGTGTACAATGAGAAAGCAAACGGTACACCTGTGTACAGTTTTACATATATTGATAAAATTCTTGATTTTGTAACCAAACTTCATCTTAATCCATGGATTCAACTTTCTTACATGCCGGAAAAGCTCGCCAAATATCCAAATAAACGCTTGTTTGGTTCTAATGTCAGCCAACCCCATTCCATTGCCGCATGGTGCCGGCTTGTTTCAGAGTTTCTGCAACATATCAGCAACCGCTATGGACTTGAGGTAATTCGCTCATGGAAATTCGGTCTTTGGAACCAGCCCAACACAAACATGGATCTTTTCGGATTTTCAAACGAAAAAGACTTCTTTCAGTTTTATAAGGAAACTTTCCTTTGCGTAAAAAATTTCTGTCCGGATATTGAATTTAGTCTTCCGCCGACTTACTACATCGTATCCGAAGGCTACGAAAACTGGTATCTGAACTTTCTGGAATGGTGTAAACAAAACGACTGCATCCCTGACAGTTTAAGTTTCACTTATTATGACACCAAACTGATTTCCAATAAAAATCATTCAAAAGAATCTTTCGGTTTCATATATGCCATGAGTTTATCGGAATCACCAGACGGACTCAAAGATTTTGTCATGCAGGTTCTCAGAGAACGACGCCGGCTAAATCTTGGTAAATTGCCAATCTACTTATCCGAATGGAATAATACACCAAGCCAACAGGATCTACTGAATGATACCTGCTTCAAATCCTGTTATATTGTCAAGAACATCCTTGAAAACTATGACCGTCTGGAAAGTTTTACTTATCAGGCGCTCACAGATCTTATGGCAGACAGTTCTTTACCAAATATGTTATTTTTCGGTGGACTTGGTCTTTTTACCGTAAATGGAATTCCAAAAGCCAGTTATTATGCCTACACACTTCTTCAACAATTGGGTGATCAGTTTCTTGGGCGTGGAGACGAATATTTTATCACCCGTGAAAATGATAGTTTTCAAGTCATGCTTTACAATTACAGGCATTTTAATTACTTATATGCGAATGGAGAACGTTTTGATATGACAGAAACAGACCGCTATACCGTTTTTGCTGATTCGGAACCGGTAATGATCTCCCTGTGTTTATCTGATATTCCACAGGGAAACTATAAGATTTCTGAAACCTATGTAAATCGAACGCATGGAAGTGCTTTCGATCAATGGGTTTCTATGGGTGCATTGGAACTTACTACACCTCAGGAAATTGATTGGTTAAAAAAATCATCCGTTCCTAGATTTCATCAGAAAATTGTGTCTGTCAACTCCGATGAAATCCTCGAACTGGATGTCACATTAGAATTGTTAGAGGTACGATTAATTCAAATTACACCTCTCCACTGACTTTTTCACAACTTATCAATGGAAAGCAGATCCGAAAATGTATGGATTGGATATGTCACATATTTATGACTCGCGGCATCTCCAATCCCTGCACTTATGAATCCACCGGCATAAGCCGCATCAATTCCTGCAAGTGCATCTTCTACAACAAGACAATTTTCCGGCTTTTCCTCAACCATTTCCGCCGCTTTTATAAAAACCTCCGGATCCGGTTTTGACTTTGTAATGTTTGTTCCATCGCTGACCGCGTCAAAATATCCATCTAATCCAATTTGCTTTAAAATCTTCTTTGTATTCTTACTGCTTGATCCGATTGCAAGCTTGTAACCGCGCTGTCGCAAGGTGTCCAACGTATTTTTTACTTCATCCGAAAGATCCCTTGGAGACATCTTTTCCAATAGACGAACGTAACTTTCATTCTTTCTTGTAGCAAGCTGTTCTTTTTCTTCCTGTGTATAGCATCTTGATGCTCGCTCCAAAATGATATCAAGGCTTTCCATACGGCTTACACCCCTTAATCGTCCATTAATTTTCTCATCAAAATAGATTCCTTCTGCATCTGCCAATTCTTTCCACGCCTGATAGTGATAGTTATCTGTGAAACAAATGACCCCATCCAGGTCAAAAATAATAGCACGTATCGTATCCATAAAACACGCCTCCTTTTTCATTTGCTTCACCATAACAAAAATAAGGACAGCTTTTTAGCCTCTGATTAGACCAAAAAACTGTCCTTATTTGATATTTTTATTTTTGATGTGTTATGCGATAAGATCTCGGTGTCATACCAAATCTTTTTTTAAATTGCCTGAAAAAATAACTCTGATTCTCATATCCTACATCAAGTGAAATATCTTCGATTGACAGATCCGTTTTCTCAAGAAGTTTGACCGCAGCCTGAAATCGCCTCTGTTGCAGTAAATCCTGAAAATTTGCCCCTGTCTTTTGCTTGATCAGCTTACTTAATACGGTAACTGACTGATGTGTATCTGCTGCAATCTTTGTCAAATTTGCATTTTTACAATCACTGTTGATATATTCAAGAACCGACTGCACAATAGTCTCCTTGTAATCCATAGAAGAATTATGGCTCAAATTCTCCAAATGATTTAACAAATACAAAAAGACAAGTCCCATGGAATACTGATTGATAACATCTTCATTCATATATTCATAAAGCATGGATTCTATCATATTCTCCATCAGATTTTCAATCTGGGGATTCTCCTTTAAACGAAAAATCAGATAATGAGGAACCGGACTCTTCTGCCGGAATGCCCCTGCAATGAACTCCGCTAAAACATTTTTTTCCTGAAGCATTCCAAGCGGAATTTCAAAAAATTCCGGCAAAGCAATAAAATTGATTCCAATGTCTTCAAATTCAGCTCTGTGAATCGCATGTTCCACATACTGATTGAGCATCAGTAAATCTCCTTTATAAAGTGTTAATTCTTTTCCGTCAATTACATGTGTAATCTCCCCCTGTACCACATACATAAATTCCACATAATTATGCCGGTGCAACGGAAATTCCACAAATCTGCTGTGACGTCTTACAGTAATCAGTTTTCCCCTTCTGAGCAGTTTTTGACGATCAATCTCCTGTATGGACGCTTCGCTGTATAACTGTTCCTCAATCGCGGCCTGTCCTGCCTTATATTTACTTTCCTCTTCTGATATCTGCATAAGTTCATCAAGAAGTTGTTGTCTCATTCCTTCTTCTCCATTAAATACCCGGTCAAAGTCTGCATCACCAGATTTTGACTTAAAAGGGGGCATGATTCAAAGAATCATACCCCACTATTTACATGCCATTACCAATAAACAGCTTACTATTGATTTCTCAATGTCCTTCCCACAGAAACCGTATAATTAGATACAACCGTTGTCTTATCGGAAAGTGTTGTGGTTGCCTGTACAACAACGGAATTGATATTGACAGACATTCCTGAAGTAACGGAATAACTTGCGCCCGGTACACTCGATCCGGTGACGGTACAGTCTGCAATCACTCCGCCATCCATTCCCTGAATGCTCAGGCAGTTCTTTGCCAGATCCAGTGCCGTCTTACAGTTTACGGTAGATACGGTGCGATCTACACTGATCACTGGATTTGCCTGACTGTCGGTAACTTCCAGATATCCCGTAGTTGTAGCCAGTGATGTGCTCTGTCCATCACTTGGATAGAACTTCAGTTCCAGCAGATAAGTACCTGTCTGTGCCTTTGTCACAACATTTCCATTCAGTGAAACCGCAGAAATCGGAATTTCTGATCCACTGCCAATTGCTGCAGGTTCTGTTGAAGATCCACCCTTTGACAGATCACTTTCATAATATTGTCCGCCCTTACTGATCCTTACAGATGCAATATTCACATACTGATAAAATACGCCTCCGCGATACTCTGCCAGACGCAATGTTGTCACTTTTGATGCAAGCAGATCCGATGCAGATGCTCCGGAAGTAATTGCCAGATCAATGACCGGTTTGCTGATATCAACCTTATAGGAAGATGCTCCATTATAAGGAGGAGTCTGTACAACAACGGTAACATTAACGGATGCCTTATGTCCGTTCATTGTCAGGGTCAGGGTATAATTGTAAACACCTGCTGCCCTTCCGGATGCGTCAAATACCATACGGTCGGTTGCCGGATCATAGGTAGCCATAGATACTTTATTGGTACTGTTTTCTACGATCTGGTATGTCTCGTTTTCAAGTTTCATACTCTGACCATACTGATCCCGTCCATCGATATTGACGTATTCCTTATAGCCTGCCGCATAAGCGTTTGACATGGTAATCTGCGTATTATCTGCAGTCAGTGTTGCAAGGTATGCCGGTTCCGCCACCGTAATCTCGTATACATAAGTGTATTCCTGCTTTGCATAGGTTGCGGTAACGATAATATTTGCGGTACCTGTCTTGATTGCTGTTGCATAAGCAACATTGTTCTTTCCAGGATTTACAAGCAATGTGTCCGGATCGGAAGACTCAAACTTGATGCTGTCATACTTCATCTCGGTATTGTCTGTATCCAATGCCCGGAAATGTACATAATAATTGCTGCCGGATGCTACATTATGATTGTCCTTGTAACTGGATGCACTGTAATTTGGCACTGCTTCCGAAGAGGTAAGTGTAAGGTTTGTGTTGTTTGACACACTGGCTGCCTTACATACAAAGGTTCCGCTTCCGGTCAGTACCAGATTCGGATCGCTTGCACATTTATAAGTCAGTGTAACCGTTCCGGTATCCCCAACTCTGGTCATATAAATCTTATTATCCTTTGTACGGTAACCATTTGTAATCCGTTCCGTATAAGTAATATCTCCCGGATATGCTGTCTTGACATCAATTCCGTTTGCATCAAGAATCTCGTATTCGATTGGTGTCTCTTTTCCGACGGTCACTTCTGTTGTCACAACTCTAAGGCTGACCGGTCTTCCTACGGATGCGGTAAAGTCATATGTTGACTGTCCATCGGTAACCGTATAGGTTGCACCGTCTTTCAGCTGATTATAGGTGGTAAGAAATACCTGTGTTCCGTCATCGGAAAATACAGCCGACTTGATTTCCATCTTTGCACCTGCCTGGGTCCGGATAGAAAAATCTCCTGTTTTCACAAGATTTTTGGCATTTCCGGAATATACAGCCGCTACCTTGTTTGCTGCCATCTGTGCAATTCCGGTCATGGAAGTTGCGACAGTAATAACCTTGCTGTCGGAAACCACTTTATTTCCCGCTTTGGCCTGCACGGTGATGGTATAAGTACCTTCTTTTGCCGGAGTAAATGCACCGGTCTTTGTAATCATGGACGAAACATCATTTCCGTTTCCATCCATAGCGGTCCAGACATTGGTGCTGATGGCATTTGCCGGAGTGATACGGAACCGGAACTGATAGGTCTGTCCCACCTGATATTTCAAGACTCCGTTATCTACAATGGAAATTGTTTTCGGCAGTATTTTAATCTTGGCAGACTTTGTCTTGATCGTGCTCACGCACTTCTTCCCTTTGTAAACTTTTGCAGTTACAATTACGGTTTTATTCTTTGCGGCTGCCTTTCCCCGGGTGCGGATTGTCAGACTGTTTGCAGATGTCTTTCCGCTCACGGATGTCGTTGTTTTCTTCAGCTTTGCATAACTTTTTCCGGTGCCGGAAAGGCTCCATTTTACCCTCTGCCCTTTGGTAAGATTGGTTACGGTATATGTATACACACCCTTACCGGTGCTGTTTTCATAAAGAACCGTATAATTTTTTACAAATTTCGGTTTTGCTGCCGCATCTGCCTGTACTGGAAATACAGAAATAATCATTGCCAGCGCACACAATACAGCAATCAGTTTTTTGCTTTGCAAACGCATAATCTCTCCTCCTTATCTGGTTCACTCGCTACTTAAGAACAACGTCCTTTTGTCTTATATTAGCACACCCTCTGTGCTTTCGCAATTGTTCAGACAGAGGGTGTTTCTTAAGATTTTTTTAATCCAGGGCGATCGCTTCTTCTTCCCGTCTCCGGAGAATATCATATTCATCCGGTTCCATCCCCAGATCCACATAAAAGATCTGCTGCGGATGCGGACAGGATTCCATCGGCTCTCCCTTTTCATCCATCAGTCCCCGCACCGTAACGGTCACATTGCGTCCGTCCGGTTTCATCACTTCGATCTGTTCTCCGACAGAAAATTTATTCTTTTGTTCCACCCGGTACATTCCCTTTTCATTTTTCGGACCGACAATTCCCAGATAGGTATATCCCTTTTCATACGTGTTGTTATCGTAAATCTGTGTCTCCTCCGAAGGTTTTCCGTAGAAAAATCCCGTGGTAAACTGGCGGTATGTGCAGCTTTTGATCTGTTCGAGATACCATGGCATATTTTCCTGATATTTCTCCGGAGATTCCAGATAATCGTCAATCGCCTTACGGTAAGTACGCGCCACCGTTGCCACATAAAGTGCGGTCTTCATACGTCCCTCAATCTTAAAACTGTCAATTCCTGCTTCCAGAAGATCCGGAATATGCTCAATCATACACAGATCTTTGGAATTGAAAATATAGGTTCCGCGCTCATTCTCATATACCGGAAAATACTCACCCGGACGCTTCTCTTCAACCACAGAATATTTCCACCGGCACGGATGTGTACATGCCCCGCGGTTGGCATCCCTTCCTGTAAAATAATTGGACAGCAGACATCTTCCAGAATAGGAAATACACATAGCGCCATGTACAAATGTCTCTATCTCCAGATCATCGGAAATGTGTTCCCGGATCTGCCGGATCTCCCGCAGGGAAAGTTCTCTTGCCGTTACCACACGGGTAGCACCGAGTTTCTCCCAGAACTGAAATGTTCCGTAATTGGTGTTGTTTGCCTGTGTACTGATATGGCGGTCAATATCCGGGCATACTTCTCCGGCGATCGTAAAGATTGCCGGATCTGCAATGATCAGAGCATCCGGCCGGTCCGGCTTCATGTTCTGCAGTTCCGTAAGATATTCCCGCGCACCGTCAAGATCATAATTATGTGCCAGAATATTTGCCGTCACATAAACTTTAACTCCCCGTGCATGTGCAAATACAATTCCCTCTGCCATCTCTTCCATGGTAAAGTTTTTTGCCTTGGCTCTGAGTCCGAATGCCTCTCCCCCGATGTAGACCGCATCGGCTCCATAAATAACTGCAATTTTTAATACTTCCAGACTGCTTGCCGGAACAAGCAACTCATTCTTTCTCATCGTTTTCTACCTCTACTTTTGTACTGACTGTAATTCCATCTCCCACCGGCAGCACCGCTGTTACCAGATCTTTCCGGTGCGTTAACTCATACAAATATTCCCGCATCCGTTTGTAAATCGTCCGGTTTCTGCGGATCACCGCATAATGGGACTCAATAATGTCCCCATCCTGCAGCACATTATCCGAGACAAGTGTCCCTCCGGTTTTCAGCAGACGCAGAATATCCGGCATAAAATGAATATACTGTCCTTTTGCGGCATCCATAAAGATCAGATCAAACGGCTCGGTGAGTGTCGGAAGGATTTCCGCTGCATCCCCTTCAAGCAGTGTAATCTGCTCTTCTTTCCCTGCTCTCTTAAAATTTTCCCGGGCAATCGGGATTCGCTTTTCATAATTTTCAATCGTGACAATCTCACACGGTACCGGATCATATTCTGCCATCAGAATGGAAGAAAACCCTACCGCAGTACCGACTTCCAGAATTCTTTTTGGTTTTGTCATCGCCAGCAAAAGCTTCAAAAAGCTCTGCATCTCCTTCCGAATAATCGGAACATAGGAATCCAGAGCTTCTCGTTCGACAGCATCCAAAATTCTGGTATTTCCCGTATCCAGGGAATTGATATATGTTACCAGTCGTTCATCTACTATCATATTTATTTCTATTGTGCCTCCGTGCTTTCCACATCCTGCGTATCCGGTACCATCTGCTTTTCTGCAAAGAAACGATACCCGTAATCATAACAGGTCCTGCATAAATGAACGGTTCCATATAAAATCAGCAGGATCAGCATAATAACAAACGCAATTTTAATGAAAGTGAACAAAGCTTTATTCATAATACCCCTATACTTCCATGATAATCGGCATGATCATCGGACGTCTCTTGGTCTCTTTCCAGACGAAATCACCCAGAGCATCTTTTACTTCATTTTTGATCTTGCCCCAATCTGTAATGTTGTGATCCATACAATAATCCATGGTCTTATCGAGAACGGTTTTTGCTTCATCCATCAGACTCTCGGAATTACGTACATAGACGAAACCTCTCGATACGATATCCGGTCCTGCAAGTACCTGTCCGGTTCCGTTTTCGAGTGTCATGACGACAATAATAATTCCGTCTTCTGCCAGACGCTGACGATCCCGAAGAACGATATTTCCGACATCTCCGACACCAAGTCCGTCTACCATTACATTGCCAACCGGCACATGTCCGGTCACTTCTGCACCATTCTCATCGATCTCAAGCACATCTCCGGAAGAAAGGATTTTGATATGATCACTGTCATATCCAAGCTCTTCCGCAATCTTCGCCTGTGCAATCAGATGCTTGTATTCTCCATGCACCGGAATCGCGTACAGCGGATTTACCAGAGAATAAATCAGCTTGATATCTTCCTTGCACGCATGTCCGCTGACATGTACATCTTCGAAAATCACATCTGCACCCTTGCGCATCAGTTCATTGATAACACCGGTAACCGATTTCTCATTTCCCGGAATCGGATGGGAACTGAATACAATGGTATCATTTGGCTTAATGGTAACTTTACGGTGCATGCCGGATGCCATGCGGGACAATGCGGCCATGGACTCTCCCTGGCTTCCCGTTGTAATGATAACCGTCTTTTCATCCGGATAATTTTTCAGCTGATCCACATCAATCAGAATGTTATCCGGCAGGGAAATATATCCCAGTTCCGAAGCGATGGATACAATATTGACCATGCTTCGTCCCTCAATCGCAACTTTTCTGCCAAACTTATCTGCAGAATTGATGATCTGCTGCACACGATCCACATTGGATGCAAATGTCGCAATAATAATTCTTGTATTTTTATGCTCGGAAAAAATGTTATCCAGCGTTTTTCCTACTGACTTTTCGGAATCTGTAAATCCCGGGCGCTCCGCATTGGTACTGTCACAAAGCAGTGCTAACACTCCTTTTTTACCGATCTCGCCGAAACGCTGCAGATCAATGGCATCTCCAAATACCGGTGTATAATCAACCTTAAAATCTCCTGTATGCAGGACAATTCCTGCCGGGGAATAAATCGCAAGTGCCGCCGCATCCTGAATACTGTGATTCGTGCGGATAAACTCTACACGGAAACATCCAAGATTGATGTGCTGTCCGTATTTGACAACTTTTCTTTTTACTTTTTTGAGCATATCATGCTCTTCGAGTTTGTGCTCGATCAGGGCATTGGTCAGTCTGGTCGAATAAATCGGCACATTGACATCTTTTAAAACATATGGGATGGCACCAATATGATCCTCATGTCCGTGCGTAATAAAAAATCCTTTGACACGATCAATATTTTCCTTTAAATAAGTGACATCCGGAATCACCAGATCCACTCCGTACATGTCATCTTCCGGGAATGCGAGACCGCAATCCACCACAATAATACTGTCTTCGTATTCAAAGGCAGTAATATTCATACCAATCTGCTCAAGACCTCCCAACGGTATAATCTTAAGCTTACTGTTATTCTGTTTTTCCTGTTTTTTCATAAATCCTCCAAATATAATATTCCGCTCTAATATAAAAGCTGTGTTTCTTCATCCGCAAGTTCAGCAAATATTTTCGCGAGTGCAGCAAACTCTGTATCATCATCTACCATCTCGTAAAATACTTCCTCATCCTGTGTCTTTATTTCTTTTAATATATATGCTTCACTGTCCCCGTTTTCATTGCCATCAGAGACAAGTAAGTATCTGATTCCATTCAGCTGTGTCTGTTCTTCCACAGCAAATTCCACCACCTCATTGGTGTCCGGATCTGTAAACTGAATTTTTTCCATTTATTTTTTCCTTGTATTTTTATTTTTCTTCTGGATGATTTGAAAGATAATCCAGATATCCCTGTAATATAAAAATAGCCGCAATTTCATCTACATATTCCTTGCGGTTTTCTCTTCGAATTCCTGTTTCCATCATCGAACGGTCTGCTGCAACTGTTGTCAGCCGTTCATCCCATAAAATAACAGGGAGACCACAGCGTTTTTCAAGCATTTCCTTGAATTCTTTTGTTTTCTCGCAGCGCTCCCCTTCTGTACTGTTCATATTTTTCGGGTAACCGAGCACAATTTTTTCCACCTCGTACCCGCTTACCAGCTGTTCGATCCGCGCCAGTGTCTGCCTGAGTTTCGTTGGAGCTTTCCTTCGGATAATTTCCACTCCCTGCGCTGTAATTAACAGCGCATCACTCACTGCAACACCCACTGTCTTTGAACCGAAATCCAATCCTAAAATCCGCATAATTCTCCCGTACCGGATTATTCCCAGGAATTGTTTTTGATGTATGCACGTAAAACTTCTTCTACAAGTTCGTCCCGCTCTACCTTCATGATCAGACTTCTCGCATTGTTATGACTGGTAATATATGTCGGATCTCCGGACATAATATATCCTACAATCTGATTCACCGGATTGTATCCTTTCTCACTCAATGCACGGAATACGATCTCTAAAACATCTCTTACCTGTAATTCCGGTTCCTTTTGTACTGTAAAATATTGTGTATTATTTAAATTCTCCATATTCGCCGTCCCTGCCCTTGTTCATTCCAACAAGTCCTGTCCCATCTATTGTATACGAAATTGAGGAAAAATACAAGCGCTATAGTTTCATACGGTAAATCTCATCGGTCAGAGCCGCTTCCACTCTTCCCCTTTTCATCACATTATCAAGCGGTTCTGCCGTTTTTGCCGCGATCTTTACATACTCTTTGGTATATCCAGTATACCACGTTTCTCCGTCAACTTCCATTGGTTCCTCAAAGAGTACTTCTTCCTCTTTTCCCACATAATATGCGCGGAATTCCCTCGACATACTTTCCGCAAGTGCCAGCAGCTGGGCACTGCGCTTCGTCTTGATTTCCTCCGGCACCTGATGTTCCATCACTGCCGCACGGGTTCCCTGCCGTCGGGAATATTTAAAAATATGCATCTCATAAAAATGAATGCGTTTTAAATATTCCTTTGTCTGTGCAAATTCTTCTTCTGTCTCTCCAGGAAATCCAACAATAACATCCGTTGTGATTGCCGGATGCGTAAAGTTTTCCCGTAAAATATTGCATGCATTTTCGTATTCTTCCGTCGTATATTTCCGGTTCATCCGGGCAAGCGTTGCATCGCATCCGCTCTGCAGTGACAGATGAAAATGCGGACAGATCTTCTCCATCTTTGCCAGTTCTTCTGCAAATGTTTCCGTCACGATTCTCGGTTCCAGCGATCCTAAACGGATACGCCGGATTCCCTCCACCTGATGCACCATCTGGATCAGATGCAGCAGACTTTCCCCGCAGTCAATCCCGTAGGAGCTTAAATGAATTCCGGTCAGTACCACTTCCTGATATCCGGACGCTGCCAGACGCTTTACTTCCTCCAGAACATTCTGAACATTTCTGCTTCTCACCCGTCCTCTGGCATACGGAATAATGCAGTAACTGCAGAACTGGTTACAGCCATCCTGTACTTTTATAAACGCGCGGGTATGCTCTGCTGCATGATCCAGTGTCAGCTCCTCAAATGCCTGTTTTTCGTGGTTAATATCCACCACAGCCTCCACCTTTTCTCCTCTGCCCGCAAAGAAAGCATCCAGCCGCTCTACCAGTTCTTTTTTCTGATTATTTCCGATCAGAATATCAATTGCTTCATCACATTTTGCCTCATCCTCTTTGGTCTGTACATAGCATCCGGCAGCAACAACAGCCGCATCCGGATTCAGCTTTTTTGCCCGGTGCAGCATCTGTCTTGATTTGCGATCTGCCATATTTGTTACGGAACAGGTATTGATCACATAGACATCTGCTTTCTCCGAAAACGGCACGATTTCGTACCCCGCTTCTTCAAGCATCTGCTGCATAGCTTCTGTCTCATATGCATTCACTTTGCATCCCAGATTGTGTAATGCTGCTTTTTTCATTTTTACTCCTTTATACAATTATCTTCATACATTTCTTGACTTTTCCAATAAAAAATATTACTATCAAAGATATAAACAGCATGAGTTTTTCATGAATATTTTCAAGGAGGTTTTCATTATGAAAACAGTACAGATTTCATTAAATTCTATTGGAAAAGTAAAATCATTTGTTAATACCATCTCTCAGTTTGAGTACGATTTTGATCTGATTTCCGGCAGATATGTCATTGACGCAAAATCCATCATGGGAATTTTCAGCCTGGATCTTTCCAAGCCGATTGATCTCGCCATCCATACCGAGGATAATCTGAATGAGATTCTGGAAGCTTTAAAGCCATACATTATTTCCCAGTAATTACTTACAAAATCCCCTGTCTGTATTGCAGACAGGGGATTTTTTGTTTCACGGAAATAATTTTCCAAAAACAGATTATTCTGCATCTACCAGAATCGTCTCTGTCGTATCGATTGCTGTCTGCATCAGTTCGTCTATTTTTTCTTCCAGCCGGCACTCTGATTTTTTAATATGTTTTAAGCTTGGCTTGGTAACCGGATGCTTTGCCACGAAAATCGTACAACAATCCTCATACGGAAGAATGGACGTCTCGTATGTGTCAATTTTTTCTGCGATTGATACAATATCCTGCTTGTCCATGGCAATGAGCGGACGGTATACCGGCATATGACACACTTCATTGGTCACAGCAAGGGACTGCATGGTCTGGCTTGCCACCTGCCCGATACTCTCTCCTGTAATCATACCCAGACATTTTCCCTCTTCGGCAAAATGCTCTGCAATTTTCATCATATAGCGGCGCATGATGATAGTCAGTTCCTCATGCGGACATTTCTCATAAATATAAAGCTGGATATCGGTAAAGTTCACCACATGAAGCTTGATCTGTCCGGAATATCTTGCAACTTTCTTTGCCAGGTCAATCACTTTCTGTTTTGCACGCTCACTGGTGTATGGCGGTGCATGAAAATAGGTCGCTTCAAGTGTTACCCCTCGTTTAGATACCATATATCCGGCAACCGGTGAATCGATTCCGCCGGATAAAAGAAGCATTGCACGACCTGCTGTACCAAGCGGCATGCCTCCCGGTCCCGGGATCTCTGTGGAATAAATATTGATCATCGGGCGGATCTCGATATGAATCATCACCTCCGGATGATGTACGTCAACGCTGGTTTCCGGAAATGCTTCAAGAATCTTTTCCCCAACAGCTGCATTGATCTCCATCGAAGTCATCGGATAATTCTTTCTGGCACGGCGCGCATCCACCTTAAATGTAAAATTTTTGTCCGGATATGTGCGATCCACATAGTCACATACTACTTTTGCCAGGGCATCAAATCCTTCATCTTCGACCAATACTACCGGACAGATTCCTACGATTCCAAAAATCCTCTGTAATGTTTCTACAGTTTCATCATAATCGTATTCTCCTTCCGTATCCACATAGATACGTCCGTTTTCCTTGCGTACATGGAAGGTTCCCTCTACACGCTTAAGATGATATCTGATATTCTGTACCAGTGCATCCTCAAACAGATAACGGTTCTTTCCCTTAATGGCAATTTCCGCATATTTAATCAAAAATGATTTATACATACTGCTCTCCTTTTTCTAATGTCTTGTATATTTCTGCAGCATCGGAACCAATGCCGCCATCTCTTTTACTGCATAATCAATCTCTTCTTCCGTTGTCTCCACGCAAAAGCTGAACCGGATGGTTGCATCCAAAAGCTCTGGCTTTAAGCCAATACTTTTTAGCGTATGACTGACAGAAGGCTTGTTGGAAGAACATGCACTTCCCGCTGACACATAGATCTCTTTATCCTCTAATGCATGAAGCAATACTTCCGCGCGCACACCTTCCGTGCTGACACTGACAATATGCGGTGCATTGCTGCGATCGGTATGACCGTTGACGTGTACACCCGGAATTTTTGTCACTTCCTCAATAAAATGCTCCCGCAAGGTATACATCCGGTCGATTTTTTCCTCAAAACCAGTATAAATACGTTCCGCTGCTACGCCAAGTCCTGCGATTGCCGGAACATTTTCCGTGCCGGAACGCATTCCCCTCTGCTGTCCGCCTCCGTTTAACAGCGGATGAATTTTCGTCTTGTCTTTGATATATAAAAATCCGCTTCCTTTCGGTCCATGAATCTTATGTCCGCTGACCGAGAGAAGGTCTACATGCATTTTTGCCGGATAAATTCTCATTTTTCCATAGGACTGAATGGCATCCACATGAAAAAGCGTCTGTGGATTACACTGTTTGATCAGTGCCCCCGCTTCCGCGATCGGCTCCACCGCTCCGATTTCATTATTTACCTGCATGAGGGAAACCAGAATGGTATCCGGCCGGATTGCCGCTTTCAGATCGTCCAGAGAAATCACACCATAAGCATCTACCGGAAGATATGTGACTTCATATCCGTGTTCCTCCAGATATGCCATCGTTGCCGACACGGACGGATGTTCAATGGACGTCGTTATCACATGTTTTCCACTTCGCTTGTTTGCCTCTGCCACACCGATAATTGCAAGATTATTGGACTCAGTACCACCTGACGTAAAACAGATTTCTTTTTCCTGTACCTTTAATGTCTTTGCAATTTTTTTTCTTGCATCGTTCATATAATTTTCGGCGATCACACCTTTGTTGTGCAGGGAAGATGGATTTCCATAATCCTCCGTCAGTAATTTTACCACCAGCTGTGCCGCTTCCTCACAACATCTTGTCGTTGCCGAATTATCCAAATATGCTTCCATTTTTACCCTTCTTATATATCCAATTCGTATATCAGCATGGAAAGTGTTGCCATTCCTGCTGTTTCTGTGCGCAAAATACGTCTGCCAAGAGAGATCCGATGCATGTCTTTATCCAGCTGCGCAATCTCTTCCGGGGAAAATCCGCCCTCCGGACCGATCATTACTCCGATGGACGCCCCTTCCGGAATCGAGCGAAAGATCTCTCTTGTTGCTTCCATGCCTCTTTCATTCTCATACGGAACCAGGACAACGTCCAGCTCCTTTGCCTCTTCCAATGCCTGTTTCCAGGAAAGTGGCATCTGAATCTGCGGAATCACGGTTCGCTTCGACTGTTTTGCCGCACTCTCTGCAATTGCCTGCCACCGCTTACATTTGCTCTGTGCCTTCTTTTCATCCAGCTTTACCACACAGTTTTTCATGGCAACCGGTATGACGGTATAGACACCAAGTTCCACGGTCTTTTGTATGATCAGTTCCATCTTATCACTTTTAGGAAGGCCCTGAAAAAGATACACCTTATGGGAAAACTCTGTCCCCATTTCATCGGTATCCTCTATCTGTGCCCAGACCTCTTCCTCTGTAATTTCCAGAATACGGCAAAAATACGATCTGCCGCTCTGATCGCTGATGCGGATTTTCTCCCCTGTCTTCATGCGCAGCACATGACCGATATGATTGACATCACCGCCCACAATGCAGATCCGATCCTGCTGCACCTGTTCATCTTCCACAAAAAACTGGTACATACCCTGCTCCTACTGTTTCTGTGCGGTAATATTTACCCACTCACCCTGATGATTGATTTCCACTACAGTAAGTCCTGCTGCTTCAATCGCTTCTTTTACTTCGTTTTCCTTAAAATCAATGATGCCGGAAGTGATAAAATACCCCCCCTGTTTTAATCTAGCCGGAATGACCGGTGCCATGGCAATGATAACTGGTGCTAAAATATTTGCCACAACAATCTCATATTCCTCTGTCCCAACCTTTTCCTGAAGTTCTTCATCATCAATCAGATTTCCCACATAAAAGGTTCCCAGAGACAAATCGAGATGGTTTACCTGCATATTATCCCTTGTAGAAGTCATGCAGTCTGCATCCAGATCCGTTCCCACGACTTCTCTTGCGCCAAGTTTTAATGCCACAATCGATAAAATTCCACTGCCACATCCCACATCCAGTACTTTCGGATGTTTTCCTTCCACATATTTCTGTAACTGCCGGATGCAAAGCTGTGTCGTTTCATGTTTTCCTGTTCCGAAAGAAATTCCCGGATCGATCTCAATCAGAAATTTATCTTTGTCTTCTTCCTTTAATTCTTCCCAGGTCGGTTTGATTAATATATCATCAATGGTAAAAGAAGTAAAATATTTTTTCCAGTTATTGATCCAGTCAAGATCTTCTGTTTCGGAAGATGTAATGACACCGCTTCCCACTTCCACCATGTCACGCAGTTTCTCGAGTCCGATCTTTACCTGCTTTAAAATCTCCGTCTGATCACTGCCGTCTTCTTCCACATAAAAGCTCACATGGCTGATGCCCTCATCCGGAGGAAGTTCCGGCAGAAAATCAATAAACATATCCGCCTGGTCTTCTTTGGTAAGCGGAATATTGTCTTCAATCTCTATTCCCTCAATGCCCAGATCCATCAGCATGGAACTCATAAAATCCTCTGCTGCGGTCGTTGTCTCAATTGTATATTTTTTCCACTTCATGTTACCATCCTCTCAATTCTACACTAAGGCATACTATATGTATCATACCTTATTTCCAATAAAATTTCAAGAAAACATTGTACATCAAAAAAACCCATGTTATAATATAGGGGTTAAGTTGATAGTTATACAGTTATAGGAGAAAACAATAAATGGATAAACGCAATCTTGTAGAAGGACTTCAGAAAGCATTCAACACCGATGACCGACAGCGAAATACTTCTGATACCAGTGATGTAGAATATAAAGAGAACACCAATACTCTCTATATCAAAAAACAGAGAACCTACAATATGGAAGAAAACATTCCGTCCGCCACTGCCATGTCAGAGGAGGAGATTTTTAAGCGTCTTCATGAGGAACGACATTAAACATGTTAAACATGCATAAAACAGCCATACGGTCTGCGGACAGACCGTATGGCTGTTTTAATTTTTGTACACAGCACAAAGCTTATGATACTCACTGTTAATTTCCTGAACGGTATTCTTATCCCCATCCAGATTATCCGGATGATAAATTTTGATCAGGTCTTTATAACGTTTCTTAAGGGACTGTCTGCTCTCTACTCCGGAGAAGAACATTTCTCCCCGGATAACAGGCTGCTCTGCTGTCACGGAAAAATCGCTTACCCGCTGATAGAAAGCTTTCTGCTTCTTCACATGTTCTTTCTCTGTTGCAAGTTTTACAAGTTCTTCTTCGAGTATTTTAAATTTCATATCAAAAAGCTTCTGCTGCTGTTCCAGACGGCGATCCTCATTCTCCACCCGCCGCGCAAATTCTTTTTTCTCCCGCTCCAGTGTGCGGCGCTGCTCCTCCAAAGCTTTACGTTCTTCTTCCAGCGTCATCTCCCACATGCCTCCGTATCCGTACACACATGCTGCCAATCATACTAACAGGCTTATCATACAATACTTTGTACCAGATTACTATAGGCGATTTATACTAATGTTCATCGAAAGATTCTTTGATTTTGTCCATAAAACCTTTCTTTTTTTCTTTTGCGGTCTGTGCTCCGCCCTCTTTATTCAGGGAATTTCCCGTCAATTCATCAAATTTACGCAACGCCTCTTTTGCCTCTTTGTTTAAGCCCGTCGGCGTGTTGACAATCAGTGTTACATAATGGTCTCCACGTACTGCCTTGTTTCGGATCGATGGTACTCCTTTGCCTTTCAGGCGGATTCTCGTTCCGCTCTGGGTACCCGGTGCAACGGTATAGATGATATCTCCGTCCACCGTCCTGATACGGATATCCCCGCCCAGTGCTGCGATACCAAAGGAAATCGAAGCATTGGAAAATATATTCATGTCCTGACGTTCAAACGCATTGCTTCTGGAAACAAGAACTTCTACCAGAAGATCTCCTCTCGGACCTCCGTTTCGTCCCGGTTCTCCGTAACCTCTGACACGAACAGACTGTCCATTATCAATTCCGGCCGGAATCTCTACAGTCTTTCGTACTTTCTTTGAGATATATCCCGTTCCCCGGCAATCCGGACATTTTTCACGGATCACCTTACCGGTACCGCCGCAATCCGGACAGGTCTGCACATTCTGCATCATGCCAAACAAAGACTGCTGGGAATATACCACTTTCCCTTTTCCCCCGCACTTGCTGCAGGTTTCCGGTGAAGTTCCCGGTTTTGCCCCAGTTCCGTGACAGGTCTTACATTCTTCTTTATACGGGAACTCAAGTTCCTTAGAACATCCAAACACAGCTTCTTCAAACGTAATACGGACGGTAAGACGTACACTTGCGCCTTGCGCCGGTCCGTTATTGTTACTGTTTCGTCTTCCGCCACCGAAAAAGTCTCCGAAAATATCGCCAAAGATATCTCCCATATCCATGCCGGAAAAATCGAATCCGCCTGCACCGCCGGCGCCTCCATCAAACGCGGCATGACCAAACTGATCATACTGTCTGCGCTTTTCCGGATCGCTCAAAACGGCATATGCCTCCTGCGCTTCCTTAAATTTTTCCTCACACTCTTTATCTCCCGGATGCATATCCGGATGATACTTCTTGGCGGTTGTACGGAAAGCTTTTTTTATTTCTGCTTCCGTTGCGGTCTTTGGAATTCCAAGGACCTCGTAATAATCTCTTTTCTCTGCCATAATATTAATCCCTTATAGTACGCATAGGGTTTCCGGAAAACCGGAAACCCCACGCTTTGTCTATTTATTTTCTAAATTAAACCTCTTTGAAATCTGCATCGATGACATCATCATCTGCACCATTTGCTCCTGCTCCGGTGTTTGCTCCTGCTGCAGAACCCATATCAGGACCTGCTCCCGGATTCGGGCCTGCGCCTGTTGCACCCTGTGCTGCCTGTGCCTGCTCATACATCTTTGCAAATACCTTCTGTGCACTCTGTGTCAGTTTCTCCTGTGCTGCCTTTAATTCCGCAACATCTGCATCTGTCATCTGCTCTGCTTCCTTGTGTGCATCCAGGAAAGCCTTTACTGCTGCAACATCAGCTTCTACTGCTGACTTGTCTGCAGGATCAACCTGATCTCCTACCTGCTTTAATGCATCCTCTGTCTGGAATACAAAGCTCTCAGCTTCATTTCTGGCATCGATTGCTTCTTTTCTCTTCTTATCCTGCGCTTCAAACTCAGCAGCTTCCTTAACAGCCTTATCGATTTCTTCATCTGACATGTTAGATCCGGCTGTGATTGTGATATGCTGCTCTTTGCCTGTTCCAAGATCCTTGGCAGATACATTTACAATACCGTTTGCATCGATATCGAATGTAACCTCGATCTGTGGAACACCACGACGTGCTGGCGGGATACCATCCAGACGGAACTGTCCGAGAGATTTGTTATCTCTTGCGAACTGACGCTCACCCTGTACAACGTTGATATCTACAGCGGTCTGGTTATCTGCTGCGGTAGAGAAGATCTGGCTCTTCTTCGTAGGAATGGTAGTATTTCTCTCGATCAGACGGGTTGCAATACCACCCATGGTCTCGATAGAAAGTGACAGTGGTGTTACATCGAGAAGTAAGATCTCGCCGGCACCTGCATCACCTGCTAATTTACCACCCTGAATAGAAGCACCGATTGCTACACACTCATCCGGGTTTAAGGACTTGCTTGGCTCTTTGCCTGTCATCTGTCTTACCTTATCCTGTACAGCCGGGATACGTGTAGAACCACCAACCAGAAGAACCTGGCCTAAATCTGCATTTGTAAGACCTGCATCCTTCATAGCGTTCTGTACCGGTACTGCAGTTCTCTCTACGAGATCATGTGTTAATTCGTCAAATTTTGCTCTGGTGAGGTTCATATCAAAGTGCTTTGGTCCCTCAGCAGTAGCTGTGATGAATGGTAAGTTAATATTTGTAGTAGTTGCGGAAGAAAGTTCCTTCTTTGCTTTCTCGGCAGCTTCTTTTAATCTCTGTAAAGCCATCTTGTCGGTAGAAAGATCAACACCCTCTGCCTTCTTAAACTCATCGATCATCCACTGTGTGATCTTGTTATCAAAATCATCACCACCAAGATGTGTATCACCGTTGGTAGATAATACTTCGATGACACCGTCACCGATCTCAATGATAGATACATCAAATGTACCACCACCAAGGTCATATACCATGATCTTCTGTTCTTTTTCGTTATCAAGGCCATATGCAAGTGCTGCTGCAGTAGGCTCGTTGATGATACGCTTTACATCCAGACCTGCAATCTTTCCGGCATCCTTTGTTGCCTGACGCTGTGCATCGTTGAAATATGCAGGAACTGTAATAACAGCTTCTGTAACCTTTTCTCCAAGGTATCCTTCTGCATCAGCCTTTAATTTCTGAAGTACCATAGCGGAAATCTGCTGTGGACTGTACTGTTTGTCATCAATGGCTACTTTATAATCCGTACCCATATGTCTCTTAATGGAAGAAATCGTCTTCTCAGCGTTTGTAACAGCCTGACGCTTTGCCGGCTCACCGATGAGACGCTCTCCTGTCTTTGTAAATGCTACAACGGATGGTGTTGTTCTTGCACCTTCCTGGTTTGCAATAACGGTAGGTTTTCCACCTTCCATAACAGCTACACAGCTGTTGGTTGTTCCTAAGTCAATACCAATGATCTTGCCCATTTTCTTTTCCTCCTGCTAAAATTATGATCAAATAAAATTGTTTTGCTAATTTATGATTTACTACTCCATGCGAAATAGGAAATACCTTTATTCGCTGACTACAGCGACCATACTGTGGCGGACCACATTGTCCTTGTAGGTGTAACCTTTTTGTAATTCCTGGGCAACTATTCCCGGTTCATACTCTTCGCTTTCCACCTGCATAACTGCATTGTGGAGATCCGGATCAAATTCCTTTCCCAGTGCCTCAATCGGTTTCACCCCGATGGCATCTAATTCTGTCAGCATCTGCTTATATACTTTATCCATACCGGTAACAAAAGCATCATCCTTTTGTTCCTCTGGTACAGCTGCAAGCCCACGCTCGAAATTGTCGATAACCGGGAGAATCTTTTCAATGATTGTTCTTGCTCCCATGTCAAACATCTGCGCTTTTTCTTTTTCCGTACGTTTACGGAAATTATCAAACTCTGCCATCTGACGTTTCAGACGGTCGTTTAAATCTTCGATCTGTTCGTCTTTTTTATCTTTCTTTTTCTTTCCAAAGGCACCCTTTTTTTCGGATTTCTCTTCTTTCTTTGTATCCTTTTCTTCGGCTGCAGTTTCTTTTGCTTCCTCTGCCGCCGTCTCCTTTGTGTCCTTTGTTTCTTCACATGTCTGTTCGGCCTTGGTTTCTTTTGTATCTACTGCCTCTTCTTCCATGACTTTTTTGTTCTCTGCCATGTTTACCACCTTTCTAGGATTGCCCTTTTTCTTTATCAAAAATACCGTCTAACTGGGACTTTAAGTTTTTGAGGTTGTCAACAACATTCTCGTAATCCATCCGTTTCGGACCAACAATTCCGATCGTTCCTTTGACGCCCTCCCCCAGATCATAAGTTGCGGTAACGACACTGCAATCTTTCATGGTCTGTACCGGAGCTTCATTTCCGATATAAACCTGTATTTCATTTCCTTTGCTCTCCCCCTCAGAAAGGGATTCCGTTACCAGATTTACCAGCTCATCTTTTTCCTCAAATGTGGAAAGAAGACCTGCCGCACTCTCTGAATCAGAAAGTTCCGGATATTTCAAAATATTGGTTGCACCGCTTGTGTAGATCTGCAGATCCTCGTTTTCACTCAGTGTCTGTCCCAGTGCATCCAGCACATGGGAAACAATCTCACTGTGCACGCCTGCCTGCTCTTTCAGTTTGGAAATCGTTCCCAGATTGATTTCCTGCAGCGACAACCCATTCAATGCTGTATTCAGCAGAATGTTCAGTTTCAGTAAAGTTTCGTTGTCGAGCGGTTCTTCCACGTCGATCATCTGATTCTTTACCATGTTGCTGTTCATTACGATAACTGCCAGTATATGTTTCTCATCTACATTGGACAGCTGCATAAACTTTACTTTGTTTCCACTGTAAGTCGGTGCGGAAACAATTGTCGCATAATTGGTGTTGTTTGCAAGCATCTTTGCAACCTTTTTTAATACCTCATCCATCTTCTGGGTTTTTTCTATTACGAAGTCCTTCATTTCTTTGACTTCCCGGTCTTTTTCCTGCATCAGATGATCCACATAAAACCGATAGCCTTTGTCTGAAGGAATTCTTCCTGCTGATGTATGTGGCTGCACGATATAACCAAGTTCTTCAAGATCTGCCATCTCATTGCGGATGGTTGCAGAACTTAAATTCAGATCCGTATATTTTGAAATGGTTCGTGATCCCACAGGTTCACCGGTTGCAAGATAATTACGGATAACTGCATCCAGAATTTTTACTTTTCTTTCATCCAATTCCATATTCTCGTCTGCCATTTTCCCGTCTCCTGTTCCTGAACCTTCACCGGTTGTTTTTGGTTTGTTAGCACTCATTTACTTAGAGTGCTAATATCGTTCTGCTATTAAAATAGCACCAAGGGGTTTTTTTGTCAACACCCTGATGCTATTTTATTTTTATTTTATAATTATATTTTATAAAAGAAACTTCGCCATCACGTAGTTGGCCAGATCCATCCCCTTGTCGGTCAGTGCAATCCTGCCAGCAACCATCTGCAAAAGTCCCTGTTCTTTCAGCTTGCGAAGTGTTTCCAGATACACGGCCTCAATCGGTACCCCAAAGCTTTGCTCAAACGCTGCTCTGGTTACTCCCTCATTCATCCGCAGCCCCAGAAACATAAATTCCTCCATCTGCTCTTTTCTTGTCAGAATCTGTGCCTGTTCCTGTACACAGCTGCCAATCCAGAGATCCTCCGGTACGGCATGCTCCCCGTCTTTTAAAAACTCTGCCGGAGACTTTTCCTGCAGGTGGTCACAAAATTCTCCATACGCATACAGCTGCCGGGTGTTGGTATACCGGACATTTTCCACCAGGGAAGATGCCCCCAGCCCCAGCCCCAGATAATTTTCTCTGGTCCAGTAGCCGATGTTATGTCTGCAGGCATACCCCGGCTGGGCAAAATTGGAGATTTCATACTGCCGGTATCCTGCCTGTTTCAATACATCCTGCGTGGCCTTATAAATGCGGTATACCTCATCCTCGTCCGGAAGAATCTCTGTATGAAGTCCGGCTTCCTGCTTCACTGCGTCAAACTTATACCGTTCATAAAACGGTGTCCCCTTTTCTATGATCAGGGAATATGCCGAAATATGTTCCGGCTTCAGCCGGATCACCGTCTGCAAGGATTCTAAAAATTTGTCCAGCGTCTGGTAAGGCAGACCGCTCATCAAATCAATATTGATATTTTCAAATCCTGCATTTCTCGCCAGCTCATACGTTTTTAAAAACTGATCATACGTGTGAATTCTTCCAAGTGCTTTCAGCTCCTCATTGTTTGTTGACTGCAATCCGATCGAGAGGCGGTTGATCCCCGCACTCTGATAGACATTCAGTTTCTTTGCCGTCACCGTTCCCGGATTGCACTCGATGCTGATCTCCGCATCCGCCTCCACATGAAAACTCGAAGCAACCTGCTGCAGCACGGTGTAAATCAGATTTTCCTCCAGCCAGCTCGGCGTGCCCCCTCCGATATAAATTGTCGGGACATGATAATCCCCAAGCAGATTTCCGTAATAACGGATTTCCTGCAGCAGGGCATGCACATATCTGATCTGTGTATTGCTGTCTGCCGGAAAGGACAGGAAATCACAGTAATCACACTTTTTCACGCAAAAAGGGATATGAATATATAATTCCAGTTTCTTTTCATTCATAGAATCAGTCTTCATCCAGTTTCAATACACTCATGAATGCCTCCTGCGGCACTTCTACGCTGCCGACCTGACGCATTCTCTTCTTTCCTTCCTTCTGTTTCTCCAGAAGCTTTTTCTTACGGGAAATATCACCGCCGTAACATTTTGCCAGGACATCCTTGCGCATGGCCTTAACCGTTTCACGAGCGATGACTTTTCCGTTTACGGCTGCCTGAATCGGGATTTCAAACAGATGTCTCGGAATCTCTTCTTTCAGACGCTCACACATTTTACGGCCTCTGTCGTATGCACTGTCTTTGAATACAATAAAGGATAAGGCGTCCACCATCTCCTTATTAATAAGAATATCCAGTTTGACAAGGTCGGAACGGACATATCCTTTCATTTCATAATCAAAAGAGGCATATCCGCGGGACCGCGACTTTAATGCATCAAAGAAATCGTAAATAATCTCATTCAGTGGCATATCATATTTGATCACGGCACGGGTTGCTTCAATATAATCCATGCTGATATAAATACCGCGGCGTTCCTGACAAAGCTTCATAATTGCCCCGACATACTCGCTGGTTACCATGATCTCTGCCGATACAAACGGTTCCTCCATATATTCAATCTCCGAAGGGTCCGGCAGATTGGACGGATTGGTCAGGTCAAACACTTCTCCGTTGGTCTTGTGCACCTTATAAATAACACCGGGTGCCGTAGTCACAAGATCCAGATTAAACTCACGCTCTAAACGCTCCTGAATAATCTCAAGATGCAGTAATCCCAGAAATCCGCAGCGGAATCCAAATCCCAGGGCAAGGGATGTCTCCGGTTCATACTGTAACGATGCATCATTGACCTGCAGTTTTTCAAGCGCATCCCGCAGATCCGGATACTTGGCAGAGTCTGCCGGATATAATCCGCAGTACACCATCGGATTGACCTTTTTATATCCCGGAAGCGGTTCTGCACACGGGCGGTCGAGCTCTGTCACAGTGTCTCCGACACGTGTATCGCGCACATTTTTAATGCTCGCCGCGATATATCCAACCATACCTGCGGAAAGCTCGTCACACGGAATAAACTGCCCGGCACCGAAATATCCCACTTCTGTCACCAGATCCTCGGCTCCTGTGGCCATCATTTTGATTTTGGTTCCCACTTTGACGGTACCTTCCTTGATCCGGCAGAAAACAATTACCCCCTTATAGGAATCATACAGCGCATCGAAGATCAACGCCTTAAGCGGTGCCTTCGGATCTCCGGCAGGTGCCGGAATCTTTGTCACGATCTGTTCAAGCACTTCCTCAATATTCAGTCCGGTCTTTGCAGAAATACGCGGAGCATCCATCGCCTCGATACCGATCACATCCTCGATTTCCTGTGCGACCTCTTCCGGGCGTGCACTCGGCAGATCAATCTTATTGATGACCGGAAGCACATCCAGATCATGATCCAGTGCCAGATAGACATTGGCAAGTGTCTGGGCTTCCACCCCCTGTGCGGCATCCACAACCAGGATGGCACCATCACACGCTGCAAGACTCCGGGATACTTCATAATTAAAATCCACGTGTCCCGGCGTATCAATCAGGTTAAAAATATATTCCTCTCCATCCTTTGCCTGATAAATGATGCGCACTGCCTGGGATTTGATCGTGATTCCCCTCTCACGCTCCAGATCCATATTATCGAGAACCTGTGCCTGCATCTCACGGCTGGTCAGCGTTCCTGTTTTTTCTATGATTCGATCCGCAAGTGTAGACTTACCGTGATCAATATGGGCAATAATACAAAAATTACGAATTTTGCTCTGATCGATTGACATCTTATTCCTCTTTTTCTTTCTACTATAATTTATCGTTTGATAAGTACGGTCCATCAGATGCTGATAGAACCTACGCAATGTTACATTATACCGAAAACAGGTCTATAAATCAAACATTGACATCCACTTTTTCCATAATACCTGTTTGGTATCATCGTCCGCAAATGCCGAATGCAGCGAAGCCATATAAATTTTCTCACACATCGGCTCTTGAAACATCCCGGCTTCTGCCAGACGCATATATTCATCCGTACAGCTGGTATCGCTGACGGTACGGTTGTCCGTATTGATGGAAAGCAAAATTCCGGCATCGTAAAATTCCCGGAACGGATAGTCTGTAAAATCCGTAACCGCCTTTGTCTGCAGATTACTCGTCGGACACAGTTCCACTCCGATCTTTTTCTCTGCAACTTCCTTCTTTAATTCCTCATCCCCGCTCATGGCAATTCCGTGACCGATCCGCAATGTTCCCAGTTCAATGGCCGTACGGATTTCTTCCCTGCTTCCACATTCTCCTGCATGGATGGTATATGGCATGCCATATTTTTTTGCAGTGGCAAATACGTCCGCAAACGCTGCTGTCGGGTACGCCTTTTCATCCCCTGCCAGATCACAGGCAACAACACCGTTTCCGAGAAATTCCCGCGCTTCTTTTAACATGGCAATATTTTTTTCGGTTTCCAGATTGCGCATGGTGCAGACTATCATTCCGGTCAGGATGTCCGCTTTTTCTTCTGCTTTTTTCAGGCCATCCCGGACGCTCTCTAAGATTTCCCGGACCGAAAGCCCCTGCTCCATGGAAAATGCAGGTGCAAAACGCACTTCCAGATACTTGACCTGTTCTTTTGCTGCAGAAAGTGCCAGATCCTGTGCTGCTGCTGAAAGTCCCTCCTTCGTCTGCAGGCAGCCAAGCGGCAGTTCAAACTTCTCCAGATACTCTGCCAGTGAACTGCAGTCCATCGGTGCCACCAGTTTTTCCCGCAGTTCTTCCAGCCCCAGCGGCTCTTTCCCCTCCTGCTGCATCAGTTTCTGGATCAGGGGCAGGCTCACCGAACCGTCCAGATGACAGTGCAGCTCTATTTTTGGCATATTGTGTGCAATAAATCGATTCATCATCGGCTTTTCCCTCTCTTCTGCAAACTATAACAACGGAAGAAGTGATGTGCCGATCGTATTTGCCGGCATCTGCACTCCAAAATTATCCGCAATGGTCGCCCCGATCACCGCAAATGTATCCTGTGTCGGGAGCGGCCCGCTTCCCTGATCGGATGGCGAATACAAAAGCAGCGGCACCTGCTCTCTTGTGTGATCCGTCCCCTTGTACGTTGGATCGTTTCCATGGTCCGCCGTGATCATCAGCAGATCCTCTTTTTTAAGCAGTGGCATAAGTTCTCCGAGCTTTTTGTCAAACCGCTCGATTTCCTCTCCATATCCGATCGGATTTCTCCGGTGTCCCCACAGCGCATCAAAATCGACCAGATTGGTAAAGCACAAACCGCAGAAATCGGATTTGGCCAGCGCAATGGTCTGATCCATCCCATGGACACTGCTGGTCGAATGCAGACTTTTTGTAATTCCGTATCCGTCAAAAATATCATGGATCTTTCCGACTGCCAGCACGTCATATCCGGCTTCCTGAAGCGCATTTAATGCTGTTGGCCCGGTCGGTTTCAACGCATAATCCCTGCGGTTGCTGGTTCTGACAAACTCGCCTTTTTTCTTTCCCACATACGGGCGGGCGATCACGCGTCCCACCCTCCACGCATCACGCATCGTCAGTTTTCTGGCAATCTCACAGTAATGATACAGGGTCTCTAATCCCATCGTCTCCTCGTTCCCGCAGATCTGCAGAACCGAATCTGCCGATGTGTACACGATCAGCTTTCCTTCCCTGATTTCCTGCTCGCCGAGTTCCTCTAAAATCTTTGTTCCGCTTTCCGCCCGGTTTCCTATAATTTTTCTGCCGCATCTTTTTTCCAGTTCTGCGATCAGCTCCGGCGGAAATCCATGTTCCGTAAAGGTGATGAAAGGCTTTTTTGTTTCAATCCCCATCATCTCCCAGTGTCCGGTCATGGTGTCTTTTCCGTTGCTTTTTTCATTCAGTGCCGCATAATATCCAAGTGGATGTTCCTGCGGCTGTACCTGTTTTAAGGATTTCAGGTTTGCCAGCCCTAAAGATGCCAGGTTTGGAATATAAAAATGTTCCACGGTCTGTGAAATATGCCCTAATGTATCGGCACCTTCATCTCCGAAGCGTGCGGCATCTGCCATCGCTCCCATTCCCATCGAATCGAGTACTATTACAAAAACACGTTTCAATCGTCTGTCCATGATTTACTCCCCTCCCTGTTCCTTAAGATTTTCCGGTCCAAAACTAAGAGGCAGCAGTTCCTCCAGCGTGTGTACTTCATAGTCCTCCTGGGACCTTGCAAGTACAATCTCGAAATCTCCCGGACAGAATTCCCGCATCACCTGTCTGCAGATTCCACACGGACTGCAAAGATCCGTACATTGGTTTTCCTCTGCCGCTTTTGGGTACAAAACACTTCCACCAACGATTGCAATCGCCTGAAATTCCCGCACACCCTCACTGACCGCCTTGTAAAATGCCGTACGTTCGGCACAGTTTGTTGCAGGATAGGAAGCATTTTCTATATTGCATCCCTGATACACAGTTCCGTTTTTGGCCAGAAGAGCCGCACCCACCTGAAAACGGGAATACGGTGTATACGCCCGCTTTCTCGCCTGAAACGCACTCCGGATCAGTTCTTTATAATCTGTCTGCATCTTTATCCTCCTGTATCAGCAACCGGATGGCATCCACAGTTGTAGCGATTGCCTGCGTTGTATCATGCACCTGCACGTTCGGCAGCCCCCTTTTTTCCCGCTCCTGATTGGCAAGGACAAGAAAGCAGGCGCCCACACGCACATGCAAAAAACTTCCGGCAATAAAAAGCGCCGCCGATTCCATCTCCGATGCCAGACATCCCATCCTAAGCCATGCCTGCCATTTCTGCGTGAGCTCATAACTTACCGGCATAATCTGCGGCTCATGCTGTCCGAAAAAGGAATCCTTGCTCTGTACAACGCCGACATGATGACGTATCCCGCGTTTTTTTGCTGCCTGTACCAGTGCAGTAGTCACTGTAAAATCCGGGACAGCCGGATATTCGACCGGTGCATACTCGCGGCTTGTCCCCTCCATCCGGATCGCTCCGTCTGCAATCACCAGATCTCCGCCAAGTATATTTTCCTGCATTCCGCCGCAGGTGCCTACACGCAAAAACGTGTGTGCACCGCATTTGGAAAGCTCCTCGATGGCAATCGCAGCCGACGGTCCGCCGATTCCGGTGGAAGTCACACTCACCCTGACGCCATCTAACGTTCCGGTGTAAGTCGTAAATTCCCGGTTATCTGCCACCTGTTTTGCATCCGTTAAAAATTCCGCAATCTTTGCACATCGTTTGGGATCTCCCGGCAGGATCACATACTTACCTATGTCCTGCGGTCCCACGCCTGTGTGATACTGTCTGCCTGAGCCTTCTGTATAATCAACCATAAAAAATGCCCTCCTCATATAAGTACATTGTAACATTTACAGCCGTTATTTCAACACTTTTGCAAACAGATCTGCAAGTGGTTCCATCGCATTTTTTGCTTCCTCAAACGTATTCGTCTGTGCGCCCACTTCCACCAGCATACTCTTCGGGCAGAAATGCATATTAAAGCGGTACCCTTTTAGATAAATTCGCCTTGTAAAATCCGGATAATATTCCGCAGCGGCAAGCTGCATCTGAAACGAAAACGCCAGATTATCGGAAATATACGGATTTTTTAAATACGGAATATCCCCGGAAGCCGTTGTTCTGCTCAGTCCGTTAAAAAACATGATCTTTGCCATCTTTTTTCCGTTTTGCGTTGTCACCAGACGCGTGTTTTCTCCCACGCCGTCTCTATGTAAATCGATCACTACCTGAATCGATGGATTATCATTTATGATTTTCTGAATCGACGGGGCTGCCTTGGAATATGCATGATCCCGGTCGCCCACATCGTATTCTCCTTTATGATGCATGACTTGAAATCCTTCCTCTTCCAACAATTCCGTCAGATAATCTCCCACTCCGACAACACCCGTTTTTTCATCTTTTGAATCGGCATACCGTTCCTGGGAATGGGTATGATAAATTAAAATCTGCGGGCCGTCCACCGACTGGTCAATCCTTAGATCCGGTTTCATCAGCTTATCCACGTCCAGCTGATTTTTCCCGATGGTCGTTGTATTATCAACCTGATAAAAGGTCTGTCTCAGATAATCAAAATCCTGCAGTTTTTTGCGGTTGACAGAAACTTTTTTCCCGGAAGTTTCTGTTTTTTTCTCCGGCTTTTTGGACTCTTTTTGTGTCGGAGTCTCGTCCACATTCTGACTTTCCTGCTGCACTGGCTGTTCCGTTACCGCCTTTTCATTTTCCGCAATGATCTGCTTTGCCTGTTCGTTTTCCTCTGCTGCCTGATTCTCATAATACGCCAGGTTTTCCTCCTGTGATTCATACCACAGCCGCTGCTCGTTTTGTGCAATTGCCGGATACATGGAAGCCGTCACATCCCGGTATATATTCGGAATTCCTTCCTCCTGTGCCCCCAGTACCCCCGGCACATAAAGATTAAGCACTCCGTTATAAAATTTCAGGGACAGATTCTGCCCCAGAAACTTCACCAGTCCGCCACCCCAGCAATACGCAAAAGCGCAGACCAGCACAAAATCTATCGTCACCAGAAAAAGAAGCAATCGTCTCCTCACCCTATCACCACCTTGAGAGAATTATATGCCTTTTCTTTTGTCCCTATTCCTCTTTATCTCCCAGAAGCGCAATATTGAGTCCCTCCGAAATCAGAAAACTTAAATTTTTGATCGAGTCATCAATGTTTTTCGGTGTGACAAAAAGACCATTCAGCTGTGGCGAGAGCAGTTCCCTTGCCAGTTCCTGCCGCTCCCTCTCATCCAGCTTCTGCAGATCCGAAAGCGATAATGCGGAAATAAATTCCGTCATGGCATCCGAGACAATCGTTGCCGCATCCACGACCGTCGGCACACCGAGAGAAATCACGGGAACGCCCACACTTTTGCGGTTGATGGCATTGCGGTGATTGCCGATTCCGCTTCCCGGCGTGATTCCCGTATCCGTCAGCTGGATCGTCCGTCCCAGCCGCCGGATGCTTCTTGCCGCCAGCGCATCGACCGTGATCAGAAAATCCGGTTTCGTCTCTTTTACCACACCCTTTAAGATCTCCACACATTCCATACCGGTCTGCGCCATAACCCCCGGCACGATTCCGCTGACTTTTCCCACATCTTCTCTCTGGAATGCGTACTTTCCGAATTCATTCAGAATGTGGCGGGTGATAAATAAATTATCCACCACTCTCGGTCCCAGCGCATCGGGCGTCACTTCCCGGTTGCCCAGTCCGACAACCAGTGCCGCGACTTCCAGCCCCTTTTTTAAATTTTTTTCAATCTCTTTTCCCGGCAGAAGATTCCGCATGATCTTTGCCAGCTCCAAAGAAATATCCCTGTGGTATCCGGCATCTTCCTCGATCATCTCCGGCGCCTCGATCGTAATGTACGTCCCCTTTGGCCTTCCCATCGCAACGGATGCATTCTCGGTCTCGATCATCACGGTACTGACAATCACTCCATTTTCCCGCCGTTCTTCCAGAACACGGATGCCGCGCATATCTGCCTGGTCTTCCTGCAGCCGCTCCTGTGATTCGAGTGCCAGATCCGTGCGGATCGGATAACTATTTTCCAACATGCCTCTTCCTCCCCTTTTACCATATGCATTTTTGCAGAAATGGTTTCTGGAGATAGTATGTACGGCATAGATTTTTTTATGCCTGAAATTAAAAACCGCAGGGACATTCGTCCCTGCGGTTTATCTGTATTCCTCTATTTCCGGATCAATTATTTGCCAGCGTAAAGAGTTACTAACTTCTTTAAGTGGTCATACTCATCCTTAGAGTTCTTCTCAGCCTTTGCAAATAACTCAGCAGCTCTCTCCGGGTTGAACTTCGCAAGAGATGCATAACGGTTCTCACCCTTTAAGAATGCCTGATAATCGCCTGTAGGCTCCTTGCTGTCTAATGAGAATGCATCTTTGCCTTCTGCAGCAAGTGTTGGGTTGTAACGGAAGTTGAACCAGTATCCGGACTCAACAGCTAACTTCTCCTCGGTCTGAGCCTTGCTCATACCCTTCTTGATACCATGGTTGATACATGGAGCGTAAGCAATGATCAGTGATGGTCCCGGATAAGCCTCTGCCTCTGCAAGAGCCTTAACACACTGACTCATATCAGCACCCATAGAGATGTGTGCTACATATACATAACCATAGCTCATTGCGATACCGGCAAGATCCTTCTTCTTTGTCTCTTTACCACCGGCAGCGAACTGTGCGATCGCACCTGTAGGAGTAGACTTAGAAGACTGTCCACCTGTATTTGAGTAAACCTCAGTATCGAATACCATTACGTTGATATCCTTACCGGATGCTAATACATGGTCTACACCACCGAATCCGATGTCGTATGCCCATCCATCACCACCGAAGATCCACTGAGACTTCTTAGCGAGGAAATCTTTCTCTTTTAATACATTCTTGGAAGCATCGCATCCGCAAGCCTCTAATGCTGCTACTAACTTCTCTGTAGCTGGTCCGTTCTCGATACCGGAAGCGAATGTATCATTCCACTCCTTGATGGCATCCTTAACATCAGCCTTATCTGTGTTAGCTGCGATCTCATCCAGCTCGTTCTTTAATCTGTCACGGATTGCTCTCTGAGCAAGTAACATACCATAACCAAACTCTGCTGCATCTTCGAACAGTGAGTTAGACCATGCAGGACCATGACCCTTCTTGTTTGTTGTATAAGGTGTAGAAGGTGAAGAGTTTGCCCAGATAGAAGAACATCCAGTTGCATTTGCAATGTACATTCTGTCACCGAATAACTGGGTAATTAACTTAGCGTAAGGTGTCTCACCACATCCACCACAAGCTCCGGAGAACTCAAGTAATGGCTGACGGAACTGAGATCCCTTAACAGAGTTAAGTTTGAATTTCTCGATAACATCTTCCTTATCCTCAAGAGATACTGCGTAATCGAAGTACTTCTGCTCATCCTCATGTGCCTCGAATCCGGTCATTGTGATAGCCTGTACCTTATCAGGACATACGTTTACACAAGAACCACATCCTGTACAGTCGAATGCGGAAACAACGATTGCGAACTTGTAACCTGGCATCTGGTTGAGATCCTTCATCTGCATTCCTTCCGGAGCCTTAGCGGCCTCAGCCTCTGTCATAGCGACTGGACGGATTGCTGCATGAGGACATACATAAGAACACTGGTTACACTCGATACACTTGGTAGCATCCCATACAGGAACGTCTGTTGCAACACCACGCTTCTCGTATGCTGCTGTACCGGATGGAGTCCAGCCTGTCTCGTATTTCTTAACAACAGATACAGGAATTGTGTTACCCTGCTGTCCGTTGACTTTCTGCTGAATATCCTTAACGAAGTCAACAACTTCCTTGTTGTCTCCCTTAACTTCTACAGAGTAATCATCATCTGTGCAGTTCTTCCAGCTCTCTGGAACATCTACCTTAACGTATGCTGTAGCACCGGCATCGATTGCGTCGTGGTTCATCTTAACGACATCGTCACCCTTCTTAGCATAAGATCTTGTAGCTGCGTCCTTCATAAGCTTGATAACTTCCTCTTCCGGAATCAGCTTTGTCAGAGAGAAGAATGCTGACTGAAGTACAGTGTTGATACGGTTTCCAAGACCGATCTCTTTACCGATCTTTACACCGTCGATGATGTAGAAGTTGATGTTGTTCTCTGCGATGTATCTCTTTACCTGACCTGGTAACTTCTCATCCAGTTCATCAACTGTCCACTGTGTATTGAACAGGAATGTACCGCCCGGTACCAGATCCTGAACCATGTTGTACTTGTAGATGTATGCTGTACAGTGACATGCTACGAAGTTTGCCTGAGAGATCAGGTATGTGGAACGGATTGGAGAATGTCCAAAACGTAAGTGGGAAATTGTAACACCACCGGACTTCTTGGAGTCATAATCAAAGTATGCCTGAGCGTACATATCTGTGTTGTCACCAATGATCTTGATGGAGTTCTTGTTGGCACCTACTGTACCATCTGCACCAAGACCCCAGAACTTACAGTTTGTTGTTCCTTCTGGTGTAGTAACAGGATTCTCCTTAACTTCAAGAGAAAGATTTGTAACATCATCAGTAATACCGATTGTAAATCTTGGCTTCTCTGTGTTGTTGTATACAGCGATGATCTGTCCAGGAGTAGTATCCTTAGATCCTAATCCGTAACGTCCGCTTGTAATTGTAACCTGATCGAACTTAGATCCCTTTAATGCAGCAACTACATCTAAGTATAATGGCTCACCAAGAGAACCTGGCTCTTTTGTTCTGTCTAATACTGCAATTCTCTTAACAGTATCCGGAATAGCCTCGATTAAAGCTTCCTTTACGAATGGTCTGTAAAGACGAACCTTAACAACACCGACCTTCTCGCCCTTTGCCATTAAGTAATCGATGGTCTCATCGATTGTCTCACATACAGAACCCATAGCAATGATGACACGGTCAGCATCAGCAGCTCCGTAGTAGTTGAACAGCTTGTAGTCTGTGCCGATCTTGGCATTTACCTTGTCCATATATTCCTGTACGATTGCAGGCAGCTCGTCGTATGTAGAGTTGCAAGCTTCTCTTGACTGGAAGAAGATGTCAGGGTTCTGTGCAGATCCCATTTCTACCGGATGATTTGGATTTAATGCATTCTTACGGAAAGCATCAACTGCATCCATATCTACCATATCTTTCAGATCTTCATAATCCCATGTCTCGATCTTCTGAATTTCGTGAGATGTACGGAATCCATCGAAGAAGTTGATGAATGGAATTCTTCCCTTGATTGCTGCGCAATGAGCAACCGGAGTTAAGTCCATAACTTCCTGTACGGATGACTCACAAAGCATTGCAACACCTGTCTGACGGCAAGCATATACATCAGAGTGATCACCGAAGATGTTCAGTGCATGTGTAGCAACACAACGAGCGGATACGTTGAATACGCCCGGAAGTCTCTCACCAGCTACTTTGTACAGGTTCGGGATCATAAGTAACAGACCCTGGGATGCTGTGTAAGTAGTTGTTAATGCACCAGCTGCAAGAGATCCGTGTACAGTACCGGCTGCACCAGCCTCAGACTGCATTTCTGTAACCTGAACGGTCTGTCCGAAAATGTTCTTACGACCAGCGGTTGCCCACTCATCTGTAGCCTCAGCCATAACAGATGAAGGAGTAATAGGATAGATTGCTGCAACATCAGTAAACGCATAAGAAGCGTGTGCTGCTGCATGGTTTCCATCCATGGTTTTCATTGAACGTTTCATGAATTAGTCCTCCTATTTTTAATTAAAGTTCAAACATAAAAAACATTGAATCAGAATGTCTTCTAACTAAATAATATAGGATGAATGCACCCAAAAATCAAGCGATAGCGACAGCATTTCTTGTTTTTTTACAAATACATCTTTTCAAAGTCGCCAATCGGAACCGGACAATTGCATAAATATCCCTGTCCGCAGGTGAATCCACCTTCTTTGAGGAACTGCTCCTGTTCCTCCGTTTCCACCCCCTCTATAATAATATCTTTCTGTAAAATCTTTACCATACGGCCGATTTCGTAAAGAAGATTTTTCTTTTGTTCCGTCATGCCTTTATTAATAAAACTTTTGTCAATTTTTATGACGTCTGCAGGCATGTCTGCAAGTACGGAAAGTGAAGAATATCCTGTTCCGAAATCATCAATTGCCACACGGAATCCAATCTCGTGCAGCCGGTTCATACACTTTTCAAGGACTGCTACATTTTTTACAAGTACGCCCTCTGTCACCTCAATTTCTATATACTCCGGACGGACACTGTATTTGGAAAGCACATGCTGGATACGGTTTAAAAATTCCTCTCCGTCCGACTCAAAATGACGCCCGGAAAAATTGGTTGAAATCACAATTTTTCTCCGGTGCTGCTTGTCCCATTTTTCGAGAGTTTTTAACACTTCCTCATAAATATAAAAATCAAGCTCTGTGATATATCCTATTTTTTCGAGAGAATCAATAAACATTCCCGGCGGAAGAATCTTTCCATCCGGACGTTTCCATCGTGCCAGTGCTTCTGCCCCATAAACACTCCGGTCACGTAAAATAAACTTTGGCTGCAGATACATCTGGAAATCATCCCGGTATAATGCCTCATAAAATTCCCCGACTATTTTTTGCTCCTCGGTACGCTGGATACGCAGGGAAGGATTATACAGGGTAATATCCCTCTTCCCGGTATTTTTTGCATTTTTCCATGCAAGATTGGCATTTTCGATCGCAAACTCGATGTCCATTTTATTGTCTTCCAGAATATATACCCCTGCCGATATCCCCATTCCACTGTTTGGATACCTGTGATTCTGCATATTGGAAAATCTTTTATTTCTGTTGTGCAGACGATCGATCATTTTTTCCTGACTTTCATCTGCAATCAGAAGCAGAAAAAAATCCGAATACAAACGGCAGCCTGCACGGAAATACTCCTGCATAAAGATATCCTGTGCAAACATTTTAAGGACACTGTCCCCTACTTTATAGCCATAATTTTCATTGATATATCCAAAATTATTGATATCCATATACTCAATGGCATATACTTCATCCGGCTTGGAATGTGCCAGAATTTCAACCACCGCTTCACGGAATGCCTCCTGATTGTACAGCCCTGTCAGCGGATCTTTTTTCTGGATGGAACTGATCTGTTCCCGGCTTTCCGCGACCCGATAGCGCAGGGACACAAAAATAGCCATCATACGGGTCAGTTCCTGAAAAATTTCCAACTCTCCCGGCTGCCACTGCCGTTCTTCGTCCAGTGACACATAAATTACTTCCCCTGTACAGCCCCCAACATATTCAAATTTTCCAACCACAGCAGAAAACGGAGCTTTTTCGTTGTATGTATCCGTTGACTTAAGATAATTTCCCATCCCCGTTGCAAAATTGCTCCGCGAATTTTTAACTATCATATACTCCCCTGGCTGTAGTTCCTTTAGTGAAGGACTTTTCTTTGGAAACGCACTTTTCCCATAAAAAGAGAAATTATTTCCAAAATAATTGGTCATGACCATTCCGTCATTTTCGGTGTTATCCTCAAATACCATAACAAGATCCAGCTGGTATCTTTCCGTAATCCTGTTTAAAAGCATATTCAGCGACCCGTCTATATTTTTGGCGTGCGCCATAAGACTGATGGAAAATGCAAGGAATTCACGGTCTTCTGCGCCCATGTTTTCCCGCCGCTCAATGTTTTTGATTCCGTTTCTGATCATTCCCACATCTTTTGCACCGGCAATCTCATATCCATTTTTGCCCCCCTGCTTGGTACGATACATGGCATGATCCGCTTTTTCAAACAGGGAACTGTATGTATTTCCATCCCCACCGTTACAGGCGGCCAGACCAATACTTGCCGAGATCCTGTAGTGAATGGAGCCCCCCGTATAAACTTTGCAGAGTGCTTCTCCAAGATTTCCGGCACGTTCCTTTGCCTTCTCGAGTGTTGTGTTCTTCATCAGCACAAGGAATTCATCCCCACCGACCCTTCCGGTCAGATCATTGTTGCGGAAAAAAGATTTGATAATATTTGCAACATCTACGATTACGGTATCACCGAATGTATGCCCGAAATTATCATTGACACCTTTAAAATTATCAATATCAATCAGAAACAATACATGGGTTCCGTCTTCTGCTCCTTCCAGAAATGCATCGGTCTCCCTTTGGATTTCCAGCTTGTTGAGCAGTTTTGTCAGCGGATCTCTCCGCACTTCTTCCTGAAGATTCTTATCTTCATCAATATTAAAACTTCTTCCGATAATCCGGGTGATCCGTCCATTATGGTCTGCAATGCTCTTGTAATAAGTTCTAAACCAGAGATATTTCGGTGTCTCATTTTCCGTATGGATATTAAACCTTGTATCCATACTTCCGGTTTTTTCCTCTGTGGCAGCTTCTTTCATAGCCTTCAGAAAAAGCTCCTGATCCGGTGGACAGAGTGTCAGAACTTCTTCATCCACCGGAAAATATTGTTCGGAATAATCGTATTGTCCCCTCAGTTCCATCAGCCGGTACGAGCGCAGCATCGTCCAGTTTTCCACATCCAGATCAAACGGATATTCCAAAGACAGCTGTTCCATCAGCTCATATTTCTGGTTCAACAGTTTCTGATGTTCTTCCCGTCTTTTTTCCTCATCAATATCCCATAAAAATAAAACCACATATGGTTTTACATCGTAATGTGCCAGAACACTGCACCGCATCTCCACCCACCGGGTTTTCCCATCGGGGCGTACGATACGAAGCTGCATTTTTCCGTTGTCATGTGTCCGGACAACATTTTCCAATACACTGACCAGATTTGCATAATCTTCGTCATATACCATTTTTTGTGGTCTGGTTTCCCGCAGTTCCTTTTCCGTGTATCCAAGTACATCCGTAAACTCTGCGTTTGCCTCTTCCACTCTCCAGTCTGCCCCACAACTGACAATTGCAACTGCGACAGGCAGATCCAACTGTATAAATTCCCTATAATCCATAGCTTTGCCCCAATTTCGTTCAATTCTTTCTCCATTATATCATTATTTCTATACATTTCCAACAAGAAAGCGTTTTTCTTCTTGAAATATATCCCATGTCATGTTTATAATAGAATTTGTGATTTTATCATAGACATATTAAGTAAAGCAATGAGGTTTTCGTATGATTAGTGCAAATAACATTACTTTAAGATTAGGCAAAAAAGCCCTTTTCGAAGATGTAAACGTAAAGTTTACCGAGGGGAACTGTTACGGTTTGATCGGTGCAAACGGTGCCGGCAAATCTACCTTTTTAAAAATTTTATCCGGGCAGTTAGAGCCAACCAGCGGTGACATTGTCATCACACCGGGACAGCGTCTGTCTTTCCTGCAGCAGGACCACTTCAAGTATGATGAGTATACCGTACTCGACACGGTTATCATGGGAAATAAACGTCTGTATGACATCATGAAAGAAAAAGATGCCATCTACATGAAAGAAGATTTTTCCGATGAGGATGGTATCCGCGCCAGTGAACTTGAAGCAGAATTTGCAGACATGGACGGCTGGAATGCCGAATCCGATGCTGCCACCCTGTTAAACGGTCTTGGAATTCCGACCGAGGATCACTACACACAGATGGCAGACCTGCCGGGTGCCGCAAAAGTCAAAGTACTTCTTGCGCAGGCACTGTTTGGCAACCCGGACATTCTTCTTCTCGATGAGCCGACCAACCACCTGGATCTTGATGCCATCGCATGGTTAGAAGAATTTCTGATCAACTTTGAAAACACGGTTATCGTGGTTTCCCATGACCGTTATTTCTTAAACAAAGTCTGCACCAACATTGCAGACATGGATTACGGCAAAATCCAGCTGTATGCCGGAAACTACGATTTCTGGTATGAATCCAGCCAGCTTCTTGTCCGTCAGATGAAAGAAGCCAACAAGAAAAAGGAAGAAAAAATCAAAGAGCTGCAGGAGTTTATCTCCCGTTTCTCTGCAAATGCTTCCAAATCCAAGCAGGCAACTTCCCGTAAGCGTGCCCTGGAAAAAATCCAGCTAGATGACATCCGTCCTTCCAGCCGTAAATATCCGTACATTGATTTCCGTCCAAACCGTGAAATCGGAAATGAAGTTCTGACCGTAGACGGAATCAGTAAAACCATTGACGGTGTAAAAGTTCTTGACAACATTTCCTTTATTGTCGGACACGATGACAAAATCGCCTTTGTCGGTGGAAATGAGCTTGCAAAGACAACATTGTTTAAAATTCTCGCCGGGGAAATGGAACCGGATGAAGGATCTTACAAATGGGGAGTTACAACAAGCCAGTCTTATTTCCCGAAGGATAATACCGCCATCTTTGATTCCGATGAGCTGATCGTTGACTGGCTGACCCAATACTCCGAGATCAAAGACGCAACTTATGTCCGCGGTTTCCTCGGCCGTATGCTTTTTGCCGGTGAAGATGGTGTAAAAAAGATGCGTGTCCTCTCCGGTGGAGAAAAAGTCCGTGTCCTTCTCTCCCGCATGATGATCATGGGAAGCAACGTTTTGATCTTTGATGAGCCGACAGACCACCTGGATATGGAATCCATCACCGCATTGAATAATGGTATGATCAAATTCCCTGGTGTCATCCTGTTTGCCTGCCGTGACCATCAGGTCGTACAGACAACTGCGAACCGCATCATCGAGTTTCTTCCGGATGGAAGCATGGTAGACAAGGTTTCTACTTATGACGAATATCTCGAAAGTGATGTTATGGCAAGAAAACGTCAGGTATACAATACAACTGCAGATGAGGAGGCAGATGATTAATCTGTTACCCTCTGTCTGTTTGGTAAAAACAGGAAACCCTCTCTGCTGGTCTGTCCAGCAAAGAGGGTTTCCTGCATTTCGAAAACTCATTTTCAACTATTTAAAACATATCTGTAAAAATATTTCCGCTGTTATAATTGTAATTATACGTGCCATTCTTCGTATATGTATTGGATTTTGCGGCTTCTGACTTTGCATAGGACTCTGTCATGGCTGCCTTTGTTGCCACACTGTATGCATAGGAACCGGTTCCATTGAACAGGCTCTTTACTTTTTCTGTGTCTGCACCCTTAAACGTTGTCTCATCCACCGACAGCCTGCCGGTCTTTTCATCGACCGTAATTCCTATTTCCTTTAAGGGTTTCTCATTGTAAGAAGTCTCATTTTTCATAGAACTTACCGACCGGGAAATGCGGTTCGTCGATGACTTGCCGGCTGTATCCAGCATGGAGTTGTAATCATCCGCAAAACTCTTTACTGCTTTGTAGATCTTGTCCGTATCGTAGCTGCCCCCGGAATCCTTTGTAAACACCTTGTTGTTACTGCGGGTATACAATGCCTTGGCAGAGTCTGTCAGTTCCTTGGCATCGGACTCTATCGCAGCCAGCGTCTTGGTACTGTCTTTTGACGTTGATGTGGTCGTGGCCAGATCCTCGATCGTATTTTTGGTGCTGTCATCCGACTTCGAGGTGCTCTTCGTGGAATCCATTGAAAAATAAGAGCGCATTAATTTGCCATAAGAACCACTGCGAATACTTGCATACTCACTTAAATTGATTCCAAACATGCCGCTTCCTGTGCTTTTCGAAGAACCCAGACTGGAAAATAAAGTACTTACTGACGATGAATCATACATCGAAATTCCTCTCATAGTATCACCTCTTTCACACAATTCTTTCTTTTATCCTATCGCTTTTTCACTGTTTTTACAATACTTTTGTGGTATTTTTCCGTATTTTGGTTATAATTACGAAAAGATAACAATTTCTTTTCGTTTTGTTCATATTTTATTCACAATCAGATGCTATTATAAGAACATAAAAGAAAGCAAAGTTACTAACTTGTTATTTTTTCATAATTCGCCCCATTGTCCATTGGACAATGGGGCACTCCTCTTTTTATCAAGAAATTTCTTAAATGTCTTCTATCTGCCAGTCAATCGGCTCGATTCCATGTTCTTTTAGAAACTGATTTGCCTGACTGAAATGTCTGCATCCAAAGAACCCGCGATACGCGGAAAGCGGACTTGGATGCGGTGCCTTTAAGATCAGGTGCTTTGGATTTGTAAGCATCGGTATTTTGCTCTGCGCCGGACGTCCCCACAACATATACACAATCGGACGATCCTGCGCATTCACTGCCTGAATGATCGCATCCGTAAACTGCTCCCATCCTCTTCCCTGATGGGAATTTGCCTGATGCGCCCGCACCGTAAGCACGGTATTCAAAAGCAGTACACCCTGATCTGCCCATTTTTTCAGATAGCCGTTGTTTGGAATTTTACACCCCAGATCATCCTGCAGTTCTTTATAAATATTCTGCAGAGACGGCGGAATTTCTTTCTGATCCGGAAGGACAGAAAATGAAAGACCATGTGCCTGATGTTCATTGTGATACGGATCCTGTCCCAGAATCAGTACTTTTACCTCACTAAGCGGTGTAAAATGCAGTGCATTAAAAATATCCTCTGCCGGCGGATACACAACCGTGCGGCTATACTCTTCTTTCACAAACTGATACAGCTGCCGGTAATATGGTTTGGCGAATTCCTCACGGACTGCCGGAAGCCAGTCGTTTGTTATCATTGCCATAATTTCATCCACTCCTATCTACGCACGGAGACACCGCGGTCTGCCAGATAATTTTTCAGATCCATGATCTCCAGCTCCTTATAATGAAACAGGGACGCTGCCAGTGCTGCATCTGCATGTCCCTCTGTCAGGGCCTCATAAAAATGTTCTTTTATGCCCGCACCACCGGATGCAATCACTGGAATGGAAACATTGTCTGCAATCTGTCTGGTCAGTTCAATATCATACCCTGCCTTTGTTCCATCGCAGTCCATGCTGGTCAGAAGAATTTCTCCCGCACCAAGTCTGTTAGCTTTCATTGCCCATTCTACAGCGTCAAGCCCGGTATCAATACGACCGCCGTTTTTGTAAACATTCCAGCCGCTTCCATCCTCTCTTCGTCTGGCATCAATGGCGACTACCACACACTGGCTGCCAAACTTGTCCGCTGCATTTCCAATCAGCTCCGGTGTATTGATTGCGGAAGAATTAATGGAAATCTTGTCGGCACCTTCCCGAAGCAGTACCTTAAAATCCTCCACCGTACGGATACCACCGCCTACCGTAAACGGGATAAACACCTTCTCTGCAACCTTACGCACCATGTCTACCACCGTTGCACGGTGATCGGAAGATGCGGTAATATCCAGAAAGACTACTTCATCTGCGCCCGCCTTGTCGTAAGCTGCTGCGACCTCTACCGGATCTCCGGCATCTCTTAAATTCACAAAGTTAATGCCTTTTACCACACGTCCGTCATTCACATCCAGACAAGGAATAATTCTCTTCGTAAACACTATGCATTTCCTCCCTGCAGCTTTGCAAAATTTTTCAAAATCGAAAGTCCAACCGTACCGCTCTTTTCCGGATGGAACTGACATGCAAATGTATTTCCGGATTCTACCGATGCATGAATTGTCGTACTGTACTGTGTGGTTGCTTTCACTATCTGTTCATCCGCTGCTTTCAGATAATAGGAATGTACAAAATATACATACGGATTTTCCTCCAGCCCAGCAAAAAGTCTTCCGTCATTCTGTAAATGCAGAGAATTCCACCCGATGTGCGGAATCTTAAGTCCCGACTGATCCGGAATCCGCAGAATCTGTCCGTCCAGCACATGGAGTCCCTCTACACCCTGACTCTCATCGCTTCCCTCAAAGAGAAGCTGCAGTCCCAGACAGATGCCAAGAAATGGCTTATTTTCCGCTGTCACCTGATGAATCACCTTGTCCAGCTCGTATTTTTTCAATTGTTCCATCGCATCGCCAAATGCACCGACTCCCGGAAGAATCACTTTGTCTGCGGTCTCAATCTCGTGAAAATTACGTGTGATCACACAGTCTTCTCCGAGAAAATGCAATGCTTTTTCCACGCTTTTTAAATTTCCAGCGTTGTAGTCTATTATTGCAATCATATAGGTCTTACTCCTAAATTAACAGTCTCCTGCCTTACTTTCTGCTATTTTTTTATCCCAGCCCAAGTTCTTTCAGCTTCTGATGCAATTTTACCGTATAATCATCCCGCTTTCTGGTCTGGTAGATATCCAGTGCCTCATCCCCTGTCATATCATAATCTTTCAGCAGTGCTTTGATAATCTTTCCTCCGATCTTCTCAAGCTGATCTTCACAGCCATACTCTTTGGCATTTTTCTGGTTCAGGTCATAACGCCCATATGCACATACCAGTGCATCAAGTGCATCAAGTTTTGAACCGTAATTATCAAATACGAGATATGCCTGATACTTTTCCGAGACAGCAGCAAGAGTTGCCAGCTGATGATAAAGCTTTTCATCGCGCTCCTTGATCGAAAGCCCCTGCAGCTTACGGTATGCCTCCACATAAGAACCCTGCTCATATTTTTCCTTTGCCTGACTTAAGTTTGCCTGATACCCCAAAAGATTTGTCACAATCATGACAAATGCAAACAATGACACTGCCATAAGAACAATCGCAATCACCGGTCCCTTTGGCAGCGGCGGTGTGTTATCCACTTCCTTAGGTTTTTTCTCCTTTTTCGGTTTCGGCGGTTTTGGCTGTTTGGGCTTCTTTTCTTTCTTCGGTTTTTTCTCTTTTTTCGGTTTTTCCTTTTTCTTTTCCGGTTCCCTTCCGGCATCACCGCCTGTACCTTCAAGTTCCTTTAAGATCTGCTGGTTTTCCTCCGAAAGTTCACTGACATCCGCTCCCTGTGTATTTCCGATGTCAACCGCCTGCTTTTCTTCCTCATCATCCTCTCCGAAAATAATCCGGGAAAGTTTCTGCCAGAAGCCGCCTTCTTTCTCTTTTTTCTCTTTCTTATTCTTTTTCTTTTTTTCTTTTTTCCCATTGGAAGGGGTTTCTTCTGCCTGTGCCGGTATGTCTTCCTGCTCTGTAAGTTCTGGAATCTTATCTGCCACTTCTTCCTGCGGATTCATTTCCGATCTTGCAAAATCACCGATGGAATCAGTTTCTTCCAAAGGTTTTCCATCTTGATCAGAAGAAAGCATATCCCCCAGATCCGATAAATCCTGATCTCCGGAAAGCATATCCATAAGATCCGAATCCGAAAGCCCTGACAGATCCAGTTCTCCATCCTCTTCTTTTGGCAGATTGCTGTCAAACGTTCCGACTGCATCATCAAGTGTATTCACCTCGAAATCATCCTCATCGGGTGGTATTGCAGTTTCCAACGGACTTTTCCCCTGAAAACCGGTTTCTTCTTCCTTTGCTGCATCCCCTGTCGAAAAATCATCCTGTGGAATATTATCGAGCAGATCATCCAGGGAAGCGTCAATCTGTGTGGCTTTTTCTTCCTGTTTTTTTTGATTCAGGCTCTCGGTATACTCCGGAATATCTTCCTTGAGCAGTTCTTCCTCAAACTCCCTCAAAAAATCTTCTTCATTTTTCGCTTTTGCCTTTTCCTTCGTTTCTTCTTCTCCAAACAATTGCTTTTCAAAATCATCTCTCAGAACCTGTTTTGCTGCCTGCTGTTCCTTCGGATGTTCCGTTTCTTCTCCATGCATGGAATTTAATAATTGATCCAGATAATTTTCCGATGAGTGGTCTCCCATGTGTTTTTCTCCATTCCATCTGTTTATTCCATAAACCTGCAAAGGGATGTGATGAAGCCATCACACCCCTTACTGTTTTGCCAGAATTTATTTGTTTCTCTTTGCAAGTAATTCATCAATGGCATCTACAAGACTTCCGATTTCAGGTTTGGTCAGCTGTGCATCTGCACCAAGCGACTCCCCTTTTCTTCTCATTTCCTCATTTACAAGAGAGGAGAAAATGATAACCGGAAGATGTTTCAGTTTGTCATCTGATTTGATCAGCTTCGTAAGACGATGTCCGTCCATCTGGGGCATTTCAATATCGGTAATGACACAATGAACGTTCTCGTCCAATGTCCCCGCCTTTTCAAATTCCTGAATCTTGTCCCATGCTTCCTGTCCATTACATGTAACAATCAGTTTTTCGTATCCTGCTTTTTTCAGGCAGTCCGTAATCAGACTGCTCAGCAACGGAGAATCCTCTGCAATCAGAATTGGATCCTCGCTCCGGCTTCTCTCCCCGATCTGTTCAATATCATTGACCCTGAGACCGGTTTCCGGACTGATGGATGATACAATTGCCTCAAAGTCAAGAATAACAACCAGTTTTCCGTCCATCTTGATCACACCAGTTGCAACACTTCCGTCTTCTCCATTAATCGTAGAATCCGGTTTGATGATCTCATTCCATGATACACGGTGAATTCCTACCACCTGATCCACATGAAATGCCACATCAAGTTTATTAAAATTCGTGATAATAAACAGACCTTCCTGTCCATCATCCTCCATGCCAAGACACTTTTTCAGATTGATGACCGTAATCATCACCTCGCGCGGCATAAAAATGCCTTCTACGCTCGGATGTGTATTCGGTACAGGAGTAACCTTCTGGTATGACAAAATCTCCCTGATCTTTGCCACGTTGATTCCGTAATGATTATCTCCTAATGTAAACTCTAAAATTTCTAATTCGTTCGTCCCTGACTCTAACAGAATATTTGTATCCATATACGTCCTCCCGCACTTTTCTGTATTGGTAATCCCTTATGTCTGTCTCTTATACACATCTCCGAGCCCACGAGACGGAGCTACATCTCG
>ENA-OZAJ01000100-OZAJ01000100.1-human-gut-metagenome-genome-assembly--contig:-NODE-100-length-52626-cov-11.238021_pt1 | contig 52626 bp, 36 predicted proteins | sample MGYA00243301_ERZ653499 | MGnify/ENA primary metagenome ERZ653499 (study PRJEB26926, sample SAMN06165039) | human gut metagenome | biome: ENVO:00009003; feature: ENVO:2100002; material: ENVO:00002003... | reverse complement strand
GGCCAGTGTCAAAGTGAAATTCAGACCTTCCACCATAGAGGGAAAGGAAGGTACCATCTATTATCAGATTATTCAGAACCGTGTAATCCGTCAGTTAAAGACGGATTACCGGATATTTACGGACGAATGGAACGAAGCTGGAAGCTGTATCATTATCAGTAGTTCAGAACGAAGCAATCTGCTTCTTTCCTTGCAGGAACGCATGGAATGGGACCTGAAGCGACTGGACATGATTATCCGCCAACTGGAAAACCGGAAAGCCGGATATACGGCAGATGATATTGTCGCTTCTTTTCAAAGCAATACAGAGGGACAGTCGCTTTTCAACTTCATGCAAGGCATCATAGCCCGTCTCAAACAGATGGGCAAGATACGCACGGCTGAAAATTATTCCTGTACTCTGAAAAGTTTCATGCAGTTCAGAAGGGACAGGGATGTTCTTCTGTCCGAAATTGATTCGGATTTGATGCAGCTTTATGAAGCCTACCTTCATGGGAAAGGAGCCGTGCGGAATACCAGTTCATTCTACATGCGTATCCTTCGGGCGGTATATAACCGGGCCCTGGAAAAGGAACTGATGGAACAACGCAATCCTTTCAGACATGTCTATACGGGAGTGGACAAGACCGTCAAGCGTGCCGTTCCCTTATCCGCCATCAAGCGTATGAAGAATCTTGATCTGTCCTTACAGCCTAATCTGGAATTTGCAAGGGACATGTTCCTGTTCAGTTTCTATACCCGTGGCATGTCGTTCGTAGATATGGCTCATTTAAAAAAGAAAGATCTTCAGAACGGATTTTTATCTTATCGCAGACGAAAGACCGGGCAGCAGCTGGTTATCAGGTGGGAAAAATGTATGCAGGAGATTGTCGGCAAATACCCGGAAGACAGCCTCAGTCCTTATCTTCTGCCCGTATTGAAATATCCTTTTAAGGATACGCACAAGCATTACAGGAATGTCTTGTCCGGAATAAACCGGAACCTGAAAGAAATAGCCAGACTGGCCGATATATCCTTTCCTCTGAGTATGTACTGTGCCCGTCATTCATGGGCAAGCGCAGCCAAAGGCAAGAACATCCCGATTTCGGTTATCAGTGAAGGAATGGGACATGATTCCGAGGCGACCACACAAATTTATCTGGCCTCATTGGACAATTCCGTAGTGGACAAAGCCAACGCACAAATTCTGAAAGGTCTGTAGGATTGGAGAACGTTTAGCAAAAGCATTCATTTCTTAGACAGAGGGACTCACTCTTGCGCAAAGTTATACATTTTATTGAAAACCCTGCAATTCCGGCCGTTGGATTTTCATCCGGAAATCATTGAATTTCAACTATTGTTTAGCAATCCTACATATAATTCATCAGCAAATCAGCCTTATAGCCTGAAATCTTTCTCTGTCTAAGAAAGACGCAGACACCGGGACTTTCTCAGCCCCTTTACGCACAGAAAGAAGATGGAGAAAACGAACGGAGAAGCCGACATACAGGAGAACAAGCTGAAAGAACTTTCACCCGACTTACTGAATACCTTGCTCAAAGATCATACGACGAGTAAGGAAGGAAAACAGTGTAATATATTCTGGGCTACCTCCGATTATGAACAGCTCGGCAAAGGTTATGAATACGGGTCACAGATTCTCCCAGAGTTGATAACCGGAGAGAACGGGCATGTGGTCATGCCCCGTGTCCTGAAACACAGGGATACCCAAAGCACACGTTCCCGGGAAATGGCGGAGGTATTTACTCCGTCCTGGATATGTAATGCCCAGAACAACCTTATCGATGAAGCCTGGTTTGGCAGAAAGGATCTATTCAACCATGAAGTGACATCTAAAGACGGTACACATTCATGGGAAATCAATCCTGATAAAATTGCTTTTCCTGAAGGCAGGACATGGAAAGACTATGTACGGGAAAACCGGTTGGAAATCACCTGTGGAGAAGCTCCTTATCTGGTAAGCAGGTATGATACGACTACCGGAACATTCATTCCCGTGGAGAAGCGTATCGGCCTGCTTGACCGTAAGCTCCGTATTGTCAGTGAGAATACTGCGACAACGCGTGAATGGCTGGAGGCAGCCAAGGATGCTTACAGAAGCATCTATGCCTATGAATGGCAGGGTGACAGTCTTCTTCTTGCCCGTGAAGCCCTTCTCTTATCCTTCATCGAATATTACCGGAACAAGTTCGGTAAAGATCCGCAAATTAAATCCATCAACCATATAGCCTATATCATCTCCTGGAATGTATGGCAGATGGACGGACTGAAAGGTGTTGTTCCGGACAGTTGCGGAGAACGTGTGCGGACGGAACCGAGCCTGTTCGGTACGATTGAAAGACGGGAACCGTGCGAGGGCTGTCTGAAAAATGACCTGACCAAGCACAACGGAATTTACTGCATTATCAAGGACTGGCGGGCTACAGACAAGGCAACTGGCAAAAAGGGGAAACGAATCCGATTTATCGACCTCATAAATGAAGAAGCATGAGATTCACATCGTCCCTGAAACTAAAACTGATCTATGTGTTCCGTATCAATGATACGGTGCACCGTGGATGTCTGAAGATTGGCGAGGCAACCTGTGAGGATGAAAACGTGTTCGGTCTGTCTCCCAACAGTAAGGCGCTCAATGAAGCGGCCAGAAAGCGTATCAACCAGTACACACAGACGGCAGGTATCGCATATGATTTGCTTTATACAGAACTTACCGTTTACAACCGCGGCGGACTTCGTTCGTTCAACGACAAGGAGGTACACAATGTCTTGGAACGCTCCGGTATCAAAAAGAAAGTATTCGATACAGTCAATAAGGCCAATGAATGGTTCATTACCGATCTGGAAACCGTCAAATGTGCCATTGCGGCTGTAAAGGAAGGCCGGAGCTCCCTTTCATCAGCGGAAGTTACCCAGGAATATTCCCCGATTGTATTCCGGCCGGAACAGCAGGAAGCCATCAGCAAGACCAAGAAACAGTTTAAGAAAGGCAACCGGATGCTCTGGAACGCAAAGATGCGTTTCGGAAAGACCCTGTCTGCCCTGCAGGTTGTCAAGGATATGGAGTTTCAGCGTACCCTGATTTTGACTCATCGTCCTGTGGTGGATACTGGATGGTTTGAGGATTTCGGTAAGATATTTTACGACCGCAAGGATTTTGCATACGGCTCCAAGAACAACGGCGAAAGTTTTGGCAGTCTTGAACGGCGGGCGGAAAACAACGGGCTTCATTATGTTTATTTCGCATCCATGCAGGATTTGCGTGGTTCAGAACTTGTGGGTGGTAACTTCGATAAAAACAACGAAGTGTTTGCTACCGATTGGGACCTGATTATCGTGGATGAAGCGCACGAAGGCACCCAGACCGAACTGGGAAAGGCGGTTATGGGAGAGCTGGTCAAGGTACAGACCAAAGTATTGCGCCTGTCAGGTACTCCATTCAATCTGCTGGATGATTTCAAGGAGGATGAAATCTATACATGGGACTATGTGATGGAACAACGGGCCAAGGTGAGCTGGGACGAACTCCATTTTGGTGATCCCAATCCGTATGCCTCATTGCCTACACTCAATATCTATACCTACGATTTGGGGCGGCTGCTTCATGAATTTGTAGATGAAGATGTTGCCTTTAATTTTAAGGAATTTTTCAGGGTCAATGAATCCGGTAGTTTTTGTCATGAAAAAGACGTGCGGGCTTTTCTGAATCTTCTTACCAAGAAGGACAAGGACAGCCTTTATCCATATGCCAACGAGGAATATCGGAATATTTTCCGCCATACCCTCTGGATGGTGCCCGGCGTGAAGGAAGCACGGGCACTGAGTGCCATGCTCCAGACACATCCGGTGTTCCAGCATTTCAAGGTGGTCAATGTAGCCGGTGACGGTGATCAGGACGAAGAGAGCCGCGATGCTCTGGAAGCCGTGGAACAGGCTATCGGAAAAGATCCGGATGCCACACGGACCATTACCCTTTCTTGCGGACGGCTGACGACCGGAGTGAGTGTAAAGGCATGGACTGCCGTATTCATGTTATCCGGTTCTTATCATACAGCCGCATCCAGTTATATGCAGACCATCTTCCGCGTGCAGACACCTGCCACCATCAACGGACGGATGAAGGAGCAGTGCTACGTTTTTGATTTTGCTCCGGACCGTACCCTGAAAGTGATTGCAGAAACCGCCAAAATATCTGCTAAAGCCGGAAAAACTTCACAAAGCGACCGTAAGGCTATGGGTGAGTTTATCAATTTCTGTCCTATCATATCCATTGAAGGCTCACAGATGAACCGCTTTGATGTACCCCGTATGCTGGAACAGTTGAAACGGGTATATGTAGAACGTGTAGTCCGTAACGGGTTTGAGGACAACAGCCTTTATAACGATGAGCTGATGAAGTTGGATGATTTGGAACTGCAGGAATTCGATGACCTGAAAAAGATTATCGGCCAGACCAAGGCTATGCCCAAGACCAACCAGGTGGACATCAACAGTCAGGGATTGAACAATGAGGAATACGAGGAAAAGGAGAAGCTGGAGAAGAAACCCAAGAAGGAACTTACGGAAGAAGAGCGGAAACGGTTGGAAGAACTGAAAAAGAAGACCAAGAACAGGGAAGCGGCCATTTCCATACTCCGTGGCATCTCCATCCGTATGCCCTTGTTGATTTATGGTGCGGAACTGAGTGATGAGGATATGGAAATCACGATTGATAATTTCGCCTCGCTCATTGACCCGCAGTCATGGGAAGAGTTCATGCCCAAGGGAGTGACCAAACAGAAATTCAACAGCTTCAAAAAATACTATGACCCGGAAATATTCTGTGCTGCCGGAAAACGAATCCGCGCGATGGCCCGTGCCGCGGACAAACTGAGTATAGAGGAACGAATCGAACGGATTACGGACATCTTCAGTACTTTCCGTAATCCGGATAAGGAAACGGTGCTTACTCCGTGGCGCGTGGTAAACATGCACCTCGGTGACTGTCTTGGAGGCTATAACTTCTATGACACGGAGTATCAGAATGTGATTTCTGAACCACGGTTTATAGACAAAGGAGAAGTTACCGCAGAAGTTTTCTCCCCTGAATCCCGTATTCTGGAGATCAACTCCAAATCCGGACTGTATCCGCTTTATATGGCATATGGTATATATCGGACCAAAGTGAAGGCTTCTCTGTTCGCTGTAGAAACAATAGAGGAGCAGCAGGCTGTATGGGACAAGGTCATAGCTGAGAACATTTTTGTTATCTGTAAGACTCCGATGGCTAAGAGTATTACTAAACGCACACTTGCCGGATTCCGTAAAGCAAAAGTGAATACAAGATATTTTGAAGATTTAATCAACCAGATTAAGAACAAGCCGGAAAACTTTATAGCCAAAGTTGCCAAAGGCCGTTCTTACTGGAAAGCCATAGATAATGACAATATGAAATTCAATGCGATAGTGGGAAATCCACCATATCAAGAGGTTGTTGATCAAAAAGAAAGTATAAACGGACAAAAGGTAAGTATAAGTATCTTTCAATATTTCCAAACTATCAGTGAAAAGATAGGGAAATATACAGCCTTAATATATCCAGGCTCTCGGTGGATTCATCGTTCAGGAAAAGGACTTGAAAAATTTGGTTTGGCCCAAATGAATGATCTTCATTTAGCTCTACTTGAATTTTTCCCTTGTTCTAAAGATATATTTAAAGATGTTGCTATTGCTGATGGACTTTCCATTGTACTAAAAAACATGGAAAAGAATGAATGTGGATTTACATATAAATATTCTGTAGGTGGTAAAACGATTACTATCCAAGCAAACAATCCAGGAAATGATATGTTTTCTCTTAATCCCCAAGATAATGAGATTATTAAGAAATTGAATAAGGCAATAAAATCATTCGAATGTTTACATGATTCCATACTTCCTCGTAATTTATTCTCTATTGAAAGTAATTTTGTCGAGAAGAACCCTTCTCTTGTAAAAGAATACAACGATGGCGATTATTATAATCCCCAAACAGAGATAAAACTTTTTACTAATGACAAAGCCGGTAAAAGCGGAAGAGCTCGTTGGTATATTGCTAATAAAAATGTTATAACATCTGGAAGTGAATATTTGAATAAATGGAAAGTAATTGTTTCCAGCGCTAATGCTGGAGGACAAAAGCGTAGCAACCAAATAGCCATTGTTGATAATCATAGCGTATTTGGGCGTTCACGTGTGGCATTAAAAACATTTGCGACAGAAAAAGAAGCTCAGAATTTTTTCAAATATGCAACGAGTGAGGTTATTCGTTTTGCGTTTCTCCTAACAGACGAATCACTTACTTCATTAGCGAAGAAAGTTCCGGATCTATTAGATTATTCTGATAAAAATGGAATTATTGATTATAATAGAGATGTGAATACCCAACTTTATGAATTGTTTGGTATAGATGAAAAGAACCAGCTACACATACATAATGTGTTAGCATTGAAGGGAAATATTTGATACGACACTGTCCAAAATTTTGGACAGTGTCAGCTTTTATTTGTGTTGACAAAAAATGCTCTAGCGTTCATTGTTGGGAAGATGAACACTAGAACATTTTATTTATTTATCAAGGTTTCAATGGCTGTTTTAAAATCATTAATGAATGGGGTAATTACTTTTATATTATCTTTGTAAAAATATGCCATCAAATTTGTTTTTTCAAAATGAACAACATTATCTTTAAACCATTCCTTCCTTACGACACGAAGTTTTTCCTTTCCAGCTTCAAGAGGAAATGTGTCGATTATTGAATCTTTAATCAATTCAATATTATATCTGTGCGGAAGATTATTCCAATACGGATGATTAGTATCTAGCAATAGTTTTAACAAGTAATTATATATTTGAAATTCGGGAGTTCTTATTTCTTCATTATCAATTTCGTCGTCAACAATAGCAGGTAAAGCTAATATAGTTTTAGATTCCTCCATAATTGGCGTTATTCTATCCTTTAAAAGGACATCGTTATCGAATACTATTATTACTTGTCTAAAGTAATCGTCAATAGTATATAAGGTTCTTAAATTATCGCATCCTAGTTTTGCTGAAACTAATGTTAAATCATATCCATAAGATGATTTCGAATCAAATTTTTCTATTTCTAACAGTTGCTTGAAAAACCATTCAGCTTCTTTATCTTCAAAATATACCTTTATTTTTGGTGTTATATCATCGAATGCAGGAAGAATACCAAGCATATCACCTTTGATATTCTCATAAGTCGGATATTCCATTAACTTAGGTCTTAATACATCTTCAATATATACCACAGAATCAATATTTTTACCAGATCTAGCTGTCTCATCGTTAATTTTAAGGACCTCTTGAATAATGGTCAATGAATGAGATGTCATTATAATTTGTAAATTCAAACTTTTTGCTTCTTTTTTTATTAGCTGTATCAATTTGATTTGTGCTCGTGGATGAAAACCGGCATCAATCTCATCAATTAAAAGAATGCCTCCTTCATAATTAGGTTTTTCTCGTTTTAATTTTGCAAAAGAAGCCAATGCTGTTATGATGACTCCTAATGAATCTTGCCCCAAAGAAATTGTCCTAGTAGAATGTTCAAATTCGGGTAATAAAGATCTTTTTGTTGTTCCTTTTAATTCTTGTTTAGTGATATGATCACTATCAATAACTTTGTTGTCAATGATAGCCTTAAATTTTTCTCTAATATATATTTTATCTTCTTCTGATAATGTTTTAGATAATTCCGAGTTAAGACTGCTTTGATATTCTCCATTAGGTAACATTCTACTCATACTCAAAAATAATGTAGGTATAGGTACTTTTGCAGAAGCACCGACATTCCATCCTTCTTGTACACCACGAGGAACAACTTTAAGACGTATTGTTCCTAGCTTCTTATCTGAATGTTTAGAAACATTACATGTCTTAATTAAGTCTTTCTTACCTGGTTGAGAATATGTTAAAGTAAAAGAAGGTTTGTCTGCAACCTTCTTAACATAATCCTTTGCTATATCAAGATAAAATAGTTCATGCAATTGCGCTTGAAATGAACGTTTTAGAAGTGTTTTACCTTCACTAGATTTTAACTCAGAGCCATTAGCAATAAGACCAAGTAAGGTCGATTTACCAATACCATTATGACCAGCTATAACTGTTAGGCGTTCAGAAATATTAATTGTAAGGTTTCTGAACATTCTAAATGGAATATCACCAAACGAAATACTTTTAATCTTCATGTAAACCCATTTTTATTGCTATAATTCTTATTTGCAAAACAATTTGTGGCTTGGTATAACTAGATTGTCGGAAAATATCATGATTTCTTTGCCTTTTCCAGAATTACTTGCGCTATAATTCAATTCAAAAGTTTTTTGTCTAAACCTAGAGTATAAGTTTGCAATAAAATCAACATTATCATATGATATAATCCATTTATGTTCTCTAAAATCACTTATTGAATTAGCTATATTCTGATGGTCGTTATCATTATAGTAATTCAAATAAAGTCCTTTACCCTTTATATAATATGGTGGATCTAAATAGAATAGAGTATTATAAGGTAATTCTTTTTTTAATCGTTGCACTAGAGTAACAGCATCTTCATTTGTTAAATGAATTCTATCGGAATAATCTGCTATTCGTTCAATTCTTTTTATGAGGTCTTCTTTATTAAATCTTGCATCAATTTTATAATTTCCGGTTTGCTCATACCCTCCAATAATTCCAGCCTTTAAAATTCCAGAACGATTTGTCCTATTTAGGAAAAAAGTAGAAAATCCTAAACGTAGTAAATCAACATTATCTTTTTTGTCTTGATAATCACGTAATTTAAGCCAAGTTTCGACTGTAACAGGAGTGTCTTTTATTAATTTACAAAGGGCCTCAGGCTCATAAAGTACACTATGCCAGAACGCATATATTGCAATATCTTTATCATTGATATAAATGTCTTTTACATATTCATTAAAAAGTAAAGATAAAGCAACAGACCCACCTCCAACATAAGGCTCAACATATATTCCATCGAGTAATGCATTTTCCTTTATTAAGCATTGTACAAAATCGCTTACTTTAGCTTTACCTCCAGGATATCTTAAAGGTGATAAAAATTCCATATCATTACTCATTATTTATAGCATTCCACAATTGAATAAAGAAAGTTTCTATATTGTCCCAGCCAACAATTAAATTATCAGCTTTGGGATAAAAGAACTCATTATGAACATATGCATTTAATGATTCAATTGATAAGACGGAGTTCTTATCATTAATCTCCGCTCTTATTCCTTTGGATATATCATTATTCATTGTTCCTTGTTGAGTCATATGGTTTAAAACTTTACCAACTTTTCCTTGTAAACTTTCTTTAGAGGAACTTGCTGTTAGTGCATTGTTTACAACTAAATTATATTTTTCTAGATAGGCGTCAACTGACAATTCTAAAAATACTCTCAATAGTACAGACGAGGCATTGGGACATGTCTTTACCTGAATATGTTTTAGCTCCTCAAATATTTTATTAATCTTTGGATTTTCAATATGTAAAGCTAAAGACTTCGGAATTAAATTAATTCTTTGCTTATTTTTCTTAGAAGTATCTTTTTTATTTATGCTCTTGTCCTCATTTTGAGGAATATTACCATCACTATTTACTATATCTTGAAAATTCCATTGTACAGGCTCTTCCTTTGTCAAGTCTGGTTTCTGACTATTTTCAAAGTTATCAATATATTGTTTCCTTTTCTCTCTATTATAGATATCCGCAACTTTAAATGTCGGATTTAAAATGTCAGTGACTATTTTAATGAGTCCTTTTACAACTTCATCAACCTGAATATTGGATGCCAATATTCCATTATTAATGCTTAACCCCATATGCTCTCTAACATATGGATCTGACATTAAACGTTGCAAATTTGTAATGTTAAGTTTTGGCAGTGCTTCCTTTAATTTATTAGGTACCATGGGATGAGACTTAAGCAAACCTATAATTTGCAATGGAATAGATGATTTCCCTTCTGTTTTTTCTTCAAATCTTTGTTTTTGCTGTGAGTTCCAAGTCACGGTACCTATACCATTGAGCTCTCCTGAATGTTTGCGCTTTATCCAAATGTCAGCTTCTGTAGGATTATCAAACACAGCACAATCAATACTTTTTAAGTTTAAAATTGCATCAGGGTGTTCTTTTTGGAGTTTCTGAAACCGTTTTCTTAAAGATGAATACTTATCATCTATTAATGTCGGATTATTTAATAGTTTGAGTGAAGTGATTCGTCTATTACCTTCAAGAACTATATATTTATTGACATCTTCACTTGGTGTTACCATGATTAAATCCACTGGACTAAGTTCATTAGTAACAATATCATCTGCAAGAGAATACAATTTGTCCTCTTGATCCTCAATCATTTTATCTATAGCTTCTTTCTGTGACGAAAGGGGTTCAAATCTATAATTTTCAGTATTGACAAATAAAGATGTCAATTTTATCTTCTTTATTATCATATAATATCTTAGTCCTTAACCTTTAACAAAGGTACAAAAAATTAATGGAACTCAATATGTTTATGGTATTTATTAAATAAGTATATTTTGTATTTTGAATTAATATCTTATCTTTGCAGATAAAATACACGTTCTTTGTCAATAATGCAAAACAAGACAGAATACAGAATTTCGCTCGTTTCTAAATCGTTACCTTTTAAATTGAGGCATTTGATAAATTCCTGATTTCCAATTAGCTGAGACACGCTAAATGCCTAAAGCAGTGGAAGGTTATGTGTTTTTTGATTCCGGCTTCCGAAATCCATTGCTTGAGAGGCTGATTCGTCATAGCTCTGGTCAGTCCTTTGAATACGCGGCCTGAACCAGGGATACCACATAGTTCCAATGCTTCGTTACTAATGGGGAGAGTGGCTTCAGTTTCTGTCTTTTCCGTACAAATTCTGATGTAATAACCATTGTCAGGACCAACTTCAATATTATCCCATGTAAGCTGTAAAATATCGCTGATACGAAGACCGGTCATACAGGAGAATAATGAAGCTTGTTTCAGTACAGGAATCTTGCATGGTGTAGCGGCCAGTTTCTTAACTTCTGCTAATGTGAGATACTGCTTTTTGACTTCTTTCCATTCAATCTTGTCTATGAAGTCATTCAGATTTTCACGTAGCATCTTCTCTTGATAAGCTATTTTCAGTAATGCACGGAAAGTTGAAAAATATCCAGCTGCCGAATTTCTTGAAACACTGATATTAGGATGACGGATCTGTTTACAGTTCAGTAGATACTGCCTGAACTTCTGACAAAGCTCTACCGTTACATCACCGAAAGTGCAATAGCCGTTTACAAACTTTTCAAAATGCTGGTAAACGCAGTCCCATTTGTGATACTTCAGTTTTGCTTTCTCACGAAAATAGGCAAGGAAGTCAGCTTTCATTTTGTGCTTGTCAAGAAATCCAAATTCTTCATTGACGATTGCCTGTACTCTGATACAACGAATGGCTTCAGCCTTACTCAGCATCTCATTGTTGAAATCACGTTCAATCTCATTTTTAGGACGGGCATAGATATAAATGCCAAGATATTCCCTGCGACTCATTTTCATTGTGTACGGATTGCGAATAGCCGGATAATAGTCCAGGTAGAGAGAAATTCTGCCGTTACTGATAACTCTTTGTCTCAATGTTACGTTAGTACATGTAAGTGCCATAAGATTAATGTTTTTGGTTGATAAATTATTATTATCGGTACAAATTAAACTGGTGTTTTCTTGGTGAATACTCACACCGGAAAATAACTTATACCAGGATTATTCAATGATAGGATCTTCGAACAAACTATCGAGCTCAGCTTTGGATATAAGAGTATACTTTCCCTTCTTAATCTTGGGAATTTGATGATACTTGGTATAATGGTATAGCTGGTCTCTTGTTATTTTGAATTTTTCCATAGACTCTTGAACTGTGTAGTATTTGGGTTCTTCAGCCTGACGTATTCCCTTAGCTATATCGAAGTGCTTTTTTGAATAATATACGGTAATACCAACTTTCTTTTTCGGAATGGCATTTTTATAAACAAAAGAGTATATAGCGTTAAGGCTCATTTGAAATTTGTCCTGAACTTCTTGCACACTGTACCATTCTGTAATGTCTGCATCTGGAGCCTTCGAGGAAAAATAAGCATCAACATGCTTTTTACTCCAGTAAGTCTTACCACGGTTGAATGTCTTTGGAATTTTATTCTTCTTAGACATAACAAAAATCCATGATTCACTTACATTGAATTTTTTCATTATTTCGGCTGTAGTATAAAATTCTTTGATAGGTAGAGTGTCCTTGGGCATTCTAAATTCATAAGGATGCCGTTTTAACATCTCATCTATATCAGAGCGTTTGACGAAAGATAATCTACTGCTAATTTTTGAAGCTTGAAGGTATCCTTTATAGACCATCTTATAGACTGCTTGTCTGGTAATACCTAAAAGAATTCCAACCTCTGAGAAAGATAGAAACTCTTTATCCTTAATTGTGATGATAGGTAGTTCCTCAATCCTATTTTGAGTATTCTCTTCAGTAGCCTTAATGTTTTTCTCTCTTTCTCTTTTTTTGTAAGCTAAATTTGCACACCTGTGAGAGCAGTACTTTGTACTTATTTTTTGTGCTTCGAATCGTGTTCCACACCATTCGCAAATCTTTTTAATTTTAGAGTTACTTGCTGGCATATTATCTCAAATTTTAAATGTTTATTTCGCTTTATTTCTCCCGTTATGTGTCAACTATCGTAAATCTTAGTAAACCATAGTCAACTTTCTCCACAATCTGTCCAGCGTAAAATGCCGGAATTTTGCTTCGTGGTACAAAAACGGTACAAAAAGATGATGTGCAAAGCTTATAAATGACTAATATTGACAGTAGAGCAACAAAAAAGGCGCCCCGTAAAGAGCGCCATATTAATTGATTATAATCAATTTAACTAATTGATAATCAAACAGTTATTTGCCGATGCAAAAATGCTTGAATATATTACCCAAAACCTCGTCATTAGTAATTTCTCCTCCAACAATTTCCGCCAGGTGGAACAAACATTCACGCAGATCCTGGCTGACAAAATCTCCTGAGAGCTGCATATCCAGTCCCTCCTGTACGCGGTGGATTGATTCAAGGGCTGCACTCAACGCCTCATAATGACGGATATTGGTCACAATTAAGTTGCTTTCAGTAATTTCCGGGATATCTGCAATTTTCAATAACTTGTTTTGTAATTCCTCAATACCCATTTTTTTCTTTGCGGAAATAGTAATGACAGGGCAGTGAGTACATTGTTTCAACTCCTCTGCGATAGAAGCATAACCACCATTCTGCGTATCTTCCATGATATCCGCCTTATTCAGAATGATGACCAAAGGTTTGCGGTTGCATCGGGAAATAATTTCCTTCGAAAGCTTCTCAAACTGTATTTTTGCCTCTGCGATATCAATGACCCAAAGTACGATTTCCGCCTGTTCCAACTTTTTGAAACTACGCTCTATACCCAGACTTTCTATCGCATCACTGGTTTCACGGATACCGGCCGTATCGATAAAGCGGAAATTAACCCCGCCGATGTTCATGGTATCCTCAATCACGTCACGCGTAGTTCCATGGATATCACTTACGATAGCCTTTTCCTCGTTCAACAGCGTATTCAGCAAAGTCGATTTACCCGCATTCGTTTCTCCCACGATTGCCACAGGAACTCCATTCTTGATTGCGTTGCCCACACTGAACGAACGGACCAGTCCGTCTATGATCTTTTCGATTTTGTCGGCCAATCCCTTCAATTCCGAACGGTCGGCAAACTCCAGTTCCTCATGATCACTGAAATCCAGTTCCAGTTCCATTAAAGAAGTCAGGTGCAGCAACTGTTCCCGTAGCCTTCTAAGCTCCTGACTGAATCCGCCACGCATCTGATTCATTGCCAGACGATGTGTTGCCGCCGAAGACGAAGCAATCAGATCCGCCACTGCTTCCGCCTGGCTCAAATCCATCTTTCCATTCAGGAATGCACGCTGCGTAAACTCTCCCGGCTGAGCAGACCGACACCCGTTCCGGATCAGCAGCTGTATTACCTGCTGCAAAATATAAGCCGAACCATGACAGGAAATTTCCACTGAATTCTCTCCCGTATACGAATGAGGAGCATGAAAAATGCTGACAAGCACTTCGTCGATCACTTCTTTCTGCTCATTCAGAATCTGTCCGAAAGTAAGTGTATAAGGTTTGCGTTCCGCTAACTTTTTCCCATTAGAAACCGGTTGGAAAATGCGGTCGGTAATTGCAATGGCATTTTCTCCAGAAACTCGGATGACAGCTATGGCTCCCCCGGGAGCTGTAGCTATCGCACAAATAGTATCCTGTGTATTATTCATTCTTGATGATTCTTTATGTGCAAAATTACGAATAAAAAGTGACATGGAAAAATGATTGGTCACCTATGCTTCAGTCTGCATACCATTCTTCTGACAATGCGCTTTCCTTTGTTTATCGGTCTCTGTTTATTATTTCCTTTTCATTGTTCCTTTTTCATTATTCCCTGTTTATTGATTCCTGTTCATTGATCTTGGTTCGTTAGTCTTTGTTTCATTGTCAGATCCCTCTTTGCATATCGTTTGCTGTCAGTTCTCGTTCACTGTCAGTTCTGTTTTTCCCTCAGCATCCGGACTTCTTTTTCGATGTCGTAAGCATTTCGTTGTCCTTTTCCACGTTCACGTTCCCTTTCACGGCGGATGGAATCCTGCTGCATCTGCTGGCGGATGTAACGTTCAAACCGTGAGGTCTCCTCCGATGGAGAAGGGGATGGCTGGTGTTTCTGCCGTACAGAATCTGAAACTGCCGACTGTTGCAGGCGCAACTTACGGGCAATCGAATCTGCCGGGATTGAATTCGGAGCAGACGCCTGCTGCTTGTCCGCCTTCTGAACCGCCGTTTTACTTTCCGTACGATACACAGGAAGCGTAGGCAACTGTCCGAAACGGGAGGTTAGTTGAGGTGCCTCCGTCAGCATCTCTTCCGTATATGCGGAACCGCCGTTTTCCGTCAGTGAGTCGTTACGTCCTGCAGTTACATGAGATGACAGATACTGGCATGAATCACTTGTCTCTGAAGCCGCCAATACCTCTTTCGTACGCTTGAAATAATTCGGGAACTTGGCACGGTCTTCGGCTGTCGGCTGATAATCCTTGTAAATCTTCCACGCATTCGCATGCTTCCGGTTACGCTTGATGGCCCGCCCGCGCTGTGTCAGATTTTCGTAGAGCAACTTATCGAAATCCAAGACCATCACAATGCTTGGACCAACCGGTGAGGTGACAAACAGATACGTGCTTCCCGGAGCAGGCCGCAGGTTTCTTCCATATTCCTCAGTCAACTGGAACGGGTTCAGCTGCCAGTGAATCTCCCATTTTTTCTGTATATTCGGCATCACGTCATATACCGGATCTTCCCCGAATTTCGTCCAGATGGTATACGGTTCCGCCCGTACATATCCTTCAATCTTCTTGACCTTCGTAGTATCGGTAAAACTGCGCGGCAGGGAGAAATCCTCCTTGAATTTCATCCACTTCTTGTCGATGGGAGCCTCCATCAATTCATTCAGTTTCCTTTCCGTTGGAGGAGTGAAATCAAATTGGATCTGACGGATTGCCTCTTCATTCAATTTAAGTTCCGATTCCTGCTTTACGGTCGTCTGTCCCTGAACGGGAGATGACTTGACCATCAGAATCAGACACAGAAATGTGAATTCCAGACTCGTCTTAAATACAGTGTTCATATGGTTCATTCTATTCTCACTAGTGCTCCGTGCCGTGCTGATTACGGACTTACCGGTATATCGGTTTACTGTTTATTCTATGATAGGGGAGAGATGCATGCTCCGGCCGGTTACCTTCCTTTGATTCTTCCGCCCTGCATCCAGCAGCGACGGTAATAGTTCTCCTCCAGGCTGCTGACAATGACGCCACGGCTGGTACTGGCATGTATGAAACGTCCGTCTTTCAGATAAAGTCCCACATGAGTAGCCGTACGTTTGTTTCTTCCGTTATGAAAGAAAACCAGGTCACCTTCCTCCAGTTTCCCCTTACTGATTTTCCGGCAATCCTGTGTCCGCTGTTCCTCGGAACTCCGCTTCAGTTGCTTGTGATACACCGTGTGGTAGAGTTGCCGGGTAAGTCCGGAGCAGTCAACACCTCTTTTCGTATTTCCTCCTCTGCGGTAGGGAACGCCAATCCATTTAGAGGATTCCACATACAACCGGTGGTTGTCTTTCAGGTCGATGTCCATGTCCAGGCGGACTGCGGCCTGTACCAGCTCGGAATAATCCAGGCGGGGAGCTCGTGTCGCACAAGAGGACAACAACCCTATTGCTAATAACCCGTATATCACCGGCATGAAGCGGATACGCCTCAGGAAGCTGCGGCTAAAATATAAAGAATGCATAAGTGTTAGTCATTTTCGTTTCAAACAAATGTACATAAAAATATGGGACAGCACCTTTGTACTGTCCCATATTTTAAATTCTTTAAATATCCTTTTTTTCTTTTTCCCATTCAGGCACCGGCCTTGGTCGTAGCATCCGGATCTGTCTCTGATGCGGAGGCTGAAACTCCTTCTGTTTCTGCCTGCAAGTTTTCCTCAGTGCCGTTGGGTTGTTCCAGTTCCGGACTTTCAGCTAGCTGCTCGTCCGGCTGACTGTCATCAGCGTGCTCACCGTTCGGTGCCGCAACCGCCCCGTCATTGTCTTTCTCCGAAACAGGCTTTGCTGCCATATTGAAGTAAACCTCCAGTTTTTCACGGGCGGCCCCTTCACGGTTGTCAAGGTCGGCCACCAGCTCTCCATGTTCCAGCAGCAGAATCCGTGTACTGATGTCTACGGTATGGCCCAGGTTATGGCTGGATACCAGAACGGTGGCCCCCGTCTGCTCGTTGTATTCCCGAAGCAGATACTTCAGTGCCATCTGTGAACTCGGGTCGAGGAAGTTGAACGGCTCGTCAAGGATAATCACCTGCGGACGATTGATCAGCGCGGCCAGTATACCCACCTTCTGCCTGTTACCGGCCGACAGGTTGCGTATCAGCTTCTGCTGTCCCATAATCTCTCCGTTCATAAACCGCTCGTAAGGTTGCAGGCGCTCACGTACCGTCTGTGAAGTCAGTCCGCACATCCGTCCCACAAAGTCGAAATACTCCTCCGGCGTCAGATAATCTATCAGAAAACTCTCATCCAGGTACGCCCCGGTGGTCTCTTTCCATTTCTCATTCAGGCATACATTCACATCTCCAATTGTGACACTGCCGCTGTCTCCCTGCAGCAAATCAAGCATCAGACGGAACAGTGTGGTTTTTCCGGCCCCGTTATTTCCCACCAGACCGATTATTTCACCTTCCTCAATACTGAGCGAAGGGATATCCAGTGCAACTTGCCTGCCATATGTCTTTCGTAAAGAATCAATCGTAATCTTCATAATGCATCATTATTTCTATCGGGTATTTCTGAATCCTTCCAGATTCTGGTATTTTCTCTTCATCATTCGCTGATAAATGTTTTTCAGCCACCACCGGTGCGTGACGATGCCTGCCAGTCCCAGGACAATCAGCGCCCAGTAGGCCGCTTCTTCTCCCAGCATCAAGGCAAGCAGTTTGTTGATGAGCAAGGGAACCGTGAAGGCACCTATGGCAGTGATGAACTGATACATGTTGTTGGGCTGTTGTTTGCCGATGGCTGTCTGGTTCAGCTGAGTGGTCTTGCTGTTGGTGACGGCTACCTGCATCATTGCGGCAAAAACTACGCCGGCCGTAAACAGCATATAGGCCACCGACATCAGGAGGGGAATGCTTCCCTCGATAACCGGTATCAGGCTGAAGGCAAACGGCAGGATCAGGAACGTGCAGTGAATGTAATATTTGGCGCGCAGCAGGTGGTAGATACTTTCTTTACGTACCAGCAGACCGTCAATGTAGTTTCCTTCGGCCGACATCAGCTGGTTCAGACTCATGGTACCCAGGATACAGTAACAGTAAAGACAGACGAAATTATTCATGTAGCTGTCGTCTCCGTATACCTGGAAAGCCAGTGCAGCGGCAAACATACCCATCAGCACCATAAAACCCCAGAACTGGTTGCGGGGAAGCTTGTTGCGGAAAATCAGTTTCAACTCCAGCCGCATATAGTCGCCGATGGTACCGAAACGGTCCAGGAAACCGGTCCAGTTGCGCCGCGAGACTTTCGTCGTCTCCGTACGCGCTACTTCCATCTTGATCATGCGCAGCTGAACCCGATAATTGATATACACCAGTACGGCAATTCCCGTCAGTACCGCCAGGAAGGAGAGAGGATTCCACAGAATGCATCCTTCACCCCAGTCCATGCAGAAACGGCTCACCCAACCTTTCTCCGGAAGAAACTCCAGCAAGGCCAGAATGCCATAGACCAGTACGGCCCAGAGCAGATGCAGGAAGCGATGCTTCTTCAAGACACGTATCAGCAGGCTCCAGTAACAGTTCATTACCATGAGCAGCCAGATTCCCAACAGATACCCGATTACCCCCGTCAGTCCGTAGAAGCGGGTAACGGTAAGCAAGGCGAAGGGAGCAAAGAAGAATAGCCAGAACAGATTGAAGGGCTCCAGTCCCGAAATGGCGAGGAAGGTACCCAGTACTTTTCTTCTGGCTACGGGCAGCAACAGGTAAGGCTTGATTTCCTGTATCGGATCCGGGAAAATAAAACGCACCAGAAAATCCAACACCAGGAAAAAGACCAGCACCTGATTCAATATATGATAGGGTTCCATGTTCGGAAAGCCCTCCCGCAAAGCAAAAGACAGCATAACTCCCAGAAACAGGAGATATGCTGCCCAAAATGCGATTCCCAGATAAATCAGAAACTTGGCAAAGCGGTTCTTGTCGTACATAGGATTCCGCTTTGCGGCAAGTTTCCGATTTTTTCTTATTTCAAGAAAAAGCATGATTCATCCGTTTTATTTGGTATCACCTGAGGTCATGCTTACTTCAATACGGTTCTGCTGCGAGAAGAGTGCCTTTGCAAATTGCTGCAGGTCGGCACCCGAAATACCGTTGATGGTCTTGACATAGTCGGTAGCCGAATCCGTGCCCTCCCAGAAATAACTGTAAAGCACGCCCATCCAGTAACCGTTTTCCTTCTGGTTCTGTTCGTAAGTCTTCAGCATGTATTCCTTCACCTTCTTCAGCTTGTCTGCGTCCGGACCGTTGGCAATGAAGTCATTCATGCCTTTGTCAATCAAGCCCACCATCTTCGCGCGCTTGGCAGGGTCAGTGTCAAAGTAAACCTGCAGAGTAGCCTGTACAGAAGGATACTTGCTCAGTTCACCGCCTACCTGTACACCGTAAGAAGCACCTTCTTCTTCACGTACGGTGTCGGTGTACTGCATGGTCAGCAACTGCGACAGAATACTCATCATCAGTCGGTTCTTCAGTGTATATTCGCACTGGCCGTTACGGACGATGAAGACAGTAGCCTTTTCCGTCTGCAGTTCCTTGTGGAATACATTCTTATACTGTCCCTTGCGCATAGCCATCTTTTCTGTAAAGTTCTCCTCACGATGGATAGCCGGCAGTGAACCCAAGTACTTTTCAATCAAAGGAACGGCAGTAGCCTGATCGATGTTACCTACCAGGATGAAAGTAAAGTCGCTCGCATCCTTGAAGCGGTCCTTGTAAAGTTCCATGATACGGTCGTAATCAATCTGGTCCACCATCTCCGGTGTCATGAACAGGTTGCGTGGGTTGTTGCCGTACAATGCCATGCTGATAGAATCGCTCAGCGCCTTGTTCGGGTTGGCGTTCATGTTGGCCAACTGAGCCTTCAGACGAGTCTTGTAAGATTCAAAAGCAGCCTGGTCCTTGCGCGGAGCCGTAAACGACAGGTAAGTCAGCTGCAGCATAGTCTCCAGATCTTTCGGAGTACAAGAACCGTTTACCGCTTCAGTCAGCATACGAACAGAAGCAGAGGCAGAAGCCATCTTTCCGGCCAGTACCTTCTGCAGGTCGATGGCACTGAAGTTGCCCAGTCCACCCAGTGAGACCACCGCATCAATCATGCCGAACTGGAGTGCATCCTTGTCGTCGAATACCGAATTACCTCCGTTGCTGAACGACTGCATCTTGATTTCATCCGCCTTGAAGTCGGTCGGTTTCAACACCACCCGTACTCCGTTGCTCAATGTCAGGACAGTCGTACCGAAGGCTCCCTGTTCCGTTTTCACTACCTTACCCGGCTTCGGTTCTTCCGCCATCAGCGGTTCGTTGGAAACCTTGTCGACATACGGTTCCAGTTTCTCGTTCTTGATTTCTCCCAGCCACTGCTTGATTTCAGCCTCGGTAGGATATTTCATTTCCGGTTTGTCCGGACAGAACAGGCTGATAACCATGTTGCTGTCGCTCACCAGTCCCTGGAATACCTGATTGATCTGTTCCAGTGGAATATTCGGTACAATCTGTGACATGATAGCGTATTCATCTTCGATGCTCGGCATCGGTTCGTTGTCGATGAAATGCGATACGCACTGCTGTACATAATTGCCGGTTCTCACCTTGTTTCTTTCATTATAGGCTCTTTCGATGGCACGCAGGTAATCGGCCTTGACACGTTCATACTCTGTAGCCGTGAAGCCGAAACGGTGCGCACGCTCAAATTCCTTCATCAGTGCAGTAAAGGCAGTGTGTATTTCTCCTTCCTTCGCTACCGCAACTCCCTGATAAGCCTGCTTGGTCTTCGACATGATGAAATCTCCGTCCGAAACTCCGGCACCGATGAACGGCGGATTGGCTGTCTGAGTCAGCTCAGCCAGACGGGCATTCAGCATACTCTCAGTCATGCTCACCATGTACTGATAAGCCAGGTAACCGATCTGGCTCTTCATGCTGGCAGGGAAAGGATCGTGCTTGTGGAACACGGCAATCTGTGAAACCTGCTGCTCCTTGTCCTTGTTGATGGTGATGATCGGTTCCTTGTTGTCAGGCACCGGGAAATACTGGCGCTCCGCCGGATTGGCCGGCATCTTGATGGAACTGAACATCGACTTGATTTTTCCTTCAATCTGGTCTACGTCGAGGTCACCCACAACGATGATACCCTGCAGGTCGGGGCGATACCATTTCTCATAATAATCGCGAAGAGCCTGATAGGGGAAGTTGTCCACCACTTCCATGGTACCGATCGGCAGACGATACGCATAGCGGCTGTCGGCAAACATTTTCGGGAAAGCCGATTCGTACATACGCATCATGGCACCGGTACGGGTACGCCATTCTTCATGAATCACTCCGCGTTCCTTGTCGATTTCTTTCGGATCGAGGGTCAGGTCGTCTGCCCAGTCGTGCAGAATCAGCAGACAGGAGTCGATGATTCCGTCACGGATGACCGGTACGTTTGAAATGTTGTACACGGTTTCATCCACGGCCGTATAGGCATTCAGGTTGGCTCCGAACTTCACACCGATGGATTCCAGATATTCTCTCAGCAGATTACCCGGGAAGTTGGTCGTTCCGTTGAAACACATATGCTCCAGGAAGTGAGCCAGTCCCCGCTGGTTGTCTTCTTCCAGAATAGAACCCACCTTCTGCGCAATGTAGAAGTCGGCCTGCTTTTCCGGCAGCGCATTGTGCCGGATATAATATGTCATACCATTCTCCAGTTTTCCGATTCTTACGTTCGGGTCGGTTGGGATGGGAGGCAACTGCTGTGCCAAAGCCACCGACGCACCTCCTGCGAGAATGACAGCGACAAATGTTTTTCTGATAAAGTTTCTCATTATCGTATTTGTTTTAATGTTATATCCTTCATGTTTCTGAGGTCAGCATCGGATCAGAGCAGACCTTTTTCCGACAGGTAGCGCTCTGCTTCGATGGCAGCCTTACAACCGCTTCCGGCAGCTGTGATGGCCTGGCGGTAGTGGGGATCGGCTACGTCACCGGCAGCGAATACACCCGGAATTCCGGTACGCGGGGTGTTGCCCTCGGTAATGATGTATCCGGTCTCGTCAGTCTTCACCCAAGGTTTGAAGATGGCTGAGTTAGGCTGGTGACCGATAGCCAGGAAGAATCCGTCGATGGCTACGTCATAGCGTTCTTCGTCAGCTTCTCCCAGACGTTTTACTACGTGCATGCCTTCTACTCCGTTTTCGCCGTACAGGCCGACTGCATTATGTTCGAACAGTACCTTGATGTGCGGGTGGTTCATCACGCGTTCCTGCATGATCTTGGAAGCTCTCAGGAAAGGCTTGCGTACCACCAGGTACACCTGACTGGCAAGACCTGCCAGGTAGATGGCTTCTTCGCAGGCAGTATCTCCACCTCCCACTACGGCTACCGTTTTCTTGCGGTAGAAGAAACCGTCGCAGGTAGCGCAGGCACTTACTCCCATGCCGGCATATTTCTTTTCGTCTTCCAGTCCCAGGTATTTGGCCGTAGCTCCTGTAGAGATGATGACGGTATCAGCAGTGATTTCCTTGTCGTCATCGATAAGGAATTTATAAGGAGCCTCGCTCAGGTCGGCTTTGGTGACAATACCGTTGCGGATCTCAGCGCCGAAGCGGAGAGCCTGCTTCTTCAGGTCGTCCATCAGTACCGGACCGGTAACACCTTCCGGATAACCGGGGAAGTTTTCCACTTCTGTAGTGATGGTCAACTGGCCTCCGGGCTGGATGCCTTCATATAATACAGGTGAAAGGTTTGCACGACTGGTATAAATAGCTGCCGTATATCCGGCAGGTCCTGATCCGATGATCAGACATTTTACGTGTTCTGTTGCCATAATTATCGTTTAGTTTAAAATGATTTCAATTAAATAATAAACAAAGATATATCTTTTTTCAATTTCTCTCGTCTCTCCGATGCAGAAAGTTATATTTTTGATGGAATATTGTCGGGAAAAAGTTTAAATTTGCTTTCCAAAACGATTGTATTTTATTAACCAAGACAGATTATGTATAATTTTAGTTTTCAAAATCCGACCAAACTGATTATGGGTCGGGGCATGATAGCCACACTTGCCGAGGAAATTCCGGCAGGTAAAAAAGTGATGATTACGTTCGGCGGAGGAAGCGTGAAGCGCAATGGGGTATACGACCAGGTGGTTGCGGCATTGAAGGGCTTCGATACAGTGGAGTTCTGGGGCATCGAACCGAATCCGACAGTAGAGACACTGCGCAAGGCCATTGCACTGGGCAAGGAAGAGAAAGTGGACTTCCTGCTGGCAGTGGGCGGCGGATCGGTTATCGACGGAACCAAACTGATTTCTGCGGGACTGTTGTACGACGGGGATGCCTGGGATCTGGTGGTAAAGGGAAGCGCTTCTCAGACAGTTCCTCTGGCTACCGTACTGACTTTGCCGGCTACCGGTTCAGAAATGAATAACGGAGCGGTTATCTCACGTACGGAAACCAAGGAGAAATATGCGTTTTATGCCAACTATCCGGTATTTTCTATCCTGGATCCGGAGGTGACATTCTCACTGCCCGACAAACAGATTGCCTGTGGTATAGCTGACACGTTCGTTCACGTACTGGAACAGTATCTGACAAAGACCGGAGTGTCAAGAATCATGGACCGCTGGGCAGAAAGCCTGTTGCAGACTCTAGTAGAAATTGCTCCGCTGATTCGTGAGAACAAGCAGAACTACGATGTGATGGCCGATTTCATGATGGCTGCCACCATGGGTCTGAACGGCTTTATCGCCATGGGTGTGCCTCAGGACTGGGCTACACACATGATCGGACATGAGATTACGGCCCTGACCGGCCTGACTCACGGTCACACACTGGCCATGGTAATGCCGGGTACGATGGACGTGTTGCGTGAATCGAAAGGTGATAAGATCATGCAGCTGGGAGCACGCGTATTTGGCGTGACTTCGGGTACACATGACATGCGTATCAACGAGACTATCCGTAAGACTGAAGAGTTTTTCCGTTCACTGGGACTGACTACCCGTCTGAGCGAGGAGAACATCGGTATGGATGTGGTTGACGAAATCGTAAGACGTTTCAACGAACGCGGAGTACATTTCGGAGAAGATGGGCTGGTGACAGGTGAGGTAGCCGGAAAGATCCTGATGCGGATTATGTAATGATTGAATCATAATAGCGGAATCGTATTTATACAAGGTATTGATTCCGACAGAAGGTATAAAAGAAAGGTTCCGTGGAGCAGTCTGAGACTGGCTTCACGGAACTACTGAATATCCTTGGCAGAAGGAAATCGTCATAGGTGTTTGAAAAAACATGGGTTGTGATTTTTCGGGCAAGTGAGAAATAAGTGACTTAAACACATGGGATATTTACAAGATAAACTACTATATGCAAATAGGATGGATAGATTTTTCAAAAAGTGACCGAGACAAGGTGTTGGGAGTAATCCAGCTTTTTGCTGAACAAACTGCTATGGACGAACTTGGCATTGGTACAGTTAGAGATGCTTTTGCGAATATTTTCTTTCCGGGAACTTCTACCATTCAGACAAGGGCTAAATATTTTTTCATTGTCAGTTATCTTTTGCAGGAGGCTGGCAGTGGTAAAGTCGGTATGGATATAGATAAAGCAATGGAGTGGGTGCATAATAAAGAGAGAGTCTGTTGTCAGAAACTTGTAGAGGATGCCCTGAGTAAGGGAGAGTCTCTTAATGGTATAATAGGCCACACTGCTCTCAACAGTAAAGCCTGGATCAAGCGGAAACCGTCTGACATTTATTGGAATGGGGTAAAGACCTTAGGATTCTTTAATTCAAAGTTTTCCCTGATGCAGAATCTTTCGCAAAGAGAGTATTTAACCAGAAGCCTAGCTATGGCACGCACAATGGATATTAAAAGTTTGGGTAGGAAGCGTGTTGATATAGAAGACGATATGGATGACACCTTTTCTTTGGGTGTAGGGTACAATAAGTTTTGGAATATCCCCAAAGTTAATCCCGACTGGCTTAATGAATTGTGTATTGATCTTACTGCTGATGAAGCTCATTTTTTTAGAACTGCAATCAATTCTCTGTACCCCAATAGTGTATTTTGTGCCCTTCTTAATAGCTGGGACAAAGGAAGTAAGCGCCTGGGCTTTCATGAAGTGATGGACAAAGTCATTATGCAAGTAGATGATAACACTCGGGAACTCCTACAATTAGCGAAAAAGTTTGATATTTTTGTTTTTTCTGCTCGTGCTTGCTATAACGTCATATGGAGTGATAGTGCTAATATTGAAGCTGTCGAGGAATGGGAAAAATGTTCTTATCATTTATCAGAAATTGCTGATATAGACTTGGTGCACACAATGGAGATGTTAAAAATTCATCAGCCACAAACATTGCGATTCCTGAGTAAATTACAAAAAGCATATAAAGAAAATGCAGATTTTGAGAAAATTAAAAAAATCCTGATAGAACGAGAAGTAGAAATTAAAGGGCGTAGCAGGGCAAAACTGTTAAAACCAAGTAAAACACAGACACAATGGATTGGGGGGAAACATCTTGACTACCGTTCTTACAATACTTGTCAACTAATTATTGATATTTACAACCATGTTTGACATTGAACAAGATAGATGTGATTATGGAAGGCTGCTTGCTCCACCTGAGGGGTTTGAACTAGATGCTGCTGTTGCAACGACATATTCTTTGGATCTTGAAACTCTTACCTTTGCTGCGATTGCGCTCGGGCATGGTGAGAATACTGATTCCATGCTAAAGGACAATCCTGTAAGTATGCTTAATGCTCTACGGAAGATAAGGGATAAGGTTGTAATTTTTTATGAAACGGGTCGTATTGCTGTCCCAGCAAGCAGACGGACAAGTAATTTTTATCAATTGCTTGAGGGGATGACCGTGCCTGTAGCTTTACCGGTACATAAAGGTAATAATTATCCTTCTTTTCACCCTAAGATGTGGCTGATTTGCTATATGAATCGGGAAAATAGAGAGCGAAGGTATCGGTTTCTCGTGATGAGCCGTAATCTTACTTTTGATCGAAGTTGGGATGTTGTGGTAAGTTTGGACGGTATTCCAACAGAACAAAGGCAGGAACGCTCACTTTCTATAGTCCATTTCCTGAACTTCTTGGGAGGATTTACGAAAAAGGACAGCCGCACATACGGTATAGTTGATTCGCTTGGGAAATTTGTGAAGAATGTGTCATTTTCACTTGAAGGTAGCAAGATCACAGATTTTTGTATCATTCCTTTGGGGATAGGCAGAAACAGTTATGATTTGTCTAATGATGTGTGGTTTAAAGAATCAAGCAATTTTCACGAGGTTGTTATCATGTCTCCGTTTATATCTGCAGATGTTATCAGCCTGTTCAACAATGAAATCCGTGGAAAATATCTTAGTTCTTGTAAAAGAACACTTATTACCAGGACATCAGAATTATCGAAATTAAGCAATAATACTGCTGGAAATTTTGAGATTTACACCATGAAGGATGGTATCGTAGAGGGTGAAAATGAACTTAGCGACGGAGATGTATCTGAAGTTATACGACGTCAGGATATTCACGCAAAGATGCTGCTTTTCAGAAAAAATGACTTTTCGTCTGTATATATGGGTTCGATGAATGTATCACACAACGGTATGTACCGCAATGTGGAGTTGGATATCCGTTTCGACTGTCCAAACTCTTATTTAAGACCAGACAGGTTCCTTGCTGAGGTGTTTGGAAATAATCCGTTGAAAAACCCATTTGAACTAAGGACTTTGGAAGAAGATACCAAGCAAGAGGCTACAGATAATGGAGTAGATGTGATGTTCAAAAAACTGTGCAGGGCTGATGCTATGGCAACGGTTGTAAGGCAGGAAGACGGGCTGTTTACAATCTCTCTTAGGTTCAATCCTTCAATGATCTCCGGTGGTGTCATGATTTCTCCTATTAGCAAGAATATTCATAAACCAATTGAGCCGGAAATTATTTTTGAATCTTTGTCGGTTTTGGAGTTGACAGAATACTATCAGATAGTTTTGATTGATTCAAATGGGAAAGAGGTCCGACACGTCATGCAAATTCCTACACAAGGAATACCGGCAGAAAGGGATAAGCAAATATGCAATAGTATTTTGGATAGTAAAGAGAAACTTTACGAATATATCTCACTAATATTGAGTGACGATAAAGTGCAATGTGTGCTGGAGAGCGGGGACAGCTCCTATGGAGAAGGGGAGCACGGTACCGCTGTTACTGTTATGCCTGCAATATACGAACGCATGCTGGAGGCCTCTCTGCATCATCGGGAGCGTTTCATGGAAATCGAAGACATGATGAAAATGTTGCCCGATAACAGTTCCATATTGGAAGAATTTAAGAAACTGTATGATGTTTTCTGTGAAGCATTAAAAACTTGAGGTTATGGATGAGAAAGTAATGCGAAAAATAGAGCATGACGTAATGTCAAACCTGAAAAATTTTCAAAGAGCCACCGTGGAGCGTATTGACAAATTGTTCAGGGAAAACAGAAACCGGGTGCTGGTTGCAGACGAGGTAGGGCTTGGCAAAACACTGATAGCGAGAGGATGTATTGCCAAAATGGGTCTTTTGTGTGCCGAAGAGCATGGTGAGTTGTTTAAGGTAGTATATGTGTGTTCCAACCAGAATATCGCACGGAAGAACATCAGAAAGCTTGATGTGTACAATGTCGGCGGATTTGACAATCTGTCGGACAACCGATTGTCTATGCAGCATTTGCAGATAGTGGAGCAGGAGATAAACAGTACGGAGGCCAACAGGGATGCTCAGCTTATTCCTCTTACGCCCTATACATCGTTTAGAATGACTTCCGGAAAAGGGACTGTGAATGAACGGGCACTGATGTTTGCTATATTTTGCCGTATGCCACAATTCAGCAAACATATTGAGTCTTTGGAAAGGAATTTAAGCAAAGGTGCTGTGAAAGGCTGGTATCAATGGGCAAAGGATTACTATGGCGGAAGGGTTACAACCGCAGAGAAAAAAACGCAGCAAACAGCCAATCCTTATCCTAAGACTTTGATAAATGATATAAACAAGAACTTTCCGAAACTGATTCAAAATGTGATTGACTGCCTTGAAGCAAACAAGGAGTTTGACACATCACTGATTAATGGAATGAGAATGATGTTTGCACAAATCAGTGTTGAGCGTCTGAAGCCTGACCTTGTGATAATGGATGAGTTTCAACGTTTTAAATTTTTGCTCTCAGAGAAAGAATCGGAAATGAAGATGATAACCAGGAAATTCCTTTCCAGTGAATCCACAAGGGTTCTTCTGTTGTCGGCCACTCCCTATAAACTGTATAATACGATAGAGGAGATGGAGGAAATTCCCTGCGACAACCATTACAAAGAGTTTATGCAGGTTATGCATTTTCTCTTCAATAAAGAGGAAGAAAAAGATCGTTTTGATAAAGTATGGTCAGAATACTCTGAAATGTTGCAAGTCATCAAGAAGTATGACATACAACTGATAAAGCAAGAGAAGGACAAGGCTGAGAATGAATTGTATCGTGGAATGTGTCGTACTGAAAGAATCTCGGTGATGGACGGAGAGGATTTCATTGATAGCGGATCGGCCAAACATCCGTTAGATATCAATCCGTTGGAGATATTGTCGTATGTCGAAGGATGTCAATTGGTGGAGAATGCATTGGGCAGTAACAATAAGATTCCAATGGATTATGCGAAAAGTTGTCCTTTTCTGCTGTCTTTCATGAACAATTATGTGCTAATGGACAGGTTGCGTGCTCATTTTGAAAACCACCAGGAGGACTTACCGGAACGGCGTGGCTTGTTGTGGGTGGATACAAGTAAAATATATGATTATAAGCCTCTCCCGGAGACAAATGCAAGGCTTGCGCTTTTGAAGAAGCATATGTTTGAGCAATATAAGAGTCATTTGTATTTGTGGGTTCCTCCATCTATGCCATATTATCCTCTTGAAGGCGTGTATCGTGATAGCAGAGGTTTTTCGAAAATTTTGTTGTTTTCAGCATGGGAGATGGTGCCACGCATGATAGGTTCGCTTATTTCTTACGAGGCTGAAAGGCTTACCGTCGGCGAAATTTCGCATAATGCATCAAGAAAAGACAGAAAAAATACACATTATTATTCGGAGGATAAAAGACGTTATCCTTATCGTCGTTTACAGGGAGGCAGTGAACGGTTTCTGTTATACCCAAGTAAGACTTTAGCCGGACTCTATTCACCTGTTTCGTGTCTCAACCGGAAGATGAATTTGGGTGAAATTAAGCGTCAGGTAGCAGAGATGGTAGCAGATAAATTGCCTGAGGCAGGACAATTTTCTGGAAATACAGATAACCGCTGGTATCTGGTTGCACCGATGATTATGGACGGACTGGAATATGCCAAGGAATGGGCAAGGAATTATGAAAATCCGGGTTACAAAACGAAATCTGATATTCTCATTTCTGAATTGATGAAAGAGGGGGGTGGTTTCAATGACTTGAAAATGGGTGCAATGCCCGGTAACCTTGTAGAGGTATTATCGCTTATGGCTATTGGCTCCCCTGCTGTTTGTATCTACCGAGGTAACGGAGGGAATGCACAAAACGCTGCCAATCTCGCAAAAGTCTTCGTCAATCGTTTCAATACAACCGAAGCCACAGCCGTTGTCCAATTAGCGTATCCAGAGAATAACTCCAATAACCCCCATTGGATGAATGTCCTGAACTACTGTGTGGATGGATGCTTTCAGGCAATGTTTGATGAGTACCATCACATGCTGATGGAAGATGTTCAATTCTGTGCAGATGAAGATAAAGAGCAGAAGATCTTTGAAAAAATGTATGGAAATGATGGAAAAAATGGAACGATTTCGCTTCATTCGGCTACATATTCTGTTGAAACACCCGGCTCTTTTCGACGCAAGGTGATGAAAAAACTGCATACCGAAAATCGTTTCAATCACATGCGTGCTCATTTCGCTGTGGGATTTGTAAATAACAAAAGAGACAATGATAAATTAGTAAACCGAAAAGAAAACATCCAGGATGCTTTCAACAGCCCTATGCGTCCGTTTGTCCTTGCGTCTACTTCAATAGGTCAGGAAGGTTTGGATTTTCATAATTATTGCCGGAAAATTATGCATTGGAATCTGCCGGGCAATCCTGTTGACTTCGAGCAGCGGGAAGGTAGGGTGAACAGATTTAAATGTCTCGCCATTCGTCAAAGCCTGGCAGAGCAATATGGTCAGGATTGTTTTGAAAACGATGTATGGAAAGAAATTTTTGATAAGGCCTGTACGGATATGCTTAAAAATGGGGAGTCGGAACTTATACCTTTTTGGTGTCTAGGCAAAATGCAAAACTTCAAAATCGAGCGAATTGTTCCAATGTATCCTTTAAGTCAAGATCAATTACGCTACCAACGTCTCATTAAAATTTTATCCTTGTATCGTATGACTATGGGGCAAGCCAGACAAGAGGAATTGCTGCAATACATCTTTCAAAACTTTAGTAATACAGAATCACTCAAAGAACTGTTTATTAATTTAAGTCCATTCTCTAAAGAAGGTCCTAATAATAAATAATGGTTGATGTAACATGATGCAGTATCTCAAGTTCTTTACCTGTCAAAAATATGGCAGAAATAGCATTTGTTGAGTCATCCAGTCATTAATTTTTCATAAATACAGATTGTATTTATGAGGGTATACTATTTCCTGGATGCATATTTCAATGCACAAACAGATACATTCGGGTGTAAAATACAAGTCTTTATTACTTGTTTCGGCAAGAATTCAATGGAAAACAGAGAATAACAGCTCTTATCTGTCTTATTGGGAATTTAGACAAACAAAAAAATCCGCTGATTTCAGCGGATTTTTTATAGCTACTTCCAATGAACTACTGCTTGGTAAGTTACCATTGATGCTATCATTGCAGGTAAAGATTTTATCTCATGTCGATGACTTCCGCATGCGGATATTTGCTGGAAGGGAACCGGAACTGGGCATCCTGCAGGTTCTGGTGCGTGCGGTAAGTCTTCACGGAGAAATACTGTTCCTCACCGTTCTCCAGTTTGATGCGGATGGAAACAGGCTCATATGTGGAAGAGACCACCAGCGTCATTGCCGTCACGTCACCCTTGTGGAGGGGAGTCAGCTGCAGTTTCTTTCCGCTCTTTCCGTTCTCCTTAACCTCTCCGACATACTGGCTGTGAAACTGGGTCTGGATCTGGTTGAGCAGGGCAAACGGATTGATGCTTTGCAGTTCCTCCGGGGTAGGGGTGGATACGGTTACCTCCTCGTTGCTGGCTACGTAGCTCCACTGGGTCTTCCCGTCGAACCAGCTTTCTACACCTCCGCAGTTCAGGTAAAAACGGTCGCCTTTCAGCCAAAGTTCCCCTTGCTGACTGCCGCCGAAAGTCATCTTCACACTTCCGGCCTGACGATAAGCCTGCGAAGTCCGTGAGAGAATGTCCTGTGCCTGCGTATTGGCTCCCGCTGCCGGTACTGCCGGCAAAAGAGCCTCGGGAGCAGTTGCTGCCATGGGCTGGGCCGCACAAAAGAACAATCCCAGACCGGCAAGAATCATCGTATGGTTTCGTTTCATAAAATTCAGTTTTGGATATTGATATGTTTTATTTTCTCTCGAATAATATATTGTCACGCATAAAGAAGTTTCAGGTAAAACATCGCCAGGTTTTTGGAAAAGGCCGCCACGTTTTGAAAAAAGATGGCGGCCTTTGGGTATACGCTTCTTTATGCGTTTCAAAATCTCTCTTTATGTATTTCCAATTCTTGGATAATGTTTGGCAACTCCTCTTGTAAGAGGTTTTCCTTGCAAACTTATCCCTTGGCTCCGCTCAGTCGCATCTGCAGGTCGTTTTCGTCCATGCAAAGCACTTCGCGCGCCTTACTGCCGTTGGCCGGTCCTACGATACCCAGGCGTTCCAGCTGGTCCATGATACGGCCTGCACGGTTGTAACCGATAGAGAACTTGCGCTGGATGAGTGAAGTTGAACCCTGCTGGTGATAGATCAGCAAGCGGGCAGCTTCTTCCAGCATCGGGTCCAGGCGGTTCATGTCCACATCGGCGGCACCGCTGCTTTCGGCATTCTCGTCTACGTACTCAGGCAGCATGAAGGCAGTCGGGTAACCCTGCTGGTGACTGATGTAGTCGGCGATTCTTTCCACTTCCGGAGTATCGACGAAGGCACACTGTACACGGACCGGATCGTTGCCCTGCAAGTAGAGCATGTCTCCCTTTCCGATCAGCTGCTGGGCACCCGGACGGTCGAGGATGGTACGTGAGTCCATCATGGAAGCCACACGGAAAGCCACTCGTGCCGGGAAGTTGGCCTTGATGGTACCCGTAATGATATTGGTCGTCGGACGCTGGGTAGCGATGATGGCATGGATACCCACGGCACGTGCCAGCTGTGCGATACGGCAGATCGGGAGTTCTACTTCCTTGCCGGCTGTCATGATCAGGTCACCGAACTCATCGATGATGATGACGATGTAAGGCATGAAGCGGTGTCCGTTCTCCGGATTAAGCTGACGGGAGATGAACTTGGCATTGTACTCCTTGATGTTTCGGCATCCGGCTTTCCGCAGCAGGTCGTAACGGGTGTCCATCTCAATACAGAGGGAGTTAAGCGTCTGCACGACCTTTGTCACGTCGGTGATGATGGCATCCTCTCCGTCGGGCAGTTTCGCAAGGAAATGTTTCTCAATCGGAGCATAGATGGCAAATTCCACTTTCTTCGGGTCGATGATGACGAACTTCAGTTCACTGGGGTGCTTCTTGTACAGCAGTGAGGTCACAATCGCATTCAGACCGACTGACTTACCTTGTCCGGTAGCACCGGCTACCAGCATATGGGGAGCCTTGGCCAGATCGACCATGAAGACTTCGTTGGTAATGGTCTTTCCTAATGCCACCGGCAGTTCGAAGTTGGTTTCCTGGAACTTCTTGCTGGCAAGAATGGAACTCATGGGTACGATGCGCGGATTGGCGTTCGGCACTTCAATACCGATGGTTCCCTTACCCGGGATAGGGGCGATGATACGGATGCCCAGGGCCGAAAGGCTCAGTGCAATGTCGTCTTCCAGATTACGGATCTTGGAGATGCGGACTCCTTCGGCCGGAGTAATCTCATACAACGTGATGGTAGGTCCTACGCTGGCCTTGATGGAACTGATTTCAATTCCGAAGCTCCGCAACACCTGAATGATGCGGTTCTTGTTGGCATTCTGCTCCTCCATGTCGATGGTCGGCTCGTGCGTATCCTGATAAGAATTGAGCAAGTCCAGTGTCGGGAAACGGTAGTGCTCCAGGTCCAGACGCGGGTTGTACGGCTGGGTGATATCGCCCCGGTACTCCATGTCGTCTTCGCTGGCAGTTTTGCTGATTTCAAAAGCCGGTTCTGCTTCCACAGTCTCCGCTTCCTTTATTCCCTGTGCCTCTTTAGGCTGCACTTCTTTTTTTTCGACCGGAAAATCGGGAGTATGCAACGGCTTTTTCTCAATGGGCAGTTCCACTTCCACCGGCTTTTCCTCTTCTTCCTCTTCCTGCTGAAGTTCCTCTTCTTCTTCCATCATGTCTTCTTCCGCACGGCGATGAGGAGTCATGACCTCCGGTTCCGGATGCTGCAAACGTACTGCAGCCTCTTCTTCCTTCTCTTCATCCGATGCTGCCTGTGGTGCCGGACCTTCATCAGCCGGACCTGCAGGGCCGTCATCCTGCTTTCCTTTCTTGAACGGCAGGTCGATATGGAAAATCCGGCGGATAAAGTCAATCGTCTTCCGGGAGAAGAAGAGTGCAATCAGAATGATGGTAGCCAGAAGGAAGAGCACCAGTCCGGGCGTACCGATCTGCGAACAGATCCATTCGCTCACATTGTATCCGTGCCGTCCGCCCGGGTAGAGGAAGGAATTTTCGAGCAAGCCTCCGAAGGCAAATCCCAGGGCGATGGAAAGCCAGATCATCAGGACCGAACATCCGGCAAACCATTTCCACAAAACGAAATCGTAAGCCTTGATGAGTTTCATTCCTGCCACAATCAGGAATACAATGATGAAGTAAGCCGAAATACCGAAACAGTCGTTGATCAGGAATTCCGCCAACTGGGCGCCCCGGGCTCCGGCATAGTTCTGAATACGGTTCCCGGTTTCGAGCAGTTCTCCGGGATTCGGATGAGACAGGATGCTCTGGTCGTTGCCCCCGGTAAAGAAGAACGAACTGAAAGCCAGCAGCATATACACGCCGAAGATTACGAACAGCAGTCCGAATACAAAACGCGCTGTCTCACTTTTTATGGCAGTTACCACTTTCTGGGCAGTTTCATTTTTCATCCCGCCCAGTTTATTGTCTGTTTTTTTCTTCATGTCTTTTCGTTTATTTCCTTATGATTTATTAGATGTGAACCTACCTGTTAAGTTTATGTACGCAAAAATACAAATATTTTTTTTACCCCATATTTTTTTCATATCTTTGCATAATAAATTCTGGAAAGATGGAAAAGAACCACACAATCATATTTGATAAGAATACCGTTGAATTTGTTACTGTAGCAGCCGAGTGCTGTGGCTTTTTGGAAAGAGCGAACGAACAGCCGCGCCGCAAGTTTGTGGATACGGCCCTGAAGCTTCTTCCGCTGTTGTACCTGAAGGCATTGCTGTTGCCGAAGGGAGAGCGTCTGGACGACTTTGATCCGGAGAAGTTTGTCACCGAGGGGGATTACGAGCGGGTTCGCTCCATGATTGCTGCGGTAATGGGAGAGAAGGACGATTATCTGGATGTGTTCCTGGATGACATGGCCTTCTGTGAGACTCCCATCAAACAGAATATTTCGGAAAACCTGGCCGATATCTACCAGCCGCTGAAGGATTTTATCTGCGTGTATCAGCTGGGACTCGACCAGACGATGAATGATGCGCTGGTTATCTGTGCCGAGCTGTTTGCCGAATTCTGGGGACAGAGACTGGTGAACGTGATGCGGGCATTGCATGAAGTGAAGTTCTCGCACTCGGGTGAGAACGAGGAGGAAGAGGACTACGGAGAAGAACCGTTTGCCGGAATGGACAACGACTGTACGGAGGAAGACCTGTACGAAGGACTGGAGGCCGGTGAGGACGACGGCAGCGGTGACCGCTGGGAGTAATAGTAATATCTGGGTATAATTATTGGAAACAAGTTAGGAATTTAAGAAAAGAAAGTACTACATTGAGATAAATGGTTGTATTGTACAATAAAATATCAAAACAGGCTGTGGCCGAAATGGAAAAGGTGCATTTCCCGGGACGGATTTTCGTAATCTATACCGAGAGTGAGGCACGCAAGGCGGTAGATTATCTGAACACCCATGCCATTGTGGGAGTGGATACGGAAACCCGCCCTTCGTTTAAGAAAGGAATGACCCATAAGGTCGCCCTCCTGCAGGTGTCGACACGGGATACTTGTTTTTTGTTTCGTCTGAATCATTTGGGATTGCCTGATTTTCTGGAAGATTTTCTGTTGAATGATGTCCTGAAGGTGGGGCTTTCGCTGAAGGATGATTTTGCCATGCTTCGCAGGCGCAACCAGAAGGATCCGCGCAACGGCAACTGGGTGGAACTGCAAGACTATGTGCCGCGGTACGGAATCGAGGAGAAGAGTCTGCAGAAGATTTTCGCACTGCTGTTCTCGAAGAAGATTTCAAAGAGCCAGCGGTTGTCGAACTGGGAGGCAGAAACGCTGACGGAAGCACAGCAGTTGTATGCGGCTACGGATGCCTGGGCATGCGTGGAAATCTATACGTACCTGGAAGATCTCCGGAGTCGCGGCGGCTTCCACGTGCAGAAGGTAGAGGAAGCCGCAGAGAAGGCGGTCTGACGGAATCCCTCCTATATCAATAAAGATCATTTTGTAATCATCAAAATAACCGAATATAGTGTCATACAAGAAAGTATATTTGAAACCCGGTAAGGAGGAATCGCTGAAGCGTTTCCATCCGTGGGTGTTCTCGGGAGCCATCGCCAAGGTGGAAGGCGAGCCCGAAGAAGGAGAAGTGGTAGATGTATATACATCGAAAAAGGAATTTGTGGCTTGCGGACATTTCCAGATTGGAAGTATCGCCGTGCGTGTGCTTACTTTCCGTCAGGAGGTAATCGACCGTGATTTCTGGAAGCGCCGTCTGGAGGTGGCCAAGGACCTGCGCCGTGCATTGGGGGTACTGGGAAATCCGAACAACAATACCTATCGTCTGGTGCATGGGGAGGGAGACAACCTGCCGGGACTGATCATTGATGTATACGACCATACGGCGGTCATGCAGGCGCACTCGGCCGGTATGCACGTGTACCGGATGGAGATTGCCGATGCCTTGTCGGAGGTGATGGGTGATGTAATCCAGCACATTTATTATAAGTCGGAAACGACATTGCCGTTCAAGGCCGACCTGCTGGCTACGGAAAACGGCTTTATCAAGGGAGGAAGTCCTGAGAACATTGCCATGGAGAACGGACTGAAGTTCCATGTGGACTGGCTGAAGGGACAGAAGACCGGTTTCTTTGTGGACCAGCGGGAAAACCGCAGTCTGCTTGAACGCTATGCCAAGGGACGCAACGTGTTGAACATGTTCTGCTATACGGGAGGATTCTCATTCTATGCCATGCGTGGAGGAGCCAATCTGGTACATTCGGTAGACAGTTCGGCCAAGGCGATTGACCTGACCAATGAGAATGTGGAACTGAATTTTCCGGGCGACCCGCGTCATCAGGCGTTTGCAGAGGATGCTTTCAAGTTCCTGGACCGCATGGGTGACCAGTACGACCTGATCATCCTGGACCCGCCGGCCTTTGCCAAGCACCGGGATGCATTGCGTAATGCCCTGCGCGGATATACCAAACTGAATGCCAAGGCTTTCGAAAAGATTCGTCCGGGAGGTATCCTGTTCACCTTCTCCTGCTCTCAGGTAGTAAGCAAGGAGAATTTCCGAAATGCGGTATTTACGGCAGCTGCACAGAGCGGAAGAAGCGTACGCATCCTGCATCAGCTGACGCAGCCGGGTGACCATCCTGTAAATATCTATCATCCGGAAGGAGAGTACCTGAAGGGACTGGTGCTGTATGTAGAATAATTTTGCCGGCTGACGGCAAGGTTGTTGCCGCCGGATACAAGGATAAAGGCAGAGTGGGGTGTTTCCCGGAAAAAGGGAAGGTCTCCACTTTGTCTGTTTTCGGACCTTATCTTTATTCCTTATTTTCTATGATCTACGGGATTCCCGGTGAGATTGATTCCGTCTAATTAAAAAAACAGTTGTCTATATGAACGTACAAGAGATATTGAATAACCTCAAAATAAATGAGTTGAACGAGATGCAGCGCCAGGCCCTCACGCTGTTCAAGCAGGGAGGAGACATGATTCTGCTTTCGCCTACGGGGTCGGGAAAGACCCTTGCCTACCTGTTGCCGCTGGTGAGTGCCCTCAATCCTGAAGTGAAGGGAGTGCAGGCGGTGGTATTGGCACCGTCGCGGGAGCTTGCCCTGCAGATAGAGCAGGTATTCAAAGCCATGGGAACCGGATTCGGGGTGATGAGTTGTTACGGAGGACGTCCGGCTATGGAGGAACATCGTACGATGAAGGCGCTCAATCCGACGGTAATCATCGGTACGCCGGGAAGAATGAATGACCATCTGGGAAAGCAGAATATTGAAGGAGGAAAGGTCCGCCTGCTGGTAATCGACGAGTTCGACAAGTGTCTGGAACTGGGATTCCAGGAGGAAATGGAGGAGGTGATTTCCAAACTCACGGGACTGAAAAGGCGGTTTTTGCTGTCGGCTACGGACGCAGAAGAGATTCCGCAGTTTACGGGCTTGAACCGGACGGTCAGACTGGATTTCCTGGACCGGAAGCAGGAGACGGAGGAACGCCTGCATCTGTATCAGGTGAATTCGCCGGCAAAGGACAAGCTGGAGACCCTCTATCGTCTGTTGTGCTGCCTGGGTAATGAATCGACCATCGTATTCTGCAATCACCGGGAAAGTGCTGACCGTATCGGAAAGTATTTGCGGTCGATGAAAGTCTTCTGTGAGGTGTTCCATGGAGGAATGGAGCAGGATGACCGGGAAAGGGCGTTGTACAAATTCCGCAACGGAAGTTGCCACGTATTTATCTCAACCGACCTGGCTGCCCGCGGACTGGATATTCCGGACATTGACAACGTGGTGCATTATCACCTGCCGCAGTCGCAAGAGGGATTCGTGCACCGCAACGGACGTACGGCACGGTGGGAAGCAGAGGGTAAGGCCTTTGTGATTCTGCATGAGGAAGAAACCCTGCCGGAATACGTGAAGTTGCCGGTGGAAGTGTACGAACTGCCCGAAAAAGTGCCGGCTCCCGGAATGCCTGAGTTTGTGACATTGTACATCGGAAAAGGGAAGAAAGACAAGATCAACAAGATTGATATCGTAGGATTCCTTTCCAAAAAAGGAGGCCTCGGCAAGGAGGAAGTGGGACGCATCGACGTAAAAGATCATTACGCTTTTGCGGCTATCTCCCGGAAAAAGGCTAAACAAACGTTAAAACTGATACAAAATGAAAAGATTAAGGGGGTAAAGACTTTGATAGAACCTGCAAAATGATATCTTTGTGATACTAAACTATACGGAAGCAAGCAGGGAACTATAAGAATATTTTATAGGAAAGGTATTTATGTGTCAATTTGAAACTAAATACCTTTTTTTTATGCATAAAAGTAAGAAAAGTACGCGATATAATAGAAAATTCTTACCTAAACTTTTGGAAGTCTAAAAATAATCACTAAATTCGCAATTGTAAGAATGAACAAGATGTTTAACCAAAACAAACTTCCAAATGAAAAAACATAATTTTAATGCGGGACCTTCTATTCTGCCTCGCGAAGTGATCGAAAAAACGGCTCAGGCTATTCTTGATTATAACGGTTCGGGACTTTCGTTGATGGAAATCAGTCACCGCGCTAAAGACTTTCAACCGGTTGTGGACGAAGCTGTGGCCTTGTTTAAGGAACTTCTGAATATCCCGGAAGGATATTCTGTGCTTTTCCTCGGCGGCGGTGCGAGCATGGAGTTCTGTATGGTTCCTTACAATTTTCTGGAAAAGAAAGCGGCTTATCTAAATACAGGTACTTGGGCCAAGAAAGCAATCAAGGAGGCCAAGGCATTCGGTGAAGTGATAGAGGTGGCTTCTTCAGAGGCTCAGGGTTATACTTATATTCCGAAGGATTATGAGGTTCCTGCCGATGTGGATTATTTCCATATCACCACGAACAATACGATTTACGGTACGGAATTGCACGAAGACCTGAACGTGGGTGTTCCGATGGTGGCTGATATGTCTTCGGATATTTTCTCCCGCCCGGTTGATGTATCGAAATACATCTGTATCTATGGTGGCGCACAGAAGAATCTGGCTCCTGCAGGTGTAACGTTCGTGGTAGTGCGTAATGATGCATTGGGTAAGGTTTCCCGTCATATCCCGACCATGCTGAACTATCAGACACACGTGGACAAGGGTTCTATGTTCAATACTCCTCCGGTAGTGCCTATCTATGCGGCTTTGCAGACATTGCGCTGGATCAAGGCGGAAGGTGGAGTAGAGGAAATGCAGCGCCGTGCAAAAGAACGTGCCGACTTGCTGTATGCCGAAATCGACCGCAACAAACTGTTCCGCGGTACAGTGGTGAAGGAAGACCGTTCGTACATGAACATCTGCTTCGTAATGAGCGATGAGTACAAGGATCTGGAAGCTGACTTCCTGAAATTTGCCACAGAAAAGGGAATGGTGGGAATCAAGGGACACCGTTCTGTAGGCGGATTCCGTGCTTCCTGCTACAACGCAATGCCGCTGGAAAGTGTACAGGCTTTGGTAGCATGTATGCAGGAGTTTGAAAAAATGCATTGATAAATCGAACTGATTAGTTAAAAAGGGGATCGGAGAGTGGCTGGACCGCTTGGAAGATCCACCTTTTATACCTTTTATCTTTACTTTATCTGCCGGTATGGCATTCCCCACAAATTTTAATCTTATTCTTTAACTTCTAGGGTCTGTACCTCAGTAAATGGTCTTTAAAATTTTTTATCGGATGAGACGGTCAATACGGACGCAGTCACGAAAAATGGCTTTGAGGTACTGTCATTGCGCCTTATCCGGACTTCAGGTAGCTGGCTCTATTAAAATCTGATTGTCATGAAAGTATTGGTAGCAACAGAAAAGCCGTTTGCAAAAGTGGCTGTCGACGGTATCCGCAAAGAAGTGGAAGCCGCTGGTTATGAACTGGTATTGCTGGAAAAATATACAGAAAAACAGCAGTTGCTGGATGCGGTAAAGGGAATGGATGCAATGATTGTGCGCAGTGACATCATCGATAAAGAGGTGTTGCAGGCAGCTGATCAGCTGAAGATTGTAGTCCGGGCAGGTGCCGGATATGACAACATCGACCTGGAGGCCGCGACTGCGAAAGGGATATGTGTAATGAATACTCCGGGACAGAATTCGAATGCGGTGGCTGAACTGGTGTTTGGTCTGATGATCATGGCGGTACGCAACTTCTATGATGGAAAATCGGGTACCGAATTAAAGGGAAAGAAACTGGGTATACATGCCTTTGGTAATGTGGGCAGAAACGTGGCACGCATTGCGAAGGGTGTGGGCATGGATATCTATGCGTACGATGCGTATTGCACGAAGGAGGCCATCGAGGCTGAGGGAGTGAAGGCGGTTGATTCGGCCGAGGAACTGTATAAGGAATGTAATATCGTATCCCTCCATATTCCGGCTACGGCTGAGACACGTAATTCAATCAATTACGACCTGGTGAACCTGATGCCTAAGGGTGGTTTGCTGATTAATACGGCCCGTAAGGAGGTAATCAACGAAGCTGATCTGATCCGTCTGATGACTGACCGTCCGGATTTCAAATACGTAACGGATATTATGCCGGCTCATCATGAGGAATTTGCCGATCATTTCCCGGGAAGGTATTTCTCAACTCCAAAGAAGATGGGTGCGCAGACTGCAGAAGCCAATATCAATGCGGGTATTGCGGCAGCTTGTCAGATTGTCGGTTTCCTGAGAGACGGCAACGAACGTTTCCGGGTAAACAAATGATTTACTGAAACAATAGCGGCAGGGGGCATCTTCTCGTTGGGCAGAAGGACTTAACTTGTAATCTTCTCCGTGGAATGTGTGGATAAAATTCCGTAGGGGAAGGCCTGTACCCGTAGAAGGATGCTCCTTGTTTTTCTCTCTCAGGAGGGAATGATGCGTGTATTTAATCTTAAAGCTAAACTTCAATCATTAATGTAATATGGCTGTTATTAAACCATTTAGAGGTATTCGTCCACCTAAAGAATTTGTTGAACAGGTGGCTTCCCGTCCTTATGATGTACTGAATTCTGAAGAAGCCCGCACAGAGGCTGAGGGCAATGAGAAATCGTTGTATCACATCATTCGCCCGGAAATCGATTTTCCCGTTGGTACGGATGAGCATGATGAAAGGGTGTATAAAAAGGCTGCTGAGAATTTCCAGATGTTTCAGGATAAGGGGTGGCTGGTGCAGGATGAGAAACCGTGTTACTATGTATATGCCCAGACCATGAACGGAAAGACTCAGTACGGACTGGTGGTAGGGGCGTATGTGCCTGATTACATGAATGGGGTGATTAAGAAGCACGAACTTACCCGCCGGGATAAGGAAGAGGACCGTATGAAGCATGTGCGTGTGAACAATGCGAACATCGAACCGGTATTCTTTGCGTATCCGGATGATAAGGAACTGGATATGCTGGTGGCTAAATATACGTCACGTCAGCCGGAATATGACTTTATTGCTCCTGGAGACGGGTTCGGCCATACTTTCTGGGTGATTGACGAGGAGAAGGATATTGAGGCCATTACGGAGAAGTTTAAGGCCATGCCGGCTCTTTATATTGCGGATGGACATCACCGGAGTGCAGCGGCGGCTTTGGTGGGTGCAGAGAAGGCGCAGCAGAATCCGGATCATAAGGGAGACGAGGAATACAATTACTTTATGGCAGTCTGCTTCCCGGCCAGTCAGTTGACTATTATCGACTACAACCGGGTGGTGAAGGATTTGAACGGACTGACGGTGGAAGCGTTTATCGACAAACTGAAGGAAAACTTTGAGGTGGTCAATAAGGGTACGGCGATCTACAAGCCGGTAGCATTGCACAACTTTGGTCTTTATGTGGGCGGAAACTGGTACAGTCTGACTGCCAAGCCGGGTACGTACGATGACCAGGATCCGATAGGGGTACTCGACGTAACCATTTCATCGAATCTGATTCTGGATCAGATTTTGGGCATCAAGGACCTCCGTTCGGACAAGCGGATTGATTTCGTAGGTGGCATACGCGGATTGGGAGAACTGCAGAAGCGGGTGGACAGCGGTAAGATGAAAATGGCACTGGCATTGTATCCGGTTTCGATGAAGCAGCTGATGGATATTGCCGATACGGGAAACATCATGCCTCCTAAAACAACCTGGTTCGAACCGAAGCTCCGCTCGGGACTGATTATCCATAAGTTGACATAAGAATGAGAAATACAAGGGTGGGAAGCAAGGATGCAGGAGGAGACCGGGTATTCCTTTTTCCCGCCTGACTTACAGATTTATCAGTAACTTCTCTCATATATTGAACTAGATATATTAAATTATTTAAAAAAAAGCCGAAGTTGGGTGTGATATTGGGTGAATTATATTTACTTTGAGATTGTATAAGAACTAATTAAATAAAAAATTATGAATGAATTAATCGCAAAAATCAAAGAGTTGAGCGAAGCAATGGTAGCTGATGCTGAATTGCAAGCAGAAAAAGGAAACAAAGCAGCTGGAACTCGTGCTCGCAAGGCTTCTTTAGAGTTGGAAAAAGTACTGAAAGAATTCAGAAAAGTTTCTTTGGAAGAATCAAAGAAATAAGATGGCTATTTCGGTTGGCTGAAGAAGAGGTTATATCATTGATGGAAAATGATGTAATCTCTTTTGTTTTTATACCGGTATCTGTCAGAACTTTGTATCTTTGTGTACCGGAGAATTTATATAACCTGCAAAGAGAGTATGATGAAAAGAATAATATATGCATTCGTCCTGTTATCGGGAATCGGGCTTTGTTCCTTGCCCTTTCTTCCTTCACAGACCGATAAAGTACTGTATCAGGAAGTAGATTCTTTGAATCGTCTTTCTTATGACCTGCGGTACAAGGATATGGCGGCTTCGGCAAGGGCTGCTACAAAGGCTTATTCGGAAGCGGAGAAATTTCCGGGACTGCGGATGCGGGCATTGAATCAAATGGGATTTTGTGCTTTCATGCGTATGGATTTTGAGCATGCCATCCGACTGTTTCAGAGGGTGCTGGAAGACAGCAACGATGAAATCGAGAGCATGATAGCCTGTGTCGGCATGATGAAGGTGTGTCAGCGCACTTCGATGAACAAGGAGTTTTACGATTACCGCAACCGGGCTCTTCGTCACATGAGCCGAATCCGGGAGGACGAGGACCTGATTACGGACGAGGAGGAGAAAAAAAGGCTCAACTATGCCTTTTCGGAGTTTTATATTGTTTCCGGGGTTTATTTCTATTATCTGCAGCAACATAAGGAGTCGATGGAATCCATCAATTCCATTACGGAATCCATGCTCAAGAATGACGAGGCACAACGCCTGTATTACGAATACATGAGAGGTTCGGGAGGCATGTACGAAGCCGAGTCTTATGACCAGACAGTGATGGGTGAACTGGACTATCTGGTCAGTTGTCTGCTGGCCAGCCGGAAGGGAGGATATGTGTATTTTGAAGCCAATGCCTTGCAGGGGATTGCCGAATTGCTTGTATTCCGGAAAAACCGGGAGATCATACAGTCGGGCAGACCGTCCCTGCTGCACCTGATTAACGATAAAGGCATGGCACTCGACAGTCTGTCGCTGCATTATGCCAAAGAGGCCCTTCGCCTGTTCAAGCAATACGGGGACTGGTATCAGATTTCGGGTACGTACCGTACCATTGCGACCTGTTACAATACGTTGGGAGAGCCGGGAAAGGCACTGGACAATCTGGATACGGCCTTGCAGTATGTCAACCTGCATCACGAAAAATACTACCACTGTACGGATTCTACCGACCGTCTTCAGCCTTATGTGCCGTATTCGGATGTCTCTGTCGAACTGCAGTGGGTGGAGAACAAGGGTATCAAGACCGTGCCCGAATGGATCCTCCGGTTGCGTGAACAGTTGAGCCGGACGTATTCTGCCATGGACTGCAAACTGGAATCGGACTATAACCGGAACATTTACCTGGATTTGCTGGATTATACGCGACAGGATAAGGCGCTGGAAAGCCGCTACGAGAGTTTGGGAAAGGAAATGAGGCAATTGAATTTCCTGTTACTTCTGGCGGCTGTGGGAGCGGTCACCTTATTGCTCTTGTTTGTCGTATTGAATAAATACTGGAAGCGCCGGAACCAGCGCTACATGGAACAGTTGAAGAGTGTATTCGAACTGTGCAGAAAGACCATTTCTTCGATCCCGGCACAGACAGAAGACCCGTTGGAAATGTCTGAATCAATTAAAGACTTTATCTCTGCCGATATGCAGCAGCTTTTCAATTTCAAGCAGATAGAGATTCAGCTGGTATCTGATAAGGGGATGGAAGATGAAGTCGATGAAGAAAGCTGTCGGAGTGAGGAGGAAGAAGGATTTATAGGGCCTGAAGAGGAAACGGTTTGGAACGATACATCGGATGAAGTCCTGTCAGAATCTGTCGAAGACAACGGCGAATGGGATTCCAGGGAATTGCGTCTTCCGGGAAGTCAGAAAGTCGTAGGAAAGATCCGGTTTATTTCTTCCGGTCCGCTTTCCCGCGAGAAACAGGAAATGCTGGAACTGATTCTGCCGTATGTGGCATGGGCCTTGCAAAACGGCGTCAATCTCATTTGCCTTGACGATGAAATCAAACAGGTGGAAAAGAATTATTACGTTCACGAGCAGCATCTGATTGAGAACAAGCGGAAGAATACGGTCAAGAAAGCCTGTCTGTCGATTGTGACCGGCATGCTGCCATACATCGACCGTATCGTCAACGAAACCCGCAAGTTGAATACGGAACTGCTCACCCGCACTGAGGAGGTAAAGCGCAACCGGATTACCTACATCGATGAACTGATTACCCAGATCAATGAATATAACGAGATATTGGCATTGTGGATCAAAGTCCGCCAGGGTGCCTTGAGCCTTCACATTGAGAGTTTCCCGCTGCAACCTTTGTTTGCGGTGGTTGAAAAGAGCCGGAGAGCCTACGAGACGAAGCATCAGACGTTGCTCATTACTCCGACCGATGCTGTGGTAAAGGCCGACAGGGCACTGACATTGTTTATGATCAATACGCTGGCGGAAAACGCCCGTAAGTACACGCCGGAAGGAGGGAAAATCCATATCTATGCCGAAGAGACCGAAGACTATATCGAGATATCGGTTGCCGATACTGGTATCGGACTGTCTGCCAAGGACATTTCCCACATTCTGGATGAAAAAGTATATGATTCGTCTGCCATCGGTATGGAAGATGCAGCAGATACATCGGTCTTGAAGAAGCAGAAAGGACACGGATTCGGGTTGATGAACTGCAAGGGTATCATTGAGAAATACCGGAAAACCAATCCCGTATTCGGAGTCTGCCGCTTCTTTATTGAAAGTGCTCTGGGAAAAGGAAGCCGTTTTTGTTTCCGTCTCCCCAAAGGCATGAAAAGAATCGGAGTGCTGTTGTGGGGATGGATATTGCTGGCAGGAACGGGATGTACGTTTACCCAGCCCGAAAGTGCAGTTCCCTCTGCCTTGCCTGCCGACACGCTGCTGAACACGGCCAACCAATACGCCAATAAGGTTTATCAATGCAATGTGGACGGAGAATATGCCCAGGCCCTGGTCTTTGCCGACAGTGTATTCAAATACATGAATACGCATTACCTGGCTACCTCCGGACGGAAGGCTCCGTTGCTGAAAATATACAACGAAGATTTCACTGCGGCAGAGCAGCAATGGCTGGAAGATGAGTTTGATACCGATTACTACATTCTGCTGGATGTGCGCAACGAGGCAGCAGTAGCCGGACTGGCGTTGAAGAATTTTGCCATTTATTACTACAATAACATGGTGTACACTTCGTTGTACAAGCAAATCAGCAAGGACCGGTCGCTGGAACAGTATTGCAGTCAGATGCAGCAATCTGCCAGCAACAAACTGATTGCCATTACCCTGCTGGTGCTGCTGGTAGTGATTTGCCTGGGAGGATACTACATCCTGTTTATCCGCCGGCGCCTGCAGTACCGTTATCAGATGGAGCAGGTCTTCATTGCCAACAAAGCCATATCTTCGTTCATACAGACATTCGACAAGGCCGATGAAACCTTCTTCCAGTCGCTGTTGTACAAACTGGGAGATGAAATCAAGGAACTTATCTCTTTTACGGACATGGCAATGGTCATCAATGACGAGGATACCTCAAGCCTGCAATATCATTATCTGTCGCAGCCTTCTCCGCGGATTACCCAGCAGTTGGAATGGGCGTTCGCTCACCCCGACGTACCTTGTTATGCCGACGGCAACTGGCTGCTTTTCCCTCTGTTGCTGGAGTTGGGAAATGAGCGTTTCTGCATGGGGGCGCTGGCAGTGAAGACGACCTACCTGCCGGTACGTGAAGCCGACAAGCTCTTGCTGGAACTGGTGGTGAGCTGTCTTTCGGCCATGCTCTATCAGGTAGTGGTCCGGGTGAAGAGAAAATCCAACGATATCGAACTGGCTCAGGACGATGCTTCGCGGATTATTTACGAGGAAAACATGCTCCACGTACAGAACATGGTATTGGACAATTGCCTGTCTACCATCAAGCACGAGACCATCTATTATCCGAACCGAATCAAACAGATCATCGAGAAACTGTCTGCTGAAACGGCCGAAGGAAAGGATGAAGAAAGCAAGAGTCTGGAAGAAGTGGAAGAACTGATCGGTTATTACAAGGAAATCTTTACCTTGCTCAGTTCCTGTGCCGCACGCCAGCTCGATGAGGTAACCTTCCGGCGCACGGAGATTCCGGTAACCCTTCTTTGCGATCATATCCACAAATATTTGCGGAAATCAACTGCCAGACTGAGTGAGCGCATCGAGATTGCGATTGATGCGCCGTCCGACCTGAAGGTGAGCGGAGACAAGGTACTTCTCTTCCTTCTGCTGGAAAGTCTGGTAAATGACGCCGTCCGTTACCGGGTATCCGGGCAACTGCATCTTCGTGTGCGTCCCGACGGACAGTTTGTACGGTTCGACTTTACGGATAACCGCCGGACCTTCTCTCAGGAGGAATTGAATGAGCTCTTCTATCCCCGGAAGGAGAAAATCTATCTGGAAAACGGAAAAGAGTTAGTCGGTACGGAATATCTGATATGCAAGCAAATCATTCGTGAACACGATGAATACGCCGGATGCCGGGGCTGCCGCATCAACGCCCAAAGTGCCGGAGATGGCGGATTCACCGTGTGGTTTACCATCCCATTGAAAAAATAAACAGAAACAAATAGCTATGGAAAAATTTAAAGTCATTATTGTAGAAGATGTCAAGCTGGAGCTGAAAGGCACCGAAGAAATATTCAGAAACGAAATTCCCAACGCAGAGGTCATCGGTACGGCCATGACGGAAACTGATTTCTGGGAACTGCTGGCCAAGCAGATGCCCGATATGGTCTTGCTGGACTTAGGACTGGGTGGTTCCACTACCATCGGTGTGGAAATCTGTGCCCGCCTGCATCGGGAGCATCCTTCCTTGAAGGTACTGATCTTTACCGGTGAGGTTCTGAATGAGAAACTGTGGGTAGATGCCTTGCAGGCAGGAGCGGACGGTATTATCCTGAAGACAGGAGAACTGCTGACGGCAACCGATGTGGAAGCGGTGATGGCAGGAAAGAAACTGGTGTTCAATTATCCGATCCTGGAAAAGATTGTGGAACGCTTCAAACAGTCGGTATGTGCCGAGCAAAAGCGGCAGGAAGCCATCATCCACTATGACATCGACGAATACGACGAGCGTCTGCTGCGTCATCTTGCACTGGGATATACCAAGGAAATGATTACCAACCTGCGGGCGATGCCGTTCGGTATCAAATCCATCGAGAAGCGGCAGAATGACCTGATCAGCCGTCTGTTCCGCCCAGAAGAACGTACGGGAGTCAATGCCTGCCGGCTGGTTACCCGTGCCCTGGAACTGAGAATTTTGGACATAGACAATCTGGAACCCGATGAAGAATAGACATTACATACATCCGGCTACCCTGTTCTTTGTATTGTCCGTTGTCGTCGTATTGCTTTCCTGGATAGGCAACATCTACGGATGGGAAGGTGTGCGCAACCTGCTCAGTGCCGAAGGCCTGCGCTGGAAGTTGCGTACCGTGGGAGATACCTTCCTGAACGTACCTTTCCTGGGCGACATGATGATTCTCTTTCTCGGAGGCGGCCTGGCCGTACACTCCGGATGGAGTGCCGCAAGTCTTAAGTTGCTGAAGAAAAGAAGCCAACTGTCGCGGCGGGAACTGAAAGCCTGGCTCATGGGGACGGTCTGCGGAATCATCATCCTGCTGTTATGGGGAATACTTGCCTGGGGGCCATGGGGAGGATTGCGAAGCATCAGCGGAGGGATGTCAGATTCTCCGCTGCAGGAGGGGAGTGCCTGCATACTTTCTGCTATCCTGGGTATCACCGGACTGGTCTATGGCTATGCAGTCGATTTCTATCATTCCGACAAGGACATTGTCCGCGGAATGGCCTTCGGCTTCATCCGTTTTCCCGAATTTTTCGTCACTCTTTTTTTCGTGGTACAGTTTTTCGGGGACCTGGAATATACCCGTCTGACGCAATGTCTGGGCATACAGACCGGAATCATGAAAATCATCTATGTTTTGTCCATTCTTCTTTCGTTAAGCTTTGCGTTAGGCAAAAAAAAGTCTATCTTTGCGCACATTAATTAATCAACTAAATAAAAAAGGTATGAATAAAATGATGTTGCTGGCTGCTGCCGGCGTGTTTGCTTTGGCTTCTTGCCAGGAAAAAAGCGGATATACCATCAAAGGTACATCTGAAGGAATTAAAGATGGTGAGGTTGTTTACCTGCAGGATATGGTAGACGGTGAATTGGTGAAATTGGACTCTGCGGTAGTAACTCAGGGAGCTTTTGAATTCAAGGGTACTCCTGATTCAGTTACTGTAAGCCGTTATGTAACTTATATGAAAGACAACCTCCGCCTGTTGTCAATGGTGTTCCTGGAAAACGGAAACATTCAGGTACATCTGGAACGCGGAAACAACAAGGTATCCGGAACATTGTGCAACGATGCTTACCAGCAGTTCATGGATAAATACATTGCCATGAACAAGGAAATGAATCAGATTTACCGCACTATGCGTACTGACTCTACACTGACTGACGATCAGTTGAAGGAAATGGAAGCACAGCTGACACAGAAAGACAGCCTGAACAACGTAATGGTTTGCGAAACTGTAGAAGCTAACATCGGCAACCTGATGGGTGTACAGTTGCTGGCTACTTACGCCGATGCTTTCGAACTGGACAAGGTAAAGGAATTGCTGGGTAAGGTACCTGCATCTTATACAAACAATCCGGAAATCCTGCAGTTGAAAGAACGTGTAGAAATCCTGAGCAAGACTGCAGTAGGTCAGAAATACACTGACTTCTCAATGAATACTCCGGAAGGTGAAACAGTTAAACTGTCAGACTTCGTATCAAAGAACAAGTATACTTTGATTGATTTCTGGGCTAGCTGGTGCGGACCTTGCCGTAAGGAAATGCCGAACGTAGTGGCTGCTTACAAGGCTTACCAGGCAAAAGGTTTCGGTATCGTAGGTGTTTCTTTGGATAACGATGCAGAAGCTTGGAAACGTGCCATCAAAGACCTGAACATCACTTGGGCTCAGATGTCTGACCTGAAAGGATGGGCTTGCGAAGGTGCTAAGTTGTACGGTGTACGTGCCATCCCTGCAACAGTATTGGTTGACCAGGAAGGTACTATCATTGCGCGCGACTTGCGTGGTGATGACATCGCTGCTAAATTGGCTGAACTGCTGAAATAAGTTGCTGAAAACAATATAGTCACTGCATTATAAAATCTCCCTATTCTGCCGTAAAGGTAGGATGGGGAGATTTTTCTTTATCTATCTTCGAGGGTATTCCGGGAATCCTGCAGGAAACAAGATGTTTGTCGGTCTCACATCTGCTGCCAAACGCTGATTGAACATTACATCAAGGGGGACAACGCAATGAGCGCAATGCTTGCAGCGTTTCGCATCACATCGCTTTGAAGACACTCAGGTATAAATTGAAACGTGAAAAGAAGGATGCAGTTCTTTATATACACAACCGGCCGGAGAATTCTTTCGTATCTGAAAGTTTTCTCCGGCCGGCTATATTCAGTGCGGTCGACCGCGCTCCGGTACCAGTACTGTTCTGTTACGGTTTTCCCGTCTTATTTTCCATACTTCTCAATCAGCTCACCTGCTACCGTATCACCCATTTCACTGGCTTTCTGCAAATGCGCCAATCCTTCTTTCTTCTTTCCATGCTGCAGTTCCGCATATCCCAGCATACGGTAAGTCGAAGCCTCGTCCGGGTTCAGCGTCAATGCCTTCTCCAGTGCCTGGATGGCTTCTTCCAAGCGGTTCAGACGCAGATGAATACCTCCTTTTTCTGCCCAATAACCGGCATTCGAAGGATCCATTTCAATGGCCTGGTTGATGTCATTGATGGCCTGCTGATACATTCTGCACTGCATTTCCGCCTGTTCACGGATCAGATAGAATTCGGCAGATACCCGTCCCATCATCGCATCATGGAACAGATTATAATCGATGACAGCCTCCCGATACATCTTACTATCCAGCTTCAGTCGCGCTCTCTCATAGATGTAAGGAGCCGCCTCCTGTCCGTAAGGCTGATTATAAGTGCTTACGGCACTGTCCAGCAAGGCAATCACTTCTTTCTTGTCACTGCCTTCTGTCAGTTCCTTGGCCTTTGCCGCTGCATAATAGCTCGCTGCAGAAGCCAGGTTGCTCTTGTTCACCTGCTCGTAAGCTCCATAAGCCTCCGGATATTTCTGCATGGCAAAATAGATATCTCCCTGCAGCTGGTAATAAATCGGTTCCTGAGCCGCCTCCAGTGCCTGGTTTACTTCCGAGAGTGCCCGTTCATAGTCCCATCCTTTCTGACGCTTGTCCGCTTCAGTATTCACCACGTACGAGTGAATCAGTTTGGCAATCTGGTAATGTGCCTCGTCCTTCTTGGCACTGACCTCTTCCGCCTTCTTGATGTCCTCTTCTGCCAGCGCTACATCCGCTTCCGCACCCGTATTGATGTAATACGTTGCACGACGGATATATCCTTCCATGTTCTGCGGATACTGACCAATGAAATCATTCAGCAAATTCAGGTAATCTTCCGCTTTCAACTGCGAAGAAGCCATATACAGATACACCAACGCCTGCGACTCGTCTTCCGGCAGTCCCTTCTTGATTCCGATGGTATTCAGCGTATAATCGTTGAATGACAAAGCCGAAATGCTCAGCGCAGCCGCATAGTCTACACCGATGGCATAACTCTCTTTTCCGTCCTTGTCCGTGCTTTTCTGCATCAGTCCCAGCACCTCACCTCCGGCATTCATCACCGGACAGCTCACCGATTTGTCCGTAGCCTGCAGGTTCAGTGTATAATACAACGACTGGTTGCCGATGCTGTCCACCTTTGCCACCGTACCGCTCAGACCTGCTTCCGCCTTCTGGGTAGCGTAGGGGAGCAGGTAGACCGTTTCGCCCTTGCTCACACCCGTCGGAGCCATGGTCAGCGCCACAATCTTCTTGTCGGCCACTGTCTTGAACTTGATTACATCGTACATGTCATTCGCTCCCATGATGTAGCGCACAGGCAATTCCTTGCCGTCGGCCGTAATGACTACCGCATGATCCGCACCCTTAAAGAGCGAATAATCCGAAACAGCCGTTCCGTTCTCATCGATATAAAAGCCGTTTCCGGTATTCAGGATCTTATTGTCGGCCGTATAGGTGATTACAGAGAATACCGCCTTGCGAGCCTTGTTGGCCCATTTGGGAAGTCCCTGAGCCATCCCCGTATGAAAAAGCATTCCGCAAGCCAGTATACAGATTATTTTCTTCATGATTCCATTAATTTAAATACATCCTACCTTTATTTTTCTTCGGAGAAGCCGCGCTGCTTCACTGCCTCATAAATCAAGATTCCCGCAGCCACCGATACGTTCAGTGACTCAATGTTTCCGAACAGCGGAATCTTGATCCACTCGTCGCAGAGTGCCAGGTGCTCATAAGGCACTCCCGTATCTTCCGCACCCATGATGATGCAGGTAGGATCGGTATAACAAGCCTTGGTATAGTCGTAGTCTCCCTTTTCCGTAGCCGCTACAATCTTGAAGCCGCAATCCTTCAGGTACTTGATGGTCTGCGTCAGGTTGCTCTCACGGCATACCGGCAGCGTGTGCAGGGCCTGTCTCTTATACACATCTCCGAGCCCACGAGACGGAGCTACATCTCG
>ENA-OZAJ01000090-OZAJ01000090.1-human-gut-metagenome-genome-assembly--contig:-NODE-90-length-54893-cov-16.700791_pt1 | contig 54893 bp, 49 predicted proteins | sample MGYA00243301_ERZ653499 | MGnify/ENA primary metagenome ERZ653499 (study PRJEB26926, sample SAMN06165039) | human gut metagenome | biome: ENVO:00009003; feature: ENVO:2100002; material: ENVO:00002003... | reverse complement strand
ATTCAGAGAAGACCTTTATCACCTCCTTTGCTAGTTCAAGATACGCCAGCCTTTGTTAGCAGAATGTCCGGAAGATATCATCCCTTTGGCCGAGTTTTTCCGCGAACGCCACTCGAAAGAACTGAAAAGGGAAACACAAGGCTTTACAGACGATGCCAAGCGCAGGATGCTTGCCTACCCGTGGCCGGGCAATGTGCGTGAACTGCAAAACAAGATCAAGCGTTCCGTACTTGTTTCCGAAGAACCGATACTGGATATCGAAGGGTTAGATAATGGAATTCCGCCGTGCGATAATGGGCAGGCATCCGTACCGGCAGTCCTGCCGTTGAAGGATGAATCGTTGGAGAAGAAGAACATTGTCAACGCCCTTAAAGCCTGCAACGGGCGCAGGGAGCAAGCCGCCGCAATGCTGAATGTCAATCCGGCGACGCTGTACCGGAAGATGAAAAAATACGGATGCGGTAGAAATAGAAGGCACTATAAAATATTTTGTGTAAATGGAAACGATGAGGTGTTAAGCAAGGAGTTCCTTAGCCAGTTCAAGACAGAAGCGGATGTGAGCAAGTTTCTGAAACAGTTGCATGCCCAGGTGCTGGAGAAGATGCTTGAAGGTGAAATGGATGCCCATTTGGGCTATGTTTACCTTTGTGTCGGACTGAAACAGAACGGCCTGAAGGAAGTCCTTGGCATGTGGGTCGGCAAATTGGAAAGTGCTGCTTTCTGGATGGGTGTTTTGATCGATTTAAAGGCCCGTGGAGTACAGGATATCCTGATTACCTGTACCGATAACCTGAATGGATTTACGGATACTATCCGCAGTGTATTCCCTCAGTCTTCTACCCAAATCTGTGTAGTACATCAGATCATAAATTCCTGTAAATATGTCCTTTATAAGGACAAGAAAGAGTTTACAGCGAATATGAAGAATATCTATAATGCACCTAACAAAGAGGTTGCTGCTGCAGAGCTTGACAATCTGGAAAGGAAATGGGGAGGAAAATATCCTTACGCTATACTTTCATGGAGGAACAACTGGGATGATTTGACTGTTTTCTTCCAGTTCCCGCTGGAAATCAGGAAAATAATCTACACAACTAATCTCATTGAAAACCTGAACGGAAAAAACAGAAAGTATACCCAATCAAAGCTTTCATTCCCTTCGGATGATGCTGTAAAAAAGACCGTATATCTTTCGCTTATGGAGATTGAGAAGAAATGGACACAGCCTATTTCAAACTGGGGCTTGATTATGAATCAATTTATGCTTATGTTTGAAAACAGAATCCAGATATAAGAACAAACTTAAAGCTGAATCCTATTTCCATTTACACAAAATTCTGGACAGTGTCGTTCATTTTCCTAACAAAGGAAACACATATTTCTGCATTGGACGTCGGCAATCTCTATAAGAAAAGATAGTTTGTCGAGCTATTCTTCAAATGGCTAAAGCAGCACCTTAAAATAAAAAGATTCTGAAGCATAACGGAAAACACTGTCCGCATTCAAATCAGTGTAACGATCATCACTTACTGTCTCGTGTCTATTGTCCAACATGATATGCAATTGAAGCGCTCAACTCATGAAGTTTTGCAGATTCAAAGATCTCTCTAACGGATAAAACTAACTTACGTGACCTGTTCGATAAGACTGATTTCAACGATATCAAAGAACTCAATTCTTCCCTATTTCCCAGGATTGTTTGATTACTATTAATTTGTCCTGATTTTAACGGGACACTAATGTATCAATATAGAAATATAATACGTAAACTTAATCATAATTTAACCTTAAACCTCAATGCCTATGAATACAAAAACTGTTCATGTACTTCCTATTTCCGGTAATATACTACCTTCATTAGCTACCTGTTATTGATATATCTTGATTGGAACCCTCCCGCTTCAATGAAAATAAAATAAATGGTATGTTAATGTTACTCAATGATAACATTGTTGCTTAATTTATATTAAGGCTTTTACTTATATTTATATAGAAAAACAAAATACTTATGAAACGAACATTACTCTTTTTATTATTGAGCCCTTTGTTATTGTGGTCTTGCAAAGGAAATAATGATTGTCCTTCAAATAACTATGTAGAAGCCACTTTTGAACTGACAGGAGAATGGGCAGAAGACTATACAGAATTTGAGTATTTTTTAGATTACATTGGTATAGAAGTGCTGCATGCAGACGGTACACCCTACGCATACGGACTGTTTAATGACATCGCAGTTCCGAAGATCAAATTATGCCCCAATGAGCAATACATCATTAGAGCCATGCTTGTGCCAAATGGCATTGAAATACCGAGCGAAATACATGGTAGTAAAGGAGTTCGTAATATGTTTCTACTGAATACAGTAGACGATAGAAATTATCGGAATGGTTGTGATATAGGAGAAGACTTTATCTATGACAGCAAAGTACACTTCTGGCAGGTGGATCATCCGTTATATTCTTATCCTTATAAGATATACGCTGCATACATCCCCCTGTACACTCCTTCATCGGAACATACCATTAAGCTTGATCTGCAAAGAATGTTCGGAACCATTAAGTTTAAATATGACAAGAAACTTATTGAGGGAGTAGAAGGAGTCTTCTTCATTTTTAAATACGGCGATCCGGATGATTTTACACCATATCTTCCCGCAGAACCAGAACATATATTAAACCTCTCATTTGTATGTGAGCACACCATGCTTTATGGGAATACATGCGGACAGATACCCGAAAAGAACATTGAAGGTGATGTCGGTGTTGACATCGGCAATAAAACATATAGCATTGGCCACAAGTTTGAATTGGCTAAAGGAGATACCGTTACCTTATTTATTGAACAATATTAAACGTAGAATTTTATGAAAATAGAAATTACAGGTTATTAACTTAGATGCCAGTATACAATTATGAAACGAACATTACTCTTTTTATTATTGATTCCTTTGTTATTATGGTCTTGCAAAGGGAATGATGATTATCCTTTGAATGGCTACATAGAAGCCACGTTTGAACTGACAGGAGATTGGGCAAAAGACTATACGGAATTTGAGGATTTTACAGATTACATTGGTATAGAAATACTACATGCAGATGGAACGCCCTACGCATACGGATTGTTTAATGATATAGCTGATCCGAAAATCAAACTATGTCCCAATGAGCAATATATCATTAGAGCCATGCTTGTGCCCAATGGTATTGAAATGCTGAGCGAGGTATATGGCGGTAAAGAGGTTCGCAATATGTTTCAGCTGAATACAGTAGACGATAGTAATTATCGGAAAGGTTGTGATGTAGGAAAAGACTTTATTTATGACAGCAAAGTACATTTTTGGCAAATGGGGCATCCGACATATTCTTATCCTTATAAAATATACGCTGCATATATTCCTTTGTACACACCTTCATCGGAACATACCATTAAGCTTGATCTGCAAAGAATGTTCGGGACTGTCATCTTTAAGTATGATAGGGGTATTCTTGATGGAGCAGAAAACGTTTCATTCAATTTTAAGTATAGGGATCCTGAAGACTCTATACCATCTTTACCTGTAAGTATCCCAAAACATATGTTCGACCTTTCATTTGTATGTGAACATCATATGTACTATGGAAATATATGCGGACAGATACCCGAAAAAAACATTGAAGGTACTGTTGGTGTTAAAATCAGCACCAAAACATATTATATTCAGCGTTATTTTCAATTAGGAAAAGGAGATACTATTGGCATATTTATTCAACAATATTGAATTCAGAGTTTTATGAAAATAGAAATTACAGGAAATTTCAACTTGAATACTGGCGCCGTATATACTTACACCGCTAAATTGGATTCACCGGTAGAGTCAGACAAAAATCTGCAAGTGTCCTTCTTTGGAGGGGATCCTGGTTTGTTTATTATATCTACTAATCCTTATCGGTTTACTAATACCCTTAACGTTAGTATACCTAAAGGGAAAAAAGAGTTTAAGTTTACTATTATTTGGTTAAATGAGGGTAATACAGAAATTTGAGTAACCGATCCAAGTAGCGTAGGTTCACCAATAGTTACAAAAGAAGTAAAGGTTACTGTTAAAACAGTTCACACAGGAACCGTGCCGGAAAACTATGAAATAAATGATGTAATCAGGATTATGGTAGAGGTAGGAAAACTGCCGGACAAATGTACCTTGCGACCTGAGTGGGAATATGATACAAAATTTACCCAAAAAATAGGTGAGATAGAATATCTGCAAGAGCATGCATATCAGCAATTTAAATTATTAAAATGGGGAAATAGTTTATTAAAATATAATATCACTGTATTTGATAACACTATGGGGGTGGGATATGTGTATTGTAGAGGAGATATTACATTGATAGTACCATGCCCATATAGCATAGTAACTACAGAGAAATTTACCTGTCCTAACTCAACTATTACATATAAAATAGAAGGCTTACAAGGTGGTGACAAAATTGAATGGAAAGAGGAATGTAAAAATGCAAAACTGTCTTCTGGTCAAGGCACAAACACAGCAATATATATTGCACAAGCTCAAGGGGAAGTAGAAGTTTCAGCTATGATTTCATATAGAGGAGAAACCGCAAATGTTTCAAATAAAGAAGTTTGGGCTGGAAAACCAACAATCAATACAGCTATTGAAACAACCCATGCAATGACAGAAAGGATTCCCGTGACTATAGATGCCTCCAATGAATTCTTTCATTATAAAGGAGGTATATCTTATGCTATTGAAAGTGAAAATGCAGCATTTGTTACTGTTACAGAAACAGAAAAAAAATTTAAGATTGAAACTACCATACCTGGAAATCAGAAAGGTGAAATCAAACTACGTCTGAAAGTATCAAATGACTGCGGAGAAGTATCAAATCTCCATACTATAACATTTGATACATTGCCTGGATTGGAGCCAGCCAAAGCCATAGATTTATTTTCTGCTAAGGAGCATGAGTTTACATGTGGAAGGACATATGACATGGTAAAATATGTGGGAGACCTGCAAACTTTCCAAATGTTCTTTACTTTTACCTTGGAGCGTAGAGCTACCATCATGTATATACGCCCATTTTGTATAGAAGAGAAGTGTTTGGGATTCAAAATATACGACAGACAGGATGAGGAATTGAAAACACCGTTATATTTACATGAAACTTCATCTACTTACATGACCATAGAAAATATGCCATCAAAAGAGTATATGATGGTCGTGGATGTAGAGCGTAATCACTCAGACGAGTTGCAAGTCATATTAAATGGCTATATAGGGGGTAGCAGTCCAACCCGCCCTTATGTAATAGAACCGGACGAAAATGGCTTTGAGTTTAGTGACTGTAGAAATACGGAAACGTATTATCCCGGCTTCTACTATAAGAATGAGCAAGGCGAATCTATTGGTTCGGTAGCCGGAACCAATAATACTTATTATATCCTTACACTGGAAAAGCCCATGCAGCTGATACTCCATACAGCCTGTTCGAAGGTTAGTACAGAGTTCCACATCATGCAAGGAGAACCTTATGACTGGAAAGTGCTTTATCATGAAACAGGAGGGAATTATAACATGGAAGAAATACAAGCCGATCCTGAAGTTTCGGATGAATTGAAATCCATATTGTTGAAATCCCTCATGTTTGGGCAAACATATATAAAACGAATTTTCCCTACAGGTGAATACCGCTTTGTATTGAACGGGATCAAGAAGTCAAATGGAGGACTATTTAATGGAGAACTTAATTTTAATGTAATAGGCCTGCCCATAGCTGAGAACTCTTTTGATTCTGCATTGGAATTAGGAAAGTTTATTGAACATGAATTTCAAATCCAAACCCTTCTACGTAATATACAAGCACGCATAGGAATGGGAGTAAAGAAAATATATTACCATCTAACTAAAGATAAAAACGCGGACTTGGTACTTACTCCTCAAAATGGAAGTACTTATCTTCCTGTAGAACTGTATAATGAAAATAAGGAAAGAATAGCTTCCTTTGAGATGGGTACAGAAGCCTTCCGATTGGATGATGTAATAAGCAATGAACTCTACATTGTTGTAAACATTGAGAATGCTCCCGATGATGTATTGGAATTAGGCGTAACAGGAATAAGAAGAGGTACAGATTCGTCTAGGCCGTACAATTGGGGAGTATTTAAAGAGAAATTTACCGTAGAGGATAAGGTCGACACGGCTGACGGAGCTTATTATGAATCTTTTCGCTATAAAGACGAAGGCGGAGAATACCCTGTAATTCGTCCGGAAGCCAATCATGTGTACTATAAGTTGAGTATCAAGAAAAGAATGCAGCTTATCATCCATACAGCACAATCGGATTTAGGAGTCATGGAACTGCACATCATGCAAGGTGAACCTTACGACTGGACAGTTTTGCTCTACAATGACGGGGGCGACTTTACACCGGAAGAAATCGCGAACGACCCTCAACTGTCTGATGAATTGAAAAAAGAACTTGCAACCTTACGCTCCGAACAGATTTATATCAAACGGATTTTTGAACCGGGAGAATATAAACTGGTATTGAACGGACGAAAAATTTCGAATGCCAGCAGATACAACGGAGGAATGAACCTGCACGTGATTGGACAGTTTATAGAAGAAAATTCATTCGATACAGCCTATGATTTAGGTACTTTCAAAGAACATGAATTTAACTTCAGCCGAATCATCCGCGACATACAAGCATACAAAGAATCGGGTATTCATAAATTGTATTATCAGTTCCATATAGAAAAAAATGTCAATTTTATATTAAATGCCAACAGTAAGTCTTCTTTCCTGCCTATTGTTCTTTATGACTCCAATAAGGAACCTATAGCCACTTCTGAAACAGAAGAAGGAATCCGCATTGAAGACATGCTGGGAGATAGATTCTATTTTACTATTGATATTACCCTAATGGCAGAAGATGAACTGACTATAGAAGGAAAAGGCATGTTCCGGGGACGAGACCCTTACATTTCCTATAATTTAGGAAGACATGATAAGGACTTCACCATTTCGGACACAATTAACACGGCTGATGGGGGATTTTATGAAACCTTTAGATACACAGATAAAAATGGAAATCTTATCTATTCAGATGAACCGGCAGCGAATCATGTATATTATAAGATCACACTGCAAAAAGAAATGCAACTTATTATACATACGACATACTCTGAGCTCCCTCTCACCGAATTGCATATCATGACAGGAGAACCCTTCGGATGGCACATATTGTATTACAAAGATTACGGCTGCGAAGGTATTGAGCATGACCCAGATATCCCAGATGAAATCAAACAGAATATTGCATTCGGACAGATTTGTGTAAAGATTAACTTACCAGCAGGAGAGTATAAATTAGTACTCAATGGAACCAAACGGACAAACGGCGGAATCAGGAATGGAGTACTGGTTACAAACATAATAGGCAAGGTTATCTAAAACCAACCAAAACCTCCCGTAAACTTCCACAAAAGCAAATTTATGGGAGGTTTTCTTATTTCATATAGTAGTATACAATAGGGACATCCAGAAAATAGTATAAAATTAAACAACTAATTAATACACAAAGCATTGCGAATTTGTTGTTTTTTTATATCTATATGTATCTTTCCCTCGCAAATAAGGTTTGGCAGCCCAAACTGTAATCCCCTGTTTGGGCGTATAGAGGAATATGCAGAGCTGTTTGAACCACACCTAGGACACAGGAATATATTCAGCTCCTGCATAAAGATTGCTGCATGGTCCAGGAGACCTACACCGGATTCTCCGGCAGACAATTGATGGAACATCAGAACGGCAACATACACTACCAGATGTTCTGCGGAATCATGAGAGTTCCGTCCTTCCCCATAACTAACTACAAGAAAGGCTGCCACGGTCATAATGGGACATGACGTCCCCCGTGATGCCGTCGCGTACGCACTGCTCATCCCCCTTTTCGCTTTATGTTTCTCATTGTCCATAACAGAAATGACACTCACGTCCACTTGAATATACTCACTGGAGAGTATCTTCTGTTTGAGCAGGCTGTACAGCAGCTTGAGTTTCTCCACCGCCATTTCATACCATCCGCACATGGTAGATTCGCTTATGCTGATTCCTGATTCGCGATACTACTGTATTAGACGGTAGAACGGGAGATGATACATGAACATGCTGATGATAATGTCGGTCAGAACCGAGGAGCCTGCCATACATTTACTGATCTGGACAAGAGGAGAGGGTGAACTAGAATCTGACTTTCCTCGGGGTATTTCTCCATATCGTATTTACTCATCACTTTGTGACGGACGGTCTTCAGGATATATACTTTTGCCGGAACACGTTCCAGGCGTGAACTCTCTTCCTTTCCGATTTCAATGAAATCATCCTTAAGCCTGCCTTCCCCGTCTGTTGTTCCTTCGGGGTAAAGATCAACAACTTTTGTTGCAAGAGAAGATATATCCAAGGGCTTGAGAGCCGACTTCTCCTTGACTTTTATGATTCTGGTGATTTCTTCTTCACTCTTGCGAACTTCCTCCTCCATCCGGGATATTTCCATGGAGGACATTTCTTCTTTTGAGAACAGAAGAAGCTGGTTGGGATCAAGCGGAAGAATTTTTCGTTCATACGTCTGAAGATTTTTTCTAGAGCCAGTACAGCGACTGCTCCAGTGAAGTAACCTGCTGATAAGCATCAGCTCTATCCTGGCGAAGCGTTTCAATCTCTTCCAATAAGGCTTTTTCCTGTTCTTCTGTAAGCATCTTTATCTCATTATTTCGCAATGTAAATAACGTGAGTTCGATATAAAATCAAAAGATAGTAAGTTGCCCGTCATTGATAAAATTAACATCAATGGCGGGTTTCTTTTCAAAGAAACAGTATGCTGCAATAGCCGACAAAGAGTTAGCAATGAAATTGTTGAATGAACGGTGTCTGGAGTGTTCTATCTGTGCTATGTTCTTCAATTCATCATTGACAGTTTCAATCAAAGCTCTTTTTCTAAGTAGAATCTTGTCGGCAATACTCATTAGGGAATTCTTCATGTTATTTTTAACTTTAGTGATAAGCTGTATGCCGTTAAGAAAAAGGTTTTCGAATAGAGCCTGACCGATATATCCCTTGTCTGCACATAGTTTTCCTTTGATGTTTTCCAGGAACTTTCCTCCTTTCAACGGTTCCCGATCATCCACATTCCCGGGAGTAAACATGAAATTGAGGATTTCACCTTTGTCATTAATAATCAGATGAATCTTAAATCCGAAAAAACATCCCATAGAACATTTTCCACGTTCGGCAAGTCCTTCGAATGAATCAATATCCTTTGATTACGGCAAACACGTAAGGGAGTGGAATCAACAAAGCTGATGCCGGTACAGGTTCCTAGCAGGACTTTCTTGATGAAAATGGTCAGGGGAAGCAGTACTTCCTTTTCCAGTTCAATAAAACGGTTGTAGGACACCTGACGCGGAAACAGGTATTTCAGATGTTTGCAGATATATTCCTTGTAATAATGCTTGAAGCAACGAAAACCACCGGAATGAAACAGGATAAGAATCACTATAACTTCAGCATCGCTCATGCGGTTTGGTTTGTTTCGATGCTTGGTATTCTTATCTTCAATCATATATTTTTCCTGTTGTAACGCAAATTCCTTGCAAAAATCATCTGCCATACAATAAATCTCTGTAATTTTAGACTCTGTGAACATAGTGGTCATCGTTTAAATGTTATAATTGGACACTATAAATTTAATACTTTTACTGCTATGTTCTTATTTTTCAATAAATTATATTTATTCTTATATCGAACTCACGTTAATTAGATGTTATTATAAATCTTGGAAATATAAATGAACTTTTTGGGCTTGTTGTATAAATTCTTTTTTTATGCATATTTTGTTTGAGATACAAAATATACAACAGTCATATACTCTAAGTAATAACTCATTATGATTAGAGAAGATGGCGAAATGGATTAAGAATGAAGGCAGATCGCTATTTCTTATTAAATCCATGTAAGAAACCAAATTTTCTTTGTTTATTTGATAATAATGACTAAACTCATAATGCTGATGGTTAAATTCAGTATTGATTCTAAATTTTTCAAGTGTTTGAAAAGCAGAGCAATCTTCTAACTCAAAACTGTCAATAGCTAATATTGAGTTGTTAGGGAGTTGAGAGAAAATTTGAATCAAACCATATTGCTGTAAAGGAATATACATATCTTGAACAACAATATCATTTTCTTCACATTGGGTAATAAACTCCTCTGATAGTTTTATTTTATCAGATATACAAAATAGCCCTTTATAAACAGCTGCTAATGGTTCCAAATAGGTTTCTTGACAAACGAAATATTCAGAATCTATTAGGTATTTAGAGACATTTACATTCTCTAATATTTGAATAAAGGTTTGTATATTAGATTTATCTATCTGGATAAAAACTCCAGATAGATAAATGTAAGTGCTAAAATTAAGTTTTATTTCATAGTCTTTAATTAAGTTAAAGACATAATCATTCCTAATACTTTGATTATTAATTTTTATTATAGAATTATCTGGAAGTTGAGAAATAATTTGAATTAATCCTCTTGTTTGTAATTTGTTCTGCATATTATTTAATGTGTTTATTTACTAAATTTAGAAAAATATGAAAATTTTCCTCTTTGGTTCCAGGTATAGGGGTGCGTATCCATTTTCCATCTCTTAAATAAAAAAGTTCTATATTTACATGGCGTACATAATCTTGAGGATGTAAATTCATATCTTTAAAAACATTATTAACTCCTGCATGTGTTTCTACTCTAAAATGTATTTTTAAATCTCCTTCTATTAAAGTTACTCTAACTTCTTGTGTATCGGTTACAGGTTGCAATCCAGGTTTTAATCTTTCTGCAATATTACGATTTTTTTCATTGCTACCTATAGAAGGTTGTGGACTACTTGCAAGAGGGGGGCAGGTTTAGGCGTTTTAGGCATAGCATCCGGCATCGCTTCCGGTACAGAGGTTGATGAGCCGGTTTCTCCTACAGCTGTATTTTTCCATGAAAACATTCCTCTTCCCTGTGCGATGGCATTTCCGTGCCAGAAGTTCTGTCCTTTGATGATGGCTGTTCCTCCTCCAATGACTCCTCCTAATGCACCTCCACATATCGCTCCTGAAAAGGCTCCCATAGTCCCGTTTCCCAATGCATTGAGAAAACTTCCTCCTGCCATGAGTGTGTTTCCCGTAACGGCATAGGGACGATTGGGGTTGGTATATACCATTTCTCCTGCATCCCCTTTGCGTACGATGTTTCCGTCGAGTGCTTCTTCCCTGACACTTTCCACCTTTCCGTATGCATCATAAGTGTAGTAAGTGGTAGGTACTGATCGCTTAACCGATATAGATTATCTCTATAAAAAAAGCCATTCCAACACCTTAATCGTAAGGTATCGAAATGGCTTATTAAATAAAGATGATTTTGGATTTATCTGGACTCAGTTTCCATCACCTTTTTCAATTTTTCTGCAAATTCCAAATAATCTTGTAATTTGTTTCTTGCTCCACGGGTAAAACGGGAGTTTTCATCCTCTTTCATGCAACCGGATAACTTAGTTTTGTTTATATACAGGAAATTTTCTGGTGAAAATGATGCATCCAATTTTGATTGACAATCCAATTAAAAGTTAGATTATGTTGTAGGAAAATGATATTTTTATCAGAAATGTTTCCTTGTATCTTTATTCCATCTTTTGCTCTTATTTTTTACCTATAGTTTAAAAGTTGCCGAAGTATTGTCAAAAATGATGCGTAGTATTTTATCTTCATCTTGACAAGAGAAGACAAAAGAAATTCGATGCACTTTTTCATCGCTCCATACATTCAACGCAATAAAAACTATTTGCAGATAGGTTTTTAAATCTTGCTCTGATAATCCGGAAAGACTTTCATGAAAGATAATAATATCTTTTTCCAAAATCCAATGGAAGTCATAATATAAGTCAATTAATGCATCCCAGTTTTTCCCGAAATAGTCTGGAAAATGAAGAGCATTAGAAAGTTTAGTAAATAAATCTAATTTATTACTTACAGGAGCGATATGCGCAATGAAAGCTTTCGAATCTAAGCATTCGTTAATTTCATCTGTAAAAAATAATCCATTCATAGTTTTAAAATTTCATTCTTATATAATAATCTGGAGTAAACCAGATACCGTTATTTCCAATAACAATCCTCATAGATCCGGGTCTTGTTGCATTTTGCGGGTTAACAATATGTACATATTCTTTATAAACATTTCCATCCTTTAGTGGAGGTAAAAGTCCTTTGTCATTATGGTAAATTGTTCCGTCATGCCTAAAGGTATATAATTTCCCTGAATATATTCTATCTATTGTGGGTTTTAAATCATGTGTAATACCGTTGGGTTCTACAATAAAACGTGTATAATCATGTTGGGGTTGGTATATACCATTTCTCCTGCATCCCCTTTGCGTACGATATTTCCTTCGGGTGTGTATTCCACCTTTTTCCCGGCATAGAGGGTCAGTCTCCTCGATTGGGAGTATTAGAGCTTTTATAGACCTAATAACAATAAAAAATTATTCGAACAGACCTATTCCTTGTAGTAATGCTTGAAACAGCGGAAACCACCGGAGTGAAATAGGATTAGGATAACCATAATCTCAGCTTAAATGAACTTGAATATTGAAAATCTCATAGATTGAGCTTAATACCCCCCCTCTATTTCTGTCTTTGTGTATCAATAGTTGCAGTTGCATCTGGCATATTATCCCAGTTGTAAGTATCAGGATATTTATGATATTTCATAATCTGAGCCATGGCAATAGCAACGCATCCTGCTTTACTGTGATTTGGACATTGAGCATTAAATGGCAAATTTTGATGCCATACTATAGTCAATAAAGGCCCTACTGTTCTTGTCCTTGTATTATCTTTGATTGCAACAATCGTATAATTTTCAAGCGAACCATACTGTGATGCACGTCTTTTAAAATCTGAAAGAATTTCTTCACCCCCATATGAAAAGAAGCTAGAAGCACAGTTAGATAAAGGATAAAACCTATATCCTGGATGTGACTTTCTTAATTCTGTAAGTCTAGCAGCATATGCATTTGATTCATCAATTGTTGAGCGTGAATATGACATTGTATTACCATTATCTACTCCCCCATATAAAGTCCACAAATAATGAACATGTGATTGAAGTGTATCTTTTACTATCTCAGAATTTAATATATTCTTTTTAATATACTGCATCCACTCTTCTAATCCAGATATCAAATACTCTCTAGAAAAATTACTTTTATCAGAATATGCCAAAACTGGATAATATGTTTTCCTGGCACTTATTATTACGAAGCCACCTCCAGAATAATTTATCACATACATTACTGGAATATTTAGAGAATCATTTATTGTAAAAACTCTTGTATGATCTATATGAATGAAAAGTCACTCCAATAAGAAGTACAATATCCTTTAAATTACCAACTACTGCACATTCACAATATCCACAGATTAAAGATGATTTTACAAACTGGTACATCAATATTCAAAGTTCTCTTTTCCATTTAATCGTTATTGTACTTCATTTGCACAAATACGTTTTACGATTCGCTCTTTTTAAAGTATCTTTGTCCCATAAAACCATCAAGTTAAACTATAAAGAAAGGAAATACAGTGGCAAAAGATAAAGAAGTGGTAATGACCCCCATGATGAAGCAATACTTCGATTTAAAATCCAAACACCCCGATGCGATCATGCTGTTCCGGTGCGGCGATTTTTACGAAACTTATTCTGAAGACGCGGTCGCTGCCGCTGAAATACTGGGAATTACCCTAACCAAACGTGCCAACGGACAGGCCAAAACCGTAGAAATGGCCGGTTTCCCACATCATGCACTCGACACTTACCTGCCCAAACTCATCCGTGCAGGACGACGGGTAGCTATCTGCGACCAACTTGAAGATCCCAAGACAACAAAAAAACTGGTGAAACGCGGTATCACAGAACTGGTGACTCCCGGTGTAGCCATCAGCGATAATGTACTCTCTTACAAAGAAAACAACTTCCTGGCAGCCATTCATTTCGGTAAAACGGCCTGTGGAGTCGCTTTCCTGGATATTTCTACCGGCGAATTCCTGACAGCCGAAGGAAATACAGACTACATAGAAAAGCTGCTTACCAACTTTTCTCCCAAGGAAGTCTTGTTCGAAAGGGGACGCAAACCGATGTTTGAAGGAAATTTCGGAAGCAAATACTTTACCTTCGAACTGGACGACTGGATTTTTACGGAAAGTTCGGCACGGGAAAAACTGCTGAAACACTTCGAGACCAAAAACCTGAAAGGATTTGGTGTGGAAGCCCTTAAAAACGGTATTATCGCTGCCGGTGCCATTCTTCAGTATCTGGACATGACACAGCACACCCAGATCAGCCACATTACTTCGCTGGCCCGCATCGAAGAAGACCGGTATGTACGTCTCGACCGCTTCACCATACGCAGTCTGGAACTGATACAGAGCATGAACGAAGGAGGAAGCAGCCTGCTGGATGTCATCGACCATACCATCAGTCCGATGGGAGCCCGCATGCTGAAACGCTGGATGGTATTCCCCCTTAAGGACATCGCACCCATCAACGAACGGCTCGATGTGGTAGAATATTTCTTCCGCGAACCCGACTTCAAGGATTTCATCGAAGAGAAACTCCACCTCATCGGCGACCTGGAGCGAATCATCTCAAAGGCGGCCGTCGGACGAATTTCTCCGAGAGAGGTGGTACAGCTGAAAGTTGCCTTACAGGCTATCGAACCCATAAAGAACGCCTGTCTGAATGCAGACAACCAAAGCCTTCACCGCATCGGAGAAAAGCTGAACCTGTGCGCAGACATCCGTGAAAGAATAGCCCGCGAGATTACCAACGATCCTCCACTGATGCTGAACAAGGGAGGTGTCATAGCCCAAGGAGTCAATGCCGAACTCGATGAGCTTCGACAGATTGCCTACTCGGGAAAAGACTACCTGCTGCAGATTCAGCAGAGAGAAAGCGAACTGACCGGTATCCCTAGCCTGAAAATTGCCTATAACAACGTCTTCGGATATTACATTGAAGTCCGCAACACGCACAAGGATAAAGTTCCGGCCGAATGGATACGCAAACAGACCCTGGTCAATGCGGAGCGCTACATCACTCAGGAGCTGAAGGAGTATGAAGAAAAAATTCTGGGAGCCGAAGACAAGATTGCGATACTGGAAACTCAGATCTACACCCAACTGGTGCAGGAACTGGCCAATTACATCACCGATATCCAGGTCAACGCTTATGAAATCGCCCAGCTCGACTGCCTCCTGTCCTTTGCCAGCACGGCACGTGCCAACCGGTACATCCGACCGGTAGTGGCCGATGACAACGTACTGGACATCAAGCAAGGAAGACATCCGGTCATCGAGAAACAGCTTCCTCCGGGAGAGCCCTATATAGCCAATGACGTATATCTCGATACCGAAACCCAGCAGATCATCATCATTACCGGACCGAACATGGCCGGTAAATCGGCCCTGCTGAGACAGACGGCACTGATTACCCTGATGGCACAGATAGGCTGTTTCGTACCTGCCGAGAGTGCCCATATCGGACTGGTAGACAAAATATTTACCCGCGTAGGAGCCAGTGACAACATTTCGGTGGGAGAATCAACCTTTATGGTGGAAATGAACGAAGCCGCCGACATCCTGAACAACCTGTCTCCGCGCAGTCTGGTACTTTTCGACGAACTGGGACGCGGTACCTCGACCTACGACGGTATCTCCATTGCCTGGGCCATCGTGGAACACATACACGAACATAAGAAAGCCCGTGCCCGCACCTTGTTTGCTACTCATTACCACGAACTGAATGACATGGAAGCACAGTTTCCACGCATTAAGAACTACAATGTGTCGGTGAAGGAGATAGACAATAAAGTCATCTTCCTGCGCAAGCTGGAACGGGGCGGCAGCGAACACTCTTTCGGTATTCATGTAGCCAAGATGGCCGGTATGCCGAAAACCATTGTCAAGCGTGCCGATGAAATACTCCACCAGCTGGAAAAGGAAAACCGTCAGGAAGGACTGTCGGCCACTGCCACGACAGAGAAAAAGACCGGAAAGAAGATGATATCCGCTTCCCGGCAAGACGGCCTGCAACTGAGTTTCTTCCAGTTGGACGACCCGGTTCTCTGTCAGATACGTGACGAAATACTGCACCTGGATGTCAATAACCTGACTCCGCTGGAAGCATTAAACAAACTGAATGAAATTAAAAAAATAGTAAGAGGTAAGTAAAAACAAGGCTTTTTCCAAGCAGACTCTTATTAAAATTTAAAAGCATTTTCCATTAGTTGCATTTCTAGTGGAAAATGCTTTAACTTACAGAAATTCAAAAGGAAATTTCTGTCACTTCACAAAAACAGACAAGACTTCAACAACTGTTGAAAACAACCTTTGACACACAAAAACGAAAACAGAACGGGAAAACACAGCGATGCAGTATTCCTGCCCCTTTTTCCTTTTTCAATACAAATACGTTTTACTAATTAAACTATATTACTGATGAATTTCACACTGAAACGCACCATTATTGTTCTTATTGCTTTTCTTCCCCTGATGCTCATTGCCTGTAAGGACCGGGAAGAGATTCCGGCTCCACCGGGATATGCGGAAAAGGACCTGCAACTGGAAGAACGTCTTCAAAACTATCTGTCACAGACTTATCCTTGCGAGATTACCTCGGTAGAAGTGACTGCAACTCAGGTACTGGTCAGAGGGAATGCAGCCGAAGAGCACGAAAACCTCTATCTGGGAGAGATTCCTCCTTATATGGATGTGGTCAATGCCACCGGTTTTCTGACCACCCAACCTGTCGGAAAGGGAAATTTTGAGATCAGTATGGAACGTTTCACCGAAACTGAAGGTATGAAATACGACCGGCTGCTGTCGAAATGGGTACTTTTCAAAAAAGGAACAGAATCCAATGAGATAGTTTCGGCTGCCCGCCATCCCGACAGCATCTATGCCAGTCAGCAACTCTCCCCCATAAAGCTGCACAGTAAAAAAGGCATCGGAGGTTTGTTTTACAATCAGTTCGTGTCCGACATCGACGACCTCGATATCAGCAGTGGTACGGTCAACGTAGTAGTCGATCATTTTTTTCACCTGCAGCAGCTGAGCGGGGATGTTCCTTATGAATACGGAGGAAAAACTTATTACGTAAACGAAAATTACCTGGAGACCACCCTCGACTGTATTCTGACACTCGCTGCCCAAAAGGAAGTGGCCGTAGCAGCCATCCTGTTGTTCGACAAGGCCGAGAACTGTCCCGACCCAAGTTTCGGACAGCTCATGCAGCACCCCGATTTCAACGGAGGCATATACACCATGCCCAACATGATGACTCCCGAATCAGTGCATACCTATGCCGCACTGATGAACTACCTGGCGTCTCGCTATTGCCGTACCGACAACCGGTACGGACGCATTGCCCACTGGATTATCCATAATGAAGTGGATGCCGCCATTCAATGGACCAACATGGGAGACAAGCCCATTACCGTACTGACCGATACGTACCTGAAATCCTTACGCCTGTGTTATAACATTGCCCGTCAGTACGATCCGCATACAGAAGTCCTGGCTTCCTTTACCCATTCCTGGTCGATTCCCTGTTATCCCGGATGGCATCCTGTAAAAGACATGCTCAACCTGCTGGTACAATACAGTCAGAAAGAAGGCGACTTCCAGTGGGGACTGGCCTACCACAGTTACCCGCAAGACCTGCTGAATCCCCGTTCATGGGACGATCCCCGTGCCACCCTTTCGATGGATACCGAATACGTTACCTTCCGGAACCTGGAAGTCCTGAACCGGTGGGTATTGACATCCGAGAATAAGTTCAGAAAAAAAAATCAAACGCTCCGTCTGGCTATCTGAAGCAGGAATCAACTGCCGGGAATATTCCGATGAAGGTTTCAAGGAACAGGCAGCCGGGTTTGCCTATGCCTGGAAAAAAATCAATGCACTCGAAGGAATAGACGGACTGCAGTGGCACAACTGGTTTGACAACGAAGGAGACGGGGCAGGCGCCATGCTCGGACTGAGAAAATTCATCGACTCTCACAACGGTGAGCCCAAACCGGTATGGGAACTGTACCGGCAGGCAGGAACAGCTGCCGAGGACGAGGCCTTCAGCGAATCGCTTGAAGTCATCGGAATTCCCGACTGGAACAGTGTGATCACTCCTTTTTAAAGGATATACCACTTAAAGCATGTACCACTTTTAATGATATACCATAAAAAATTAAACAAACAGACGCTTATGATTCACAAAAAAATCCTCACCGCATGGAGCCTATGCTGTACGCTCCTGGCCACATCGTTCTGTACCTCCTGTCAAAAAGAGGAAAATTACTCCTTTTCACCCGAGGTACCCGGGACACCAGCCACAGCCCTCAGCATCGATACTTCGAAAGACAGTCAGTTGAATATCCGTCAGGAAAGTGACAGCACCTACATTCTGACGGGAAAAACAGGCAATACAGACCCTTATTTTTTCTCAAACGACCTGGAAGAAACGGTTCCCGAAGAATGTTGTGTATTGGAATTTGAATATACCCTGAAAGAAGAAATAGACAATTTCGAATTATTTTTCATCGATACCAAAGGAGCTCCCGACCCGGCACGCTCCAGCAGCTTCGGAACGGTAAAGCCTTCGGATGAATGGACTACCTACAGCATCCGGCTGAAAAAATTACGTAAAAAATTCAACTGGGGATTCAACGGCGAAAAATTACGCATCGATATCGGTGGTACCGACCGTACAGACATGAAAATACGTAACATGAAACTCCGTGTGATGAATGCGGAAGAAATCAAGGCGGAAGAAGAAGAGGACAATGCCGAAAATGAAAAGCAGAAATACGAACAGGCCATTGTGGATTACCTGAATACTTCGTATGACAGCCACATCACTCAGGTCAGTGTCAAGTCTGACCAGATTACCGTAAGCGGAAACTTTACTGGAGAAGGCACGTATTTCCTGGCAGAAATTCCTCCTTTCATGGACTTGTTTGCTGTCACCAAAATAGAAGATGTGTATAAAACTCCCCTTTCGGATAAGGTATTTACCCAAACTCTCCCCCGGAAGGGTACGATAGAAGGTCAGGAGTACGACCGGCTGTTGTCGCGCTGGGCCATCTTCAAGGAAGGAACGGAAAGAGACGAACGGGTATCGCATGCCCGATATGCCGATGAAATAGCCGCTGTCCGTCACATGGAACCCCTGAATCCGGCCGGCAAAAAAGGGATTGGGAGGCATCATCAACTCGGAATACCTGGAAAGTGACATCCGCGACCTGGGAATTACCAGTGCCACGATCAACATCTGCCCGGTCCTGTTCATGCACTCCACTCCGCAGGCAGACGACATTGTACATGTGTATAACGGTAAAGAATATTATTTCAGCAAGTCGTTCCTTGAAGCCAACCTGGATGCTCCGCTGAAAATTGCGGCCAAATATCATGTCGCTGTAGCGGGTATCTTACTGATTCATCCGACTACTGCAGCAGGAGCCGATCCGGAAATCGCACGCATCCTGCAACATCCCGACTATAATGCACAGGGAGTCTATACGATGCCTAACCTGACCAATATCACCTCGGTGGAATATTACGCCGCTATCCTCGACTTCCTTGCCCAACGGTACAGCTGCAACGAAATGCGCATTGTCCACTGGATCATCCACAACGAGATAGACGGAGCGGTCAACTGGGTAAATATGGGAAGCAACGTCGGCATGGCTACCTTTATGGAAACCTATATGAAATCGGCACGTATGTGCTACCAGATTGTACATCAGTACGATGCCAATGCCAGGGTATACATTCCCTTTACGCACGGATGGACGAAAGCAGCCGGAGGCGGCTGGTACCAGGTGACCGACATGCTGGACATGCTCAATGCCTACAGTCGTGCAGAGGGTGACTTCTTCTGGGCACCTGCCTGTCACAGTTATCCGGAACAGCTGACCAATCCCGAAGTATGGAACGACAAGAACGCTACCTTCAGCATGAAGACAGAATTTGTAAGTCTGAAAAACCTGGAGGTACTCAATAAATGGGTATTGGACCCGGCCAACCAATATCAGGGAAAAGAAAAGCGCAGTGCCTGGCTCTCCGAAACCGGAACCGGTACACGGATTGAACCTACTGAAGCCGACCTGACCAAGCAGGCAGCCGGATTTGCCTACGGTTGGAAAAAAATCAATGCACTCGAAGGCATTGAAGGCATACAATGGCACAACTGGTACGACAATCCGGCAGAAGCGGTACTCCTGGGATTACGTTATCAGGAAAATACCGGAAAACCGGAAGCCGGACAGCCGAAACCGGTATGGCACGCCTATCAGCAGGCAGGAACTTCCGGAGAGGATGCATATTTTGAACAATATCTGCCGGTAATCGGTATTTCGGACTGGAATATTCTGCAGCCGGTCGGTGAATAAGTTGCCTAAAAACACCGAAGCAGAAGGAAAATCCTGAAACAAGGAACCTGTAGAACACAAAAAAAGAATCATATCCCACTCATTCTTGAGGAAAGATATGATTCTTTTTTTATTTCTTTTTTCAGTATTATTTATCCATGACCAGCTTCAGCCGACTGCTTCCGGTACGAGCCTTCAGCCAGTCGTACATTTTCTGCTTCTCCGGAGCGGAAGGCAAAGAAGTACAGTCCACAAAAGCAAACATCACCGTATCAATCTGCGAACTGTCGATATTCAGCTGAAGGTTCCGGGCAATCGAAATCGTATTGACAAACGGGAAAAGCACCTTAATTTCTGCTCCTACCTGTCTGTCCACCCAACTGGCTCCTGTAAAGTCGGCCAGTGCCTTCTGCAGAGAATCTGATTTCTGCTCCAGTGCATGAATTTTCTGTTCGCTCCGTTTATAGAAATCTTCCAGCACCATCGACTTGATGTTGCTGATATCTGCCCCATCCTTACTGTTCATTCCCTGGAAAACGGTCAGTTTGGTTTCTCCCAGGTTATATTTGTCCATCTTCATGCGAGCCGTAGCCAACTGATCTTCCGATACCTCACGGCCGACCAGCACCACCTTAATTTCCTGATCATGACAAGACACCTCACGGCTCAGAATCTGCGATTCCGGAAAATTCAGCTCCGAATTGATAAAATTAGTAGCCGCACTCGTATAGAAAGTTTCCTTCACTATGCCGTAAGTCAGATAAATGGCCGGGCACATGGTAGCCACCGAAATCGCAATAATGTATTTGCGCACCAGACTCTCGCGTGCCTTGTCCATAAACTGCTTCCGCTGGAAGTGCATCACACGCACCCCGATGAAAGTAGCGAGACTGATAAATACCGAATTGATAAAATACAGGTAAAATGCACCCAGAAAATAAAACAGGTTGCCCGTAGCCAGTCCGAATCCGGCCGTACACAAAGGAGGCATCAAAGCCGTTGCAATAGCCACCCCGGGAATCACATTTCCTTTTTCCTTGGTTGCCACCGCCACAATACCGGCCAGTCCACCCACCAGTGCAATGAATACATCATAAATGGTAGGCGAAGTACGTGCCAGCAGTTCCGACTGCACATCATCGAGCGGAGTAAACGAAAAATAGACAGTCGCCGTCGTCACACTGAAAAGCGTAGCCACCAGGTAACTCTTCAGTGAACGCTTCATCAGTTCAAAATCATTGATGCCGACAGCCAGTCCCACTCCCATGATCGGCCCCATCAAAGGAGAAATCAGCATGGCACCGATGATGACAGCCGTAGAATTTACATTCAGTCCCAAAGAAGCAATGAAGGTAGCGAAAATCAATACCCACAGATTGGTTCCCTTGAACTCCACTCCGGAACGGATTGCCGCCACAGTGACCTGTTCATCTTCCTTGCTCCGGTTCAGGTCCAGATACTCATTGAAAAATTTACGGATCAGAAATTTTCTTTCCTGGTTTACTTTCATAATACACCCTTTAAGATTTGACAAAACGGTTCAACAGCGGAATGCTTTTCAACGGAAGATCTTTCCTGATGATATATCCCACAAAGACCAGCAGCAGCAGACTGCGGAACACCAGACGAAGCAACGTGTTTTCGATATGTACCCCGTAAGCCACTCCAAACAGCAAGGCAGCCAGTATCAGATACATACCCATGGCTCCCAGCGGATAACTTACCGGATATTTCCGCTGCCCGATGACATAGGACAACAGCGTAATGACGCCATATCCCGCTACCGATGCCCAGGCAGAAGCCACGTATCCGTAAGTCGGTACCAGCCAGACGTTCAGTGCCAGAATAACCGAACAGCCGATCAGTGAAAAATAAGCTCCCCAGTATGTCTCATCGGTCAGCTTATACCAGAACGAAAGATTAAAATAAATACCTTTCAGAATTTCCGCTCCCATCACAATCGCTACCACTCCCAGTCCTTCCCGGTAATCACTGGCTACCAGATACTTCAAGATATCCATATAAAACATCACAGCCAGAAAAGCCAGCAATGCAAATATAAAGAAATATTTCATGGCTGCCGAATACATTTTCTTACTGTCCTTCTCTTTGTTCTTTCCAAAAACGAAAGGCTCATACGCATAACGGAAAGCCTGTGTAAACATAGCCATTACCATGGCCACCTTGCTGGTCGCACTGTAGATGCCCAGCTGCACTAGTCCCTCCTGACGGTCGTCGAACAAAAACGGATAAATCATCTTGTCGATGGTCTGATTCAGAATACCCACCAGCCCGAAAATCAGAATCGGGAACGAATAATGAATCATCCGTTTCATCAATACCGGGTCTACCCGATACGTAACGCACTTCAGTTCCGGTATGAAGAAGAACATCTGTAGCACCGACATGATCAGATTAGACACAAAGATGTATCCTACCAGATAGTCCGGATTGTAAAACCAGGAAACCAGTTCGGGCGAATGCCGGTAAAGATACGGGCAAAGCAACAGAAAAAACAGGTTCAGTCCGATGTTTCCCACAATATTGAGCAGCTTGATAGCCGCAAACTTGATCGGTCTCTTCTGATAACGCAAATAAGCGAAAGGAATACACTGGAAAGAGTCGAGTGCCACCACCAATATCATCATGGCGATGTAGTCCGTGTGGTCGGGATATTCCAGCAGGTTTGAAATGGGTTGCAGGAAAATCATGCAAAGCATCACAAACAACAACGACAATCCTCCGATGAATATCAGTGAATTGGCATATACCTTTCCGGCATCCTCTCCCTGCTTGTTGGCAAAACGGAAAAATCCCGTCTCCATACCAAAGGTCAGCAGCACCAGAATCAATGCCGTATACGCATATACATTAGATACTACTCCGTAACCTCCCGTAGCCGACGGAATGACCGCCGTATAAAGAGGTACCAGCAAATAATTAAGAAAGCGACCTACGATACTGCTCATCCCGTAGATCGCTGTGTCTTTAGCCAAAGATTTCAGTCCAGCCATATTTTTCAGTTTACCTAATAATTAGTCAAACAACGTCTTGCTACTGTTATAGATACTTCTTCCCAAGTGCTTGTAGGCCAGTTCCGTCACCTCACGGCCGCGAGGCGTACGCTTCAGGAATCCTTCCTTGATCAGGAACGGTTCATATACTTCCTCAAGTGTACCCGGATCCTCTCCCAGCGCCGTAGCGATGGTGGTCAGACCGACCGGTCCTCCCTTGAACTTATCAATGATGGTACAAAGTATCTTATTGTCTATTTCATCCAGTCCGTAACGGTCGATGTTCAAGGCCTCCAGCGCAAAGCGTGCAATTTCCACATCAATCCGTCCGGAACCCTTGACCTGTGCAAAGTCGCGTACACGACGGAGCAGTGCATTGGCAATACGGGGGGTTCCACGACTGCGCGAAGCGATTTCTCCGGCAGCATCCACATCGCAGGGTACTCCCAGGATACCGGCCGAACGCAGGATAATGCGTGACAACACCGTATCATCGTAATACTCCAGATGCAGGTTGATACCGAAACGGGCACGCAAAGGCGCCGTAAGCAAACCGCTGCGGGTAGTAGCTCCCACAAGGGTAAACGGATTCAGGTCCAACTGGATACTGCGTGCCGAAGGACCTTTATCGATCATGATATCGATGCGGTAATCCTCCATTGCCGAATACAGATATTCTTCCACTACCGGACTCAGACGATGTATCTCGTCAATAAACAATACATCGTTCGGTTCCAGACTGGTCAACACTCCGGCCAGGTCGCCCGGCTTGTCCAGCACCGGTCCTGAAGTCACCTTAAATCCCACTCCCAACTCATTGGCAATGATATTGCTCAGCGTAGTTTTTCCCAGTCCGGGAGGGCCGTGCAGCAATACATGGTCGAGTGCCTCCGCGCGCAGACGGGCTGCCTTTACAAAGATACGCAGATTGTCGACCACCTTGTCCTGACCACTGAAATCTTCAAACTGAAGCGGACGGAGGGCGTTCTCAAAATCACGTTCCTTGCCCGAAGGCTTATAATCGCGTATGTCAAATTGTTGTTCTTCCATCATAGCTGCAAAAGTACAAATAAAAGAAAAACAAGTATGCAGAAAAACGTTTTTTTAAAAGAGATAATTCTGACCCTATATTTGCTTATCTTTGTATCTGTAACTTATTTATCCTATATAATTTTACTACAATGAATGCATATCATACTACCCGTATCGTATTCTTCTCTCCCACGCATACCTCGGCACGTATCGCACGTGCGATGGCCGAAGGCATCGGTATGCCCCGAAGAATAGAGACCGACCTGACACTGGACGAGGCTACCACTCCCATTGAAATCAAGGATGAACTGACGATTATTGCCGTACCGGTATATGCCGGACGTGTGGCTCCTGTGGCCTTGCAGCGCATACAGCGCCTGAAAGCCGTCAATGCTCCGGTCATTCTCATCACGGTATACGGAAACCGGGACTATGAAGATGCCCTGCTGGAACTGAAGGATACGGCCGTTTCCCTCGGATTCACTCCTCTTTCGGCCGGTGCCTTTATCGGGGAACACAGTTACAGCACTTCCGACATGCCTGTGGCAGCCGGACGTCCGGACAGTTCCGACCTTCAACGTGCCATTCAGTTTGGCAAGGACAGTCTGCAGAAATTAACCGGACGGGATTCGCTGGAGCCTTTTTTCATTAAAGGAAATTTCCCATATAAAACCGTACAGCCGAACCCCTCTCCCATTTATCCGGAATGCAACGAGCGCTGTTTTGCCTGCGGAGAATGTATTGAGGTCTGCCCTACCCATGCCCTGAGCCTCAGTGACGACGGCAGCCGGGTGGTCACCGACAATTCCCGCTGCATCCGCTGTTGTGCCTGTGTAAAGGTCTGTCCGAACGAAGCCCGCGAATATCATACTCCTTTCACGGCCATCCTGTTTGAGAAATTCAGTGCCCGGCGCGAACCTGAAGTATTTTTCTAAACAGCCTTTTTCATTTTACGATACACATTATTATATTATATGAAAAAAAAAGAAAAAAGAGTACTGGTAGGCATGAGCGGAGGAATAGACAGTTCGGCCACCTGCATTATGCTTCAGGAACAGGGGTATGAAGTGGTAGGAGTTACCATGCGTACCTGGGATGTTCCGTCTCATTTCAGTACCCCCGGTCAGACGCAGCCCGATGAGGTACTGGAAGCACAGGCACTGGCCAGCCGGCTGGGCATAGAGCATCATGTAGCCGATGTCCGCGAGGAATTCCGCAAGGTCATCGTACAGTACTTTATCGATGAATACATGCACGGGCGCACTCCCAATCCGTGTGTGATGTGTAACCCGCTTTTCAAGGAACGCATTCTCTGTGAGTGGGCCGACCGGACCCAATGTGCCTGGATAGCTACCGGACACTACTGCCAGCTGGAAGACCGGAACGGCTACCGCTACATCATCACCGGTGACGACCCGACCAAAGACCAGTCGTATTTTCTCTGGAAACTTCCTCAGGAGATTTTACGCCGCATGATGTTCCCCCTGGGCGGAATGACCAAAGCGGCTGTCCGGGAATACCTTGCTGCCAAAGGGTTTGAGGCCAAGGCACGCGGTGGAGAAAGTATGGAAATCTGTTTTATCGACAAGGATTACCGGGAGTTTCTACGCGAACACTGTCCGGACATCGATGAAAAAATTGGCGCCGGATGGTTTGTGGACAGCAAGGGACTGAAACTGGGACAGCATAAAGGCTTTGCCTATTATACCATCGGGCAACGGAAGGGGTTGGAAATTGCCCTGGGAAAACCGGCTTATGTACTGAAAATCAATCCTGCAAAAAATACAGTCATGCTGGGAGATGCCGACCAGCTGAAAGCTACGCACATGCTGGTAGAAGATATCAATGTGGCGGATATGAATGAATTGCTGACTTGTAGCAATCTATCGGTGCGTATCCGTTACCGCAGCCAGCCTATCCCCTGCCAGGCCATTCTGCTGGAAAACCAGAAACTGCTGGTAAAATTTGCAACCGAAGCTTCTGCCATTACCCCGGGCCAGTCGGCGGTATTCTATGACGGCAACCGTGTACTAGGAGGTGGCTTTATTGCATTCCAGAACGGAATCAAGAAACTGGCGGCAGAAAACGAAGAGCGATTCTGCAACTAAGGAACTTACGATAGCAGGAGATGACTTCATCCTCCTGCATAAAAAAATGGAGAAACCGGTTCAGGCTGTTCAACAACCTGCTTTTGAGCCAGCCTATGGCATTCAACCTGTTCTATCCCCTGATGTTGCTGTTGAAGCAGGATCCGGCAATGGCAACGCTTGCCGTGAGGTCGGTCTTCAGGAACTTCCCAGTATTTGAGGTGACGGAAATCGGTCTGGAGTTCATACCGACACCGATAGAGAACTACACGAATGACAAGTCTGCCATGGATGCGTATATCAAGTTCGTGGACAACAAGGGCGGCAAGCATATCATCGCCATCGAGACGAAATATACGGATGTGCTCGGAGCGAACGAGGCCAGCCGTTGTGAGGAGCAGAAGCAGATGCTCGTTGATACCGGTCTGTTCAGCGCGGACTTTGAGGAGCTGCTGATGGGAGGTAAAGTAAAACTTACACAGATTTACAGAAACCTTTTGCTTACAGAGCGGTATAGGATGGTTGAAGGGCTGAAGGATTCGTATTCAGTAGTGCTTTCACCAAAGGAGCATCCGTCAACCGAAGAGGAAATCAAGTCGGTTACGGAGTATCTGAAGCCTGAGTATGCCTATAAACTGAGCGCAGTCACTTTGGAGGACTTTGTGGATGCGATGATACAGTATCTGCCGGAGTATTATGCCCAGGTTTATGAGAGGTTCAGAGGAAGATACCTAGAGTTTGGGAAAGCGAATTTGATTTTGTGACAGAATCAAAATAATAAAAATATAAACTATTAAGTATGTCGAAATTAAATGTAGATCAGAAATCAGTTAAAGACTTATTTCAGAATAACAAAGCAGATTTTTTAATTCCAGATTATCAAAGACCATACGCATGGGAAGATAAGGAATGTCAGACACTATGGGATGATATCTTCGGATTTGCATTCCCAGACAACGATTATTCAAAGTTTGACAGTAGTAAGGATGAGTATTTTTTAGGCCCAATAGTAACATTCAAGAACGATGAAGAGAAAATGGAAGTTATTGATGGCCAGCAAAGACTAACAACTCTGATGCTTCTGCTCAGGGCATTCTATAGTATGTTTGATAATATGCAGGATGCACAATCTATAAAGACAAGGGAGAATATAGCAAAATGTATCTGGAAAACTGATGAATTCGGAAGCCCAGACATGAATGTGTTGAAGATTGATTCACAGGTAGCAACGGACAATGACAAGAATGAGTTTCTAACCATACTTAGAACCGGAAAAGTTGATGCCGGTCAAAAGAGTAAGTAACGTGAGTTCGGTGAATTATAATTGTCTGTAGATTTGGTAATTAGCGAGAATTGTTGTAACTTATAGTGTTAAAATACAAAGAATTACAAACAATAATTGCTATGCTCACCGAGGACAAAGTTACAGAATTATTTTGTATGGCAGATGACTTCTGCAAGTTTTTTGATGCCATGATGGAAAAATATACGCTGAAGTCGGACAAGAAACGTCGTTATCACCGTGATTCAACCATGTCAAAGTCAGAAATTATGTTGATTATGATATTGTTCCATGATTCAGGCTACCGTTGTCTGAAACATTTCTATCTGGAAAAAGTCTGCCGGCAACTGCGCCATCTCTTCTCCAGGGTTGTCTCATACAACCGTTTCGTTGAACTTGAAAAAGAGGTTGCCGTCCCTTTGGCCCTGTTCATCAAGAAAGTATTGCTTGGAAAATGCACTGGCATAAGTTTCGTGGACAGCACACCTCTGAGAGTATGCAGGAACCAAAGGATACATATCCATAAAGTATTCAAGGGTATAGCTAAAAGAGGCAAATGTTCCATGGGATGGTTCTTTGGCTTCAAACTGCATTTGATTTGCAATGAGAAGGGTGAATTGCTGAACTTCATGATAACTCCGGGGGATGTGGATGACAGGAAGCCATTGGAATACAAGGCTTTTGTCGAATTCATATATGGCAAGCTGGTTGCGGACAAAGGATATATCGGCAAGAACCTCTTCCAACGCCTGTTCGTTGATGGCATACAGCTTGTCACAAAGCTCAAAAGCAACATGAAAGGAGCTTTGATGAGCGTCTCGGACAAACTTCTGCTCAGGGAACGGGCTATTATAGAAACGGTAAACGATGAATTAAAAAACATCGCGCAGGTGGAGCATTCAAGACACAGGAGCTTTGACAATTTCATCGTCAACATACTTGGGGCTATTGCTGCTTATTGCATGTTTCCTAAAAAGCCGTGTATCAATGTACAACGTACATTAGACACACAGCTTGCATTTTTCTGAATTCGTCGAACTCACGTTAAGTATGCAGATAACTACAGATTCTTTCAAAAGAAGATAGAGGAATTTCTTAAAGGATACCCAAGCTATTTTGCATATCTGCCAACAAGAATATTAAATAACTGTATTCTATTGCCGATAGAGGCTGAATCACAAGATACAGCATTAAGAATCTTCTCGACACTTAATGACAGAGGTAAGCCTCTTTCAGATGCAGATATATTTAAAGCACAATTCTATAAATATTATACCAAAGAAGGAAAGAAGAATGAGTTTATCAATGACTGGAAAGAACTTGAAGAACTAACAGAGAAAATCTTTAAGTCAATATATGGAACTCCTATGGATGAACTATTCACAAGGTATATGTATTATGAACGTGCGATTAGAGGTATTAAAAGTTCAACCACAGAAGCATTAAGAAAGTTCTACGAGAAAGATAACTATAAGATATTACATTCGGAAAAAACATTTGAGAATCTTAAGCAATTGGCAGCATTCTGGAATGATATATCAAACCAGAATAAGGAACGCTTCTCTGAAAGAGTGCTTAGACTACTTTTCGTATTGAACTACGCACCAAACGGTATGTGGACGTATATCACATCTGTATATTTTTTATGCGTAATAAGGATGAAAATGCGATGCTTAATGACCAGAAATTCTATGACTTCTTGAACCGCACCACAGCTTTTGTTTGGGCATACGCTTTGACGAACCCAGGTGTAAATGCACTGCGTACACCTGTGTATGCAGAAATGGTAAATATTGTAGAGGGAAAAGATGTAACTTTTGAAGAATATAAATTTGATGAAGTACAGTTCAGAAGTGTATTCAGTAATTATCAATTCCTGAACGGAAGGCCATTAACGAAATCTATGATAACCTGGTTTGCCTTCAACAACATGAATCAGAAGCTTCTGTCACTTGAAACCGTATTTGAGATAGAACATATCTACGCAAGGAACAGATATGAGAAAGAAAAATCACTATCAAAGAAAGAGGTAGTAGAATCATTAGGAAACAAAGTCCTATTGGAAAAGCGCATAAACATAAGGGCTTCAGATTATCGTTTTGAGGATAAGATAAAGTATTATAATGGTTTTGAAACCGTAAGAGGCGTCAAAGAAGGAACCAATATCATTGAACTTAAGGAAATATCTAAGATGAATGATTTTACAGAGAATGACATCAATCAAAGATATAAAGCTATGCTTGATTCTTTTGTCCAATATTTAAATATAAATAGTTTGTTGAAATAAAGAATCTTACAGCGGGATTATAGTTTTCTATAGTCTCGCTTAAATATGATAAGAATAATAATAACACTTTAACACGATGCACAAAAACACGAAGCAATTTACCACAAAAACACGAAGTAAAATACCACAAAATCGCGAAGTAACTTTGATAAGTCTTTAATTAATTGTACTTTTGTCGAAAATATGAATAGTATATGACAGATTATAAGAAAAGAATTGTTGATGATGAGTTAGCCTTGCGTCTGGAAGCCTTCGGAGCTGTACAGATAAAAGGCCCAAAGTGGTGTGGAAAAACAACAACCGCAATGGAGCATTCAAAAAGCTATATAAAGTTGCAGGATCCTGATAGAAGAGCCGGATATCTGGCTACGGCAAGAACTAAACCTTCATTGCTTTTAAAGGGTGAAACGCCAAGACTTATCGATGAATGGCAAGATGCTCCTGTTCTTTGGGATGCAGTACGAATGGCCGTTGATGAAAGACGGGCAAAGGGTCAGTTTATTCTTACCGGTTCGACAGTTATAGATGAAAAGAAGAAGGAAGGAGAGGAGTTCCAAAGGCTACACTCAGGAACCGGAAGAATATCTACTATGACTATGTACCCTATGAGCTTGTACGAATCAGGTGAGTCTAATGGAGAGATTTCTATTAAGGAGTTATTTGACAATGAGGAAGTTGATATTGATGGAATATTTTCATCAATGTCTATTGAGAATTTGATTTTTGCAGCTTGTCGTGGAGGATGGCCGGAAGCGATGACGGCATTGAGTGAAAAGGCTCAATTATTGATAGCAAAGGACTATATTAATGTTGTCTGCAATGAGGATATATCAAGAATAGACAACATACAGAGAAATCCATCTTTAGCAAGACTTATCTTACGATCATACGGCCGTAATGTTTGTACTTTGATACAAAAAACAAAAATGTTGGCAGATGTGTCTGTGGAAATGGAAGGCATTTCAATGAAAACATTTGATGATTATGTCAGTGCACTTGAAAGACTGTTTGTCATTGAAAACATTGAAGCCTGGTGTCCGGCAATACGTTCAGCTAGTGCCATAAGAAGCAGTCAGAAACGATGCTTTACAGATCCGTCTATTGCAGTTGCAGCATTGGGAGCATCGCCACAGATGCTTGAACTTGACTTAAGGACTTTTGGATTCATATTCGAATGTATGTGTATCCGTGACCTTAAGGTTTACTCACAAAGTTTAGGAGGCCGTGTCTCTTACTATAATGACAGATATGGACTTGAAGCTGATATAGTTCTACATTTAGAAGATGGACGTTATGCCCTGATTGAATGTAAACTTGGTAGCCGTGAGGTTGATGAAGGTGCAAAGCATCTGTTGGAAATAAAAAGACTCATAAAGGAAAAGAATGAGCAGGAAAAGCAGATGCCTTTAAGAGAACCTGATTTGATGATAGTCTTGACAGGCGGAGAAATGGCATATAAGAGAGAAGACGGAGTTTACGTTATACCATTGGGTTGTTTGAAGAACTAACGTACAAAAAAAAGAAAAAATGTAATGGCTAAAAAATCAACAAAAAAAGAAGATAAAGGACTAAATTTAGAGTCAATATTATTTAATTGCCGCGATTATCTACGAGGTAATGCGTCTTTAAATGACAAAAGAGATTTACTTCTTACTTTAGTTTTTCTCAGATTCATAGGAGAAAAGTTTGAAGAAGCACAACTCAAGATGCGTCAAGAATGTTTGAATCAAGGATTTGAAGACGAAAATATTATAACCGCTTTCCTTAATAGTCCAAACAGGTATAAGAATATAGCATTCGTACCTGAAGCAGCAAGATGGTCGATGTTAATCAGCGTGCCGTCAACAAAACTGAACGGAGCCCTTGATGATGCATTGCAAGCTATAAATGACAGTGGAAATGCTTTAAAAGGGTGTGTTCGATTAGGATTGTTTTCAACAATAAACTTGGACAGTAACGTAATCAAGAAAGTTGTAGATGAAGTAAATAAAATATCACATAAAACATTTGGCGAGGAAAAGGACCTTATCGGTCGTGTTTACGAATATTTCTTGAAGTCGTTTGCTGTAAATGCAACTAAAGAAGATGGCGAGTTCTATACACCGCACGATATTGTTGAACTGATTGCGGCATTTATAAAGCCATTCGACGGAACATTATACGATCCATGTTGTGGTTCCGGAGGTATGTTTGTTCAGTGTGCCAAATATGTGGAAGCCAAACAGGGGGATATCTCAATGGTAAATGTTTATGGTCAGGAAAGTGATCCGGCAACATACCGTCTGGCAAAGATGAATCTTGCAGTAAGAGGCATATCTCACCACCTTGGTGAAAAAAATGCTTCCACATTTACAAATGACATGCACAAGGGATTGACCTTTGATTATATCATGGCCAATCATCCTTTCAATCTTAAGAGCTGGTATGATACAATTCTTAGTAATGATGAAAGATGGGCTGATTATTCATTACCACCAGAAAGCAATGCTAACTATGCCTGGATTCTGCATATACTATCCAAACTGAAAGCAGGAAAAGGTGTTGCAGGATTTTTGTTGGCTAATGGAGCTTTAGGAGATACTGATGCCCAAAGCATTCGCCAAAAACTTATTGAAAACGATAAGGTTGAAGCAATTATTGTACTGCCAAGAGAACTATTCTATACAACTGATATATCTGTCACACTATGGATACTGAACGAGAACAAGAAAGGCGGACTATGGCATGGTCGCCAGCTGCGAAACAGAGTACATGAAATTCTTTTCATGGACTTGCGTCAGTGGGCAATTAATCCAGTGAAAGGTGAACAGAAGAAGAAATTTGTATTATCGGCCGAACAGATAAAGCGTGCCTCTGAAATATATTTCAAGTGGCAAAGTGAAGGAACTGATGGCAAGAACTTCTCTGAACCAGAACTGTACCGTTCCGTAGGAGTTTATGATATCGACGGTATTGAAGCCAACAACTTCTCACTTGTACCAAGTAGATATATCAAGTTTGAAGACCGTGATAATGGTATAGATTATGAGGAAGTTCTGTCTGACACAGCTAAGACTGTATCTGAACTTTTAAAAAAACAGAAAGAGAACGATACCACATTAAGAAATGCTTTTAAATTATTGGGGTATGAGTTATGTATCAGTTACATCAAGAAATGGAGGAAAAATCTCATTAGCTATAAATAATACAAACAGAACATATATTGTGTCATCATCGTACATTAATTTTAAATGTAAAGATGAGAATTTACTTAAACCAGAATATTTATTTTTGATATTAAGTCGTAGTGAATTTGACAGATATTCAAGATTCAATTCCTGGGGTAGTGCAAGAGAAATATTTGACTGGGATGAGCTATGCAGAGTTCAAATACCTCTTCCATCCATGGAAGTTCAGCAAGATATGACAGGCACATCCTATCGTATCAAGGAAACGAAAAAATTAACCAAGAAAATATAATGTATAAACAACTTTTGATAACTTTGCAAATAGAAGATAAGATGGTATACTTTTAGATTATTTTTTGGTATACTTTCATGTTATTATTTACATTAGAATGAACTATTATCCAAATGAAGTTATCCCCCTTTTAAACGAATCCTTATGACTATATTAAAATCAATAATTTTAGCTTGTTCATTGAGCTTTTTACAAGGACAAGCACTCGCAAAAGAAAATAATTCGTACGTAGATTATGTCAATCCTTATATGGGAAATATCAGCCATTTACTCGTTCCCACTTTTCCTACTATCCACTTACCTAACAGTATGTTAAGAGTATATCCAGAACGAGGAGATTACACAGAAGATAAACTGAACGGATTACCCATCATTGTTACAAGCCATCGTGGAAGTTCGGCATTTAATTTAAGTCCATGTCAGGAAGAAAAATTAACTCCCATAATTTCTTATACTTATGACAATGAACTTATTAAGCCTTATTATTACAATGTAATTTTAGAAAATGAGGATATAGATGTAAAATTTGCTCCATCACATCAGTCAGCAATTTACCAAATCACATTTTCACAACCAGAAAAGACTTCTTACATTTTGATTAACTCAAGAGATGGAAAAGTACAAATCAAAAACAATAGAATTTATGCTTACCAACAATTAGCTAATAATACCCGTGTCTATTTATATCTGGAAACAGACATTACCCCTAATGAAGTCGGAATATTAGAAGATAATAAGATTTCCAAACAAAGTAATACCCAAACAGGGAATAACGTATGTGCAGTTTTATCATTTTCTCAAGGTACTAAGTCGGTCAATATACGATATGGAGTTTCATTTATTAGTGTAGAGCAAGCTCAGCAAAATATGCAACGGGAATTAAAGGATCAAAACCTTAAATCTCTGGCAATAAAAGGGAAAGAGATTTGGAACAAAACATTGGGAAGTATTCAAGTTGAAGGAGGAACAGATGACAATAAAACTCTTTTATACACCTCCTTATATCGTATATTTGAACGTCCTGTTTGTATCAGCGAATCTGGAAGGTATTTCAGTGCATTTGATGGAAAAGTCCATAATGACAATGGAATACCATTTTATACAGATGACTGGATATGGGATACCTATCGAGCTGCACATCCATTAAGACTTATGATTGACGCAAAAACAGAAGAAAATATCATTCATTCATATGTAAGGATGGCTGAACAAATGGGGAATATGTGGATGCCTACTTTCCCTGAAATCACAGGTGACTCACGACGGATGAACTCCAATCATGCAGTAGCTACAATTGCAGATGCTGCCTCAAAAGGATTGGATATAGATTTAGAAAAAGCTTATGAAGCATGTAAAAAGGGAATTGAAGAAAAAACCTTAATACCATGGTCAGGAGCCCCCGCAGGATGGCTGGATGAGTTCTATAAGCAATATGGCTACATCCCAGCTCTTCAACCAGGCGAAGCTGAAACGGTTCCTAATGTTGGATCAGAGAAGCGTCAGCCTATAGCTGTCACACTAGGAACTGCCTATGACCAATGGTGTTTATCACGCATCGCAGAGGCTCTAGGAAAAAAAGACGAAGCTACTTATTATTTACAATGCTCATATAATTATCGAAATATATACAATCGAAAAACTGGATTCTTTCATCCTAAAGATAAAGATGGAAAATGGATTGAACCGTTTGATTATCGATTCTCCGGAGGGCAAGGAGCAAGAGATTATTATGGAGAAAATAATGGATGGATTTACCGATGGGATGTTCCACATAATATAGCAGATTTAATCCAGCTAATGGGAGGAAAAGAACAATTCATTAATAACCTAGACCAAACCTTTTTAGAGCCTTTGGGAAAAAGCAAATTTGATTTCTATGCACAACTGCCAGACCATACTGGAAATGTAGGGCAATTTTCAATGGCTAATGAACCGTCTTTACATATTCCTTATTTGTATAATTATGCAGGACAACCTTGGAAAACACAAAAAAAGATCAGAAAATTATTAGAAACTTGGTTTAGGAATGATTTAATGGGAATACCTGGTGACGAAGATGGAGGTGGCATGTCTGCCTTCGTAGTTTTTTCCGCACTAGGTTTCTATCCTGTTACACCTGGTTTCCCTATATATAACATTGGAAGTCCGTTATTCAATTATTCAAAAATATTTCTAGAAAATGGAAGAGTTCTTGAGATTGAAGCTATCAATGTTTCAGCTACTAATAAGTACATACAATCAGCTATTCTTAATGGAAAAGAGTGGAATAAACCTTGGTTTAGTCATACAGATATCAAATATGGAGGAAAACTTATTTTAAAAATGGGAAATCGCCCTAATAAAGAATGGGGAAGCTCCAGCTATGAAGCTCCTCCTTCAGCTGGAGTAAAATAATTAAGAAAACAGATAGGATTAGATAGAGTTAACATGATTCTTCTAATCCTATTTCAAAATCACTAGTGTCTCTTAATAATTGTAAAAAGACTCGTTAATTATTTGATTTACAATATTTGTTTTCAAAAAATGCTTGTCGCACATTTGAATCAGTTACCTTAGGGGCTGGGCCAAATTGCGATAGCTATGAATATTAAGAAATATGTTTTCAGTCAAATGACTTCATTCCTTCCCAAACGCTATTTTGAGCGGCTAGTAGAAAAGAGCAACGACAGAACAAAAAGTTGGAGCATCAGTTTCTGGAACCAACTATTAGTTCTCATATTTGGTCAGCTGGATGGCTGCAACAGCCTTCGAGAACTGACTGATATTACCATTGCGCATTCTTCTAAGTCATATCATTTAGGGTTCGGCAAGACTCCAATAACACGTAGCACTCTGTCAAAAGCTAACATGCTAAGAGACTATCGCGTATTTGAATCTTTTGCCTATCACATGGTAAACCTGGCTCAACAAAAGCGAATTGACAAAGAGTTCGATTTGAACGGAACTTTTTATGCTTTTGATTCAACAACAATAGACTTATGCCTGTCATTGTATGATTGGGCCCGATTCAGGAGTACAAAGTCTGGCATCAAAGTCCATACCCAGTTGGATATTAGAACTGAAATTTCCACTTCATTCACGATTACAGATGCAGTAGTGCATGATGTAAATGCCATGGATAGTATAGCATATGAACCGTTTGCCTGTTACATATTCGACAGAGGATATTTTGATTTGCGCCGTCTTTATCACATTAACGAAGTAAGTTCATTCTTTGTGATAAGAGAAAAACGCAGACCTAAATATGAGATCACAGCAGGTGAAGATGTGCTTGAAGGCACTGATAATGTCTTGCAAGATCAAACTATAAGATTCACAGGAAAACGAAACTGTACGAATTATCCTTCTGAAATAAGACGTATAGTTTACTACTCTCCTGAAATGAACAGAACCTTTACCTACTATACAAACAATTTCTATTTGAAGGCTTCTGACATAGCTTTACTTTATAAAAACAGATGGAAAGTGGAGCTGTTCTTTTATGAGAAGCATATCATTATGCAAAGTTGTCGTCAAAGCCGTATTGATATTCAACAAAATATCCATACTACTTCTCGTTTCAACTTTGCATAACGATATCAATGGTTGAATCCTTTCAGCCATTCACGGAGATTCTTATCACGTTCCCAAGCACGGTCAGACTTTATCTCCGGGTTGAGCTCCATATAGGCTTTCTCTAAGGCTTCACGCTTGGCTTTTGAATCTGCCCTTGCATAGGTATCTGTTGTTTGTATTGATACATGGCCTAGTATATCTCTGATATAGACGAGGTTGACTCCAGATTGCAACAAGTGCATGGCCTTGCTGTGTCGGATGCTATGACAACTAAGCCTGTCTGGAATAAGAGACGGATTGACCTTTCGAGCCATATTTGCGTAAATCTTGAGGACGTATGCTATACCTTCCCGAGTCAATTTCTCATGCCTATTGTTGAAGAATAGCGGAGTTCCGAACATATTACTGCTGTCAAGATGGTTCTCCTCCATATACTGCTTCAGGTGATTCACTTGCTCTTTCACCATTGGAACAATCCTTGCTTTGCGACCCTTCCCTAAGATCCTTATCGTGTAAGGCTCACTATCAATGCGAACACAGTCAACAGTCAGATCTGCAATCTCCTGCACTCTTGCACCTGTGTCGTACATCAGTGAAAGAATAGCTAGATGTCTACGCCCCTGCCAAGTTGTAATATCAGGCTGCTGGAGAAGCAGGCGGACACCTTCTGGAGAGAGGTAGTTCAAGGCTTTCTTCTCAGTTCTCATAGCCTTTATTGACAATATCTTCTGCCATTCTTCGGACTGCTCAATGATATTGTACTGCAGGAAGTCTACAAACGCATGGATGGCAGCCAGCCGGTAGTTCCTTGTGGCTGGAGAGCAGTGCCTCTCATCAAGTATCCAATTAAGGTACCCAAGAACGTTTTGTCGTGTAAGATGCTTGAGACACAGTCTCTCAACTGCAATACCCTTTTGGGTGTGCATGAAGTCGATATATTGGACAAAGGCATCTCTATAAGCAGACAAGGTGTTGGGGCTAACGTTACGTTCATGGGGCAGATACTCAGACAGGAACCGGCTAAGTTGTTTTGCAAAATCTGTCGCTGTCGTCATAAGCCTTGCAGAGTTTTGGGTAAACAAAAGCATTTATTGGAGAGCACCTCTGTTCCATATCTGGATACATCGCGCAGGTTAGGCGAACATACCGCTCCGTTGCCGACAGCGAATGGTGCCCCAGACAGGCAGATAGTATGGGCAGACCAGTATATAAGTCAACACCATTATGATCCATCTGAACCAAGCTGTGAACAGCATAGGTATGTCTTAGGTCGTGTACTCGGGGACCACAATGATTCCCTTTGAATGGGATTCCACATCGGTCAAGCATTTTGCGGAAGAACTGATATACTGCATTAGCATGGAATGAGGTTCCATCCCCCTTAACAAAAAAAGGATGGTCAGGCGCAGAGATTCCGGCAATGGGCATACGATTTCGGTACGTTATGTATTCTGAAATGACACAGCGCAAAGATTCGCTAATAGGAACAATGCGTTCTGTCCCATTCTTAGTTTTCCTTAGATGGATGTACCCATCCTCAAGATGTACATCCTCATTAATCACAGACAATGCTTCGGAGACGCGAGCTCCAGTTCCATAGAGCATCCTTAGTAGAGCTGGCATGGAGAAAAGAGCCGTTCCCATACGAACATCATATAGACGATATGCATCACAGGCTGCAAAGATGTCGGCAATTTGTGATTCCGTGAAGATGTACGGCGTAAAGTCCAGTTGTGGTTGCTTAGGCAGTTTGGGTATATAACAGAGACATCCTCTTCTGCTCATCAATGTTGTCAGCTGACGCCAAACAGAGTACTTTGCATAGATGGTACGATCGCAGTCTGCACCTCTTGTCTTGCGCCATTTTAAAATAAAACCAGACGTAATATGCGGATCAGTAATATTCTCAGACAGGGCAAAGTCATCGAACTCCTTCAGTATCCACTTCATACGGAGAGCTCTGATACCAGCGGAGGCCTTTACCTCAAGAAGGCTTCTCATATAGGGAGCCAGGATACTTCTATAGTTGAACCTTTTACTCATAGAACGCTCCTCCTCTCTGCAAGTAGAACCCATCCGTGACAGAAGGCACTGGCAATGCACACTTCATAAGTAACGAGATGTCGATTTTTAAGTATACCATGGTCGTATTTGTTTGTCGGTGTCCAAGGGATTCCGATATAACCGGTAGTGTAGTTTCCTCGTGCAGCATGGCACTGGCCAGAGAATGACGAAGCGAGTGCGGCCCGTGGTGTTTAAGGTGAACATCTACACCGGACTTGACGATGATTTCATTGATGGCGGCACATACACATGCTTTTGTTGCTCCCACAAATGGTGCACGGCTTGAAAGGAATACCTGGCACAGAGTTGATTTGGGGCGAGCATTCTTGAGATAATCAACAATGGCGTTACCAACCTCAGTTAAAAGTGGTAGTTGTATAACTTTTTGAGTTTTCTGCATCGTGAGCGTTATTAGGTTGTTATCCCAGTCAATCTCATGGAACTTAAGGTTAGCGATGTCAGACGCCCGAAGACCTAATCGCGAAGCAAGGAGCGTCATTGCATAGTTCCTTTTACCAACAGCACTGCTACGGGGTATTGAGTTCTCGATTTTCAACACCTCTTCTTTGGTGAAGAAGGACGGAACCCTTTCAGGATGCTTGACACGGAACGATTCGAAGAACTGACTGAAGTCTCGGTCTAGAAGACTTTCCTCCTTCCAGAACCGGAACAATACCCGCAACACAGATACAATATTCACCTTGTTGGTTGGATGTGCAAGAACAAAGGACACGATATGCTTTTCAACAATGTCCTCTTTATGACGGATACCCTCCGTTTCAAGATGATGCAGAAATTCACTCAGGTAAAGGCGGTAGTCGCCGATGGTCGTTTTGCTGCGACGTAGATTGGTGAGATGTTGTATCAATTTCTCCATATCTCGACCAAGTTCACCATCTAGGCGATGATAAATGGGAGTGAAACAACGCTTCCGGATATGGCCAGTCTGCAGCATATCATCTAGCACTTGAATACTTCGAATTTTCTCTCTTTCCTGCGGACGGACGGTGCCGTTGTGGTGACAAGTCTCAATGAACATTGCGCCTACGCTTGTTTTGTACATTTTGAGGCCTTGGGCCTCCATGAACGGGACAATGCCGCGTTTCCAGAGTGTCTTGTACACGCCTATACGGTTTCGCGAGTAATTGTTCTCTTGAAAGAAAGCAATGCATTGTCCAATCAGGGTTTGGATTTCTTGTTCCTTCATAACTATTGATATTAAATTACTGGGCTTATGCCCTCATTTAATATAATGTTATGAGAAGTATTTATGTGCATTAAACAATATAAAGTTCATACAATCTGCTTGTTAGAATGAATACCGACCACATAACTTTGCATAATGATATACTTCTCATAAAAGAGCTTATGAGAAGCTTCACATAAGCTTTTCAAATTTTTAAAGCAGCATCTTCGAGTAAAATCCTTTTGGGGGAACTCTGAGAATGCAGTCAGAATTCAAATATATGTGGCTATCATTACTTATTGTTTGGTAGCCATTATTGAGAGTGAATTAAAACTCAATAGGGACATCTACAAAGTAATGAGAATCCTTGGTAGTTCTATGCTTGTAAAAGACAATATCAAGGATCTATTTAGCCATGCTGAATACGACATCCTTTACAAAAATGACGGTCAGCTAGAATTGGATTTTACATCATAATGAGCCATATTGAGATGTTTTACATTTTTTAAGAGACACTAGTGATCAATAACCATTGTTACAGAATTTATAACGATACCAATAGGATAAGATTTATCAGAAATAAATGACTGTATAAGTAAACTTACAGGATTTAATAAATTCAATAATAATGCAACACCATACGATATAGGTAAAAATATAACCCAACGTATAAAATTTCTACAAACATACAGTAGTATTATACCTACTATAATAGCTATTATCCACAACATGCACAAATGAAATTAAAGGTTAATATGATGCAAATTTAAAAATAAAGCATCAAAAATACTTAATACATTATTTTTTATAATCACTAATCAAAAGAATCCTTTTATATGCCGGAGGAATGGGGTAGGTTCCTTGTCGATAGAGTAAGGGTTTCCCCATTTGGATATGCCTGACACGGATTCTGCGTATGTGATGTGCAGGCGTTTCTTTGCCCTGGTCATAGCCACATAGAAAAGTCTTGCGGATTCTCTGATTTCCTCCGGAGTCTTCTTGTCAAAGAACGGATAGACACCATCGGTTGCCTCGAAGATGATCACGTTCTCAAACTCCAGGCCTTTTGCCTTGTGTACTGTAGAGACGAACACCTTTTCTGTTATACATGAGCTGTCACACAGGTCAGCCTCTCGATAGGTCGTTATATCGAGAAGGTGGGCTGAAAGCTGCTCCTTCAGGCTCGGAGTCTTCTCCAGGGAGATTACATCGTTACGGAGGAAGCTGAAGATGTACTGCATCTTCGGGTTCGCTGTTATCCAGTCTTTCTGTATGAATGTGCCGTACAGTTGCTCCAGCTCGTCAACAAGCAGAGGAGATTCAAACGATCTCTGGTAGAGACGGCTGAGTGTGCCGTGATAGATGTCGGCGTAGGCTCTACGGAACAGCTCGGCCACGGCAGAGTTGTTCTGAAGGCAGTCGATGTGCTGCTGCATGTTGGCAGCAAAGACACCCAGGAAGTGGTCAAGCACTGACAAGGTAGCGATGACGTCATCATCGGCAAGATGTGAGTTCTCACCTTCGAGGCCAAAGACCTCCAGCAGGGATTTGAGCTTGTAGGACTTCAAGCGTGGAGCCATGATACGTGCCACCCTGAGAGTATCGAAATACAGAGGATGAACGGAAAAGAAAGTGAAGTCACCGCAATCCCTACGGAGATTGTAGTCGAGGATATTGCAGTCATATTCCACGTTTTGGCCGATAAGGGTACAGTTACCCACGAAGTCCATAAAGGCACACAGGCCGGTCTTCCGGTCAACCTTTTCAGCACGCTCATATTCCTGAAGAAGAGGGTTAACGATGCCTCCGAGCATAGCCGGTATCGGCTTGTCAGTGTGAAGGATGATGTTGAAGCGGTCGGTAATCTTCCCGGCACTCACCTTGATGGCCGCAATCTGTACGATGTCATCCTCAAAGACATTCAAGCCTGTGGTTTCCGTATCAAAGATAACGTATTCACCTTGACAACACCTGTACAGCTCCAGCATGTATGAGCTGCGTGTGTAGTTTAGAAAATCTGACGGCAGCAGGTAGTTGTCACGGAGATGCTTCACGAAGCGGCGTGCCTCGGAGTCTTCATTGAAGATACCTGTCCCGGTCAGGATCTTTGACCATGCCATCATGTTGGAATCCATGTACACCACCTGCAGATGGGCGAAAAGCAGCTGCGCCTGACGGGTAGTGAAAAGGTCTGTTCCAGAAATCTTGAAGTGGAGGATATTGCGGTCGGAGAGTACACTGGATATCTGGTCAGCATCCTTGTTCCAGGGCACAAGAACAGCCACCCTTTCAGCAGGATACAAGGTACAGAAATTACCAACACTTTCAGCCACAAGCCTAACTTCAGCGTCCTTTTCGGGAGCAGACATGATGCAGAGAGAATCCTGTCTGGCTTCAGTAAGATTGTTCGTCTTAGGCAGGAAATGAGGGTCAACATCAAGCTCCATGTTGGCGTATGTATTGAAGACATCCAAGAGATATTTCGGGGAACGATAATTGAAATACAGGCGGTGCATATTCTCTCCACAGCGTTCACGCAACCATTCAAGAGTTGCGAGCTTAGCACCTATGAATGAGAAGATTGCCTGCTGCTCGTCTCCGAGATAAAGAGTCACGTTGTCCTTAGAATGGTCAGTAAACAGATCGATGATTCCGAACTGAAAAGGGGAGAGGTCCTGAACCTCGTCAATCTGAATCCAAGAATATTTCTTCAGCTTGTCCCGGTTCTGAGAAGCGTGGATATAAGTCAGGATAAGCAGGTCATCGAAATCAACCAGATTCCTTTCTTCTTTGTACTGTTGGTATTTTCTTGCAAACTTGAACTGCTGGAGGCAGTCATCCAAGTACTTTGACGGCTGACCAGAAGTATCTACTTTCGGAAAAACAGTACCAGTATAGAGTCCGGCAAAGTTCTCCATCGTGTAGTCAAGGGACACCAGCTTGAACAGCGTCTTATAGTCAAACGTGCGGAACAAGTCGGTGTGCATCAGGAACTCCTTAGGACATCCGTTGGCAATCATATAGCCAAGATGCTGCAACTTGATGGCATTGGTAAGGACATGCTTGTAGCCATTGCCGGCATAGGAACCTTCTTTCCAGCCGAAAATGGAAGCCATAATAGACAAAGATTCCTGCTCGTCAATGACGGTCGTATCTCGTGCCACCACGTTGTTGTCAAAGAGGTAGTGCGAACAGAAACGGTGTACGTTTCCGACAAACAGGCTCATTTCTCCTGAAGCCTGAAGCCTTTCGAGTATTCGGGAGCGCATACCTCTTGCCGCCCTGTTCGTGAAGGTCAGGCAGAGCATGTCATCCAGCGACACACCGCATGAGAGGGCACGAACCACCCTTTCGGCAAGGATATCCGTCTTGCCGCATCCCGGAGGAGCCAGAACCAGGTGATAGCCGCTGTCTAGGGTGATTACCTTTTTCTGGAACTCGTCATTCTCATACTTCCTGTCGAAGGTATATGCCGGGTATTCGTAGAGAGGGTAGCTTCCTGGAGTAGGGATGCTACCATCTGGGGTATGGGGTGTGTCGGTGGGTTTCATTATATATTTTCTTACAGTTTGTCAGTTATAAGTCCGGGATCTATCTCCAACTTCGAGAAAGCAAACATTTTCTTGCCAAGATCCTTCAATGAAGCTCCTATATGGTAAACCTCTTTATCGTCAACTATCAGGAAACGGTCATGACTGTTCCGGTAGGTTCTGATATTGATGGGCGGGTACTGGTCATTATGCTTGTCAAGGTCAAGCTGAAGCTGTGCCGTAATCTTCTGTGTATAGATAGTGGCCGACACACCCGGATTGCGTTTGCTCAGCATAAGCAATACAGATTCATCGACATAGTTGTCTATCAAAAGAAGGGATTTTCTGGCAGTTTTGATAAGATCCGTTGAAAACTTGTAGGCATCGAATATCTGTCCGTCAAAGAAGATACCTTCCACTGGTGGAAGTGAGGTACGGACAAAGAAGTCTATCTTTTCCGAATGTAAGGCGACAGTTTTTTCAAGTTGTTCAATACGTTGATTAATAGCATATCCTTTAAGCATATATTCTTTAAGAATGGTATTCGCCCACCTTCTAAAGTCAACACCTCTTCTTGATTTTACTCGAAAACCAACAGATATAACCATATCAAGATTATAATGTTCAGTCTGATAAACTTTACCATCAGCAGCAGTTGTCGCAAATTTTGCGACAACTGGAACATTATCCAGTTCTTCTTTAAGAGCATTATTAATATGCTTACCAATTGTCTTTACATCACGGTCAAATAGTTCAGCAAGTTGTGAACGATTCAACCATACATTATCTCCATCTAACCTAACTTCTAGTCTAAGAGAATCATTAGGCTGATATAGTATTATTTCTCCTTGTTCCATTTTGTTTGGAATTTATACAGAATATTATTCAACAAAGAAATCACAATCATAAACATCTGTACCGGAAGGGAACTCCACCCTTACGCAGTAATTGCCGCAAACTATATATTTTTCTGATACGATAGTTCCGGTTTCTCCAGTATTCGGGTCTGTAACTTGGTAGCCTGGTACCATCTTGGCAAGTTCGGCTTTCATCTTATCTGAGGTAAAAACAGTTATGTTGCATCCACAATGTTCATAATAGACAAGGCCCATATCCATAGATTGTGTAGCCTGCTCTACGATATCCATGATTTCCTGTTTACTGAGTATAGTTTCAGTTTCAAACTGCTGTACCTTTATATCGGGGAATTTCTTTATAAAATCTTCCTTTGTCATAATAAGTGTTCTATTAATTATGAATTAACGATTTGAAATTATTTATAATAGTGTACGTTTTGATTCTGTAACAGATTCAAAACTTAAGAATGTACCCGTCAGCATCTTTAAAAGCGTTGCAATGTTCTAGATAATTTCGTGTAGCATCAAAGTCATCACCCTGAATATTGGCGCTGAATTGTCTTACACGGGAAATAGCTCTTATAAGGACACTCGGATCATTTCTTCTTGTCAATCTGCGAAGGGCATTTAGATAATCCTCTCTGAATACAGTCGGAATAATAATCTTCGACTGGTCAGCGGCCACCAGTTCCGCATTCATCATAATTCTGGAAATACGGCCATTCCCGTCAGTAAAAGGATGTACCTCGCTAATCATAAATAGCATGAAGAGAGATTTGGCAAATGCATTATCCAATGCCTGATAATATTCAAAACCTTTTCTCAGTGTCCCTCTAACCAGCGTGCAATCCACAAAATGAGTATCACCGGCATGATTATTCTGCATCTTGAACATACCTGGATTCTTTTCAGGGCGAGCAGCCATCATCACCCGATGTCTGTCTTGAAGAATATCTATCAGTTCATCCGATGACGAAGGAACACGTCTCATTTCTCTGCGACTTGCCACGATGTGAAAAGTACCAAGTACGTCATGAGAATCTGCATTGCGAGCAGGCAGCGGCTGTCCGGTTTCTATAATCTGTCTCGCATCCTCTATTTCAAATTCCGTACCTTCAATATAATTGGAGAAATAGCTCTCGAAAAAAGCAAAATTCCGAAAGGCAGATGTTTCAACATTAGGTTCATCTATAGTTTCAAACGGTTGGTTATGCAATGCCTCAAACAGGACACCGAAGAGTTTGACACGCTCAGCATCAAACGGTTCACCGCTTGCTCTGGCCACGGCACCTGAAGAAGTCAATATAGATACTGGTCTTGTAAGTAACAACGCGCCTATGATAGAATTGAGAGTATTGAACTCCTCTTTCATACCAAGCTCCAACGAGCATTCTCTCGCCTTATCCCTGAAATCGTTCAGCCCTTTTTCTCCATTCACCTGAAGATGTTTTTCCAAGTAGTTTTCAATATATTCACGAGGTAAGCACTTAGACACACCACCACGTGAACGACTGGCCTGTAGATTCTCCAATGTTCTTCTTTCAGCACTTGATATATATAGATTCTCTATGAAGGGCATGTCACGTTCACCACCGCCATGTCCTTCCATCAAGTGAACCTTTAAACCCGGAAGTTTCACATTCTTCGTATATTCGTATGTAAGGTAAATATCTCCGGCTTCAGTAGGTTTTAACTCAAAAGCACTCCTATGACTGATTACAGCATGAGGGAAAAGGAAACCTAAAATGCGAAAAACATTGCGCTTGACTATATCCTCCAATGAATCCACCATATTGGGAGTATATATCTTAGATGTTATCTTACGGATACTGCCTTCATTTACCATTTTCTTCCTTTTGCTTTCACTCATATCTATACCAGCGAAAAGGATTTCCGAAATATTCAGTGCGATACTCATATTTTACAAATCAATATTTGCTACAAATATAGTAAATAAGAAGCTCTTTAAATACAAATTAGACCATTTTTAGTTTGATAAGAAGTGGCTTTTGACCATTTTTAGTCGGATAAGACGCAAAGGTCTTCTATGAGTGATTTGTGAATAATTATTTTCTGTTTGGTTGAATATCCTCTTCGGACAGATAGTTATAAATTGTCTGTTTTGCCTTGATGCCGGTTATCTCCATTATCTGCTGTACGGCTGAACCAGCCTTGTAGAGTTGGATGACAGCTTCCTTCTTCGGTTTTTTCATCTTAGTCCCTTCCTGTCTTCCGAACTTTACACCCCTCTTCTTGGCTGCCTCGATTCCGGCTTTGCAACCTTCAAGAATAAGATTGCGGTTATACTCGGCCAGTGATGCAAGTATCTGCATGGTAAACCTGCCGACAGCGGTAGAAGTATCAAGATTGTCCTGAAGGGAAACAAGTTTGATTCGCCGTTGCTCCAGTTTGGCACAAAGGTCAAGCATTTCCTTTACGGATCTGCCTAATCGGTCAAGTCGGTAAATGACAAGTGTGTCATCGGCACGAAGGTAATCTAAGCAAGCAGTTAGACCTTCACGCTTGAACTCTTTTCCGGAGATTTTGTCTGTGAAGATTCGGATGCAACCGGCATTGTTCAGTGCATCTATCTGAGAAGAGAGGTTCTGCTCCCTTGTACTTACTCTGGCATATCCAATTATTTCTCCCATAGTCTAAATTATACTTGATTTTTCAAAGTTATTAGATTTAGACTTAAAAAGCAAGAAAAAAGCCCTATATATATAATGTATAGGGCAAATTTATTTAGTCTATGGTAATCTATAGTTTATTTTAGTCCTTCAAAAGATAATTTAGTAAGAGTTGATGAATATGTTTGTCACAAATAAATCATAAATTTGTGACAATATCCGTTAAAATTTTGTTTTGTCACAAATAAATCATAAATTTGTGACAAATTCAATGTATGAGTATTATAACGCAAATAGAAGATAGAATAAAATCATTTGGAAGGGGAAGCATTTTTTACCCTGATGATTTTTTGGATTTGGGTACATCTGAAGCAATCAGGCAGTCATTGACGAGGTTATGTAAAGACGAAAAGATTGTCAGGGTAGCCCAAGGAATCTATTGCTATCCTCAAATTGATGAAGAACTTGGTCTTGGTATTATTATGCCTACCACAGATGAAATAGCCAGAAGTCTGGCAAAAAGAGACCACGCAAGGATTGTTCCGACAGGCTCTTACGCACAGCATGTTCTTGGTTTATCTACACAAATACCATTGAACTGTGTATATATGACTGATGGTTCAGCAAGACATTTGGAGTTATACAATGGAAGAAAGATAACTTTCAAAAGAACGACACCTAAGAATCTTTCTTTCACCAGTAAATTAGCCATGCTGATAACATTCGCCCTTAAATCTCTTGGCAAAATGAATATAGAACAGACCGTCATAAAAAGAATCCGGGAATTACTGAAAAATGAGCCAAAGAGTGAAGTTATGAAAGACTTAAGTTTAATGCCGGAATGGATAAGGAATATAGTAACAGAAGCTTATGAATAATTATTTTAGTCTAACAAAAGAGCAGCAACAAAAGGTATTACAGGCAGCAGAAAACAAGATAGGATTGCCTGGACAGGCCATAGAGAAAGATATATGGGTAACAACGATATTGCAAATAGTTTTTACCATGTCTTGTGCTGAACATTTAATATTCAAGGGCGGAACTTCAATATCAAAAGTTTGGAACCTGATAAAACGGTTTTCAGAAGATATTGACCTTGCCATTGATCCTGTTGTCTTTGGAATAACCGGAGATATAACAAAGAAGAAAATAAAGAAGCTCAGAAAAGCGTCATCTGTTTATGTAAGAGATACGTTCTATCCTGAGCTACAGCAAGCAATAGAGGATCATGGTCTGGCAGATTTATGTTCTGTGGAAGTTGAACCTGATGGTGAGGGTGACGGTACTTATCCTGAACCAAGAAAAGTATGGATTAAATATGACAGTGTATATCCTTCAGAATTAGATTACCTTAAACCGGTTGTCATGCTTGAAATCAGTGCCCGTTCACTAATGGAACCATGCACTGTTACCAAAGTAAAGAGTATGGTAGAAAACAACTACCCGAATATTCAAACGACACTGGTAGATTCTGATATTACAACTGCCAATGCAGAAAAGACTTTTTTGGAGAAAGCTTTTCTAATACATGAAATGTTCTCTGTGGAAGGACATGGAAGGAAAGCAGACAGAAAATCAAGACATCTGTACGATTTGTCAGAAATGATGAAGCATGGCATAGATGACAAAGCTATAAAAAATGATGATTTATGGGAGTCAATCAGGCGACATAGGGAAATATACACTTCTGTAAGTGGCATGGACTACACACCGGATATAAGAAAAAGAATAGTCCTCATACCACGAGAAGATATAATATCCTCGTGGGAAAAGGACTATACTGACATGAAGGATGATATGATATTCGGAGATAAGCCCACATTTGACGAACTTATTTATATGATGAAAACACTCCAAGAAAAGTTTAGAAACACTTAATTTCATACACCCTCTATGATAATGACATCCAATAAATTAAATCTATTGGATGTCATCACATTATAGGAACAGTTAGGATAGCCTATATAAAATGATGTTAAAACACTCGACTCCACTCCCCAAATGTAACCGTTTCATCATCAACATAAACTTCTAAAGAATCAGATGAGACATTGGCAGACACTATATATTCACCTTCGGATCTGTTAAATTCTCCAGTAACACCAATACTACTATAAATTTGATATAATATATCCTCTCCCCAAAAATCCAATTGCCCTATAACAACTATATTTGAACAACCAGAAAATAACTCTGTCAAATCATCTAAAACAACTTGAATATTTTTATAAGTTTTATCAATAAGTAAATGAGCTGCATTAATTTTCCGCTCAGCGTTAAGTCCAATAATAACTATACAACTTGTGATTGTTGTAGACACTACACGTTCATTGCCCTTTACACATTGCATTTCCCCAATCACACCAGTATGACTCTCTTTCAAAATAATCATAATACTATTAAGTTTCAAAGTTTAACAACATTTTCAACGGGAGCATCTCTTCTAATCATAACCCCATCCTCTATTACCGAACCAGGAGCACAATAACAATCTTTTATTTCAATCTGTATAACACCACCTCTATGCTCACCAAAACCAATTGCTTTCGCAAAATTTGTTGTGTATTCTACCAAAGTCGGTATTCTATCATTTGGTTCAGGCATATTAGGATTAGGTACACCTTCACCATAAGCTATATAGTCTGATACCTCTTTTTCTGTTGGAGGGGTGGTGTCAGGATTAGCTGGCGTATAACCACGAGCCGTACGATTTTTAAAGATATTTTCACGCTCAGCCTTAGACCTGCACCCCCTAAACAATTTTATTATGCTCATAACAATATTTGTTTAAATTATTATACCTACTCTTCCTTAGGCTTTTCGGATTCAGCCTATCGTTTGCCGTAAAGATGGAAAAACCGCCCGAATCAAAAAGTAATTGTTTTGTGAAAGGCGATAATTTCTTCTGAACAGAAATTTCGGATGATAATGCATATAATTAGAATAACGGGAGGAAATCAACAATAGATACGTTCGGAAAAAATAAATGCAGTTCAAAAAACGGGAAACCTACAACAAGGAATCATTTTTTAGCTTTAAAGCAGGAAGTATATCCGGATAACTTTCTTAGAAGACAAAGTATAAACAATTAAAATTAAGTATTATGACAGAAAAGGCAAACTTTGCAACTGGAGCAAATTTTAGTTTACTGAAAGTCAATTTCCAAGCGATGTATGAGAAGTCAGAGGATGGTTCAAAAGTATTACTCCTTCCCACCAAAACAGAAAAACCACCTAGTGTATCATTGGGTGAAATGGTGAACGAATTCAAAATAGGGTTTGGAATCGAAGGAGCTGATAAGGTCATTACAGATAAGGTCAATGCAGTCAAGAAGGAAGACAAGTCCATTAATATAAATGAAATTAAGTTCCAGCTTGCTGCAGCTTTCCTTTATATGGAAAAGCCTAAAGAGGAAAAAAAGGATACGCCACAAAATGAAGAGAGCAAGCCAAAGACCGAATATGCATTAGCCATAAATATAGATCTTAAAGATGCACTACCTGATTTCGGCTTCTTTAAGATTAACAATGTTTTCATTGCCGTATGGAATACCGAAAGAAAAGCGGTACTAAAGAATATCGGCGCCGGTGAAATCACTGAAATGCTGAAATTGCTGGATGCATAAGACACCATTCCTTTCAGGTTGGCTGAACTTAGGCAAACAGGAACAAACCTAAAATTCAGCCAACCTGATATTTTATTACTTTTAATATACGGATATTATGAGCGAAAAAATGAATGCGTGCATCATCGCAAACGGCAAGGTGATGAGTTTTCCTGCCATATTGGGCATAACACGTATCAAAGAAGAAACAATGCTTGTCGGTTCATTAAATACACAGGAAAAGAGTGTTAATGAATTCATCAGTAATGAAGAGACAGGATTGAATGAACTTGCAGACAAACTTTCAATCCTTCCTAAAAATGATACTGATTTTTCAGTCTGTTTTATAGCCGGAGGCGAGAACAGTGCCTTTATCCTTAAAACATCAGGTATAACATGCGGAATAACTTTATCAAAGGATACTAAGCAGCTTCTGGTTGTCACAAATACGGAAGGACTAAAGAATGGAAACAGTTTTGAACAAACTGTAGGCAAGATAGTTGAACATCTATTCATTAGTGACCTCGCTCTGATAGTCCGAAACAACGGAAGTAACACCAAAAGCTTATCCCTATTAAAAAGTATCAGCAAAGATTTTGAGAACATCAAGATATTAGACAAATTCAGTAACGCCCAGCTTCTTGCAACCGGTGTCTTTGATTTAGGCAACAATGATTTCGGAAAGAATGTCAACAAGCTGACCGGACTGAATAAATTATATCTGGGTATAGGGGGAAGTTTCACAGACAGGGAATTTATTGCAGTGCTCAAAAGTGAAAAAATTGAAACAGATAATTTCATCATGGACGGTCTTGAATTCGGCATCAAAATATCCGGAACGGAATTTCTTTTCTATGCACAAAGCAAATTCCAGTTCAAACTGGAAAACATGTTATTGGATTTTACCTTTAACGGTGCTGTATCAAACACATCTTTTACACTTTCCGCCTCTTCAGATTCACGTATACCTTTAAATTCACGTCTTTCGTTTTCCGATTTAGGATTGACCATCGGTATAGCAGGTTCAGGTCTGTCATTTGGTATGATGGGAAGACTGAACACCAACAATCTTACCCTGTTCGGAGCATTCATCATCAATCCTGCACCACCTCCGCCTAAAATAACCTTATTATCAGCAGCCATGACATCAACAACCGGCCGTATCACACTGAAAGATCTCATATATGAGATAGCGGACATCCAGTGGGATGCTGCGGACTGTCTTGATGTTATACTTTGATTTGAAAAGTGCCAATGTAGGATTAAAAGATGATGAATTAAGATATCCTCAATTGAAAGCCGATGAAGTGCTATCAGAATATGAGAAAAGAAAATCGTCCTTTGAAAAAAGAGTGATAGATGGATTCAATGACAATATGAATGAGTTGCTGAGGATAAAAGCCGACTACAATCTGGAGCCATTAGGGAATAATACCGGACAATACATCCTCACTGATAAAAACACAATGCGTCATTTCCGGATTGACAATAAGGGTGCCATTTCATTGAACTGTCAGATTTATCTATGTTACGTACCAATGCAGCTGGGCGGTTACAACATGCCAGTCGGCATGTTTATATGCGGCACATTGGAAATATTCGGCATAAGAGCACGTTTCCTTTTCTCCGTGGAAAAGGGGCTGTCACTTGTTGCCCTTTTCCAGATGCAAAAAGTCGTATTATGGGACATACTTGTAATCAGCAAATCGAGTAAGAGTATGCCATTCAATCCTATAGACGGTGGTATAGCAGGGCAGTTACTGGATAAAGACAACGATGGAATAGACTTCTATTTATGTATTCAAAAGAATAAAGGTGAGCTGACTTTCTATCTGAACGCTTACATTTCATTATTAGGGATATTCACATTTGATTCACTGGTCTATATCAAAGATCGTAACGTGTATATAGATGTAACCACCAACTATGCTGGATTTCAGCTAACGATAAAGCTCAAAGGCTCACTATCAGAAATCACGACATCAGGTTTTGAAGCATATATATACTTTGACACACAAGCATTCCTTGAGGATTTGAAGAAGTTGCAGAACGAGCTGAAGGATGTGGCAAGAAGCGTAAGAAACAAACTTGAGAACGCGAAAGGCAAGATTGAAAAGGCACAAAAGGACGTATGTAATTTACAATCGAAAATCAATGATTTCAACGATAAAATCAATAGATGTAAAGCTGAAAAGAGCAGCTTTAAGTGGTATCAAATCGGAAAGAAAATCGCAAAAGAAGCTGAGATTATAGCCTATGAGATAGCTGTCGCAGCCGTAAAAGTAGCCATAGGAGTGGCATACGAGGCATTGGAAATAGCCAAGAAAGCCTTAGACCTTGGAGGAAAGGCAGTGGAAGAAATTTTCGATTCTGTAAACTACATCATCAACACAGCCGTTCAACTGTTGTGGATAAAGAGTTTGGAACTTGAAGTCAAACCAAAGGCAAAAGATGAGAATATAAAAAATGAAGGAGAGAAAGTACCGGCTGTATATGTGAAACTTGTACTGACTGCTTTGGGGGTGGATCACACATTCGATCAAAGTATAGGATTTGATAATATAATTGAAAAAGTCAAGAGATTCGTAACTGACTCGACTCAGAATCAGGCTACAAAAACAAAGAGTGAAATCAACGGAAGCCTTCAGATTGAGAGTAGCCAACAAGACCTCACAACTCTGTCATTACTGACAGAATGCAGAGACATAAGGAAATGTAGGAATGAATATGATGAAATGAGCATTTTGAGAGATCGAATGGAGAAACTATTCCTGGATGCCAATGACGCATACATGTCAGCCTATGACAATGAAGACCCGAATGCAAGAGAGACCAGTTGCATACTGGAACAAAACAGATGGGAAGAGGAGATCTTCAGGCAACAGCACTGTGAATCATTTGATGAAGAATTTGTCCGTTCACTAACAACGGTGACAGATAAAATAAAGTCTGAGGTTTCAGCTAACAATGCGGAACTTTCAGACATATCATTACAGGATATGGACTATCTGCTGGAAACCGTAAAAGAGTTGAACGAAGAAAATAACAGTTATAATCATAGACTACAGAAACGTTCAACCTTATATGAAAGACTTGAAAGGAATATTGACCAGCATTATACAGCTAACAGTTTTAGGGGTACAATTAATGGCCAAAATGCCAAAGAAGCAAATGAAAGGTATGCCAAAGATATATATGATAAGTTCAATGAACATCTTGGTGACCAAAACGGTGAAGCGGCCATACAGCTGAAAGAAACATTGAATCAAGCACTGAAAGAATTTAAGGAAATGAATGACACGTTGGAATAATCAATTAAACATATAATAATTGGATTCAACATCAAATGAGCGGGAACTTTCTTTTTGTTTCCGCTCATTATATATTCATCTAAAAATTATAACCAACAATGTATAGAGGCAAAATATATCCTTTACTTTTGAAGGATGTGAATTACATTCAGAAGAAATATTTGCCGTTCAGAAAACAGAAATGATCAATTTAAAAAGCCAGCTATTGATTTGCATTTTAATAATATATAATTATGGAAAAAGAGAATCAAGAGTTGGTTATCATTCTACCTGAAAATATGGAGAATACACCGGTTAGAATTATCCGTAACGCACATGAAGAAGAACTTGTGATTAAGTTTATCCGTCAAACATCTGATGAAGAAAGAGAAGACAAGCAACTTCACATAGCCATTTATAATCATGAACACTATGACCAGTAACCATCCAAAATTGGCGTATTGACTAGCATGTTTCTTTCCCATACCTTCGTG
>ENA-OZAJ01000089-OZAJ01000089.1-human-gut-metagenome-genome-assembly--contig:-NODE-89-length-54926-cov-11.568369_pt1 | contig 54926 bp, 37 predicted proteins | sample MGYA00243301_ERZ653499 | MGnify/ENA primary metagenome ERZ653499 (study PRJEB26926, sample SAMN06165039) | human gut metagenome | biome: ENVO:00009003; feature: ENVO:2100002; material: ENVO:00002003... | reverse complement strand
AACAACTGAAAAAGGTAATGGCGGAATGCGGAATAGAGAAGCAAATCTCCTACCACTGCGGACGTCATACATTTGGAACACTGGCTCTTAGCAAGGGGATGCCCATTGAAAGCGTGAGCCGTGTTCTGGGACACACGAACATTGTCACGACTCAAATCTATGCGAAAATAACCACACAGAAACTTGACAATGACCTGTCGATGTTCGGCAACAAACTGAACGCATCGTTCGGAAGTGTAACCCCATAACCAAGCATAGCCATGAAGCGAAGCATCATCACAACGGACGGCAATGGCAACATCACCTTGCCGACCGATATAGGCGCAACCGCCATGAGCGAATGGGAACTTTGCGACCTGTTCGGAGTAACCGCCCCGACATTCCGTGCAGGACTGAAGGCTCTTTGCAAGAGCGGAGTTTTAAGGGAATATGGGATAAGGCGAAGCATACGGGTATCCGATAATTGCAGTATGGAGGTTTACAACCTTGAAGCGATAGTCGCCCTCGCTTTCCATATCGGCACATTCAGAGCGGAACAGGTACGTAATGCCGTTCTTGAAAGACTGTACCTGCGAAAAGAGAAAACAAGCATCTTCTTCTCGCTGAATACCAACGGTATATCCAAATCCGAATACTTCTCGTAGCTGCATGCCTGACATTATTCACTCGGTAAGTCAGTAATTCATTAAGTCAGTACGACAGAACGACAGACGCTCTGACTTTTTCTCCCGAAAAGCGTAATCCGACATTCGCTTTTCGGGAGTTTTTCCGTTTGCACAACCCGTTTCCTGCCTCAAACCATTGAAAGTTTTTGTTTCGGGGGCTATTTGTCACCATTCTGCTGTGTTTTGCATAACAACCTATCCGATAATTGATTATATTTTTACAGCTGGTAATTTTCAAACTTAAAACCATTTGATTATGTCAGCTATCGAACAACAGGACAGCCACAGACCGCCATCGGATGGCGGCATGGCAAAGGAAGAATTTATCCGTGTCGGGACAATGCTCTACAAGATTGTGGAGCAACCGAGACTGAACGGAGGGTATGTGAAGAAACGCATCGCATGGAACAACGAGACCCTGCGACAGGATTACGGCAAGGATTACATCGGCAGCGTTCCCAAGTATGACGGCTTCTGCACAGTACCCGAACACATCGGCTACCGTTCCGTGGTCGGCAAATTCCTTAACCTCTACGAACCGATAGACCATGTACCCCGACAAGGGGATTTCCCCTCTATCCGTTCATTGCTGCATCACATCTTCGGGGAACAATACGAGTTGGGGATGGACTATCTGCAACTGCTCTACCTGCAACCGATTCAGAAGTTGCCTATCCTGCTGTTGGTGTCGGAAGAACGCAACACGGGCAAAAGCACCTTCCTGAACTTTCTGAAAGCCCTTTTTCAGAACAATGTGACTTTCAACACCAACGAGGATTTCCGCAGCCAGTTCAATTCCGATTGGGCGGGTAAGCTCCTTATCGTGGTGGATGAGGTGTTGCTCAACCGCAGGGAGGACAGCGAACGGTTGAAAAACCTCAGCACTACCTTATCCTACAAGGTGGAAGCCAAAGGCAAAGACCGTGACGAGATTGCATTCTTCGCCAAATTCGTGCTGTGCTCCAACAACGAGTATCTGCCCGTAATCATAGATGCAGGGGAAACACGCTATTGGGTGCGCAAGATAGACCGCTTGCAGTCCGATGACACCGACTTCCTGCAAAAACTGAAAGCGGAGATACCCGCCTTTCTCCATTTCCTGCAATACAGACAGCTATCCACCGATAAGGAAAGCCGGATGTGGTTCAACCCCACATTGCTGCATACAGAAGCCTTGCAGAAGATTATCCGCAGCAACCGCAACCGATTGGAGATAGAGATGCACGAACTTGTCCTTGACATCATGGACAGTGTCGGCACGGATACATTCTCTTTCTGTTACAGCGACATTCTTCTTTTGCTGGTACACTCACAGGTAAAGGTGGAGAAACACCAAGTCCGAAAAGTGTTGCAGGAATGTTGGAAACTGACCCCTGCGCCAAACGGACTGACTTATACCACCTACCAGTTCAACTGCAATCGGGAGTGTCGGTATGAGCCGATAAGGAGAGTGGGACGCTTCTACACCGTCACAAGGGAGCAACTTGAATCCCTGTAATATTATCATTTTTCTGTTGAATTGTTGAATATGGGTATAAATACACTGACAATAAACGATATACATTCTCAACAAAATCTCAACAAGCCAAAAGAGAAGTTGAGAGACCACCGACACCCGTTTGTTGATTTTTCTTTTGGCGAGTGGTTTGTTGAGAAGATGTTGAGAGGTTACGAGGCTGTATATAAATATATTACATTGACAATTCATCAAATCAACAAATTTTCATCAACTTCAAAACCATATGTAATATGACAATCCAAGATGTAAAGCAAATCAAACTGGCAGACTATCTGCAAAGTCTGGGCTATACGCCTGTAAAGCAACAAGGCAGGAACCTGTGGTACAAATCACCGTTACGGGAAGAAACGGACGCATCGTTCAAGGTAAACACCGAGCTTGAAAAATGGTACGACTTCGGCATCGGCAAAGGCGGTAATATCATTGCATTGGCAGCGGAACTCTACCGTTCGGAAGATGTAGCCTATCTGCTGAAACGCATAGAGGAGCAGACAGCATACATCCGCCCTGCATCGTTCTCTTTTGGCAGACAGCATTCCGACAATCAGCCTTATCAGGGATTAAGGGTTGGTGAGTTGTCCTCTCCTGCTCTTATAGCCTATCTGCAAGAAAGGGGAATAAACATCGGACTTGCCAAAAGAGAATGCAGGGAGCTTCGGTTTATGAATGCCGACAAACCCTATTTTGCCATCGGCTTTCCGAACATGGCAGGAGGATATGAAGTGCGCAACAGATACTTCAAGGGATGTGTCGCCCCGAAAGACATCACTCATATCCGACAGCAGGACGGACAACGATGTATGTGTTACCTGTTCGAGGGGTTCATGGATTACCTCTCATTCCTTACCATCCGAGTAAGAAACAATCCGCAACACCCGCGATTGGACACACAGGACTATGTCATACTGAACTCCGTTTCCAATCTTGCGAAAGCGGAAAGCTTATTGGAAACCTACACCCAAATCGGCTGTTTCCTTGACAACGACACGGCTGGACGGAGCACCTGCAAGAAGCTGAAAGAGAAGTTCGGGGAACGGATGCTTGACAAGTCAATGTACTATCGTGATTATAAGGACTTGAACGACTACCTGTGCGGTAAGCCCTTGTCCCAATCGGCAGAGCCGATAAAGGAGAAGAAGCAAGTCCAATCCGCAAGGCGGATGATGCAGCCACCGAAAAAGAAAGGGGGATTTCATCTGTAATATGCACGTCCGCTCTCCCAAGGTATTTAGACAGAAATACCATAGCTCAATAGGGCGTTTTCTTCACGCATTACTCCGTAACGCTAAAAACACCCTATCGAGCCAAAGGGAAATCCCTTTGGAAACCCTGTGCAAACGAGAGCAGAAGCCAAACTCGTTTGGATTATGCCGAGTGCTGCAATGGTTCATTTGCATAATAAACCCTGTGAGCCGATGCCACAGGCAGAGAGAAGAAACATAACGATAACCGCAAAAACAGTAATGATATGGGATATTTTTCATTGGACATTAAGAAGGCAAAGGGTACATCGGACACCACGCAGTCCGACCATATAGAGAGAAAGATAATACCTAAAAACGCAGACCCGACAAGAACACATCTGAACAGGGTGCTTGTCGAATACCCTGATGGCGTTCACGGCAGGGATGAAGCGATTGCCCACAGGCTGAACACGGCAGGCATCAGACGGAAAATCACGCACGACCAAGTCCGCGTTGTCCGGGTGGTTTTGTCGGGTACGCACGAGGACATGATGAACATACAGGAAAAAGGAAAGCTCGACGAATGGTGCAACGACAGCATCCAATGGCTGCAAGCCACATTCGGCAAAGACAATGTGGTTGCCGCCCATCTGCACATGGACGAGAAGACTCCGCACATCCACGCAGCCGTTGTTCCTATCGTGACGGGTGAAAGGCGCAAAGCCAAGAAAGAACAGACGGACGGTAAGCGCAAGTACCGCAAGAAAACAAATTCCGTCCGTTTGTGTGCCGATGACCTGTTCAACCGCCAGACCCTGATTGCCTACCACGACAATTACGCAAGGGTGATGACGAAATACGGATTGCAACGTGGGGTACGGGGCTCGGAAGCACGGCACACTACCACCATGCAGTATTATCGGGACTTGAAAAAGAAAAATGAAACCCTTGAAACCGAAACCAGACTGTTACAGGAGAAGAAAGCCGAGGCGCAGGAGGAACTGAAACAGGTAAAAGCGGAAATCCGCACCGACAAGCTCAAAAGCGCAGCCACCGATACGGCAACCGCCCTTGCAAGCAGTGTGGGTTCTCTTTTCGGAAGTGGAAGAATGAAATCGTTGGAACGCAGGAACGAGGACTTGCAAGACCGCATCCTTGAACTTGAAGACGAAGCCCGACAACGGGAACGGCAACAAGCCGAACAGATACAGGAGATAAGAAACGCTTACGAGCAACAGCACCGCAAGCTGTCGGAGTTTACGGATTTTGTCAGACGCTATTTCCCGTATGTGGAGAAGCTGATGCCTGTAATAAACTTCCTGCGTGACCGATTGGGGTTCAATGACGGAATAATCAGAAGACTGTGCGAGTTCAAGGAGGTCGGGATAAAAGGCGAACTCTATTCTTCCGAATTTAACCGAAGTTTTGATACCCGACACTCCGTCTGTTCCATCAGACAGGACGAAAACGGTAGATTCGATTTCAAGATAGACGGGGTTTCACACGTGAACTGGTTCAGAAAGAAAATGAATGAGTTTAGAGAAGCTATCGGAATACCGAAACCAAGACAGAATAGGAGTATGAAACTGTAAATCAAAAAAATCCGTGATGTTTGAATGGCAGATCACGGATTTTTCTTACCTTTGTATCGGATTGAGGTAACTCTTTCCAAAACATATTAGATAAGAAAGAAGCGTTATGCGCATCAAGTATTTGGAAACGTAGGAAGTCTTTAATAATACCTCGTTAATCTATTAATATTCAGAATTATAAATCTTGATCCTGCTTGAATAAGCAACAAAGCAGGCACAAAATCAAGTATTTAAGCAAGTCTTAGGTTTTTTTACTTTGCAGTTGGTTGCAGTCTTTTCATTTGCTGGCATACATAGGCCTGTTTTAACAACGATACTCAACTCGCATACGCTTATTCTCATTTCAGGGCTACGCTAGTAAATCGCATCGCCTATTATTGCAGCCAAAAGAGAAAGGAGACAAAGCACTATTTCATCTTGGATTCTCCGCATCATCTTGTTCTCGGCTATGATTGCTCTTTCCGACATAGGCATACAGAAAAACAAATATGCCTTTCTAAATAGTTTACTTCGGTTTAGCTTATATATGGCTAACCACCCAAACTAAACCGAATTTTCGGCTTTTTCCTCTCTGCATTCTGAAAATATGCAGCCAAAAGAGAAGACATTGTTACTGCGTATTTTCTCTTTTCACTGCAATTTTGTTGGCAATACTCCATAATTTCATGGAAATATCCAATTCAATATGCTCGTCGTATCGAAGGCTGTGCCGGACTGAGGCTCGAACTATATAAGGAGTTAAGCGAGAACCAATCGATCTACTGGATTGGAGAATGTACGATTTTCCAATCTTCGTTCTGTATCGGTCATTGCCTGCTTTGTGGCCGCTTCGAGTATAATATACGTCTACTATATATGTACAATTTCTTCCGATTTGGGTTACCGCCATTGCCGATTATAAAAAGTACCACGGGCTTGCCTGTTGTCCACTGAAAACCCTTTCGGGGGAGCCTAATACCCCAACCGCCTTAAGTCGCTGGGAGGGTTATCCGGATGAATTGCAAGCAAAAGAGATAGTGATGTTATAGTATTAGAGTTAATTTTATTGCCTGCAATATCAGTATTAAAAGAAAAATCATAACTTTGTAAAAAATAAAAAGACTAAATAATGAGAGCGGATAGATTGGAATTATATCGACAAATAGAAGAATCTCGCGGCTCTAAGCTTTTGGTATATATTACAAGCACGAGACAAGGTTTAGAGACGCAGATTGCTAATGATATTTTGCCAAAGGTGTCGGAACATCTGGATAAAATCGGAGATGTAGAAAAGATATCATTATACTTGTACACTAATGGTGGTAATACATTAACTGCATGGAGCTTAGTAAATCTCATACGAAGTTTCTGTAAAAATTTCGAGGTGATTATTCCTGCCAATTGTTTTAGCTCTGGCACTTTGATATGTTTAGGGGCTAATACTCTTATTATGACTAAACAGGCTGTGCTTGGCCCAATTGATCCTAGTATTAATGGTCCGCTAAATCCAATGATACCTGGTATAAATGATCCTAATGCCAAAGTCCCAGTAAGCGTAGAGTTTGTTAATGCTTACATTGAAATGGCGAAGAAAGATTTGGGTATAATCGATCAAAGGCTTATGACCGATATTTTGTTGCATCTATCAGAAAAAATACACCCGCTTACATTAGGACAGGTATATAAATCAAAAAGTCAAATCCAAATGTTGGCTCGAAAATTGATGAGTTGGCAAAGTTTAGGACATGTAAAAGAAGATGCTATTATAAGATTTTTATGTAGCGAATCAGGTAGTCATGACTATTCAATTCGTCGACAAGAGGCTAAAGATAGTTTGGGCTTGAATATTGAGAAACCGACAGATGAGTTATATTCTGTTATAAAACAGATATATGATGATATTAGCAGAGAATTGGAACTTGAAAATCCATATAACCCTGCAATAATGCTTAGTAAGACGGATACACAACCGTATTCATTTAGACGAGGACTAATTGAATCTATTTACAATGGGACAGATGTATATGTAAGTGAAGGAGAGTTGGTTAAACAAATGTTTGCGCCAGCGCCAGGAATTGCTCCTCAGCCCAATATGAGTGATAATAGATTTTTTGAAGGTTGGAAACATGAAAATTGAGATAAAGACAAATTCGCCAATTATTTTGGAGTCTGGATACAACCCTAAAGTTCAGATTTCCACAAGTACATATAGCACAAAGTACTATTACGAGTGCTCCGCAACCAAAAATACAGTAGCTGATATTATAAAAAATAAGACAATCCCAATTTCTGTCACGATTAAAGGATAGCAAATAAACTAAGGGTTGTGATAACACAACCCTTAGTTTATTCATGCTATTTTATAAGTTCCCCATTTTAATGGTCCAACAAATTCTTTGTAAGATTGATCTTATTTGGATAATCGTGTTATCTCTTCACGTATCTGCTCAATTACCTCTTTGTTAGCAATCTCTCCGTCCAAACTGAATACGATGAATACGTTGCCGCCAAATTGCTTTTTGAATGACTCGAAACTCGCTTTCATTCGTTCGGTCAGTGAATAACTGCCGAAATTCGCACTTGCCGTTACCGGTTTAATCTGTATGCCGATACATTTATCGCCGATTTTCGCAATGTAATCGATATCTCCGGCATGATCCAACTCCGGGTCGCTTTCCTCGAATTCGATATCTGAAAATATTTTAGCCAAACCATCGTTGATTACTGATTTTTCACGCAGATACCCGTCGTAAGTGCGATTTATGGTTAAGTTATAGATGTAATCTATGCAATCTTGCTCCGTCAATTCTCTGAATGCAGCTTCCCATTCGGGAATAACGACTTCCTTAATTTTAGCATATAACCTTTCGCCTAACTCTTTTAAACTCTCGACTGTAATTTTCGTCGAGTTCTTGCCTGCCGTATGCGCATTCTCAAAGTACCATTTTTGCCATTCTTCATACGATACGGGCTGACAATCACGAATGAGAGCCATTACAGCACCTACTTTATTCGGACGCGACAGTTGGTATGTCTGGCAAGCGTAATTCAAAACACGCTCTTTCTTGCCGAAATTCATCGAATATTTTTCCATATCCTTATGCGTTTATCAATTTTTCGAACTTGTTTTTATATTTGAAATCGAAAGAATAATCCACCTCCGCCAAGCCGTTCTTCAGCATATGCGCATTGATAAAAGTTTTATTATCTAAATATAAGTAACACAATAAAACATCATTATCATCGTATTTTACGGCATCGTAACGAAGGAATACTTTTCTGCCTTTCGTTTTCTCTATTAGGAACTTAGTCGCATTTCCGTTTACTGACGGTTTTTCTTTGATCCCGAGAAGTCTTATCGTAAGTCCATTATTCAGTATGACGGTATTCGGCGACAATATCGTTTTCACTGAAAAATATTCTTCGCGTTCTTTGCTATTTTTATTTATTTTAGACCCAAATTGTAACTGTTTGATATCTATTTTGCTGTCCATTTTATGCGGGTCGCAGAATAAATAAGGCAGAGTTTTCATTTTATCTTTAATCTCGAATTCCGAATTGTCGCACTCGAATGAATACGACGCGCCATCGAACGATAATGACGAAACGACTTTCTGCTCGTAATACTGTTTGAAGTCGGGATTGATTTCATATCCGATAGAGTTTCTTTGCAGATTGCGAGCCGCTAATGCCGTCGTTCCGCTACCCATAAAAGGATCGAATACTGTTTCCCCCGCGAAAGAGAACATTTTTATCAAACGACGCGGAAGTTCCTCCGGAAACACGGCAATATGCCCGTCTTGCTTTGCACCGCCGAAATTCCAATGCGAAGCGAAATAAGCATTCCATTCCTCTTTCGTCATCTCTGAAAGTTTTTTCTGTTCAACAGTCGGAACGGGGGCTTTGCCTTGTTTCTTGAATATAAGGATAAACTCGTAATCTATCTTGAGAATGCCGTTACGCGGATAGGGAAAACTTCCCATAACAGCCCCGCCGCCAGTCGTATTCATCGTAGTTTGCTTTTGCCATATCACAGCCCCCATATAATCCATTCCGAGCATCTCGCAAAAGCGGATTATTTCCGTTCGGATTGGGATGACCTTATAACGGCCGTAATATACAGATCGGGCGAATTGGTCGCCTATATTGATGCACAACCGACAACCGTCGTGCAGAACACGATAGCACTCAGTCCAAACCGCATTCAAATTGTTTATATAGCTTTCATAGCTGTCATGAAAACCGATTTGTCCATCATTGCCATAATCTTTCAACTGCCAATATGGAGGCGAAGTTATTATAAGATGAACTGAGCGATCTTTTATAAGAGATAAATTTCGGCTATCTCCCTGTATCAATTTATGCGTTGTTTCCATTACTTTCCGTATTACGATTTTCTATTACCATTCGCAATGTCTTATCCACTAAATCTGAATCTTCATGAATTACGGCGAATATCTTGTCTGCTAGCCATAAGCATAACAAATATTCCGTTTCGACATTCAAAACTCGCGATAGCGTTATTACTTGCTCTCGTTTCGCTCTCCGCTCTCCGCGTTCTATCCGACTATACATAGGTACATCGATACCTAATGATATTGCCATTTGACGTTGCAGCAATTTGCGGCTTTCGCGCAACTCTTTTATCTTATTTCCCAATAGCATCTCGAATCGAGTTGTCATTATTTGGCAAATGTAGCGATTTTATTCCTAATAGAAAAGTTATACGGCAGATATATATTACTACCATTATAGACGATGCATTAGTGCTATCTGACATTCTAAATCTTGCTTCGGAATCTTTTTATGATAAATTGTAGATTAGTATTTACGATATTACCCTAAAATAAACTCTGCCGTATAAAAGCAGGGGTTATATATTACTTCCGAATTATATCGGTTACAGGTAAGCAGACTGGGATTGAGAATTTCACTCGACTTTCATTTGATGTACTTCTACCTTCTTGAGATTTTCCACCAACTCCTATAAATGATATTCCTAATTTCCCTTCAACCTTTCCTTCTTCTGACTCAATAACAGTAACTGCAATATCCATATCTATCAATTGTACCCGTCTTTGGATATTAACATGTTCGGGTTGTTTGGGAATACAAAAATCTCCTTGTTCCCCTATTGTAATATTGGGGTTTACGATAACGCCATATCGGTTACATTTTTCAGATGCATCTAATACACCTAATGAAATTTGTTCAATGGTATTGCTTATAAAATCTTTCAGTTCCATATGTTTGGATGTTAATTCAGAACACAAAGGTAATGAATATCGGTGATAAGCTGTCCAAACTTGCCAGTTATTAAGATAGTAAAATTTGTAGATATGAGCAGAATGATAATTTCAATCGAAGTCCAGGACGCTAACATCATCATCAGAGAAAAACGGTTAAGGAACAGTTTGGTTATAAAGACGAAGAAAAGCACTCTTTACGCCTTCGTATTCTTAATTCAGCTTTCCTCTGTAGGAAATGCATACAAGAGATCCATGTAAGGTGTTGAATTTACCGATATTCATCTTGCCAAAGTTTGTAGTTCTTGCTATATATAACACAGGGAAGGAAGGTTGCATGAGAAAACTGTTATCTGTGTATATAGAAATACCGCCCAAAACTCTTGTTCTGAATAGGGTTTTGTCTTAAATACTTACCAATTTGTATTGCTGTCTTGATTATTTTAGGGGGCTTGCTCAATGTCCACGAAAAATCTTTCGGGGTAGCCTAATACCCCAACAGACATTCATCGTCGGGAGCAATGCCATTCAATCTGCAAGCAGAGGCGGTATGATTGTCCGATATTGGGCTGTTCGGATTCGGCAAAACAAGTGAACAAAATGATATCCGCCGCCAGAACAAAACTCATTCATCATACAACAAAATTTGAATAAGAAAAGGGAAATGAGAAAAGAATTTGCAGTGCGATGTTGAAAGATTTTCATATCGAAATGAGTAGGTGGGAATAAGTCATACACGGTCGCAGAACACCCCTATTATAGCCATCATACGAGGTAACTATTCTGCCAATTGTCGTAGTCTCGCAACAGACACCCAAGATAAACACGAGAATACGAGTCCACCTTTTATAAAGAAAATATTCATTTCTTTCCGGATGTATTCATGCGACTTGTCGTCGGCTTTATTTAAGGTTATATATTAAGCCAGCAAAAAGGTTTACTTTGTTTTTCACCTATACGCCCCCACAGTAAAGTAAACTATTTTCTGAACCGAACTCGATTCCGAATCAATCGAACAATCCATTCACGAGATTCACGGCCTCGTCTTTCTTTCGGTTGATGATTTTGGCATACACCTGCGTCATCTTCACGTCTGTATGCCCGAGCAATTTCGAGGTCGTGTATAAGTCTGCGCCGAGCGTCAGCATCATTGTGGCAAATGTATGTCTGGCGGTGTGAAACGAAAACTTCTTATCGATTCCCGCCGCTTTCGCCCAAGGCTTGATCAGAATGTTGATATGCGTCGTAGAAGGCAGGTCGAACACTGCATCTTCTGCGGTCTTCTCGCCCCGCTCGGGCATCCACCGCAATGCTTCGGGTGAAAGAGGGAGGTAAATAGGTTCTTTGGTCTTTTGCATTACGACTTCCAGCCGATACTGACCGTTGTCCACATAGACGTTTCCCCATTTCAGGCCGATTATATCGCTTATCCGCAGACCGCAGAAGCAGGAGAACAGATAGGCCTGTTTCACCGCCTCGTTCTTCATCGGAGTAGCAATCAATGCCCGAAGCTCCTCGATGGTCATATATTCCCGTTTGCTTTCGGGACGACGTATCTTGTCCGAATTGCAGATTTTCGTAAAGGGATTCAGCTTGATTACATCGGCTCGGACGGCAGCGTTCAACGCTCCGTTCAATACCCGATAGTAGTTCTGTGCCGTGAACTTGGAGACGGGCTTTCCTTGCGGGCGGTATTCCGTCAGAAGATAGTCGATATATCCTTGACAAAAGGTTTTATCCACCTGCTCCATCGTTACCCGTTCACCGGCATACTCTTTCAGTATTTGGATAGCGACCTTGATCTGGTGTCCGTCTTTCTTGCCGCGCTTCTGCTGGTTCTCCATGTAAGTATTCATCCAGTCCAGCAGCAGGACAGTTTCCTTGTCGTCGGTACGCTTGATTCCCGCTTCGTCGTTGGTCAGTTCGATGATGCGACGAGACTTGATCGTATTGGCCGCCGTCATGGTCGCTGCATTCCGCTTGCGGGCGTTATCGTCCGTTTCGGGGATGATGTACATCTTGAGATATTCATACGACCGCTTGCCGTTGCGGTATATGTCGAGATACAGGCTCTTGCTGCCGTTGGCCAATTCCTTCATCCGAAGACGAATCGGCTCCTTGACTTTCGCGGGTTTCTTTATTCGGGGCATAATCTCTCTTTTTTACTCGTTCTTCCTGCCGCAAAGGTAGAAAGAATAATCTAAATAGAGAAACAAACAAGAAACAAAAACACACCGAAAAAGAACCGAGCAACTGCAAAGGATGCAAGCAAGTGAAAATGAAATAACCGCTATAATATACTGATATAACGATATTTTATCTTCATTTAATTAGCTTTTATTTTCATTTTCGAATCTTGCTTTATAAATGTAGGAAATTTTCAAATTGCATACTCAGATGGCATAGTGGTTCTCACGCTATAGCGTGGGCTGCTATTACTACATCTGTATGCAAGGTTTCCTACGACCTCCAAATAAAGACGTGGCTGTGCAGTTCACGCTTTATATATTTATAAGTAAGAATTATGGATTCAGAAAAAAAATGGGGTTGTATTGGATATGCCCTACTAGCACTTATAACTTGGGGACTTACTCAAGGTTTTAAAGTCGTATGCATAATTATAGGAATTTTAATAGCCATTCTTATAGCTTTTATATTTATATCAAATTTATCAACCAAGCGTTTAATAAAGAAATTTAAGCATCAAAAAGATATATATCCTAATGCATACTCTTTCTTTCGAAAAGAATTACGAATATTCCAGTCTGAAAACAATCTTACAAAACAAGATATAAATAAATTCCTCTCATTCCCTAAAGTTGAATGGGAAAAGAGAGAAAAGCTCGAATTGGAAAGAATACAACGAGAAAAGCAGGTATCAACTGAATATAATATGATTAAAGCCAACTATTCAGATGGACTTACTTGTTGGCAAAAAGAACATCCTTCTGCAAACAAATCAATAATAATAAGTAATATTACGGAAATAATAGATTTCGATAGGCGGCAAAAAGAGTTTTTAAGTACCGAAGAATGGGAAAAGGCACAAATAGCTTTTAGTAAGTTATGTCGTAGCAAAAAATCTACAACGCCACATTCTGGTTGCTATTTTTATAACATGAATTTTCAAAAAACCGACTATAAAGGAAATATCATACAAGGAGAATATCGCATATGGCAATTCTTTTTTTCAAGTTTTTGCACTGCAACCGATTTAGATTACACTCATTTTAAACAGACGCAAGAGAATAACATTAATATAGATAAATATAAGGAGGGAAAAATAAATACCCCTTCTTATATCAACATAGAGATTAGTAACTTTATAAAATCATTGGGTGTCCCTGTGCAAGTAATCGCATATGGGGCTGAATTCGATGAAAATCTTCAAGTTCAGTTTTTAACTCTTGATTTGGCTGTACTTGGATTTCAATCATGTGCTCTCCATCATATAGATGAATTATCTTCAAACTATGTTGTTATTATTGATGGAGTAACAACACAAGACTTGTTTGTAAAAAGATGCGAATCTGTAATACAGAAATTTAAGCATCAAAAGCCCTGTATTGTTTATATTTCTTTAATGAAAGAGTTTTCTCGGGAAGAGATGCAAAAACTCATTGATAAAAAGAACATAGAAGTGCAGCAACAAAAACAAATAAAAGATGAAATCAATTCTATTTCTAATGCATTAAAGTCTGCTGATATTGAGACGGCAAAAGAAAAAGTCAAGAAGGTTAAAGATTTTGCTTTGTCTAAAAGCGTAGATAAAGAATTGATAGATGTCATTTGCAAAACAGAGAAAAAAATAGAAAGTGATTATGCTGTTGGAGTGGTTGATGATTTTGATGTTCAATATGTTGATTATTTGATGCCATCAGTTGTCCAAGATAAGAGTAACTGGAAATATCCAGTAACTAAATATCCTGAAGATGGCTGTATTGTTTTTCCATACAGAAGAAAAGCTATAGCAAGAAGAGGGTTCAGTGAAGCTAAATTCCAAAATTATCTACAAGATACTTTCAGGGGATGTGATTTACTTATACTCGGTGATTGCAATATACTTCCTGTAGAAGATAACAGGCCTTTTGAACCAGATATAGCGATTATATGCAAAAAGCACCCATCTATAAGAATAGACATTGAAATAGACGAACCATATGCTGCATTTACACGAAAACCTATACATTATATAGGATGTGGAGATGATTTTCGTGATGCACTTCTGAATAATATCGGATGGATTGTTATTCGTTTTACTGAATATCAAGTTTTTTCCAATCCTAAGGGATGTGCGGCTTTTATAGCACAAGTTCTTCATTATATACAACCCTCTATGGTTTTACCAATCGATTTTCTCTCATGTTCTACTCCAAAGGAAATTGAACGATGGACAGAAATCGAAGCCAAAGTTATGGCAAGTGAAAATACTCGCGAGAAATACTTGAACCATGAATTTGGTATTGTTGACAATGAGAAACTTGAAATTGCAGACATAACACAAACGGAAAAAGAAAGGGTTTGTGCCAAGAGAATGAAACCATTGGTGTTTTCTTCAAATAGAAAAGTAAACTATAAAATAGGAGAACCTGTTTTTTGCGAAAAAGACGTTCATATTCAATTCTATCCACAAGAACATATTTATCTATATGATGGACAGGAACAATTTATTCCTGTCAGCAGTGTGATATCTTGTTTCTTTAAGCCATTTGATTCATACTATTGGTCAGAATATAAAGCTAATCAACGAAATATATCACAAGGACAGATTCTTGAAGAATGGGATTCAAAAGGTGCGTGTTCACGTGATGTCGGAACTTTTATGCACCAACAAATAGAAAACTATTATAAGGGACTTCCATATCAACAAGAATTCTCTTTCAAATATGACGGAAAATATGTTCACATAGAAGAACAAATTTCTCTTGAACTTGAATATATGCAATTCATAGAGTTTCTCGAAAACCACAAATTTAAACCGTTTAGAACAGAATGGGCTATATATGATGACGAACTAAAAATTGCTGGTACAATAGATATGATACATAAACGTGGAGATGTTTTTGACATATATGATTGGAAACGTAGTCATCGCATTGTCGATTTTTGGGGTAAACCGATTGCGGTAAACAACTATGGCGAGAAAGGGTTAGGTGAACTCAATCAAATTGAGGATACGCCATATTGGCATTATTGTATTCAACAGAACCTATATCGCTATATTCTCGAAAGAAATTATGACATAATTATCGAAAAGATGTATCTTGTGGTTTTCTGTGATGATACAAATGAATACAGAAAATTGGAAGTGCCACGTATGGATGAAGTCATAATTTCTATAGTAAAATCCTGTAAGAACGGGACTGTTAAGAAGCGGTTGATAACATTACAGGGAGAAAATCTATCATAACATTGATAATTAAGTTTTTTGTATGGAAGATAATTATTACATCAAAACTCTCCTTGAGAAAATTGAGTCTGCTGACCCAAAATCGTTCAGTCAATTTGCACATGAACATCCCATTTGTTTTCAAGAGAAAAAGGGCAATTGGCTCTTTCCTATGATGTTTGATTTTTATGTGAATAAAATACACAATGAGTATATCATATCTTTACTTAAAGAGTTGGGACTGTATCTACACAATAAATGTAAGAATTATGAAATGTCTGAAATTACTATGATTGATAGAAGTTTGTGCATAGATGATTCGTTTGTGGATAATTATGTCCTCAAAGTTCAAAATGCACAAAATGACAAGCCTAAATTCAAAGATTTAAATTCTCCTTGGCGTACAAGGGGAATTTCATTAGCATTATATGAAATTCCTACTTTTGTATTAAATTCTATCATATTTGAATTTAAAGATACAGAGCATCCATATATACTTGCTGATATAGCAGGTATGTATATGTATGGGCAAAAGTTCGAAGAAGGGCTAAATTATCTTTATCGAAGTATAAATCAACTTGCAATGTTCCCGAATCGATATTGGAATAGTGATTATGGATTAGCTGGGGCAGCAAATACTTTTAGATTATTACTATTGATGTGCCCTAAAAACCATATGGAACTATATAGAAAGATTTATTCATATGATTATCTATATTTGACAAAATTAGCCTGTACAACAAATGATGAAATCTTTCAACAGGAAGCTTATGTAAATAGGGCATCTATTGCTATGGATTCTATGGCAAGGTATATAATTCCAATAAATATCAATCCTGACTTGTTGTACATTTCTGATATGTACTATGCGCATTATTGTAATGAATTAGCAACCCAAATATCAATATCTTCGGGATGGAAGTATAATATGAAATCACTTACCTATTATCAACACGCATCTATTAAACCTAATGATACGGGAGGATATGTTGATATTGAAGAAAAAACATATAATGAAATTGTATCAGCAAAACACGAGCAGGCAAAATCAATAGCTTTGTTGTTTTATACAGGAATCTGTGCGGAGGATGGCAAATTAACAAGTCGTAATATTGAATCTTTATTTAAGATATTACAATATGAATGTAGGTACAATTACAAAGAAACAAGAAAAAGAGTGTTAAACTTTAAATCATACAAATAACATGGATTTTTTTGAATTTTTATTCGGTAAAAAGGAAGATAAAAATGTGAGTTCACAATCATCTTCAAGTGTAAACAATTGTAAGTCTGAATCTACGATAAAGTCAGTTCTGCAATCAGAAGCTCCATCTATGGACCCTATAGAACAATATGTAAAGGAAAGTGTAACAGACCTGAAAAAACACATGCCTCTTAATACAAAAGACCTTGAAGCAGAAGCTATTTATCTTGCAGCATATCTTTATCTGAAAGGTTCTTATCAGATTGACTTTGAATTAGATTACTTCTCGGAAGGTCTTATTGATAAGATCCCATCAAGAAACTTCAATGTTGCTGATAAGGTGTTTTCATACATGGTAAAATATGGAGAAGGACACTATGGAGTAGAAGAACGGGATTATGGTATTAATGGTTATAAAATGAATATTCAAATGTGTTCTGATTATGGTAGTTATGTGAAGAGCTATTTTATAAGAGCACATAAAATCGGTTCAGGGCAAGATTATAATCACTTTAGTTCACCAAGAAACTGTTTATGGAGAAATGGAGAAAAAACTATAGATAGTCCAACCCAACGAGACATCTACTACAAATTTAGCAAGGGCACGTTTGAATTTATGATACCACCATACAATCCTCTTGTTGTAGGACGTGTAACAAAACAAGATGAATCAACTCTACGTTGTGAATCAAATGATGGAAGAAGAACATTTGTTTTCCACTTTAATGGCGCATTAAAGCCAAGTTGTTTGGATTATATAGAGATGTATCGAAATGATAAGGGAGATATGGTTTCTTATCACAAAGAATAGCCTTTAAAACATTTTTTCTATATCAAAAGAAATTAGACAAATATTCAAGTGCTGTACTATCTAAGGGACATAATAAATAGTACAGTGCTTTTTATATATAAGTAAAATTCGTATCTTTGCAACAAAATAAGAGTTCCTTGTAAGCAATTCAAGGTAGAACGCAGCAGATTGCACAGTTGCCAAGTCATTACCTCAAAAATGGGTAATTCTCCCAAAGTCCTTTGTATAAGGCACTAACGAAAGTTTTCCAGAATTACGGAAAATAATTGCCATTTTTCAGGAAAAATATTAATTATATGTCGGTTTTGTGATCCGGACAAATGGTAATTCTTGTATTTATAAGTGTTTTTTCAAAAAAATACACCATTATTCGACGTTCGTAATATCAAATCCACGGCTTCCAATGCTTTGTTGACGGTGCGCTTCAGATTTCGATCGGTATGCGGATTGGCATAAATTCGTCGAGAATCTGATTTCTTCCGATGGAGGGGGACTCCTTGCCGTATATGTCGGTGATGAAGAATTTTCAACGACATGTACTCCGGGTACGGAATACGTGATTTATGGATTTGCGTATGATGATCTGGAGGTTCGGTCGGATATATCGTTTTTCCGTGCTTCTTCGTTGTCCTTCTCGTCCGTGTCGTCGCCTTCCCAGTCGAACGGCGGGAAATCGCGTCGTTCACCCAGCGAGAAGCGGGTGTAGGTGATCGGCAGCTTCCGTTCGAGGAACATCTGTTCGTAGGCGGTCTTGACCGAGAGTATTTCGTCCGCGAACCCCGAGCCGTAGATGTCGTTGTTGGCCACGTCGCAGGGCAGACCGAACCGTTCGATCACGGCTTGCGTGTAGGCGTAGAGGTGTTGCGAGTCGGTCTTGAGGTTGATTCGTCCGCCGGGAACCTGCATCTGTGCGTACTGGCCCAGGAAGAGGGGTGAGGTGAGCCGTTTCTTGGCCCGGCGCGATTTGAGCTGCGGATCGGGGAAGGTGATCCAGATCTCATCGACCTCTCCTTCGGCGAAGAAGGAGGCGATCATTTCGATGCGGGTACGCAGAAAACCGACGTTGCGCATTTGCCGTTCCGTGGCGGTTTTGGCTCCGCGCCACATGCGGGCACCCTTGATGTCGATACCGATGAAGTTGCGGTTGGGGTCGCGCTCCGCGAGTGCGACGGTGTATTCGCCCTTGCCGCAGCCCAGTTCGAGTACGATCGGACGGTCGTTATGGAAAAAGTCGCTGTGCCAATGTCCTTTGAGCGGATGGTCGCGGCGGAAGGCCTCCTCGAAGGCGGGTTGTACGAAACATTCGAACGTGAGGTTCTCCGCAAAGCGTCTGAGTTTGTCTTTGCCCATCTGTTTTTATTCGCTTTTTTGCTGGTTGATGCCGATGGCTTCCACGCCCCGGACCGGCATCGCCGGGGTGAAAGCCATCCTGTAAATGCCGCTGTCGGGAAAAATTACGTGCCGACGATAGGGAACCGACGCTTCCTCCGCGAGGGCTGCCGGGTGCCTGCGGGGAGGAAGGCCCAGCGTGTAGGATTCCTCGAAAACCAGGGAGTCGGGCGAAATGGTCCGTATCGTCAGCCGCAGCGTGTCGTCCCGAAAGGAGTCGTTGTAACGCACGACGATGTATAGGTCGCGCGGGGTCACGGTATCCGCGTTCGGAATTTCGATTTCGGCACTTTCGCTCCACGTGCCGCCCCCGGTATCGGTTACGACCGTCTGATGCGGCGAAAGGCAGCTCGTAACGAGCATTCCGGCGATCGCTATGATACTCCGCAGGTACATTACGAGTCGTTATTGCTCTTTTTTCGGCGGTTCGGGTTGTGCTGTCTCTCCGTTTCCGCCTTCCCGACGGTTGCCTTCACGACGGTTGCGTCCTCCGCGTCCCCGAGGACGGCGGCGGGCACCGTTCTGTCCCTCTTCGCCCGGAGATTGGGAGTGTGTCGGAGTCGGATCGGTTTCGGAGCCGTTTTGTCCCGGACGGTTTTCGGAACGAGAACGCTCCGAACGACGTTCCCCGCGCTGTTCGCTGCGAGAGCCCTGACCGTTGCCGCGTTCACCGTTCTGTTCGCCGGAGGTGTTCCCGCGTTCGGTGCGCTGTTCGTTTTTCTGGGTGCTCTGTCCGTTGCGCGACCCGTTCCGGTCGCTGTTGCGTGGGTTGCGCGGTTCGCCCTGACCGTTATTCCTTTCTCCGCGCGATTCGCGGCTTTCGCCTTGTCCGTTTCGATTATTCCGTTCACGGCGGTCGCGTTTTTCGCGGCGTTCACTCCGGTTGGCAGCGGGTTCCTGTTTTTCGTCCTTGCGGGATTCCGAAACGGCGGCCGCTTCTGCGGCGCTTCCGCTGCGGGCACCGTTGTTCCGGTTCTCGCGTTCCTCTGCCCGGTCGCTGCGGCGTCGGTTGCGGCCCTTGCGTTTGGAGCCGTTGCCGTCGAAGCGTGTGATGCTGTCCTCCTCCGAGCGATAGGTCGGTTCTTCGAACTTCTCCCGTTGTGGTTGCTCCGCCGACAGCTGATCGACCTTCTTGCCGGCGCGGTTCAGCGCTATGATCTCCTTGACGCGGGCGACGGGAAGCGTCACCACGTTGGTCATCGTATCCTTGCTGCTGCTGAAGGACATGGTACCGGCCAGGATGTCGGTTTTGACCAGGTAATATTCGCCGTCGAGAGCCTGGAGCGGTTCCCGCAGACGGGGGAACTCCTTGCGGGCGTCCACGTAGGTGTCGTATTCGTAGGCGAGGCAGCACTTGAGTTTCGAGCACTGTCCGGCCAGTTTTTGGGGGTTGAGGGAGATCTCCTGCATACGGGCCGAGTTGGTCGTCACACTCGAGAAATTCGAGATCCACGATGCGCAACACAGTTCGCGGCCGCAGGCTCCGATGCCGCCGATGCGTCCCGCTTCCTGGCGGGCGCCGATCTGTTTCATTTCGATGCGGATGTGAAACCGTTCGGCGAAGACCTTGATTAGCTCGCGGAAATCCACGCGCTCGTCGGCGATGTAGTAGAAGATCGCCTTGATCTTGTCGCCTTGGTACTCCACGTCGCCGATTTTCATATTGAGTCCCATTTCGGCGGCGATCTGGCGTGCGGTGATCATCGTTTCGTGCTCCAGAGCGATGGCCTCCTGCCAGCGTTCGATGTCGTAGGGTTTGGCCTTGCGGTAAATCTTCTTGAATTCGCCGTTGTAGGGGTTGAAACCCACGCGGCGCATTTGGCGGGCTACCATGTCGCCCGTCAGGGAGACGATGCCGATGTCGTGTCCCGGCGAAGCTTCCACAGCGACGATGTCGCCCCGTTCCAGCGGCAGATTATTGACGTTTTGGTAGTAGGAGCGCCGGGTGTTCTTGAAGCGCACTTCGAAAATATCGGTCGGCGTGTGTTGCGGGTATTGCTCCAGCCAGGCTGTTTCGTGCAGTTTGTAGCAACCCTCGCAAGGCTTGGCTGCGACCCCTTCGGGGGCGTAGTAGAACGTGCAGCCGCGACCGATTTCGGGCTTGGGCGCTTTCGTATATGGTTTGGTGTTATCCATTGGAGTCATAAATTTCGGTAAAGATAGTGAAATCCGGGAGCAATGCCAAATTTATTCGGCTGAGACTCCGGCATATTCCCGCCGGGCGGATGTGCGTCGCTGCCGGGAAGCGGAGATCCCGGATTATCGGATGCCGGCCTTCCAGCGCCGGATATCGCGGCGGTAGCGGACGATCAGCAGTACGGCGGCCGTCGTAAGACCGACGGTGAAGCCCAGAATCAGCCCCTGTGCGCCCATTCCCAATGTAAAGCCCAACAGGTAACCCACCGGCAGGTTGAAGACGATGTACGAGAGGAAAGCGATCGGCATGATGATCTTCACGTCCTGAATACCCCGCAGAATGCCTACCGAAACGTTCTGGATGCCGTCCGCCAACTGGTAAACGGCGATCAGCAGGATCAGCTTCGAGGCCAGGTCGATCACTTCGGCGTTGGTGGTGAAGAAAGTCGGGATGACGTTGCAGAGCGAGATGAACGTGATGGCGGCGAAGAGGTTCCAGGCGATGACCAGGTGGTAGGAGGCCTTTGCCGCCAGAGTCAGCTCCTTCAAGCTGCGGGCGCCGTAGCAGTGGGAGATGCGGATGGTCGTGGCGGCACCGATCGAAGTCACGATCATGAAGGCGCAGTTGCCCAAGGTCATGGCGATCTGGTTGGCGCTGATGGCCGTTTTGCTCAGCCAGCCCATCATGATACTGGTGCCGACGAAGGCCGAGGCTTCGAGAAACATCTGCAGGGAGATCGGAAGGCCCATACGCAGCAATGTGCGGATCGTTTTGACCGAATAGTTGCGGGGCGAGAATCCCTGAAGATAGGCGCGGTATTTCTGTTTTTTGTAGAAATAGCCGATAATCATGATCGGCATGGCGATGCGCGATCCGAGGGTGCCGAGCCCCGCACCTGTGGCGCCCAGTTCTTCGAATCCGAGGTGGCCGTAGATGAAAATCCAGTTCAAGCCGACGTTCATCAGGTTGCAGAGAATCACCACGACCATTTCGACCCGGGTGTTTCCGACGCCTTCGAGGAATTGCTTGAAGGTGAAGAAGAGCATGATGAACGGCATGCTGTAAGCCAGCAACTTGTAATACGGTATGGCCATATCGACCACTTCGACGGGCTGTCCCATGTGGTACATCAAAGGGATGACGGCCAGTTGGAGCCCGCAGACCAGAAATCCCAACAGAGTATAGAACATCAGGCCGTTTTGCAGGTATTGCGACGATTTGCAACGGTCGCCCTGGGCGTAGAGTTCGCCGATCAGGGGCGTGAGGCCCAGTGCGATGCCGACGCCGGCGATGAAGAGGATGAAGAAGACCGAGCCGCCGAACGAAGTGGCGGCCAGCGGCGTGGGGTCGTCGCCTCCGTAACGGCCGACCATGACGTTGTCGGCGACCTGTACGAGGATCTGCCCCAACTGGGTCATCACGACGGGCAGGGCCAGTTTCAGATTGGCTTTGTATTGTCGTTTGTAGGTTGAAAAACGGTACATATATTTCTTGAATCAGACGACAAAGGTACGAAAATAATCGATTATCCCTCTTTCGCATCCGTTTCGAAGGGGGAACGGAGTCTGATGTCCGGACCTTTCGACCGGGTGTCGGGGCCGATTTTGCAGGCAGATGTCGAAAGCATGCGGGACGGACATATATGGAGCTGTTCCCGGTTTCGATGCAAATGCCTCGTTGCCGGGAGGACTGTTCGGGGTTATTCCGTATGTCGGGCCGGGGTTGTTGTCGGTTCTGGAAAACCGCTTAGTCGAAGGAGTGGGTGAGGCGTGAAAATCCCGGCCGATACTTGCTTCGGCCGGGATTCGAAAACCGTCCGCCACTGGTTCTGATTTATGTTAGGCGACCCGGAGAATCACCTCCTTTTCGCCGTCGGGTTCCACGATCACCCGCTCCCCGCTGTGCAGTTTGCCGTCGATAATCAGTCCCGAGAGAGGTTCCTCGATGCGTTCGAGCAGCGTGCGGCGCAGGGCGCGGACGCCGTATTTGCGCTGGTAGCCGATGGCGGCAAGGGTCCGCTTCGCCTCGTCGGTGATTTCGACCTTGTAGCCGAGTCGGTCGGTACGGGAGAGCAGCCCCTTGAGTTCCAGGTCGATGATCCGCTCCACGTCCGAGAGGTCGAGCGTGCGGAAGATGACGATGTCGTCGATGCGGTTCAGGAACTCCGGTGCGAAGGTTTCTTCCAGCGCCCGGCGGTATTCCGACTGCGGGGCTTTCTGCTGGGTGTCCGATTTCGAACAGGTGCTGTACCCGACCTGCGTGGAGCGTATTGCCGCGGCCCGCGATCCGACGTTGGAGGTGAGAATGATTACCGTATTTCGGAAATCGACCTTGCGCCCCGAACCGTCGGTGAGGTGTCCCTCGTCGAAGATCTGCAACAGGGTGTTGAAGACTTCGGGGTGGGCTTTCTCGATTTCGTCGAACAGGACGACCGAATAGGGATGGCGGCGTACCGCTTCGGTGAGCTGTCCGCCTTCGCCGTAGCCGACATATCCCGGCGGGGAGCCGATCAACCGTGCGACGTTGTGTTTTTCGCTGTATTCGCTCATGTCGATACGGATGAGTCCCTTGTTCTCGTCGAAGAGCCATTTGGAGAGCTCTTTCGCCAGCAGGGTTTTGCCCACGCCCGTCGGTCCGACGAACATGAAGACGCCGATCGGACGCCCTTCGTCCTTGAGTCCCGCCCGGGAGCGTTGGATCGACCGCGAAATCTTTTCGACGGCTTCGCATTGGCCGATGACGCGGGCCGAAAGATAGTCCGCAAGGCCGCGCAGACGTTCGCTTTCGCTGCCCGAGAGCCGTTCGGCTGGGATTCCCGTCATGGAGGTAATAACCTGCTCGATATGCTCGGCCCGGATTTCGGGCGGGCCGGGATCGGACGGAAGAGTCCATACGGCGCCACCGACAGTCGTCGTGTCCGCTGCCGCCGTTTTGCGGGAGCGGTTTTTGGGCGTTTTGGCTCCTGCTGCGGCGCCGACCGGTTCGCGGGATGCGGTTTTTCGGGACGGTTTTTCGGTTTTGCCTTTGTCCTGCAGGTGAATACGTGCCCCGGCTTCGTCCAGCACGTCGATCGCCTTGTCCGGAAAGTTGCGGTCGGTAATGTAGCGCCCGGTCAGGGCGACGCAGGCCCGCAATGCTTCGTCCGAGTAGCGCACTCCGTGGTGCCGTTCGTAATGGGGTGCGATGTTGTGCAGGATTTGCAGGGTTTCCTCTTCCGAAGCGGGTTCGACGAGGATTTTCTGAAAGCGGCGTTCCAGCGCGGGATCGCTCTCGATATCTTCGCGATATTCGTCCAGCGTCGTGGCTCCGATGACCTGCAATTCGCCCCGCGCCAGGGCGGGTTTGAGAATGTTGGCCGTGTCGAGGCTTCCCTGGGTCGAACCTGCGCCCGCGATGGTGTGTATTTCGTCGATGAAGAGGATCGAGTCCTGCTTCCTGCGCAATTCTTCGAGAAGTCGCTGCATCCGTTCTTCGAACTCACCTCTGTATTTGGTCCCGGCCAGGAGCGACGATACGTCGAGCGAATAGAGCCGTTTGCCGCGGATGGTGGCGGGAACTTCGTCCGCTGCCATCCGCAGGGCCAGCCCTTCGACGATGGCGCTCTTGCCCACGCCGGCTTCGCCGATCAGGATCGGGTTGTTCTTCTTGCGGCGCGAGAGGATCTGCACGATGCGTTCCATCTCCCGCTCGCGTCCTACGACGGGATCGATGCGGCCTCTGCGAGCTTCGTACGTAAGGTCGGTGCCGAATTTGTCCAACAAGGCAGGTTCCGCAGGAGGAGTGTCCCGGACAGGTTCGCGCAGGCCGATGAACCGTAGTTCGGGTGTCGGCCGAAAATTGGTATCCGGAGGCGTCGTTTGATCGGCCTCCAGGGTCATCTTTTGCAGTTCGGTCGCTATCGCCTGTGCATCGAAATGGTACATGGCCAGCACCTGCGAAGTGATCGTGTGCGGGTCGCTCACGATGTGCAGCAGTGCGTGTGCCGTCGAAACATGGTGCATCGGGGCGAACAATCGTTGTAATTCTCTGGTGTATAAAGGGAAAAATTCTTCGGGATTCTGCCTCGATGAATCGGGTGCCGATACCGACCGAATCTCGCTTTCGATGCGAAGGCATATTTGGTGAATCTCCCAGTCCTTGAGGCGGGAGGTGAGTATCTGATGCGCTAAGGACCCTTCTTCCCGCAGAATCTCAAGGGTGAGAAAATCCTTGAGTGAGTGGGTAATAGCGCGTTTCGAGGTTTCGAATGCCGTACGGGCGATGATGGCCTCGAGCGTTTTTGAGATTTTAGCTTGCATCTTGGATTCCTTTTTTAGTTTTCCGTGTTCGGAAAAGCGAACGCGGTCGCTCTCTCCTCGCTTGTCGAAAATGTACGTTTTGTCCTGTTGAAATTACAGACTTATAACGAAGAAATCCCAGGTAATATTATGTTAAATAAAAATATTGCATATTGAACGATTTCGTCCCTTTATCAAGCGCCGGGACGAGGCCATTCGCCGATTTCCATGTCGCGGATGTCGGTGCCGTCGATGGTGAAGCGCAGGGCGCTGCGCACCTTGTGGAAACCGTAGCAGCCGGCAGCGCCGGGGTTGAGGTGAAGCAGGTCGTAAACGGGGTCGTAGATGACCTTGAGAATGTGGGAGTGCCCCGCGATGAAGATTTTCGGGCGCAGCGATTGGATCCGCGCTACGGCCTGCGGGGTGTAGTGGCGGGGATAGCCGCCGATGTGGGTCATCAGGACGCTCACCCCTTCGCACTCGAAGGAGAGAAATTCGCGGTAGGTGCGTCGCATGATACCTCCGTCGATATTGCCATAGACGGCCCGCAGGGGTTTGAACGCCGCGATCTGGTCGGCGACCTCCGGAGAGCCGATGTCCCCGGCGTGCCAGATTTCGTCCACGTCCTTGAGGAATGTTTTGAGCGTTTGGTCGAACGTGCCGTGGGTGTCGGATATGAGTCCTATGCGTTTCATGCTATTTTGTTGTTCTCTGTATTCTTCGGTAAACTGCCGGCGAAGTTTGTGTTTCATTCGGATTCCTGCCTGCCGAATTTACGCCGCCCGCCCAGCAGGTAGAGCGTGCCGACGACGGCGGCAGCAAAGGCTGCCGTACTGTCCGCAAGAAGAGCGCAGCCCGTCACGGCCATTTCCGCAACGCCCGCGACGGCCCGCAGCAGGAAGAGGGTGGCAATGGTGTAAATACCTGTTTCGAGCAGCGGCAGCCGGCGGATGATCCCGGCGCCCGAAAGTCCGTAGAGGCCGAATACGGCGAAGATGAACGCAATGGCGACGGTCAGCAGATAAGGAATGGCGGCCCCGTAGCGGAGGGCCAGCGTTTCCATGATTCCGTCGATGCGATAGATCGACAGTACGGGATAGAGCCAAGGTAGGCAGGCGAGGTGTCCCGCCGCGACCAGGAAATTCAATATAGCGCCTGTTTTCAACATGTCGGCAGTCTTTATGTTTCCGGGGATAGATTCCGTCCCGGTTTCGGGATTTATGATTCAGGGATTGCCCGCTGTGCTCTTTTGCCGTTTGTCGGTATATTTTGGTCGCTTGTGTCGCTGCCGTTCGCCGGGGTGAAATACGGGATGTCGTCCGATCGTATTTTCGGGGCTGTCCGGCAGTCGGCTTCAGGAATGCCGGAAGGCGTTGTGTCTCCGGCTGTTATTTATATTTGTCCTTCCACAGCTCCCGGATGCATGCGGCGATCTTCGCTTCGGCGGCGTTGCGGGTGTTCGGCTCGTAGAATTTCTTGCCTTTGAGCGTTTCGGGCATGAACTCCAGCCCGGCGAATCCGCCGTAGTCGTGGGCGTATTTATAGCCTTTGCCGTACCCCGCCTGATCCATCAGCTTGGTCGGGGCGTTGCGCAGGTGCAGGGGTACGGGCCGGTTGGTCGTATCGTGTTCGACGAAGGAGAGCGCCTGGTTGATGGCCATGTAGGCCGAGTTGCTCTTGGGCGAGGTGGCCAGGTAGATCGTGGTTTCGGCCAGCGTGATGCGGGCTTCGGGCATGCCGATCTTGTGCACCGTGTCGAAACAGGCGTTGGCCAGCAGCAGGGCGTTGGGATTGGCCAGGCCGATGTCTTCCGAGGCCAGGATCACCAGCCGGCGGGCGATGAAGCGCGGCTCTTCGCCTCCGGCCAGCATGCGGGCCAGGTAGTAGATCGCTGCGTTGGGATCGCTGCCCCGCACCGATTTGATAAAGGCCGAGATCACGTCGTAGTGCTGTTCGCCGTTCTTGTCGTAGAGGGCGATGTTCTGCTGCAAACAGTCGGTGACGTATTGGTTGGTGATCGTTACTTTGCCGTCTGCGGCGCCCGTGATGATGTCCAGAATGTTGAGCAGCTTGCGGGCGTCGCCGCCCGAAAAGCGGAACAGCGCTTCGGTTTCCTGTACCTCGATCTCCCGGGTTTTGAGCTCCGGATCGGTGGCCAGAGCCCGGTCTAAAAGGGTTTGCAGTTCCCCGTCGGTCATCGGCTGGAGGATATAGACCTGGCAGCGGCTCAACAGCGGTGAGATCACCTCGAACGAGGGATTTTCGGTCGTAGCTCCGATCAGCGTCACCACGCCCTGCTCGACAGCACCCAGCAGCGAGTCCTGCTGCGACTTGTTGAAGCGGTGGATTTCGTCGATGAACAGGATCGGCGGTTTGGAGTCGAAGAATTTCTGCTTGCGGGCCGATTCCAACACCTCGCGCACCTCCTTGACGCCCGACGTGACGGCCGACAGGGTGTAGAACGGGCGTTTGAGAGTCGTGGCAACGATCTTGGCCAGCGTAGTTTTTCCCACGCCCGGCGGACCCCAGAGGATGAACGAGGGGACATTGCCCGTTTCGAGGAACTTGCGGAATACGCCGTTCTGCCCGACCAGGTGGGCCTGTCCGATATATTCATCGAGCGTACGGGGACGCAGTCGTTCGGCGAGGGGAATGGACATGGAAAGCATTTTTTGTCGCTCAAATGTACTGAAAATTTTTGTTTTCGGCAACGGCCGGACTGAATGCGGTCCGAAAGAGCGGATGCGTAGAACCGCTGCCGTCCGGTTCGGGGATTCGCAGCGGGGAGATCGTGTCCTGGCCGGATTCCGTTTTTACGTCGTGCTTCACGCTTGTTCTGCGGTCGCAGTTCCCGAAGCGACGCGCACTATTGTATATTTCGAAAAGCCGCTATATGTACTGTACATATTGATACACACGGAAAAGTGTAAGTCTGTTCCCGAATCGTGAGCGTAGGAAATTCATTTTGGCGGAGAATAGGCAGACATCTTCTCGCGTCGTATCCGTATTCTGCGGGTATAGGCGCGGGGCTGTCGCTTATTTCACGCCAAAAGGTACTCCTACGACCTGCGATTCTGAAATGGGCTTCGGTGCCACGCTTTTCTTTTTATTACCAGTCGTCGGGGTACGGACGATACAATCTTACTTAAATTTTATGGATAATATTACGAAGCAGAATGGAAATGAAGTCGGCAAACGTCAGGTCGAAGGGCAGACGATCATTATCAATCAGCAGGAGCGGAGAAGCACGAACGGACTGGGAACCGCCGGTTTTATTCTGGCCTTGTTGGGTTTGATTTTCAGCTGGGTCCCGGGGCTCGGCTGGGTATTGTAGGCCTTGGGTTTGATTTTTTCATTCGTGGGGATTTTCAGAACTCCCCGCAGCTTGGCGGTCGCCGGGCTCGTCATATCGTGTATCGCGTTGATCGTTTTGATTATCTTGGTGAGTGCGATCGTTTCCTTGGTGTAATCATTATCAGTTGGTATGAAGAAAGAGTATCCTGCACAGAAGGATACTCTTTCTTGTATTGGCGATACTTGAAGCTTTAATATCTCCGGTTTTTCAATTCCGGTACAGTTTGTCGGACGGCGAAAGATCGCTCTAATCCGGTGCATCGGACATTATGTTGCAGCCATCGTAGTTCTCCGGAGAAACCTTGAATTCCGCACCGCTGTCCGGCTAAGGGGCTATTTGCGCGGTTTGTCCTGCCGTTCGCGCTCCTTGCGGCGCATCGAACGATAGCTGTTCGCCATCACCGTCAGGAGCAGCAGCACCGTGATCCAGGCGCGGATTTTGTCGCCCGTGGACGCGGTACCGCAGGCATAGACGGTGATAAGCATTGCCAAACTGCATGCTAAAAGGATCATGCAGAACCCGAGCAGTCGCCGAAGCGATCTTACAGAGGCCATACGAGGTCTTTTTTCGGTTTATTCTTCCGGCTTAACCAACTGCAGGTACAGCTCGTCGAGCTGCGCCTGGTCGATATAGCCCGGTGCGTCGAGCATCATGTCGCGGCCGTTGTTGTTTTTCGGGAAGGCGATGTAGTCGCGGATCGACTCCGAACCGCCGAAGAGCGAGCAGAGCCGGTCGAAACCGAAGGCCAGTCCGCCGTGAGGGGGTGCGCCGTACTTGAAGGCGTTCATCAGGAAGCCGAAACGCTCCTGCGCTTGTTCCGCCGTGAAGCCCAGCAACTCGAACATCTTGGCCTGCAGTTTCGAGTCGTGGATACGGATCGAGCCGCCGCCGATCTCGGTGCCGTTGCAGACGAAGTCGTAGGCGTTGGCCCGCACGCGACCGGGGTCGCTGTCCAGGTATTGTACGTCTTCGAGCTTGGGCGAGGTGAACGGATGGTGTACGGCGTAGTAGCGCTGGGTTTCGTCGTCCCACTCGAACAGCGGGAAGTCGATGACCCACAGCGGAGCGAATTTCTTCGGGTCGCGCAGGCCCAGTTGCTGAGCGACCTCCAGACGCAGGGCGCAGAGCTGCGTGAGGGTCTTGAATTTCTTGCCGCAGAGGATCAGCACCAGGTCGCCGGCTTTTGCGCCCGCGCGTTCGGCCATCGCCCGCACCTGCTCGGGCGAGTAGAACTTATCGACGGACGACTTGACGTTGCCGTCCGCTTCGACGCGGATCCAGACGAGTCCCTTGGCACCGATCTGCTGGCGTTTGACGAACTCCGTGAGGGCGTCGATCTGTTTGCGGGTGTAGCCGGCGCAGCCCGTCGCGGCGAAGCCGGTGACGTACTCCGCGTCGTCGAAAACCGCGAAGCCGTGACCTTGGGCCAGGTCCGTCAGGTCGGCGAACTCCATGCCGAAGCGCAGGTCGGGTTTGTCCGAGCCGTATTTCTCCATCGCTTCGATCCAGGGCATGCGGCGCAGCGGCTCCGTAAGTTCGATGCCCATCACTTCGCGGAACATGTGCTTGGCCCAGCGCTCGAAGATTTCGAGCACGTCCTCCTGCTCGACGAACGACATTTCGCAGTCGATCTGCGTGAATTCGGGCTGGCGGTCGGCCCGCAGGTCTTCGTCGCGGAAACAGCGCACGATCTGGAAGTATTTGTCGTAGCCGGCGACCATCAGCAGCTGCTTGAGGGTCTGGGGCGACTGGGGCAGGGCGTAGAATTGGTTGGGGCTCATGCGGCTCGGCACGACGAAGTCCCGGGCGCCTTCGGGCGTGGAATTGACCAGGTAGGGGGTTTCGATCTCCAGGAAACCTTCGTCGCTCAGGAAGCGGCGGATCTCCTGGGCCATCTTGTGACGCAGGATCATGTTGCGCTGCAGGGGAGGACGGCGCAGGTCGAGGTAGCGGTATTTCATACGCAGGTCGTCGCCGCCGTCCGAGTTCTCCTCGATGGTGAATGGGGGCACTTCGGCCTCGTGCAGCACCACGAGCTTCGAGGCGACGACTTCGATGTCGCCCGTAGGCATCTTTGGGTTCTTGGACGAACGCTCCACCACGCGGCCTTCGACCTGAAGGACGTATTCGCGGCCCAGTCCGTCGGCCACGGTCTTGACATCGGCCGGAGAGTGCTCTTCGACGACGATCTGGGTGATGCCGTAACGGTCCCGCAGGTCGATGAAGGTCATCGCGCCGAGGTTGCGGACTTTCTGTACCCAGCCGGCCAGCGTGACCGTTTCGTTTACATTTGCGGCACGCAACTGGCCGCAGGTATGGGTTCTGTACATGGTCGTATCTGTATTTTTCGTTATTGTCGTTTTGCGATTCACAAAGGTAGTGAAAACGGGGTGGAATCCAACAATCCCGCCTGGCGGGTTTCACCGGGTGTCATCTACTGTCTGCAAAGGTAGGAAAATGAGTGCAGAATGGAACAAACTCGTCCGTTTTTTTATAAGGGCCTCATCTCTTTTGTAAAAAAGGTCGGAAACGGAAACGAAATTCCGGCTGTAAAACGGGATAAAAAACGCAGGGACGCCGAATTCTCCGCTAAATTATTAATTTTGCCGAAAAACCGAAACGATGGAACAGCAGCAACCCGATGAAAAATTCATGCGCCTGGCACTAAACGAGGCGGAAAAAGCGTTAGAAGAGCAGGAAGTACCCATCGGTGCCGTGGTGGTCGCGGACGGACGTATCGTCGGCCGGGGGCACAACCTGGTCGAAACCTTGGCGGACGCTACGGCTCATGCGGAAATGCAGGCCCTGACAGCCGCAGCCTCGACCGTTGGAGGCAAATACTTGTCCGAATGTACGTTGTATGTGACGGTCGAGCCTTGCATCATGTGTGCGGGGGCGATTGCGTGGAGCCAGGTGGGGCGGGTGGTCTATGGCGCCGACGATCCGAAGCGTGGCTATCGCCGCTATTCGGAGCAGGTGTTTCCGCCCCGAACGACGGTGACGCGGGGGGTATTGGCCGAGGAGTGCGAGAGGCTCGTCCGTTCGTTCTTCGCCGCGTTGAGAAGGTGATTTTTGGAAAGTGCCGAAAAAAAACTAAATTTGCATTCCCTGCTTTCCGGCAGGAGTTTCGACGGATGGTTGCGACCTACAGAACGGGGCGATATTTCCGATGGGTTTGCAGGGAATGGTGATAAAAATGGACGGAACCTATTTTAACCTATAATTTATACAATATTTATGAAAAAACTTTTGATTTCCGCGCTTGCCCTGTTCGTTGTGGGGTCTGTGGCTGCGCAGGAAGGATTGGGCGAAACTTACAATAAGGCTGTCGCCGCTTACAATTCGAAGGATTTTGCATCCGCAGCTACGGCTTTCGAAACGCTTATCGATCAGGGGCTCGATTCCGAGGATCTCGATGTCCAGAGTTGGGTTGCAACGGCCAAGAAGAGTGTGCCGGTGTGCTATTTCCAAATGGGTCTTACGGCTGCTAAGGGAAATGATTTCAACACGGCGGTCGAGAATCTTACCAAGTCGGCCAATAAGGCGGCTCTTTACGGTGAGTTGCAGCAGGAGCGTATGTCGAATATGTTGATGGCGAAGATATATCTGATGTGGGGCGGAAAGCCTTTCAACGAAAAGAACTACGCCGAGGCTGCTGAAATTTTCGCCAAAGGTTATGCCGCCGATCCGAAAAATATGGAGATGGCCAACTTCTTGGGCATTTGCTATTGCGAGCTGGGCGACTTCCAGAAAGGTTTGGTTATTTTCAACGAAATCGCTTCTCAGGACAACCCCAAATATGCGGAGGATGTCGTGAAGGCAAAGGAGAACATCAAGCTCTATACCAATAACCGTATTGCCAAGTTGCAGGGCGAGAATGATTTCGACGGTATTATCGCCGTTGCCGACGAGATGCTGGCCGTGAATCCGCAGGATGCGCTGGCCCAGAAGATTCGTTTGCAGGCACTCTTCGACAAGAAGGATTATGCCGGCGTGATCGCTTCGGCCGAGGAGGCTGCTGCCGTGCAGACCGACGAAGAGGAGCGCAGCGACGTTTATTTCATTTTGGGTGCAGCTTACAATGCCCGCACGATGCCCCAGCAGGCGATCGACGCCCTTTCGAAAGTAACGGCCGGTGCGAATGTGGCTGCGGCACAGAAAACGGTGGCACAGCTTAAGGAGAACGCAGCCAAAGCGAACAGTTAGCGGGGTATTCCTGTTTTTGAAATGCGGGGCAGACTTTTTCGGAAGTCTGCCCCGTTTTATTCGAAAGGGCTTTGACTTCCGGGATACACGCGGGGGCGGTTCAGCGGATGGTTTTGCGCTTTATCGCGGCGGGTCGGCTGTCGGGCCGATTCAGGAGGAGCGGGAGCCTTTGTGCCGCAAGTCGGGGCGATGGCGGTGGTGAGCCGGCCGGTCGGGTTCCGGTTTTCCTGTCTTTTCGTACGGAAGGTTTCCCGAACAGCCTGCGGACAATATCCGGAGAGGTTTCGTGTCGGTTTGCTGTCTGCCTCTCCGTCCAATGGCGGGCCCTACTCTTCGTTCTTTTCCTGGTTTATCCGCACGTTTTGCTGGATGCGCCGCAGTCCGCTGCGTGCGAGAGGTGTATTGCCGAACCGCAGGAGAAACTCCTCTTCGCTCATTGCGAGCCACTCCCGATCCGAAATCGTCAGCGGGTCGAACAGGGGATCGAAATGCGGCGAGCGGTGCATGGGGGCTTTTTGGTTGTGGGGACAGCAGCTCTGGCAGCGATCGCAGCCGAAGATCCATCCGTCGAGGTCGGGCAGGGCGCTGTCGGACTCCTTTTCGATCGTACGACAGGAGATGCAACGGTTCGTGTCGATCACCTTGGGCGCGACGATGGCTCCCGTCGGACAACTGTCCAGGCAGTTCCGGCAGCGGCCGCAACGGGCTCCTGCGAACGGGGCATCGTACTGGTCGGACGGCAGGGTAAGTACCAACTCGCCCAGCAGGACATAGGAGCCGTATTGGGGCGTGAGCAGCAGGGATTGCCGCCCGATCCAGCCCAGACCCGCTTCGACGGCCAGTTGTTTTTCCAGCAGCGGAGCCGTATCGACGAACGTGCGGCCCGTGAGCCCGGGGTATTGCCGGCGCAGGGCTTCGAGCATCGTGCCCAGCATCCTCTTGAGGACGGGGTGGTAGTCGCGGCTGCGGGCGTAGGAGGCGATTTTTGTGCGGCACCCGGGCGGATAGCCTTCGCCCAGCGGGTTCTTGTAGCTCACGGCGCAGACCACGACCGTCTGCGCCCCTTCGACCAAGTGTCGGACGTCGAAACGTTTGTCGAGGTTGCGTTCGAGGTATTCCAGCGAGGAACCGTAGCCTTTGGCGAGCCATTCGCGGAAGTAGGATTCGTTCTCCGCAAGATGCTTGCAGGGCGTGATTCCGCAGAGGTCGAAGCCTGCATTCTCGGCAAGTTTTTTGATGTATTGACCAGAGATCATGGCGATAATTCGGCTCAAAAATAGTGTATTTACGGCAAATAATAGTAAATTTGCCCCGAGTATATTCTCATTTTAATTCGAAAGAAAATGACTATCCATACACTTTACGAACTGGTTCAGCACAGTGTAAAGAGTTTTGCATCGAAAGTCGCTTTTGCCATGTACGGCGGGGAGGAGCTCTCCTATGCCGAGGTGGGAACCCGCGTCAAACACGTGCAGGACCTTTTGATCGGAGCCGGTTTGAAAGCGGGCGACAAGGTGGCGCTGTTGAGCAGCAACATGCCCAACTGGTGCGTTTCGTACCTGGCCGTCACCTCTGCCGGCATGGTCGCCGTGCCGATCCTGCCCGATTTCTCGACCGAAGAGCTGGAGATGATTATCGCCCACTCCGAGGCCAAGGCGCTGATGGTTTCCGACAAGCTCTTCGCTAAATTGGCGAAGTCCACGATCGAATCCCTCCATATCGTGATTCGTACCAAGAATCTGGGCGTGATCGCCTCCCGTCCTGCGGCGGAGAAAGGGGCGGTCGGAATTCCGAATCCCGAAGACCTCGCGGTCATCATCTATACCTCGGGTACGACGTCGCGTCCCAAGGGCGTGATGCTCTCCCACGCGAATCTCTGTGCGCAGATCTCCATGAGCGCCGCCATTTTTCCGATCTTTCCCGACGATACGTTTCTCTCGGTGCTGCCGTTGGCGCACACCTACGAGTGCTCGATAGGTATGATCTATCCTTTCTCGATGGGGGCCCGGGTCGTTTACCTGGATCGTCCGCCTACGGCCTCGGTTCTGATGCCGACGCTTGCCGAGGTACGGCCTTCGGTGATGCTCATCGTGCCGCTGATTATCGAAAAGATTTATCGCCATCAGATTCTCGCCAAGTTTACCTCCAGCGGATTCTGGCGTGCGCTCTACAAGATCGATTTCATGCGCCGTTATCTGCATCGTGTCGCGGGTAAGAAGTTGATGAAGGTCTTCGGCGGGCGGCTGCGCTTCCTCGGTATCGGGGGTGCGAAGCTGGACGGCGGCGCCGAGAAGTTCCTGCTCGAAGCCCGTTTTCCGTACGCTATCGGCTATGGTTTGACGGAGACGGCACCCCTGTTGGCCGGTGCGGCTCCCTCGCAGGTGCGCTTGGGTTCGACCGGGCCTGCCGCGCCGGGCGTCGAGCTGCGGTTGGAGAACGTCAATCCCGAAACCCGCCAGGGCGAGATCGTTGCCAAGACGCCGAGCGCCATGATCGGTTACTATAAGAACCCCGACGCTACGAAGGAGGTCTTCACCGAGGACGGATGGTTCCGTACCGGAGATTTGGGCGAATTTTCGGCCGACGGGTGGCTCTATATCAAGGGCCGGCTGAAGAATATGATCGTCGGTCCCAGTGGTGAGAATATCTATCCCGAGGATATCGAGAGCGTCCTCAATTCGCACGTCTGCGTCGCCGATTCGGTGGTTACCGAGCACGAAGGCCGCCTGGTGGCGCTCGTGCATTTCAATACCGACGCTCTCGAAGCCAAGTTCGACGGCTGGAAGGAGGATTTCGAGAATTGGAAGGAGAATCTCAAGAAGGAGGTCGTCGATTATGTGAATTCCAAGGTCAATCGTTTCTCGCGTATCTCCGAGGTCGTGGAGGAGAAGCAGGAGTTCGTCAAGACTCCGACGCAGAAGATCCGACGTTTCCTCTATACCAAGCGCAACCCTCACCAGAAACACGAAATGTCCAAACGATAGGGGTGTGTATGCAGTTATGATTCAGGCGCAGATTTCGGTTTGCGCCTGAATCTTTTTTCGGACGGTCGGGTTGCTTCCCGATTGTTTCCTTTGGTCGGAGCTCGTCCCGACTTTCCGATAGAGCTGAGCTGTGTCTGTGTCGGGGCAGTGCGGACCGGATGCCGCTGTTTCGGTTCCGTATGCTCGTCCGTGTCTGTTGCCTCCGGCGGAATGTGCAGCGGTCGAGGTTTTACCGGAGCGTCTGTTTTTCGGATCCCGATTTGTACGGCACACCGCCGCTTCGCGTTGTCCGGTTTTTCGGGAGGAGGGATTTCTTGCGGTGTGGACTTCGCAAATTATAATTTGAGGGTTGCGGGGACGCAGAGAGCGTTGTTAAAATAAAATCGGAAAAGACGCACGGGTCTTTTCCGATTTCGTTGTATGGATTGTTCGCAGTCGGCAGGACGGATTTTTTCCCGGATCATTCGGGAATTTGCACCGAGTCCGACGGTGTGGACAGATCGGGATGGATCAACTCGTTTTCATAAATGCCCAGCGTGCGGTAGTAGTCGTTGAGCTGGGCCAGCACGTCTTGGCGTCCCATGTAGGCCGCCAGATAGTAGAGCCGGTCGAGCGATTGCATCTTGTCGATGAGTGTCTGCGTGACCATATCGCCCTGAATGCCTTGGAAATCGAGGTAGTAGTCGATATACTGCATCAGGTTGCGGGCATAGCTCATCAGCAGGCCGTCGCCCTTGTCCGGGGCACCGGCCATGTAGTAGCCTTCGATGAAGGGGAGGGTGTTGGCGTCGGTGTAGCGGATCTGTTGGGGCGGCAGTTTTTCGAGTCCCATGTCGAGCAGCCGGATCGCCTGTGTCGAATCCCCACGGAAAACATACTCCTTGGCTGCACGGGCGAAGGATTCGCGGGCTTTCGAGGCGCTCAGGGTATGTTGGATGGTGTGGTCGGCGTAGGTTCGGGGATCGCTCAGGTTTCCGTAACGGAATGTTTCGGTCAGCAACGGCGTTACGTAGTCCGGATCGACACGCCCGATCTCCTGCACGTTCCTGCATGGCGTGTAGATCGGTACCAGCCGGTAAGTGTAACCGTCGAACTGGAGGTAATCGAGCAGCCCGAGCGATTGCAACGTGTAAACCTGTGTGAAATGGATCGGACGCTTCCAGTCGAAATGGGCCAGCATGTCGAGCAGCATCATCTCGCTCTTGTCGATCGCCCGTTTGGGCAGTTCCATGTAGATCGTATCCACCATCAGGTCACGATCGGCTTCCTTGACGATGCCCGAGGCGATCGCGTTGTCCTTGTTTACGGGCAGGGCGAAACGGTTGCTCGGCAGGTAGTCGATTTTGCTTCCGTTGCTCAGAACAAGTTTGGTGCGCGGATCTTCGTTGCGGATAAAATCGATGGCCTCTTTCAGCTCCAACGGGCGGTCCACGATGTTTTCTATGGGCAGCATGTCGTTGGTGTAGGTGTATTTGCTGCGTGGCAGCGTGAAGGGGATGCCCGGCGCATCGTTGGCTTTGGTTTTCAGTTCGTCGATGTACCATTCGGCGCCCAGGTAGCTCGTGTTCATGATCCGTACGTCCGGGCGCACGCCGTCCACCTCCTGATTGAACCACAGGGGGAAAGTGTCGTTATCCCCGTAGTTGATGACGATGGCGTTGGGCAGTACCGATTGCAGGTAGTTCCAGCCGATGTCGCGGGCTATCGTGCGGTGCGAACGGTCGTGGTCGTCCCAGTTCTGGGCCGCGAGAATGCCCGGTACGACCATGCAGACGACCGTAGCGGCTACGGGAGCCATGAGGCCCTTGCGTCGGGTGCCCCAGACGATCAGGTCGCGCACGGCGAGTACGCCCAGGCCGATCCAGATGCAAAAGGCGTAGAATGAACCCGCATAAACATAGTCGCGTTCGCGCGGTTCGTTGGGCGAGGTGTTGAAGTAAACCACCAGCGCGATGCCCATCATCACGAAGAGCCACATGACGATCGAGAAGTTGCGCGGATCGCGGTTGAGCTGATAGATCAGGCCGATAAGACCCAACAGGAAGGGGAGGAAATAGTAGGTGTTGCGCCCCTTGTTATTCGCTATTTCGTCCGGCAGGTTGTCCTGCGGTCCGAGGTAAAGCTCGTCGATCCACTTGATGCCAGAGAGCCAGTTGCCGTCGGTGATGATCGCGTCGGTAGGCTGGATGTCGCTCTGGCGTCCCACGAAATTCCAGAGGAAATAGCGCCAGTACATGTGGTTGAGCTGGTAGGTGAAGAAATAGTTGAGATTCTCGCGGAACGTCGGCTCCACGATTACCAGCGGTTCGTAGCCCGAACCGTCGTCCCAAAGCGTCCGGCGTCCGAAATCGAGTACTTCGATCTTGTTCGGGCGTCCCTGCGCGTCGCGGACGATTTCGCCGTTTTCATCCCGTTCGTAATCGGTCCGGGTGCGGTAGGCGCTCCATGATTTGTAACTCTCCTTGCTGGCAGCGTAGTTCCACATACGGGGGAACAGATGCATGAACTCGTCGGGGTGTTCGTACCCGGAGATGATCGAAACCGTTTTGTACTTGCCGTCGTCGTCCAGGTAGCGGACATCCTTGTATTTGTAACCGGAGGTCGGGGCCGAGAACTGGGGACCGTAGAGCAGCGGTTTGTCTCCGTACTGATCGCGGTTGAGCAGCGAATAGAGGGCGAACGGATTGCTCGGGTTGTTGCTGTTCATCGGGGGATTGGCCGCGGCGCGGATCGTAACCGATGCGTAGGACGAGTAGCCGATGAGGATCATCAGCGTCGAGAGCAGCACGAGATTGAGCACCGTGCGCCCTTTTTTATGGGTGAAATATACGCCCATGCCGAGCGCTCCCAACAGGGCTACTACGAAGAACACGAGGCCGGAATTGACGGGCAATCCCAGTGAATTGACGAAGAAGAGGTCGAACAAGGCGCCGATATAGACCGTATGGGGGATGATGATACTGTTGATGAAAACCAGAATCGCGCCCGAAATGAGGGTGCTGACCGCAATACCTTTGAACGTGATGCGCTGCGTTTTGCGGAAATAGTAGATGAATACCAGCGCGGGAACGGTCAGCAGGTTGAGGATGTGCACGCCGATCGAAAGCCCCATCAGGTAGGCGATCAGCACGATCCAGCGCATCGAGTGGGGCTGGTCGGCCTGTTCCTCCCATTTGAGCATGAGCCACACCACCAGGGCGGTGAACATCGACGAGAGGGCATATACTTCGCCTTCGACGGCCGAGAACCAGAAGGTGTCGGTGAAGGTATAGGCGAGTGCTCCGACCGCACCTGTACCCAATACGGCCACGATGTTGGCTTTCGTAAGCTCCGCGCCCTGACGGGTGAGGATGCGGCGTGCCAGGTGGGTGATCGTCCAGAAAAGGAACAGGATGCAGAACGCGCTGGCCAGGCAGTTCATGGCGTTCACCATGTGGGGTACATAGTACGTCGAGGGTGCCAGTATCGTGGCCAGGCGGGCCAGCAGCATGAAGAGCGGTGCTCCGGGCGGGTGCCCTACTTCGAGTTTATACGAGGTAGCGATGAATTCGGAGCAGTCCCACAGGCTCGAAGAGGGCTCCATGGTCAGCAGATAGGTCATGGCCGCGATAGCGAAGACGATCCAGCCGACGATGTTGTTCCAGCGTTTGTAGCTATTCATTTGAGTTTCGGTTTGTCCGCAAAACGGCATGTCCCCTGCGTGCGAAGTCGAACGTTCAGTTTTTTAGGGCAGTCCGTCGGATTTAAGTCTGTTGTTGTGTACAAATACGATGAAAGCCGGATGCAAAATCGATTTTGCCGGATTTTGCCGCAACGGGTTTCCTGTACTCTGCAAAGATACTAAGATAACGCTTAAATCGGGTGTTTATTTTTGTTTTTTGTTCGGATTCTTTGTTATCGTCGGTAAAGTATGGGGTGCCGCAGGCCGGAATCCGGGTATATGAGGTGCGAGATTCGTTCGATCTTCGGGGGATGCGGGACTCCGGTTGTCTGCCGGATTCTGAAATTTCAACAGAGAGGAGTGTGCGTTGGCAAAGGGAGAGTATATGCGGATCTGAATCGTGTTGTGGAATGAATTCGGAAAAATTTTTGTAAGGGATGTCGTCCTGAGAAAAACCGGTCTGATTATGAATCGGACCGGTTTTTTGTCTTCGGAGCAACTCCTAAAAGATCAATAGGAGTAATCCTCGCAGGGAAGTTTTCCGGTGTATTCGATTTCGAGCTCGGTATTTTTGTCGTCCTCGTCGATGGCTTTGAACGAGCCCGTAATGGTATAGTCGTCATTGCCGTTGGCGACGATTTTGAGAGTTCCCTCCGTGATTCTGTTCTTGATGATTCCGTAGGTGGGATCGTTGTAGTTCCAGAAGGATTTCGCCAGATCGAAAGTCATGTTCTCACCGGCGGCACCGCCCGTGTAGTCGCCGCTGGCGAGTTGCAGAGGATCTGTGGGCGCGAGCGTAATGTAGAACGTGATGCCGTATTCTTTTATCGGAGAGCCATCTTTCAGGCCGAGGAAGAATACATTGTCCCCATTGTAGTAGAGGTCGCCGACGGTCATGGTTGCTTTCGGTGCTTCCGGAGCCGGAGGAGTCGAATAGTTGTTGAAAGGTACTGTGCCGGTAAAATCGATCTTAATGGCTGTTTCCTGTCCGGTGTCGCTCGCTCCCCGGAGAGTACCGGTTACGGTGTAGTTGTGGTTCCCGTTGTTTGTCACGGTGAGTGAACCTTCTTTGATCGTATTTTTGATCCGGTCGTTGAAATTCTCCTTGTCGATGAATGTCCAAGAGGATTTGGCTGCGTCGAGGGTCATCTCTCCGCTGCCGGTCGATACGGGGTAGTCGCCGCTGACGAGCTGCAGGGTCTCCGAAGCGGGTAGTTTGAACGAGAGCGACGCTTCGTAAGTATCTGTCGGGTTGGCGTCCTTGAGGGTCAGAGTATAGATATTGCCGTCGTAGTAGTCCAGGTTGCCGATGGTCATGGTCACCTCCGTAACAGTCGGTTCCACGGGTTCCGGATCGGCGTAGTCCTCGAAAGGAAGAGTGCCGGAAAAGTTGATTTTCAGAGCTGTGTTTTTACCGGTTTTATCGGATGTACCTTCCAGTGTGCCGGTGATCGTGTAGTTGTGGTCGCCGTTGCTGACGATGTGAATTTTGGTTCCCTCCTTGAGCCGGTTTTTGATCTTGTCGTTGTGGTTGTCCTTGTCGGTAAAGTTCCAGAATGACTTGCTCGCATCGATGGTCATCTCTTCGCCTGTCGTTGCTGCCATATAGTCGCCGCTGGCCAACAACGGTGAATCCGAAGCGGGCAGCTTCAAGTAAAAGGTTGTCTCGTAGAGATCGGCGGGATTGGCATCCTTGAGCTGGAGATAATAGATGTTGTCGTTGTAACGATACAGGGAGCCGGTGGACATGGTTACCTCAGGCACTTCGGGTGCGGGATCATCCGGAGTATCCGGATCATCCGGGTCTTCATAGTCTTCCGAGTAATCGGAAATCAGCAACCGACCTGTGAATGCGAACGCTACGCCCGCTTCGTTTTCCATAATGGAACCCCCGTCCTGAATGGAGCCGCCTTTCATGTGGCCTCTGATCGTGTAGGTCATGTTGTCGCCGATGGCGACTTCGAATTCTCCGGCTTCGGCAACGTATTGTGTCCATTTGGGGGCGACCACATTCCAGTTGGAACGGTATCTAGTCGTATTTTTATTGTTGAACGTATTTATTTCCCAAGTGGAGGAGGCGGTGTATTTCCCGGCCGGAAGGGTGAAGCTACCCTTTTCCTGTCGTGGGACATTGACATAAAAGCATACGCTACATCCGCGGGCAGAGTTGTTCAGGTCTTTCAGGTAGAGGAAATAAACGGCTCCGCCTTCTTTGCTGTATTCACTGTCATGCCCGTAGTACATCAGTTCGCCTTCGGTCATCGTATGGGCGATGTACCCGGTCATGGGCGGATTGGGATCGTCCGGAATTTGGGGTCCCTGTGGGTCGTCCGGGTCGTTCGGCTCCGTCTGTTCCATACCGTTGTCTTTGTCGCTGCATGAAGGCAGGCATCCCAAAATCCCCCCCCCCGAACATCAGCAACATCCATGCGAATCTAAAGTGTTTCATAGCGTAAAAGGTTTTAGTGCCGGGCCTACGGCAGGTTTTTAATTTTCGGCAGAAACGAGGCCGGTCTTAAAAAAAAGCGCTTTCTGCTTAAGTGTTTTCTTTCATGTAATAGAGATGTTGTTTTTCTTTGTTGGAAAAAAATAGATAAAATATTCGGTATTTGCAAATGTTTTTGTCTTTTTTAATTTATTGTGTGTTTTTATTGGTTGAAAAATTGGGACTATCTCGTTCGACGAAGTTTGAAACGATATTTTTAAGTGAGGAGACGGTCGAGATAGTCGTCTGTCGGTTGTTAAGAAGATCAGTCCGGACTGAATGTCCGGACTGATCGGGAATTTTTCGTATGGAGCCGGTCTGATGCTTTTCTCCTGAATGGTAGTTTTCAGGAGAGGCGTAGCGATCGGTGTAATTTCGACGGTTGCCGTCGTCAATGTTGTATGGATGTGTCGTTTGTCGTAATAGGGATGAATACGATGTCCGAACAGCGCAGGGCTTCGTCATCGACGGCAAAGGCATAAATGTAGTATTTGGAGTTCGGTTCGAGCGTTTCCTGGATTTCTCTGGATTGTTGAAAGGTATATTGGCTCAGGATCATTTCGGCCGTGTAGCCCATCCATCCGTAGATCTGTACGTTGTCGATCCAACTTTCCGATATTTTCTCCAAAACGGTCGCATCCGTATCGGCCGCATCGACGCTGCCGTAGATCTTTGCGACAAAATGGCCGTCGTAATCGTTCGCTTTGACAAGAACGTCGATGTTGAGACCTTCGGTCGAAACGATCTGTATGTCGAATTTTGTGTCGATTGTTTGGGGTGCCAGGGTTGTGAGCGTCTTTTTTGAGATTGGGGTCAGCCTTTCGATCGTGATGGGATCCACGCCGTATGCGTAAACGAGGTATTCGGTATCGGGTTCCATGTTTTCGATCAGCCTGTCTGCAATAGTCCCCTGTTCGAGGTATTCTTGCGCCCAGCTTTGCCAGCCGCTGCCCGTTGCGTCCATGTCTGTATAGAAGTCGATGTCGTATTGGTAGAGCTCGTCATCCGTCTTGAAATCGGCGGCAGCCCGGGAGGGGATGATGTTCAACAGATAATACATTTCCTGGTCTCCGGGACGGACTGTAGTTCGGAATGTTTTTGTGGTGATGTCCGAAATCGTTATCGTAAATGCCTCCTCCGGACGGGCCGCCTGTTTTGCTGTAAAGGAAGGCGCCGGCTGGATATCCGCGTACGAAACTTCGATGATTGCTTCTCTCTTTTCCGCTGTTTCGTTTTTGGTTACGTTGAAAGAGATGACCCCTGCGGTTTTGGTATCGATGTCCGTTATCCAACTGTCGTTGCATTTGGCAGACAGGGTCGCATTTGCGACGGGGTTTTCGATCGTGTATTCGATTTGGAAAGGTCCTCCTTCGGCCGGAACATCGAGGCTCTCTTTGGCGAATACGATTTCAGGCTGTGCATCCGGTGTGACGGGATCGTCGTTGTTACACCCGGCAAAGAGCGAGGAACCCAAAATCCCCCCCCCCGAAGATCATCAACAACCATACGAATCTAAAATATTTCATAGTATAAAAGGTTTTAGTGCCGGGCCTACGGCGGGTTTTTATTTTCGGCAGAAACGAGGCCGGTCTTAAAAAAGCGATTCTGTCCGGGAGTTTTTTGTGTGTGAAGAGAAATGTGTTTTTATCTATCTGAAAAATAGATAAAATATTTTGTATTTGCAAATGATTTTTATTTTTGATTTGCAGGGTGCTTCATATTTTATTCGGGGTTTATGCGGTATCAGGTCGGGAGCGTGTTGCTCCGAACGATGGCGGAACTGCAAACTTTGTCTTCGTTTTTACTGTTTTTGTGGGAAAAATGTTAATTTTGTGGCTCGGAAGATATTGCTTGTTATGGAATCGAAATTGACCCTTTACAACACGCTCGACCGCCGCAAGGAAACCTTCGAGCCGATCAATCCCCCGCATGTGGGAATGTATGTCTGCGGACCTACCGTATATGGCGATCCGCATCTGGGACACGCCCGGCCGGCGGTGACCTTCGACCTGTTGTTCCGTTATCTCCGGTCGCTCGGCTACAAAGTGCGCTACGTGCGCAACGTGACCGACGTGGGACATCTGGAGCACGATGCCGATGACGGTGAGGACAAGATTTCGAAGAAGGCGCGGCTGGAGCAGCTCGAACCGATGGAAGTGGCGCACTATTACACGGAGCGTTACCACCGGGCGATGGACGAGCTGAACGTGCTGTCCCCCTCGATCGAACCCTGCGCCAGCGGCCATATCATCGAGCAGATCGCCATGGTGAAGGAGATTCTCGACAACGGTTTCGCCTACGAATCGAACGGGTCGGTCTATTTCGATGTGGAGAAATACAACCGGAAATACAGCTACGGCCGTCTTTCGGGCCGCAACCTCGACGATATTCTGACGAACACGCGCGAGCTGGACGGGCAGGGCGATAAGCGCCATTCGTGCGATTTCGCCCTCTGGAAGAAGGCTTCGCCGGAGCATATCATGCGCTGGCCTTCGCCCTGGAGCGACGGCTTCCCCGGCTGGCACATGGAGTGTTCGGCCATGAGCACCAAATACCTGGGCCAGCGGTTCGACATCCACGGCGGCGGTATGGACCTGATGTTTCCGCATCACGAATGCGAGATCGCGCAATCGACGGCGGCGCTCGGCCACGACTCGGCTAAGTATTGGATTCACAACAACATGATTACGATCAACGGTCAGAAGATGGGCAAGTCGCTCGGCAACTTCATCACGCTCGAGGAGCTTTTCACGGGCAATCATAAGTTGCTGACGCAGGCTTATTCGCCGATGACGATCCGTTTCTTCGTATTACAGGCCCACTACCGTTCGACGCTCGACTTTTCGAACGAGGCGTTGCAAGCCGCCGAAAAGGGACTCGACCGCCTGATGAAGGCTGTCGAGGCGCTCGACAAGATCAAGCCGTCGGAGCAATCCACGGTGGATCCTGCGGAGCTCGAAACCCGCTGCCGCGAAGCGTTGGACGATGACCTGAACTCGCCGATGGCGATTTCCGCACTGTTCGATTGGGTGCGCATCATCAATCAGTTGGTCGAGGGGCAGCAGCGGATCACGGCGGCCGACCTGGAGAAGCTCCGGGAGATCGTCCGTCGTTATGTGTTCGATATTCTGGGTTTGCGCGACGAAAAGGCGGCTTCGGCCGGCGGCAAGGATCTGGTCACGCCGTTGGTGAATATGCTTCTCGACCTGCGGCAGGCGGCCAAGACCGAGAAGAATTGGGCGCTGTCGGATAAGATCCGGGACGAGCTTACGGCCATCGGTATCCGGGTCAAGGACCGCAAGGACGGCTGCGACTGGGAGATCGAATAGCGTTTCGTCGTTTTAATTAAAGTATTGATAAATCGATCGTTCCTGTTCGGTGTATTCCGGACGGGAACGGTGTGTTTGGATCGTGCGGGCGGTTGCCGGGGCGGAAAGTCCGTCGCAGCCGTTTCGTGCGTCGAATGATTATTGAAGGGAGGACTTGTGTATGAGTGAAGTAAAAGGAGCGGCGATGGAGCTGGGAACCGAGCGTATCCGCAAGCTGCTCGTTCAATATGCCGTGCCGGCCATTATCGCGATGACCGCCTCGTCGCTGTACAACATGGTGGACAGCATCTTTATCGGGCACGGCGTGGGGGCGCTGGCCATTTCGGGGCTGGCCCTGACGTTCCCGCTGATGAACCTCGCGGCGGCGTTCGGTTCGTTGGTGGGTGTGGGCGCCGCGACGCTGGTGTCGATGCGCCTGGGGCAGCGGGATTACGAAACGGCCCAGCGGATTCTGGGGAATGTCGTGGTGCTCAACCTGATTATCGGAATCTCTTTCGGGTTGCTGACGCTGGTTTTTCTCGATCCGATTCTCTACTTTTTCGGAGCCAGCGATGCGACGATCGGCTATGCCCGGGAGTATATGTCCGTCATTCTGTGGGGTAACGTCGTTACACACATGTATTTGGGTCTGAACGCCGTGTTGCGTGCCGCCGGGCACCCGCGCAAGGCGATGTACGCCACGATCCTGACGGTGACGATCAATGCGATTCTCGACCCGCTGTTCATCTTCGGCTTCGGCTGGGGCATTCGCGGCGCGGCCATTGCGACCGTGCTGGCGCAGATACTCGCGCTCGTCTGGCAGTTCCGCATCTTTTCGGACAGGAACGAGCTGTTGCATTTCCGGCGCGGCATCTACCGGCTGAAAGGCAAGATCGTGCGTAATGTGCTGGCTATCGGCATGTCGCCCTTCTTGATGAACCTTGCGGCTTGTTTCATCGTGATTCTGATCAACAAGGGACTCAAGGAGTACGGCGGCGATCTCAATATCGGTGCTTACGGTATCGTCAATCGGTTGGGATTCTTCTTCGTGATGATCGTCATGGGCATCAATCAGGGTATGCAGCCCATTGCTGGGTATAATTACGGTGCCCGGCAGTTCGACCGGGTGGATCGGGTGCTGAAATTGACGATCATCGGCGCTACCTGCGTCACCACGCTCGGATTCCTGATCGGCGAATTGGCGCCGCGCCTGGCGGTGTCGGTTTTCACGGACGATCCGGAGTTGGTCCGTCTTTCGGCCGAAGGTATGCGCATCGTCTTCTTCTGCTTCCCGATCATCGGTTTCCAGATGGTGACGACCAACTTTTTCCAGAGTATCGGCATGGCGGGCAAGGCGATCTTCCTTTCGTTGTCGCGGCAGTTGCTTTTCCTGATGCCGGGTCTGATTTTCCTGCCCCGCATCTTCGACGAGCTGACGCCCTGGGACGGCAGTTGGGGCGTATGGTGTTCGATGCCGCTGTCGGATTTCCTGGCTTCGCTGGTTGCCGGTGTCATGCTGTTCTGCCAATTCCGGAAGTTCAAGGCCAAGGCCGCTGCGGGGAGAGGCGAGGTTTCGGGAGCCGAAGTCGAAAACGATCGCAGAGTGAATGAATAAAAACCGTTGCACTATGGAACAGGATAAGTTCGTTATCAATATAGGCCGTCAGCTCGGCAGCGGCGGCAAAGCCGTCGGCGAGGCGCTGGGGCGTCGTCTGGGCGTGCACGTCTATGACAAGCAGTTGATCAATCTGGCGGCCGAGCAGAGCGGCCTCTGCACGGAACTTTTCGAGCAGGCCGACGAGAAGAAGTCGAGGAGCCTCTTTTCCTCGCTGATCGGTTATCTGCGCATGCCTTTTGCAAGTGAAGAGGGGAGTGTGACCGATGTGCTGAGCAGCGAGGCGCTGTTCAAAATACAGAGCGATGTGATCCGTGACATCGCCTCGCGGGAATCGTGTATTTTCGTGGGCCGTTGTGCCGACTATATCCTGCGGGATCATCCCCGCGCGGTGAATGTTTTCGTTACGGGGGCTCCGGAAGATCGGGTGCGTCGCCTTTGCGAGCAGGAGAACGTAACGCCCGAAGAGGCCGAAGCGCAGATGGAGCGTACGGATGCCCGCAGGGCTTCCTATTACGACTATTTCAGCAGCGGCAAGTGGGGCGAAGCCGCAACCTACCATCTCTGCATCGATTCCTCGGTGCTGGGGATCGAAGGTACGGCCGACTTTATCCGGGAGTTCGCGGAGCGTAAACTGAAGATGAACCTGTCCGGGCGGTAGTCGGCGGCTTCGAGCGTGTTCGGCATAATCCAAGGATGCGTCGGACGGTTTTGGGAAGGGATGAAGGAAACGGTTTTCGGACGGTCAGTGCCGGTGTGATGGAGCCTGTTTTCGATCGGTGGGTTGTGATAACGTTCGGTAGCCCGTTGCCCGAGGCGATCTTTTCGGTAGAAGGGTTTGGGCGTCCGACTTTTTTCGGCCAGGAGCTGCCAGGGCGGGATCGTTTTTATTGGCAACGAGCCCGGTTCCTATTTCCGAAAACCGGAAATTTTGTTTACATTTGTTGGAAGAAAGACAGGAGAGGCGGCTATCCTTGCGGGAGAGTCTGTACGGATTGCCTCGCCTGTAAAAATCAATCGGAAAATATGGTACTTGCAGAACAGATTAAAGAGGCTATAAGACGTCAGGATACGTTGGGGAGGTGTCTTTGACATCGATCAGCGAAGAATAGAACTCCAGAACGAGGAGGAGAAGACGCAGGTTCCGGGCTTTTGGGATAATCCCGACAAGGCCCGCGAACAGTTGCGCCGCGTGGCGGGAATCAAGGAGTGGGTCGAGGAGTACGATGCTGTGGTCAAGGAGGTCGAAGACCTGCGGTTGATGCCGGAATTCGTCAAGGAGGGCGTGGTGACCGAGCAGGAGCTCGACGAGCAGTATGCGCGTGCGATGCACCGCATCGAAGAACTCGAATTGCGCAACATGCTGCGCCGTGACGAGGACCGTATGGGCGCTATCATGGATATCAATTCCGGTGCGGGCGGTACCGAGGCGCTCGACTGGGCGGGGATGCTGCTGCGCATGTACACCCGCTGGGGCGAGGCGCACGGATACAAGGTCAAGGTGCTCGACTATCAGGCTGGCGAGGAGGTAGGTGTAAAGTCCTGCACGCTCGAATTCGAGGGCGAATACGCTTACGGCTACCTCAAGAGCGAAAACGGCGTGCACCGCATGGTGCGCCTGTCGCCGTTCAACGCCAATAACAAGCGGCAGACGACTTTCGCGTCGGTGTTCGTGTCGCCGGCGATCGACGACACGATCGAAATCACGGTCAATCCTGCGGACATCGAGTGGGACACTTTCCGGTCGAGCGGTGCGGGCGGCCAGAACGTCAATAAGGTCGAAACGGCGGTCCGGTTGCGCTATCACGGCAAGGATGCCGATACGGGCGAGCCGATCGAGTATCTGATCGAGAACATGGAAACCCGCTCGCAGTTGATGAACCGCGAAAATGCCATGCGCATCCTCAAGTCGAAACTCTACCAGCGGGAGCTGGACAAGCGCATGGCTACGCAGCAGGCACTCGAAGCTACGAAAAAACGCATCGAATGGGGTTCGCAGATTCGCTCCTACGTCTTCGACGACCGACGGGTGAAGGATCATCGCACGGGAGTCCAGACCTCGGATATCGAGGGGGTGATGGACGGCGACCTGGACGAATTCATCAAGGCCTACCTGATGGAGTTCGGCGGACAGGCGTAAGCGTGGGGATGTGAGAATATTGCAGGGGGGGCGAAAATTTTATTTTCGCCCTCCCTCTTGTTTTAAGTTTGTTTTATTCGATCGAATGGATCGAAATCGTATTTCCTGCTGCGGGTCCCCATTTTCCATTCTTTTTTTGCAGGGCGTCCGTTTCACCCCAGAATCCGTAGTCGCATTGGATGATAGCTTCCGTGAGTGAAGTGTTTATTACGATATAGCTGAAGTAGGGTGATGATCGTGGATTCGGATAATGTAAAAAGGATGAATAGCACACGGGAAATTTACTTGTATAAAAGTTGAGAGCATGTTGTGAATAAATAAAGCTTTTCGACTTTTTGACTTCGGAGTCGATAAAACTGTCAATGGCTTTTTTGTAAGATGGAATGAGTTTTAAGAACCGAATTTGCTGAGGCGCATTGCAGGGACGGTACCCTTTGATGATTCGTTGCGGTGTATAATCCATTTGGGAAAACCATCGATGCGACGATAAGTCTTCAGGACGGAAACAATCGAGATATTCTTCGTCACTTAAAATATAGACGGGAACTTCTCCCGGAAAAACCAAGTTGCCGTTGACGATCCGCCCCTGTTTGTCCGGAGAGAGTTCTTTGTTATTGAAATAATATTTTTCCATTAGGTAGTCCAAAAGTTGATAAACAGTTGTTGTTAGCTTATCGTTTGTGTCGTATATCGTCGCGGTTCGGCTTTCCTGCTCCCATTTTTCGATGAATTTTTCGATTTTTTCCGAAGACTGCTCGGAGCATGCCGTAGTGAGTTCAGAGAGTAGGCGCTCCGCTTCTGGAGTGTCTGCGCAAGGGTTACGGTTTTGGGCTTGAACGATTCCGAGTGTAGCAAAAGAAACAAAAGCGATAAGCAATACCGGCAAAAATTGGATCAGACGGTTTTTCATTTTTATATGGTATAAGTTCAGTTAATCAAAGATAGTAAATTTTCTGTTTTTGATTGACTGATATTTTTAGGTTTATCCGTTTTTTCGTATCTGTCGCTTCCGGACAGGCGGCAGATGCCGTCGCAGCGCGGAATTTACTGTCGGATGCGATCAGCCTGGTTCCGAAGGAGTCCGTATGGGTCGGTACGACCGATACGGCGATGTATTATCCCCGGCTCGCAGGGAAGCGTGTGGCCTTGCTTGCGAATCATACTTCGATGATCGGCGAACGGCATTTGGTTGATATTCTGCACGCGAGGGGATTCGATGTGACTGCAATCTTCGCTCCGGAGCACGGATTCCGGGGAACGGCCGATCCCGGAGAGCACATGGGAGGTTCCGTCGATGCGGCGACGGGTATTCCGATCCGGTCGCTCTGCGACGGGAACACGCGGAGGCCTTCCGACGAGGCGATGCACTCGTTCGAGGTGGCGTGAACAGGTTGGATGCGGGCGTGTTATACCTAAATTATATAGAGCGATTGGATGCCTGCGTAGGTTTCGAGCGGGAAGCCATTGGCCCGGAGCGGCCCAATCTCAACGGAATGCTCATCGACGGACCGATTCTCGAAGAACGATACGAGGCGGGGTGGAATATGTGTGCCGGATGGTTGTCGAGGGATATGCTGCGGAGGAGATCCGCAACCGGTGGCGGGAGGATATCGGGTTGTCCCGTATTCAAAGAAAGCCATCTCTTTTATACGAAGAGCGACCTTTATTCCGTTCTATTCGTGAATAAAGTCTGCGAGTATGCCGGAATCGCTCGCAAAGCGGAGGAAATGTTGTTTTTTTTATCCGATTTTTCAGGCCGATTCGAAATAAATTTCTATATTTGCAACGATGCCCTTTGAATAAATGAGGAGCAGGAACGAAGAAATTTGCATAAATAAACCCAATAATTTTTTAATACGTATGAAAATCAAAATGTTTATGTTGGCTGCTTTGGCAGCATTCGCGACGTTGGCCGGTTGTAGCGACGACGAAAATAAAACCACCGGTGGCACTATTAATCCTCCTGTCAAACCGAGCGAATACGAAGCGACATTCAAGTCCACCTCTTATTACAGCACGACAGTGACGATCAAAGCGATTACCGAGAATGCCAAGTCCCAGTATTTTATGGCTGTGGTGTTTGAGACGGCGTTCCTGGAGCAGCAAATTCCCGGAATTACGGATAATGATATTGCGAAAGGTGTCATCAACTATTATAGGGCGGAATATATGTCGCAAGGAGCCACTGTTGCTGATATTTACAATGTGCTTACTCAGCAGGGACGGTTGCATGGTAGTGTAACTCCTTTGGAATTGGATGTCCCCGGTTTGTCGGCGGGTACATCCTACTCGGTTGTCGTTGCCGGTGTCAATGAGAACCTTGAAATTGTCGCTAACGGAATCGTTGCCGAGTTTACGACGAAAACGTTGCCCGGCCTGGAGGAGGAGAATTGTACTTTCGAATGGACGGTTGAGCCTAAATCGACGTCCGTAACAATGAGTTTTACTCCTTCCGATAAGGAGGTGCCCTACTTCTTCTATGCGCTGACAGCTGAAGAGTATAGTTCGGAATGTCAAAACGACCCCGCGATACTGAAAGAGCTGCTCCCCTCTTTTATCGCTAACTTGGCCAAGGCTTACCAGATGTCTGTTTCCGAGTTTATGGAGAAACAGCGGATGACGGGTGATTTGGAGGAGTTCACTCTTACTGGTTTGCTGCCTAAAACGGGGTATGTCGTATTCGTGTGCGGTATGGATGAGTACGGTCGTCCGACGACGGATGTCAGCGTGAAGGACTTTGAAACGTTGGAATATGTCGCTTCGGATGCTACGGTGGAGAGCGTGGATGTCCGTCTGTATGACGGTGAGGAGGCTTCGTCAATTGATCCGACTACGTATAAGCCCGATGATTACGGAGGTGCCTATTTCTTGCGATACGTACCCCAGTTCTCCGAAGAGTGTGCCGAGGTTTGGAATATGTTGGTGATCGATGCGGATTTTTCGGGTGAGTCTGACGACGTGGTTTTGTCTTACATTATGAGTATGGGCTTTGATGCAAATACTTCTATGATGGATATAGTCAAGCTTCCTGAGGGCCTTATGGTTTACGCTTATATCGTAGCACAGAACGAGGCCGGAGAGTATGGTAATATTTACCGATGTGAACCGTTCGAGGTGAGCAAGGCTAACCTCAGTCCGGTGGAGGAACTTTTCCCCGAGTCTAATTCGAAGAGCGGAATCTCTTCCGTAGCTTTCAGTTCGGTGGGCAAGATGTGTCCGAAGACCGTAAATTCGATGAAAATCGTTAGCGTGTTGTAATTCGGCCGCTGACCGAAACCGAAGATTCCCGAAGTAATTTCGGGAATCTTTTTTTGCGTCTTTCGGAACCGGGGAGGAGCAGCTGGAGGAAATTCCGGGAATTGAGTCCGAAATATTTGGCACTTTGTGGAAAAGTATTTAATTTAGTAAAAAATATCGCAATGATATATTTTGGTGGATCTCTTTGGGAATGTAGCGCCAAGTTCCTCCGAGGAGGGGATGTAGGGGAGAATTGCATTACAGACGCAGCCACAAGCTGCGAATAGGCGACCCTTGCGATGCTGCGATCTCGGATGATGGTACACTGAAATATATAATTGCCCAAAATGTTTATTGCAATGAGTGTATCTGTGAACAAGACATATTCGGCGGCCGATTTGAAATTCCTCAATTTGCTTTCGGAGAAATTCCCGACCATTGCCGACGCTACGACTGAAATCATCAACCTGGAGGCTATTCTGAACCTTCCCAAAGGTACCGAGCATTTCCTTACGGACCTTCACGGTGAATACGAGGCTTTCCGCCACGTGCTGAAGAACGCTTCAGGCGTGATCCGGCAAAAGGTGCACGAGGTTTTCAACAATACTTTGCGCGAATCCGAAATGACGGAGCTTTGTACGCTGATCTACTATCCCGCCGAGAAGCTGCAACTCATCAAGCAGAAGGAATCGAATCTGGACGACTGGTATAAGGTTACGCTTAACCAGCTGACGGAGGTCTGCCGGGCCGTTTCGGTCAAATACACCCGCTCGAAGGTGCGCAAGATGCTGCCTCCGGATTTTTCCTATGTCATTCAGGAGCTTCTCCACGAATCCGATTCGCCGGGATCGCCCAAGCAGAGTTATTTCAACGGGATTCTCAATTCGATCATCTCGATCGGACGGGCGGATGCTTTCATTATCGCCATGAGCAATGTGATCCAGTGCCTGACGATCGACCGTCTGCATATCATCGGCGATATTTTCGATCGGGGGCCCGGTCCGCACTTCATTTTCGATACGCTGGCCCAGTACAAGATGTACGATATCCAGTGGGGCAATCACGACATTCTTTGGATGGGCGCTGCGGCGGGGAATTTAGCTTCGATCGCCAATGTGATCCGTGTGTCGGCCCGCTATGACAATCTCGACGTGTTGGAGGACGGCTACGGCATCAATCTGCTGCCGCTGGCCCGCTTCGCCATGGAAGTTTATGAGAACTCACCCTGCAAGCCCTACCAGCCCAAAGTGATGCAGAATTCGGGTGTTACGGAGCGCGATGTACTGCTGATGGCCCAGATGCACAAGGCGATTTCGGTGATCCAGTTCAAGATCGAGGGACAGATGATCAAGCGCCATCCCGAATACAAGATGGAGGGGCGGGCTTTGTTGGAGAAAATCGACTACGAGAAGGGAACCATCGAGATCGACGGCAAGGATTATCCCTTGAAGGACGCCGACTTTCCGACGGTCGATCCCCGGGATCCTTATAAGCTGACTCCGGGCGAAGATCAGCTTATTCGTACGTTGCAAGCCTCGTTCCTGAACAGCGACAAACTACAGAAACATATCCGGCTGCTCTTTTCGAAGGGCAGTATGTATCTGATCGTCAATTCGAACCTGATGTACCACGCTTCGATTCCGATGACCGACGAAGGGGAGTTCAAAACAGTCATCGTGGACGGAAAACCCTATGCCGGACGGAGCCTGCTGGACAAACTGGACCGCCTGACCCGGGAGGCCTATTTCGGTGGCAATGGGGCCAAGAGTCAGCAGATGGCGCTCGATTACATGTGGTACTTGTGGTGCGGCCCCGAATCCCCGTTCTTCGACAAGGCCAAGATGGCAACGCTGGAGCGTTACCTGATCGAGGACAAGAAGACGCACCACGAGGAGAAGGGAGCTTATTACAAGCATTTGGATGATACGAAGATGTGCAGTATGATTCTTTCGGCTTTCGGACTCGATCCAGAGAAATCCCATATCATTTCGGGACACGTGCCCGTGAAGACCTGCAAGGGCGAAAGTCCCATCAAGGCCGGCGGCAAGCTGCTGATGATCGACGGCGGATTTTCCAAGGCGTACCATTCCGAAACGGGCATCGCCGGTTATACGTTGATTTACAATTCGCACGGGCTGCAACTGGTGCAGCACGAGCCTTTCGAGTCGGCGGTCAAGGCCGTCGAGGAGGGAAAGGACATCATCTCTACGAAGGTGATCGTCGAGGCGACGACCGACCGCATCACGGTGCGCGATACGACTATCGGCAAGGAGTTGCAGGTGCAGATCGACGACCTGAAGAACCTGCTGGCGGCCTATCGCAGCGGCCAGATCAAGGAACGTAAGTAACCGAAGGCAGCATTGCTGCGAAATATCCGTGTCCGGGGGACTCCTTTTATCCGGTCGGAATTCTGCGAAAGACGACTTTCGAAGGAGCGAATCGGTCTTTTCGGTTCGGCAGTAAGGCGGGGGATAAAAGCGGGCCGCAGCTATTACTGTCTCTTATACACATCTCCGAGCCCACGAGACGGAGCTACATCTCGT
>ENA-OZAJ01000049-OZAJ01000049.1-human-gut-metagenome-genome-assembly--contig:-NODE-49-length-70698-cov-16.567940_pt1 | contig 70698 bp, 63 predicted proteins | sample MGYA00243301_ERZ653499 | MGnify/ENA primary metagenome ERZ653499 (study PRJEB26926, sample SAMN06165039) | human gut metagenome | biome: ENVO:00009003; feature: ENVO:2100002; material: ENVO:00002003... | reverse complement strand
CGATTTTTTTTGCAGACACAAAAAAGGCCATCTCAAAGTATTTTGAGACAGCCTCATTTCTTTTTTTATCTGTAAAAGGCTATTTATCCACAGTCTGACATGTCTGTGCATGCCTCAATTATCATACACCGTAACGTCTCCCTGCCCCAATAAGGAATTGAAGAGAGAAAGCCATTTGCCTCCGATCAGATCTGCGTCATAATCCTTTGCTTTTTCCCGTACCTGCTGTTTCATCCGACATCGTCTCTCCTCATCGTGCATCAATGACAACAACTCTTTTGCAAACCGGTGTGTGCTTCCCATAGGCAGCAGTATCCCGTTATCTCCAGAACCTCCGATAATTTCTTCTACCCCTTTAGAAGCATTAAAAGCCATCGGGATAACTCCGTAGGACTGTGCCTCGGTCAAACAAAGCGGAAAGCCTTCAAATGCAGAAGTCAGGCAGATTATTGATGCCTGCCGATAAAATCTTCCCACATCAGAGACATAGCCGATGAAAGAAACGCGTTCAAGTTTCCATTGTTCAGCCAGGTTTTCCAGGTTCTTTTTTTCAGGACCGTCCCCTATGATAACCAGTTCCCAGTCGGGAGCCTTACGAAATATCTTTTGCCAAATTTTCAACAAGATATCTACACGTTTAAAATAATCAAGACGACCGGAATAAATGACCTGTTTTTTCTTATCATTGCACCATTCAGCGGGCACAGGCTTTTCCGCATTGGAAATTACATGAATATGATTATCCGCTCCCAATGACAATAAACGGGCCAGCTGCTGCTTGTATCCGCTGCATAATACGGTAAATGCGTCTACCAGATGGTACATCCTCTTATAATCGGCCAAGAAGCGTTTGTCATACAGATGCAGCCACATCACTTTGGGATAGATAATTCCTCGCCAAAGGATTGTTTTGATGAATGACTTTGAGCTCCATCTTTTTTTCTCATATAAATAAACGATCTTCTCATACAGAGGAAGTCCATGAAGCGCAAAAACGATCTTGCAGGAGGTATGCTCCCGGACCGCCTGACAGATATCCGGGTTCATGAAAGCAGGCAAGACAAACAGGGAAATCTGCTTTTCCCGGATTACCTCTATTATGAACTTCTGGGTAGCTTCTTCGCGCAACGACAAGTTATCAGGTACCTCTATCAGATGGAGATGCTGACAATCATTCACGTTTAGATGAGAAGCAATCAGATATACTTCATATCCTTTATTGCTGATATAATCAGCGATATCCTGCGTAACCCGCTCTGCACCTCCGGCAGGAAAGGTATCATGAAAAAATAATATACGGTGCTTCATCTATGAAATTTCAAAAATATATACTTCAGATTAAATTTACGTATCTTTTTTCTGTCTTGCTTAGACAGCTTCCGCATATCTAGTTTTTTCGTATATTCGAAAGCCTTTTTATAGCATTTTCGGGAAATGGCTTCAAAGAACAAATAACGAAAGGATTCGGTCTTAGCATCCTCATAAACCGGTTCCAGACTTTTATCATACAAATTGATAAAATAGTGCTTTATTTCCAATGCGCTTTTGTGAAAGGTTTCGGTCTTCAGCATATCGGAACTGTGGCTTTGGGATTCTCCCAAGACACGATAAACCGCCGTGGCCTCCTGCATAAACTGAATTTTCCGATGGTAGGAAATCCACAGCCACAACGGATAATCTCCCATTCTCCATCTTTTCTTTTCCGGCACTATTTCCTTGTAATATTGACGCATCAGGTCTGCTTGAAAACAAACGGTCAGCGTAGGGATACCGTTCGTCTTCAACAATTCGGGAAAGGTACAGGAGGAGAAACCAAATGTATTTTCTTCCATCTCCTGCAGACGCTCCGAATACAACAAGGTACGTGTGTAAACCATGCCATACTCTGAATTATTTTCCAGGAAATCTACCTGCTTCTGCAATTTGTATACATCTACCCAATAATCATCTCCCTCACAAATCGCTATGTATCTTCCCTTTGCACGGGGCAACTGAAAGTGCTGCCATATAGAAATCCGCTGGGAATGCTGGTTCACAGTCTGAAATATCGGCTTGATCAAATCCGGGTATTTGTCAGCATACTGTTTAATAATTTCAGGTGTCTTATCGGTAGATGCGTCATCATGAACCAAAATCTCAAAACAGAAAGTGGTCTGTTGGGCAAGAATTCCATCCAAACACTGAGCAATAAACCTTTCCTGATTATATGCTTCACAAAAAACACTTACCAAAACATTATTTTCCATGCTATATTAATCACTGCTTTTTGCTATTTTACTGTCCCACTATCGTTTCCCGATAATGCTTGATAATGATTGATTCCTTATAGTCAACCGGGGGGAAAATCTCTTTCCCGTAAAAACAGTTTAAATGACTGTTTACAAGGTCGTATCCAATAGCTGCGGAATAAGCAATGCCGGCAGAGAATCTTGGATTGATGTCGATTAAATAAAATCTATCTTCATTTTCAATAAACTCCATATTGACACATCCATTAATATTTAACAGACCTCCAATTTTGCGGGTCAAGCCTTTCAGCACTTCGTTATTACTCATTTGAACGCTGATTCCTGCTCCATTCTTTGTTCTGATCAACTCCTTTCTCGGAATAACCACATCGTTACCGGATGCTGCATTCCGGACATAATCTACGGTATAGACCGGACCTGATATGCAATGCTGAATGATATATCCCTCTTTATTTCTTAATAAAGCCAAATCTTCAGGACCGGAAATATACATCAAGCCTTCACTGCTGCGTCCATTGCAAGGTTTCGCCACCAACGGGTATTCAGTAGCAGGAAACGGATCTATCGGATGATGACAGTCCCATAAATATGTCTGTATCGATGGGATATCGTCTTCATGCACGAACTTCAGATATAAATTATGTTTATTCCGGGCAATAGACAAGACTTCATCTGCCTGCATACACAGTACAACGTGGTTAGCAGCAAAATGCGTCCTGTATTTGGCTATCACATCAATCTCAATGTCGGTTAATGGCATTATGCAGTGAATCTGTTCCTTCGCACAAATATCCAATAAAGCATTGACGTATGCCTCCTCCTCCCGGGCCAAAGGAACCTGATAGACTCTTGCACACAGCAATGATTCATAGTGCCATTCCGATGGATATATATCACATCCGATCACGGAATGCCCCTGTGCTGTCAATTTATCTATCACACACTGTGCAGACATAGAACCTATTGCCGTTATTAAAATATTCATGCCTTCGTCTTATTTATTAATATTACACATTATTGAGTCTATCACGGCATCTACCTCCGTATCCGATAAATCTGCGTATATTGGCAAGCATATTACCGTATTGGAGAGCTTCACAGCCACTGGCAGATTGGTTTCGGCAGCACTTTCCAGTCCTCTGTACGTAGAAAAAGTACTGATTAAAGGATAAAAGTATCTGCGTCCGTAAATATTCTTCTGTTTCATCTTCTCATAGAGCATATCTCTGGAGATTCCCAGTTTATGCTCGTCAACAAATATCGGGAAATAGGAATAGTTATGCTTTACTCCCGGCATGTCTTCGAAGAATGTAATTCCATCCACATTACGAAAAGCCTCCCGGTAACGGCAGGCAACCCGTTTCCTTTCTTGAATGGCCTGGTCTACCTGCTTTAAATTCAATAGTCCAAAAGCGGCACGTATCTCATCCATTTTACTGTTGATCCCCGGTGCCACGACCGTGGTCTCATCCGCAAACCCGAAATTCTTCAGATAGTCAATTCTGCGTTTTGTCTCCTTGTCATGAACCACCAGTGCTCCGCCCTCAACCGTATTATACACTTTCGTTGCATGGAAGCTAAGCGTAGACATGTCTCCCTCTTCCAGGATACTTTTACCATCCACTTCCACTCCGAATGCATGGGCAGCATCGTAAATCACCTTCAGACCGTATTTATCCGCAATCTCTTTAATCCTCTTTACATCACAAGGGTTTCCATATACATGAACGGGCATGATGGCAGTGGTCTTGGGAGTGATGGCAGCCTCAATTTTACCAGGATCCAGATTACCGGTAGAGGGATCGACATCCACGAACACCGGTTTGATGCCATTCCACCAAAGCGAGTGAGTAGTGGCCACAAAACTAAACGGTGTGGTAATCACTTCTCCCGTAATACGCAAGGCTTGTAAGGCAGTTATAAGCGGTAACGTTCCATTCGTAAAGAGACTAATATAAAGAACCTTCAAATATTCACACAACGCCCCTTCCAGCTGCCGGTGAAAACTTCCGTTATTAGTCAGTTGTTTGCTTTTCCATATCTCATCCAGCAACAAGTCCAATTCTTTTCTTGACGGTAAAAGAGGAGATGTTACATATATCGGTTTATCAATCATAACAATTACAGTCTACAAATTTTTTTTAAAGTCCTCAGACGGAGTGAACACTTCTTGAAGCCACTCCGGCAAACCTCTCTTAAACTATTCTCCGGCCTAAAGAACTTGATCTTCAACGTATAATAAATACTGTGCCGTGGGAAGATAATTTCTTTGATTTTTCCTTTATACAAATAACTTAATACCTCCAAAGGATTCACCTTCTTGACTAAAGAAGAATGGGTAGAACCGTCTTCAAAAACTCCTAATTTCTCAAATGTGGATAATTGAAGTGTGGATTCCATGTTGAAAAAAACTTTCAAATACAATCCTCCCCAGACTGACATTGCAAAATCACAATCCGCTAAGTGCAACGCATTCGTATAGCGGGCAACCTTTCTCACAGTCTGTATGGTCAGTCGCACCAGTTCTTCGTTTTGGGTAAAACGGCGTTCTTTGAATACCGGCTTTATACCTGTGTCGTCCCGAGCATATCCTTTGGTAGAAGCATAAGGTGATACACAATAATACTGCTCTATCAGAGGCATGATTGAAGGAGTATATAAATGGGTGCCATAATAGCTATCAAAACTGCCGTACCGTATGGATAAGACTTCCGGAGCAGTACCCAGATAAAAGCATTTTCCGCGATATCCGCCTTCCCGTTCCAAAATACGGTTTATCATCAGTCGTGTAGTTCCTATCCATCCTACATCCACAATGGCCCAGGGGTCTTCGGAGAACAGTCCTTCCTGTCTAAAATAATCCACCACCAGGGCTCTCTCCTCAGCAGCCTTCGCTACAATCCGCTGCTTGAGTCCCGATGATTGGAGGTATTCGAAAAACAAATCTTCCTGTTCCTTTGTCTTTATACGCTTAAAAGTGATATGCTTCTTGAAATCCTCATCCAGGTCGCTCCTATCCACTCTCAAATCCTGAAGAAGATCACTCACTTTTATCCGGTTCACATACAAAGGACTTCCTCCTTTGCATTCATACAATTCTTCTTTACTTAAAGAATAGATGTTCGGCAAGAACAACGAATATCTCGAAACAAACAAATAGTGCAGCGTAATTTCCGGATAATTCTTCTGATATTCCTCTGCTATCTGCTGCAAGATATAACCGTCTCTCGACAGGAAGTACAAATGTCTGACTCCCTCCTCTCTTGCCTTACGGAACAAGTAAGAAACATAAGGGACATACATGGATGCTATCATATCTGCCGCATTATCCACATCGGCATTCCGTATACCGGAAGTAAGACGGGCCGCACGCTGTATGCCGGCAAGAATAGAAAAATCGGTACCTCCCGGAAAACTCATGGCCTGTTTCATGGCCTGTTTTTCCATCTCTGTATATCCGGTAGATATCAGATAAGCAGTTATTTTCTTCTTTAAGGCCGATTTATAGTCGCTGGACACGTTATCTCCCATATGCTCCCAATGCGTCAGGTGCTTGAAATGGGCACGTACGATATCATATAACCCTCCTTCCCTTTTGGTTGCCTTATATTCACACGAAACAAATACAATATCTTCCGGTAAAGCACATCCTTCGTCCTGCAGTTTCTTCTTCAACACCTGAGAAGGTAAGTACATATCCGAGATAAAACAGATAGTATAACCCTCTTCACGCTTTCTGGCAATTAAGTCCTTCACATAAGCTACCGGAATCAAATTGTCCATCTCCACCTCAATCTCTTTCTCAATCACGGACTCAATGTCCAGATCAGGAAAAGCCTGCCGGTCAAATACCGAATATATCTCCCGCAACGACAGATTCGTATGCTGAAACTGGATGACGGCTTTCCTTTCTGCCTCCATTCTCCAGAGAAAAAAAGCATTCTGCCGAATTTTATCAGAAGGATATAAACGTTGAGACAGTATATAAAAAATATTCTCAGGTGCACCGCAAAGACGCAACAGAGTCGTATCAAAGATATCAAATGAAGCCAGTTTCATATTACTTTTATCTGATTTTTATTATATACAGTCTCAAACCATATATTAAATAACAAATTACTACAAAGACTGCATGTCGTTCAATTTCTTATAATATCCATTCTTGGCCAACAGTTCCTCGTGCGTTCCGCGCTCTACAATTTCTCCTTCGAGCATCACACATATCTCATCGGCATTTTTGATGGTCGACAGACGGTGGGCAATGGCAATGGTCGTTCTTGTCTTCATCAGACGCTCCAAGGCATCCTGTACCAGACGTTCTGATTCCGTATCCAGTGCAGAAGTCGCCTCATCCAGAATCAGGATAGGAGGATTCTTCAGTACCGCACGTGCAATACTCAGACGCTGACGCTGACCTCCCGAGAGTTTACCTCCGCGGTCACCGATATTCGTATCATATCCGTCAGGAGTCTCCATGATGAAGTCGTGTGCATTGGCAATCTTAGCAGCAGCCACTACCTGTTCCATTGTAGCATTTTCCACTCCGAAAGCAATGTTGTTGAAGAAAGAATCATTGAACAGAATGGCTTCCTGATTCACATTTCCAATCAGGCTGCGCAGATCGTGTACCGTCACATCCTTTATGTTGATTCCGTCGATAGTAATCTCGCCTGCCTGTACATCGTGGTAGCGCGGCAACAAATCGACCAAAGTCGATTTTCCTGAACCGGACTGACCCACCAGAGCCACTGTCTTTCCTTTCTGTACGGTCAGATTGATGTGCTTCAGTACCTCCCGACGTCCGTCATAGCTGAAAGAGATATCCTTGAATTCAATCTTATCCGACAGTTCTTTCAAAGGAACAGGATGTTCCGGTTCCTTGATGTTGTTTTCTGCCTTCAGAATCTTGTCTACACGTTCCATGGAAGCCAATCCCTTCGGAATGTTGTAACCAGCCTTTGAAAACTCCTTCAACGGATTAATCACACTGTACAGGATGACCATATAGAAGATAAAGGTAGAAGCGTCGATGGTAGAAGTATTACCCAAAATCAGTGAACCTCCGAACCAAAGTACGATGACAATCAGGATTGTACCCAGAAACTCACTCATCGGATGTGCCAATGCCTGACGGGTAGCCACTTTATTGGTCGCATCACGCAGTTCGTTGCTGCAGCGGACGAAACGGCCGATCATCTTTTCTTCGGCGAGGAATGCCTTGATGATACGCAGTCCGCCCAATGTCTCATCAAGCTGAGACATCGTATCACTCCACTTGCCCTGTGCCTCCAGCGACTGGCGCTTCAACGCACGGCCCACACGGCCCATTACCCATCCCATAGAGGGAAGTACCAGGATAGTGAACAGAGTCAGCTGCCAGCTGGTGACAATCAGCGTGGCAAAATAAGAGACAATCAGGATCGGATTTTTAATCAACATGTCCAGTGAACTGGTAATGGAGTTTTCAATTTCTCCCACATCCCCGCTCATACGGGCAATGATGTCTCCTTTCCGTTCTTCCGAGAAAAAGCCCAGAGGAAGATACATCACCTTTGAATACACCATAATACGGATGTCACGGACCACTCCTGTACGAAGCGGAATCATGATGGCAGAAGAACCGAAGTAACAAGCTGTTTTCAGCAACGTCATTCCCGCCAGGAAAACACCCAAAAGCAGCAATGCAGTCGAAGACCCGAAAGTCAGGATAAGCTGAGAAACATAATAATAGAAATTATTGACTGCCACTTCTTGCAGACTGGCGCTTCCCCATTCCATATACTCATACACCTTTGTACTGTCTCCTGTCTTAAACAGAATATTCAAAATAGGCACCAATAGAGTAAACGAAAACACATTAAACACCGCCGACAATACATTCAGTGCAACGGCTGTCAACGCGTATTTTTTATATGGCGACACAAAGCGCCGCATCATTCGCAGAAATTCTTTCATGCAGGTTGATATTATTGATTAATGATTGATTTTATAAAAATAAAACAAAAAATTTACTTGAACAAATATAAGGGGCAGCTACCTCCAGATTATCCCGTTTATTCAGGATTCACCACCAGTTGGTTTCCGTTCATCCGCTCCATATATTGCTGGATAATGGCTTTCAGCTGATTTTCCATCGGCTGTTGCACATCGGTCTGTCCCAGCAGGTTGTGCTTCAACAAGACGTCTTCCTTGAAATTATACAGGGCAATCGACTGTCTTCCGTCAAACTGCAGCAGGTAGTCTCCCTTGAAGAACTGATAAATACCGTCCAGGTAATTCACCGCATAAGTTTCCTCTGGAGGAGTGTTCAGCAGGTCGCATCCGAAAGCCACATACGGCCGGTCGTATCCCAGGTAGCCCAATACCGTCGGCATAATATCAATCTGCTGTGAGATACCGGGGCGCTTGCCCTGCAGACTTCCGTCGGGCGTGTAGAAGATAATCGGTATCGAGAAGATTCCGGCTTCCGTCTGATACTCCGCATGTTCATTCTGATTGGTATGATCGGCAGTCAGCACAAACAGCGTATTCTTGAACCACGGTTCCTTGGAGGCAGTCTCAAAAAAGCGCTGCAAGGCATGGTCGGAATAACGGATGCATTTATGAATCGGAAGAGAACTCTCCGGATATACCGACCGGTAGCGTTCCGGGATATTAAACGGATGGTGAGAAGAGGCCGTGAAGATTCCCGTAGAAAAAGGCTCCTTGAACTCAGACATCTTTTCGGCATAGAACTGCAGAAACTCTTCATCCCAGATGGCCCAGTTGCCATCGAAGAACTCATCATTGCCAAACTCGGTCCGACCGAAATAATCCTGGTATCCGGCAGCCCGGGAGAAAGCCTGAAAGCCCATCGAGCCATTGGCAGCTCCATGGAAGAAAGCCGTATAATACCCCTTCTTGCGCAGTTCTCCGGCCACACTCGTCAGACTGTTCAACGAGGCAGGGGTCAGGAAAAAGGCTTCCACAAACATCGGAATGCTCGACAGCGAAGAAGGCATACCGTCGATGCTGGCCCGCCCGTTGGCAAAAGAATATTCAAAATACATACTCTTCTGAATCAAAGAATCCAGGAAAGGAGTATATCCCTTGTATTTCCCGCCTTCCAATGTCGGGTTCAGTGCCCCGATATATTCTTTTCCAAAACTTTCCAATATCATTACCACCACATTTTTAGGCTTGAAAACCGTGGAATCGGAAGGCACACAAACCGGGTTGAAGGCTTTCAGCATCTCCTCGCGGTCAGTGTAATACTCAGGTACCACGAAAGGCTTCTTGCCAATGGTACGGAACATGGAGAACGGAGTATTCAGTACAATTCCGGTCTCAATCGGTCTGTCTACATACTGGTTGGCATTACTGATGGTAATCGGACGAGTCTGACGGGTCATTCCCCCTCTCATACCGAAGACGATGAACGGCGCACAGGCCAACAGGAACAGGGTATTCGATACGTAATAGGCGGGCAAGGACTTGCGCACCTCGGTAGCCGGCAACTGATACAGACGGTACAGCAGAAAAGCGATGACTGCCGTCAGCAATACCAGGTACCAGTGATTCACAAACTCAATGCCGATAATGCGTCCCAGGTTGTCCTCGTTGGCAAACTGGCTGAATACCGAGCAGGTAGTTCTCCGGTTGGTAAACTGAAAATAGACCGTATCCATCAGATTGGCTACCACACAGAGCGTATTCACGATGACATACAGCCATCTTACGAACTTGTGATAAGCCGGTACTTCTTTCCAATGCAGCGGAAACAAAAACAAGAGTATGAAAAGCGCGTTTGCATACATGATGGCAGAGGTATCAAAATACAGTCCTCCCCCACACAGTTCCAGAAAATGGGAAAAAGTAAGGTCCTTGAAAAACGCCGCGTTTTCCCACAAAAAGACCAGACGGCAAAGCATGAACACCACATATACCCAAAAGATATTGATAAACAATGCCTTCAGGGTCTTCCACTGACTCATCCAATTATTATTCATATCTTCTACTAATTTCAGTATAATCTTTTGTTATCATCTCATAGCACAACTTCAGCCAGATCAGCACGCAAGGAAGGGCTTTCAGGGCATAAGGTTGTACGAATGTCTTGCGCAGGTATTCCGGGAACAGGTCGGAAGGTGACATACTGGTCAGAATAAAGGCAAACACCATCAGTGCAATGTCCCATTTGTTGCGCTTCCACGGGGCGGTCACATACCAGATGGCAACTCCCATGAAGGCAATGATATAGGTACTCGACTCGCTTCCTGTGCTGAACAGCACCACAAACAGCAGGACCGAAGCCAGCAGGGCATAGCGGAAAGCCAGGTTCCGGTATTGCTTGAAGCGCAGATAAGGAACCCCAAACAGGGCCAGTCCCGGTACTATCAGCCACAAGTCCGAATAAGTGGCACATCCCGAAAGTTTGCGCACCAGTCCCAGCAGAGACACATTCTGTGCCCAGGAGAACATGTTCAGTCCGTTCTTTTCCACCAGACTCTCATACCATCCCCCATACTGTGTCAGGATATATTCAGGAGAACTGATCAGCATGGGAGCCACAAAGCAGACCACTGCCCAGCCCACCAGCGACACCGAAAATTTCAGTTTGTGCCGTGAGAAAAAGAAAAAAGCCAGTCCCACAATGCCGTAGAGCTTTACAAACGTACCGATCACAATCAGCAGGGCAGCCCACACATCCTTTTCTTTCTCAATCAGATAGAACGTACCGATGATGATTGCGGCGATTGCCACATTAAACTGCGACATGAACAGGGCCGTCAGCAGTTCGTGCGCACAGAACCAGTATATGAAAATACGTTTCCTGTCGGGCATGGGCAGATACCGCACCGACCAGTACAGACAAAGCGAAAGCGCCACCAGCCAGCACAACAGTCCGATCCATTCCGGCAGAATGGCGAACGGAGCTATCACCAGACTGAAGAACGGTCCGTAATGATTCGTATCGAAATACTCTTCGGGATAGCCCGTATACAGAGGAAACTGTTTCCAGGTATGATGGAAGACCCCTCTGAATATCAAGAAATTATTATGCTTGTAAATCTTCAGCAACGCAGAAATGACCGGCAGCAAGATCCACAGTCCGTACAGCGTACGATAGTCACTGAAAAACGGCTTGGAGAAAAATCTCCTCATTTGTTCCATCCAATTCATGTCTCTATTCTTCGTTTTCACTACTTTTCTTATACTTAAATACCCAGCGAAGCAATATAAAATTGGCCGGGACCGCTACCGCCAGTACCAGCAGAGGAGCCAGCAGACGGGGAACTCCCATCCACAGGAACACATTGAACAACACCATGTGAAGCAAGTAATTGATCAGATGGCTGAACCCGAAGCCGGTAGCCTTCAGTACCGTAGGCTTGCTCCGGAAAGTAAAATAAGAAGTCATGAAGAAATTGCAGGCCAGACTGATCAGATACCCCGCCGTATAGGCGATGTTCAATGCAAGATAAGCCTGCAGCCAATAATATATCCCATAGTGAATCCCGGCCGCTACTGTCCCTACCAGACAAAAACGGATGAATTCACGTACCTTCTTTTGACGCAAGAGTGCAGAATAATCCATAAATAAAACTTGTTATTTTTTCTCCTCTTTCTCCCAGAGCAAAGTCTCAATATTATACAGCGGACGGTGCTTTACTTCAATGTAGATTTTTCCGATATACTCTCCAATCACTCCGATGGAAAGCAGCAGCAACCCTCCGATAAACCAGATGGAAAGCATGATGGAAGGCCATCCCGGCACTGCCCAATGCTCTAAATAAGAACACAATACGTAGATGAACATACAGACGCTCACCATCAGGCACAGCAGTCCCGCACTGACAATCAGCGAAATCGGCTTGGTCGAGAACGAAGTTATCCCGTCAATGGCCAGTGTCAGCATCTTGTTCAGGGTATATTTGGAATATCCGGCAGTCCGCTGGCTGATTACATCCTTCACCGTAGTTGAAGGATATCCGATCATCGGAATCAGTCCGCGCAGATACAGATTCCGCTCTCCGTAGTGCGCCAGCTGCTCCAGGGCCCTCCGGCTCATCAGACGGAAGTCCGCATGGTTATATACCGCATTTACCCCCATCATCTTCTGCAGCTTGTAAAAAGCCAGTGCCGTATTTTTCTTCAGGAATGAATCTCCCTCCCGGGATACCTTCACTCCATACACGATGTCATATCCTTCCCGATAGCGGTCGACCATCTCCTCGATGGCATTCAAGTCATCCTGCAGGTCGACGTCAATCGTAATCACCGCATCGCAATACGCTTTGACTGTCATCATGCCCGCCATGATCGCACTCTGATGCCCCACATTCTTCCCGAGGTTGATTCCCCGGAAATAAGGATTCTCCCGGAAAAGCTGCACAATCAGTTCCCAGGTATTATCCCGGCTGCCGTCGTTCACCAGCATCACAAAACTGTCTGCAGCCACCTTTCCCTTGGCCACCAGTCCGTCCAGCAGCGCCGTCAGGCGCCCGGCCGAAGCAAGCAGGACCTCATGTTCGTTATAGCAAGGACATACAATTCCCAGTCTCATAATCCAGTCTGTTGTTTTTGTTCCACAAACTCCGAGAAAGTAGCAAACGGTACCTTTCTCTCCTTAAAGTATCTGATAAACGCATCCAGGCGTTCCACCATCTCCAGTCCCGAATGATTGCGTATGATAAACGGCATCTTCAGTTCAGGATGTTCCTTCAGTTCATAAAACTCCCAAGGGTGAAAGTAAGTAACCATATAACCGTCGTGGGCATGCGTACGTCGGCACATCCAGCGGTACAACGCCCCCGGAAGGTTGTGATACGACAGCCAGAACAGCGGGAAGCGCAGCCAGGGAGTCACCGAAGCCGGAATCTGCAGCACATCCTCCTTCATGAAGCAGGTACGTGGCGTAGAAAGATGCATGTATCTTCCCGGAATAAACGTAGGATTCAGCGACGAGTTATATACATAGCCAGCCTTTCGGATTTCCTTTTCGGGCACAGGCATCATCCGGGCCTGACGATATCCCTTCACTTCCTTTCCAATCAGCTGTTCGAGTACTTCCTTCGATTTTTTCAAATCCGATACCTCAAAAGTCCAATGATGATAGCCATGCGAAGCCACCTCATGTCCTTCTGCCACAATACGTTGCATCACCTCCTGAGAATGAAGCGCAAAATTGGCAGTACAAAAGAAAGTAGCCTTCACCTGATTCTTTTTCAAGCAGTCCAATATACGGTTGGTTCCCACCGTAGAAATCCGCACCTGTTCCTCCAGAGGAATATCCACCTGATGTTCGCGCGGCACATCAAATTCTTCTGTATCAAAACTCAATAGTATCATACATAAAATCTTAAACGATACAAAAGTAGCAATAAAAAAGCAAGTCGATGGCTTTGTTTATATATTTTTTCATACATTTGCCTAAAATATAAATCATTCAAAGTACACTGTCTCAGTCTCTACCTGAAGCACAGATTTCTTAATCGAGCAAAATGAAAATAGGATTTGACGCCAAACGTGCCGCCCAAAACAAGACCGGTCTCGGAAACTACAGCCGGTTTGTCATTCAGTCACTCAGCGACCTTGCCCCGCAAAATGAATATGAGCTTTATGCGCCATCCCCCCGAAAAAGCCAGCTGCTGGAAACCCTGCACGGAAAATTCTCCGTACATTTTCCCCAAGGCGGTTTCTGGACCCGGTTCCGCTCGCTCTGGCGGGTATGGGGAATCACCCGCGACATTGCCCAGGCAGACATCGATATTTTCCACGGACTGAGCAACGAACTGCCTCTGAACATCCGGAAAGCCCGTCATACGAAAAGCATCGTGACGGTTCACGACCTGATTTTCCTGCGTCATCCGGAATGCTATCCAGTAATCGACCGGATGATTTACAACTACAAGTTCCGGAGAGCCTGCCGGCAGGCCGACCGCATTATTGCTGTCAGCGAGTGTACCAAACGCGACATCGTATCGCTCTACCATATCGCTCCCGAAAAGATTGACGTGGTGTATCAGGGCTGTGACCCTGCCTTCAAGCAGGCCGTTCCGGAGGAGAAGAAAGAAGAAGTGAAAAAACGCTATCAGTTGCCGGAAAAATACATCCTCTATGTAGGAAGCATCGAAAGCCGGAAAAACCTGATGCTGCTGGCCCGGGCCTTGTGCCACCTGGACGCTTCGTACCAGGTCATTGCCGTAGGCAAGCACACTTCCTATGCCGACAAGGTCACCCGTTTCCTGGCCCACGAAGGCCTCCAGTCGCGCATGCGTCTGATTCACGGAGTACCCTTCAGCGACCTTCCGGCACTCTACCAGTGTGCTACGACCTTTGTCTACCCTTCCTTCTACGAAGGCTTCGGCATCCCGTTGCTGGAAGCCCTGAACAGCGGAGTTCCGGCCATCGGAGCCCACGGTTCCTGCCTGGAGGAAGCCGGAGGTCCTTCTTCCCTGTATGTAGCCCCTACCGATGAGAAAGGACTGGCGGAAGTCATACGGCGGACCTATACCGATGCCTCGCTGCGCGAACGGATGATTGAAGAAGGCAAAAAGTACGCCGCACAGTTCGAACCCGAACCGCTGACCCGGCAATTATTAGCTATCTATCAGAAACTATCAGAATAAGAATCTGTCATGCAAATATCTGTTGTAATCAATACATACAATGCCTCCAAGCATCTGAAAGAAGTGCTGGAAGCCGTGAAAGAATTTGACGAAGTACTGGTCTGTGACATGGAAAGTACCGACGACACCTGCCGGATAGCCGCCGGTTTCGGCTGCCGCATCATCACTTTCCCCAAAGGACTGCATCAGATTGTGGAGCCGGCACGCGACTTTGCCATCAAGCAGGCACGGTGTCCCTGGGTACTGGTAGTCGATGCAGATGAGATTGTGACACCCGAACTCAAGAACTATTTGTACAGCCGCATCCAGGAAAGCAACTGCCCGGACGGACTCTACATTCCCCGGAAGAACTATTTCATGGGACAGTTCATGCACTGCCACTACCCCGACTATATTCTCCGGTTTTTCCGCAGGGAAAAGACTTCCTGGCCTCCCATCATACACATCTCACCGGAGGTCGACGGACGGGTGGAAAAGATTCCGGAAAACCGCAAGGAACTGGCTTTCATCCATCTGGCCAACGACAGTGTGGCAGACATTCTGAGAAAGACCAACCAATATACCGAGTACGAACTGGAAAAGAAAAAGCACAAGAAATACGGTACCATGGCTTTCTTCTACCGTCCGGCCTTCCGTTTTCTGAAGGCCTATCTCTTCAAGGGGGGATTCCGCGACGGAAAAGCCGGATTTATCAAGGCTTGCCTGGAAGGGTATTACCAGTTCATCATGCTTGCCAAAATGACGGAAAGAAAGAAAAATTCCTAAGTCGCGAAGCTACCGGCTCCCCGGAACCGTCGTTGAATCATCATCTTATAAAAACGGAAGAGGGTGGATTGTCTTACGAGATAACAGACAATCCACCCTCTTTCCGTTGGCCGTTGCCGGCCGGTTATTTGCTCAGACGGTCTACAAAAGCCTTGAGTTTTTCCAGATAAGCCATTCCGTATTTCAGGTCGGGTTCCATGTAATTTCCTTCTGCCCATTCGTTCCACGACTTGATAAAGACCAGGTTGTGCTCCGGACGCTTGCCTTCCACTACCTGTGCCACATCCTGCAAATGACGTTCAAAACGTTCGGGAGTAGCCCCGTGGAACACCAGTCCCTGTCTTCCGGTACGCGGAGTATGGTCCCAGTTCGGAATAATGGTCGGATACCGGTCTTCTTTCCGCTCTTCCTTGCCGATAAAATACTTCATCACTTCCCGGTAAGGCTCGATCATCGGCGAGCGGAACAGCAGTTTACGCAGTTTCCGGCACAGATATGTCACCTGATTGCGGTGTTTCTTATAATTATACATTCCCACGATGTTCACCGCGTCAAATCCCAGGGCGCTGACCGCATCCGCCTTCTCCGGTCCGTAAATCTGACCCACAAAGTGGATACCTTTCAGTCCGTTTTCCCGGGCCAGCTTCTGCCACAACTGGATAAAATGTGCGGCATCCGGCAACTGGAAGGGCTGATACACCATAAACAGCGGTTTTCCGTCCACCTTCACATAACGCTCGTCCTTGAATGCCCTCAGTACATGATAGAAATGGGCAATATGATCCTCCTCGGAAGGATAAGTCTGTTCAATCAGAATTTCCCGCCGCTTCAGACCATGATGGAATCCCCTCCACGACTCGTTGGCCCAGGCCAGACAGAAAGGAAAATCAGGCTCCCCCGACTGCAGCACCTCCTCAAACGGGCGCTCCAGCAACTGCTTGCCGTTGCCAAACCAGTAATGCCAATAGCAGAATCCCTCTACGCCATACTCCCTGGCCATATCGGCCTGTGCCTTCCTTACTTCCGGCACACGCAAGTCATAATATCCCAGGTCGGCAGGAACACGCGGCTGATAATGTCCCCGATACAGCGGTCTGGCCTTTCCGACATTCATCCATTCGGTAAATCCCTTTCTCCACCATACATCGTTCTCCGGTATCGGATGAAACTGCGGCAAATACAAAGCCAGTACACGTACGTTTTTCTTATCCATTATTCTTCAAATACTTGTCAATTCCATTATTACACCATTTCAACTTACCGCTCTTGACTTCTTCCAGGGCCTTGAAGTGGGCCTGTTCGTTATGGCGGGAAGATTCCTTATGCCACAGATGGTACACAATACCTCCCATTTTCAGGGCTTTTTTCTCTACTCCGGCAAAGTGGAGACGATACACCAGTTCCCCGTCTTCGTGTCCCCATTCCAGCAAGTTCTCATTGTATCCGTTTACCTTGATAAAGTCACTGCGCCAGCAGGCAAAGTTGCAGCCGCGCATGTGGTCAATCTTACGGGCATAACGCTTCGAGAGAAAACGGCGAAGCACCGCCGAGCGGATACCGTTGAGTACAAACGAGAGCTTCAGTTGCGAGAGCTTCAGTCTCAGGTTTGTGTCAGTCAAGAGTTTATTCGTTACAATCGGGCCGATCTTGGTCCGGCTTCCACAGACATAATATCCCTCTTCCATCATCTCCACATGGTCTTTGATAAAATGTCTTTCCAGAATCACATCACCGTCAATCTGTATCAGATAGTCTCCGTGTGCCTGAGCCACTGCCTTGTTCATGATAATGGTCTTTCTGAAGCCATGGTCCTCCTGCCACACATGAATGACCGGAACCGAAATCTGTTCCCTGAACTGATCGATGACCTCCTTCGTATCCTCACGTGAACCGTCATCGGCAATCACGATTTCATCGGGAAGGCGTGTCTGAACCAGGATACTCTGCAAACATAACTGCAACGCCTCTTTCCAGTTATAAGTAGAAATCAATAACGTAATAGTCGCTTTCATACAGTAATTACTTTTTCATACTGTCATAAATAAATTCTCGAATAAAGTGAACTCCTCCATCGTAAGAGGGCGGTCTTTATCCATAATCCAATGTAAAGGACGATCATGATAGAAAGCAGCCATAAGTGAATAGGTGCTTTTAGGACCAATCAAATAATCACATTCCGACAGCGTATACAGATCCTCGGCCATATTGCCGTCGGATAAATGTACATCTTCATGCACACTGTTGCGGTATTTTGCAATATCCAGATGCCGGTCGTTCGTACAGATCAGCACCTGTACCCGCTTGCCGGGAAACAAAGCCCGGAACTGGTTGATTTTGTTGATATATACGGTATCATCGAAAAAGAACTTTCCTCCCATCCAGTTGGCATAATCCCCCCGGCGGATATGTACCCCCAGGCGGATATCGTATTCCGGCAGGGATGACAGCAGTTCCTTCCGTGCTGCAATGACATTTTCCTTGAAAGAAAACTGGGACAGTATTTCGGAGCGGTATTTCATGAACAAATGGGGAAAGCGGAAATGCCAACCGTCAAGCGCGATGAATTTCTTGGTTTTGAGTTCTTCCAGCACCTGCGGAGTCACCGTTTCCGGGGTTTCCAGCCAGAAACATTTAATCAGACGGGCCTTGATCATGAACTTGGCAAACAGATAAACCAGCGGAGTGTGAAACTTCTCACGGCAAATCGCAAAGAAGCGGTATTTATAGGCAAAACGCATCGAAATCACCTTTACTCCATATTCGCGCCCAAAAGCATAAGCATGGGCATACTGCAAAATATTATTACACATTTGCCCATATCCTTTCACAAAAATCATATCTACACTTTATAATTTATCCCACATTTGTCTCCCTTGCAAAGATATAACAAAAACCACAAAACCCTAAAAGAAGTATACAAAATAACCGCAAGTTTATCCAATTATTTATATTTTTGCTATCTAAAAAACCGCTTCATGGAAAAGCTAGCTACATTATTACACAGCGGGAAAAACCCTAAGCTTCCGTATTATATCAAGGGGATATTCCGCTACCTGATGCCTTCTTCGCTGTTGAGAAAGAAGCTGGAGAAGACGTTGCATGCACTCGAAGGCAGGGCAGACAAGGCCTATATCCTCGACAGGGTGGACTATTACAACAAACTGTCGGAGAAGACGGCTCTTCCGGCCGACGCACCGCTGTTGGGGGCGCACCGGCTGAAAGGGAACAAGAGTGTGTATTTCTTTGACACGTACGAATTCACCCGGTGGTTCTCCCCTTCCCTGAAATGGTGCTATGTCTTCGGCGACGTAACGACGGTTCCGGCGTATCCTGCGGTGGTCAAGAGCCGGCCGACGGGAGGCGACAACCGTAACTCGGTGTTGCTGAACCTGGACAAGATCCGGCATTTCGTGTTTCTGAAAGACCGCAAGGCTTTTACGGAAAAAGAGGATAAGATCATCTTCCGGGGAGAGGCGCACGGAAAGCCCAACCGGATTGATTTCATCAACCGGTATGTCAACCATCCGATGTGTGACGTGGGGGATGTGGGTTATAATCCTCCCATTCCGCATGCCGACAAGATGACGCTGTACAAGCACCTGGACTATAAGTTCATCATGGCCCTTGAGGGGAATGATGTGGCAAGCAACCTGAAATGGGTGATGTCGTCCAACTCGATAGCGGTGATGCCGCGGCCTACCTGCGAGACCTGGTTCATGGAGGGAAGGCTGATTCCGGATTATCATTACATTGAAATCCGTCCCGACTATTCCGACCTGATCGAGAAGGTGACGTATTACATCCAGCATCCCGACAAGGCACAGGAGATTATTAATCATGCACATGAATATGTCAGACAGTTCCAGAACAAAAAGAGAGAAAGACTGATCTCGCTGCTGGTCTTGCAGAAATATTTCCGTTTTACCAATTAATTTTCATTTACCTCAATGGGCAAAGTATATTTCATCACATATGGCGACAAGAAATACCGGGAATCTGTGGCACGGATCAGCAAGGAGGCGGAGCAGACCGGAGTGTTTCACGAAATCATCGGGTATACGGATGAGCAGCTGCCGGAACCTTTCAAGACGTATGCAGCGCGTTATCCACGCGGTGGAGGATACTGGCTATGGAAACCCTGGGCGGTATGGAATACCTGGCAGCAAATGCAGGAGGGGGATGTGCTGGTGTATGCGGATGCCGGATGTACGCTCCTGCCGCATCCCGACTGGCAGCGTTACCTGCAGCGGATAGCCCACAAGAAGGCACTGTTCTTCATTGCAGAGGGAAAGAACCGGAAATGGTGCAAAAAAGAGGTATTCGATTTCTTCACCCCTTGCATACAGTGGTGGAAATATGCACGGCAGGTACAGGCAACCTTTTTCATGATCCGCAAGGAGGGAGAGAATGATGTCGTGGAGCGGTGGTATGAACTGGCCCGGACACGGCCGGAACTGTTTACCGATGTATTGCCCGAGAACCGGAGCAAGGAGTGTGCTTTCTTCAAGGAACACCGTCACGACCAGTCGGTGCTGACGGCCTGTATCTGTACTTCCGCACAACTGGAGGCGTTCTGTTTCCTGCCGGAGAAAATGGAGCGGAAGCATTTCGGCGGACAGGCGGTACTTGCCTCACGCATTTCGGCCGAGGGAGTAAGGGGTACTCAGGCCAATGCCTCGGAACCGCGGAAATGGAAAGACTGGATCAAACGGATGGAAAAGAGCCTGCAGTGTCACTTCACCGCAGGGTTGTTCCGTCTGAACCGTCTGTTCAGCCGGAGTACTACAAACGGCTGAGACGCTTCTTGCGTTCCTCTTCCGAGAAGAGGCGGTTGAATTCCTCGCGCGTGCGTTTCCAGCGCTTATGGCTCCAGAGCCAGTATTGAGGATGACGGCAGATGGTATCTTCCAGCAGTCTGAAATAACGTTCCGTAGCATAGAAAATCGGTTTGTCACTCAGCGTATCGGCTATTTTCACCATCCGTGCCACGTAATGTCCTCGCTTGGGACGTTCAATGTCAATGTAATACACACTGGTATCCATGATTTTGGAGATGCGTTCAGCTCCGGTAAAAACGGGAGTGTCATGATGCAGGAAGTCGGTCCAGTAATGGATGTTGTGATATCCGGGTACCTGGTCGGAAATGTAGCCCACGATGTTGACTATGCCTTTCTTCTTCCATCCCAGTACGGTCAGGAACGTGGCATCCATCTCGATGGACTGAGCCTTGAAACGGCCTCTCATATACAGGAAGAGACGGTCGAAAATCTTGTTTTCCAGCGGATGATAAATCTGGCCGCACTGCACGTTGCAATGAATACCCAGCGAACTGATCCACTCCCAGTTGCAGTAATGCCCCAGATAGACAGAGACCGAACGCCCGCTGGCAAAATCCTTGTTCAGTTCGTCCAGCCCCTCAAAGCGCATCCGTCGGCGCATCTCTTTCTCACTGATCGAAAACAGCTTGATGGTTTCTACGATATAGTCACAGAAAAAGGCATAAAACTCCTTGGCGATCTTCTCAATCTCCTTTGGCGACTTCTCCGGAAAGGAAGATTCCAGATTGCTGTACACCACGCGTTTCCGGTAGCGGACCACGTAATACAACAGATAATAAAGCAAATCGGAAATCCAGTAAAGCACCCGCAATGGAAGAAGAGAAACCAGATACCAGAGTGCGAAACCAATGTAATATCCTATATTTTTCATGTGATAAAACTACAAAACCATCCTGTCTGTTATAAACTTCACTTCATGAATAAATCCCCGGCTGCCCACGGCAGCATAATGAATGCAAACGTACTAATTTTACCCCTTCCCGTCAAGAGAAATGCGTGATTCTGACCACCTCTTCCACAATCTTCTGCGGATCGATGTAGCACATGCAGGCATAATCCTTCCTCCAGCAGGGCTTGTTGCCAAAGATGGAGCAGGGACGGCACGGAAGGTCGGTCTGGATAACGGTGGTACGCTCTTCTCCCCAGGGCATGAAACCGGCATAAGGATGAGTGGCGCCCCAGATTGACACTACCGGCACGCGGACCAGTGAGGCCAGATGCATGTTGCCCGAATCCATGGCCACCATGACCGACAGTTTGCTCATAATGGCCAGTTCCTGTCCCAGACGGTACTTTCCTGCCAGAGAGAAAACTCCGGAATACCGGCTCTGCCAGGTTTCCAGCAAGTCTTTTTCCCGCTTTCCGCCTCCGAACAAAAGGACGCGGACATCAGGCACCTTGGCCAGACTGGCTATCACTTCTTCCATCTTGTCCAGAGGGTAAATCTTTCCCGGATGTGCCGCAAAGGGGGCAATGCCTACGTATTTGATGGTCTTATCCGAAAAATCCTCTTCGGCAAAGGAGACATCGGCAGGAACGTCTTCAAAAAGCGACTGAAAGGTGAGCGGGAACTCGAAGCCCAACTTGTTGAAGACATCCACATAGCGCTGGATGGACTTCCGCAAAGGAACCAGCCGCTTGTGCCTGGCGGCGGTCAGCTGCTTCTTCTCTTTCCGGCCCTTATTTATTACGGCAACAGGGACCCCGCAGAGGCGGAATCCCCAGTCTATTACTTTACTGCGCAGCACATCGTGCAGGTCTGCCACAGCATCGAATGATTCTTTCCGTAATTCGCCCGACAGCCGGAGCAGTCCCTTGAATCCCTTGTATTTCCCTTTCAGGTCGGCCTCCCTGAACGTCAGGTTGGCAGGAGCATTCTCGAAAAGGCAAGCCATATGAGGGCGGCTCAGCACCACCAGCTGGTGCTGGGGATAACGGCGGGCAAAGGAGTAGAGTACCGGCACAGTCATGGCCACATCGCCCAGTGCTGAAAAACGGACAACCAGTATTTTAGCCATTCAGCAATCTTATTTTTGTCCGTAAAGCACCGGATTCAGATTCGGATCGTTATACATCTTCATCTGTTTGTAAACCTTCATGTACTTGTGTCCGCTTTCAATGTCTTCCAGCAGACGGTCGATGGCAGCCGACAGGTCTTTCTGCTGCTCCAGCAGTACATCCAGTTTCGCCTTGCAGGCATCGCGGTGCTGAGCGTCGGTATCCGTACGCTCCACTTCCTTGCGCATATGATAGATTTTCAGAGCCAGAATAGACAGGCGGTCGATGGCCCATGCCGGGCTTTCCGTATTGATGCTTGCATCGGCGGCTACCTGTACGTCTTTGTACTTGTCAAGGAAATAGCTGTCAATCAGTTCCACCAGGTCGGTACGGTCCTGATTCGACTTGTCGATGCGGCGCTTCAGTACCAGAGCTTCGTCCGGGTTGATGTTCGGATCGCGGATAATGTCCTCAAAGTGCCACTGTACAGTATCAATCCAGTTTTTCAGGTAAAGGTAGTATTCAATACTTTTTACAGGATAAGGATTGTTAATGGGAGTATTCACGTCGTCTGTCTTGTGATAGTCATCGATAGACTGCACAAATATCGGATTACAAAGCTCAGTAAAAGTCATGTCGAAACAATTTTTAATTATACGATTATACAAAGCTAACAAAAACTTTGATAAATTCCAACAGAGTATTCAAAATCAAATGAAGTTTCCTAATTTTGCGGTCGGAAAACGAGAAAATAAATACATACTTGGATGAAAGTAGTTATAGACAATAAGATTCCTTACATAAGAGAAGCCATGGAGGCTTTGGCCGACGAAGTGGTTTATCTGCCGGGAAAAGAGATCACTGCCAGTGTGGTAAGAGATGCGGATGCCCTGATTACGCGTACGCGTACCCAGTGCAACCGGCAGTTGCTGGAAGGAAGCAAGGTAAGGTTTATCGGTACGGCCACCATCGGATTCGACCACATCGATACGGAGTATTGCCGGGAAGCAGGAATTACCTGGAGCAACTGTCCGGGATGCAATGCCGGTGCCGTGGAGCAGTACCTTCATTCGGTGCTGTTGCTTCTGCAGCAGGAAAAGCACGTGGAACTGAAGGATGCCTGCCTGGGAATTGTGGGTGTGGGACATGTGGGAAGTCATATCCTCAGTCTGGCCGAAAGGCTCGGAATGCGCATTCTGCTGAACGACCCACCGCGTGCCGACCATGGAGAAGAAGGATTTGTCAGCCTGGAGACACTGGCGCGTGAGTGCGATATCATCACCTTTCATACTCCGCTGGAGAGAAACGGGGAATACCGCACCTTCCATCTGGCCGACAGGGACTTTTTCCATTCGCTCCGCAAAAAGCCTTATATCATCAATACCTCACGGGGGGAAGTAGTAGAGACCGAGGCCATCCTGGAGGCCCTGGACAAGGGACTCATCGGAGGAGCCGTACTGGATGTCTGGGAGAACGAGCCCCACATCAACCTGGAACTGCTCGACAAGGTATTTATCGGTACGCCTCACATCGCAGGCTATTCGGCCGACGGAAAGGCCAATGCCACCCGTATGGTACTCGAGGCGTTCTGCCGGTTCTTCGGCAAGGAAATGAATTTCCACATCGCCGCCCCGGAACAGCCGCATCGGGAATACGACAGCGACGAGCGTGTGCGCCAACTGCAGATGTACAACCCGCATGACGACTGCGACATGCTCCGTGCACATCCGGAGTTATTCGAACAGCTGAGGGGGGATTACGTATTGCGTAAGGAATGATTCTTCAACCTCCGGTGCGAGGTCGGAGCACCCCGCGCCGGAAGTTGGACAACCCCTGTATCAGGGTCGGACAACCTGCGCTGCCGGGCCGGAACAGACAAGGGCATCCGTTCCTTTCTTCCTCGCGGGAGAGGAGAAATACATTAATTATCCTGCGAAAAAACGGGATTTTCATGCACAAAATGTATAAAATTGTGCAACACAAGTGCAATTAATTGCCGGAATATTTGTATAGAACGAGAAATATTTATTCCTTTGCAGCGAAATATAAACAATTTTATTCTATTTATAAACTTAAAAACAAGAAAATTATGTCTGAAATCGCATCAAAAGTACAGAAAATTATCGTTGATAAATTGGGTGTAGACGAATCAGAAGTAACAGCTACTGCTAGCTTCACTAACGACCTGGGTGCAGACTCTTTGGATACTGTAGAATTGATCATGGAATTCGAAAAAGAATTCGGTATCTCTATTCCAGATGATCAGGCAGAAAAGATCCAGACTGTAGGCGACGCTATCTCTTACATCGAAGCTAACGCAAAATAATTATTCCCCTATGGAATTAAAAAGAGTAGTAGTAACAGGTCTTGGCGCACTCACTCCCGTAGGCAATACGGTTCCTGAATTCTGGAACAATCTTGTTAACGGAGTAAGCGGGGCAGGACCTATTACTCATTTCGATGCATCCAAGTTCAAGACACAGTTTGCCTGCGAAGTGAAGAACTTCAATGCAAACGACTTCATCGACCGCAAAGAAGCACGCAAGATGGACCTGTACACACAGTATGCCATCGCAGCTGCCAAAGAAGCAGTATCCGATGCGGAAATTGATGTAGAAAAAGAAGACTTGAACAAGATTGGTGTTATTTTCGGAGTAGGTATCGGTGGACTCCATACTTTTGAAGAAGAAGTACTGAACTACGCACAGACCAAAGACACAATCGGTCCGCGCTTCAATCCTTTCTTCATCCCGAAAATGATTGCGGACATTGCATCTGGTCATATTTCTATGATCTATGGCTTCCATGGACCTAACTTCACCACAACTTCTGCCTGTGCATCTTCTTCAAATGCCATCGGCGAAGCGTTCAACCTGATTCGTTTGGGTAAAGCCAACATGATTCTGGCAGGTGGTGCCGAAGCAACTATCTTCCCTGCGGGTGTAGGTGGCTTCAACTCCATGAATGCATTGTCTACACGTAACGACGACCCGACTCATGCCTCACGTCCGTTCAGCGCAAGCCGTGACGGTTTCGTAATGGGTGAAGGTGCGGGATGTCTGATTCTTGAAGAACTTGAACACGCTAAAGCACGTGGTGCAAAGATCTATGCCGAACTGGCCGGAACAGGTGCTTCTGCCGACGCTTATCATATAACAGCCTCTCATCCGGAAGGTCTGGGTGCGAAACTGGTTATGATGAACGCTCTGGAAGATGCAGGCATGCAACCGGAAGACATCGACTATATCAATGTACACGGAACATCTACACCGGTAGGAGATATTTCGGAAGTGAAGGCTATCCAGGCTCTTTTCGGAGAACATGCCTATAAGCTGAATATCAGCTCTACCAAATCAATGACCGGTCACCTGTTGGGAGCTGCCGGTGCTGTAGAGGCTATTGCCAGCGTTTTGTCTGTAAAGAACGACATTGTTCCTCCGACAATCAACCACGAAGAAGGTGATAACGATGAAAACATTGATTATACACTGAACTTCACGTTCAACAAGGCACAGCATCGTACGGTACGTGCCGCATTGAGCAACACATTTGGTTTCGGTGGTCACAATGCATGTGTAATCGTAAAAAAATACACTGAATAAACGTGTTTAGCAATATAACAGACAGGATAAGACTCCTCTTCCGTAAGGATAAGGAGCCTTATCTTTGTTTTTACAGAATGCTCGGATTCTATCCGAGAAACATTGAAATCTACCAGCAGGCATTGCTGCATAAGTCATCGTCTGTAAAATCCGGCAAGGGAAAGTTGCTCAACAACGAAAGGCTGGAGTTTCTGGGGGATGCCATCCTGGATGCAGTAGTGGCTGATATCGTCTACAAAAGGTTTGAGGGCAAACGGGAAGGGTTCCTGACCAACACACGCTCCAAAATCGTACAGCGTGAAACATTGAACCGGGTGGCGGTGGAAATCGGGCTTGACAAACTGATCAAGTATACTACCCGCCAGTCGTCGCACAACAGCTACATGTGTGGTAATGCGTTCGAAGCACTGATCGGCGCCATTTATCTGGACCGCGGATACCGGGTGTGCAAATGGTTTATGGAAGAACGTATCATCAAACAATACCTGAATCTTGACAAGATTTCACGCAAAGAGGTGAATTTCAAATCGAAGCTCATTGAGTGGAGCCAGAAGAACAAGTTCGAGATTGCATTCAACCTGGTCGGACAGTCGGTGGATAATGAACAGAACCCCATATTCGAAACCATGATTACGGTAGAGAATATCGCAGGCGGTTCCGGCAAAGGGTATTCTAAGAAGGAGTCACAGCAGGAAGCGGCTCATGAGACACTGGACAAGATAAAGAACGACCCGCAGTTTATTGACGCTATCTTTGCGGCCAAGAGCGAAAGGGAAAAGTCTGAGGAGGATCCCATGGCAGTAGCTACCCGTCCGGCTTCTGAAGTGCCTGCCATTTCCGTAACACAGGAAGAAAAAAATCCGGAACGGTATGAGGACACCGAACGGATCATTGCCGAAGCCGAAGATGCAGCCTTTCAGGAAGAGGCACAACAAAAAGAAGATAAATAATGGAAAATGCCGAACCGGCCGCGGAATATCCGACGGGCAGTTCGGCATTTTCTTTTTCTATATACGATTGCCGGATGCGGTATTATCCGAAACAGATGCCCATACGGCGTCCCTGTACCACCAGGTCATGGTTTTCGTTCACTAGCTTCAGTTTGCCGGCTACCTCCGTAAGTGGAACGGAAATAATCTCCGAACCGCTGACGGATACCATACGTCCGAACTGTCCGTTGGCAATCAGTTCGGTGGCATGTCCGCCCATGCGTGTAGCCAGGTTGCGGTCGAAAGCCGTCGGACTTCCTCCGCGCTGGATGTATCCCAGTACGGTTTCACGGGTCTCAAAACCGGTTTCGTATTCAATCTCCTCAGCAATATACTGTGCGGCTTTCTTTCCTCCAAGAGTAGGAATACCTTCGGCCACCACCACGATGGAGTAAGGCTTTCCTTTCTTCAGACGGTTGATGATGGCATCGCCGATACGATGTATGTCGAACGGAATTTCCGGCAACAGGATGATGTCGCCTCCCCCGGCCATACCGGAATACAGTGCAATCCATCCGGCCTTGTGGCCCATCACCTCTATCACCATCACACGCTGATGGGCGCTGGCAGTAGAGTGCAGACGGTCGATGGCATCGGTAGCGATACTCACTGCCGAATCAAACCCGAAAGAGATGTCGGTACCCCACACATCATTGTCAATTGTCTTTGGAATACTTACCACGTTGACACCTTCCGCAGCCAGTTTGGCCGCAGTCTTCTGCGTTCCGTTTCCTCCGATACACACCACACAGTCAAGTTCATTTTTTTTGATATTGGTCAGCAGCTGGGCCGGCTTGTCTTCCGAAGCAGAAACCCTTTTCTTGAAAGGCTTCTCGCGCGAGGTTCCCAGAATGGTTCCACCCAGATTCAGCAGCCCGGTAAGAGAATTTTCTGTCAGTGGAGTGATGTCATTGTCCAGTAACCCCCTGAAACCACTGTGTATACCGTAAACTTCCATTCCATAATGATTCATGGCTGTTTTACAGACCCCTCTGATGGTGGCGTTAATGCCCGGACAGTCTCCTCCTGAAGTTAATATTCCTATTTTCATAATGTAGTATCCATTAACAATTCGATGTTTATGGTAAAGTTATAAGAAAAAAATGTAGATTTGTGATTTATGGGAAAAAAAATAATTATATAAAGCAGAAATCACCTACCTTTGTGAGTGAAGAGAATTATCAAAATGTACATAAAAGAATGAATTCGACTAAATTGATTGGAGCTTTTTTCACTCCTCGCCAGCGCCGTATCGAACAATATGGTAAAATGGCAGAGGAAATGCAGGAAAAGGCTTTCCATAAACTGATAAATAAGGCAGCCTCAACCGAATGGGGTTCTCTATATGACTACAAGCATATACGTAACTATACCGATTTCCAAAGGGTTCCGATTCAGACCTACGAAGATATCAAAGGGTATGTAGACCGTATGCGGCACGGAGAAAAGGACATTCTGTGGCCGGGACGGGTGAAATGGTATGCGAAGTCATCGGGTACGACCAATGATAAAAGCAAGTTCATTCCAGTCAGCCCGGACGGTCTCCAGCAGATTCATTACAGAGGGGGAACGGATGTGGTGGCACTTTACCTGCAGCAGAATCCGGCAAGCCGTTTCTTCTCGGGAAAGGGACTGATACTGGGAGGCAGCCACAGCCCGAACTACAACCTGAAGGACAGTCTGGTGGGCGACCTGTCGGCGATATTGATACAGAACATCAATCCGCTGGTCAACCTGATCCGTGTACCGGGAAAGGATGTGGCCCTGCTGAGTGACTTCGAAGAAAAGGTGGAACGGATTGCCGAAAGTACCGTACGGCAGGATGTAACCAACCTGTCGGGGGTGCCGTCGTGGATGCTGGCAGTCATCAAGCGCATTCTGGAAAAGACTGGAGCGGCTCATCTGAACGAGGTATGGCCGAACCTGGAGGTATTTTTCCACGGAGGAGTCAGCTTTACTCCTTACCGGAAGCAATACGAGGCTATTATTCCCAGCCAGAAGATGCATTACATGGAAACCTACAATGCCAGTGAAGGATTCTTCGGTATCCAGAATGAACTTACCGATCCGTCAATGTTGCTGATGATTGACTACGATGTGTTCTATGAATTCATTCCGCTCGAAGAGATTGACAACCCGAACCCGACCATCGTCCCACTGGCAGGAGTGGAAACCGGCAAGAACTATGCCATGGTCATCAGTACTTCGTGCGGTCTGTGGAGATACATTCTGGGAGATACGGTCAAGTTTACCAGTACCCACCCCTACAAGTTCGTCATTACCGGACGCACCAAGCATTTCATCAACGCATTCGGTGAGGAACTGATGATAGACAATGCTGAAAAAGGCCTGGCGAAGGCTTGCGAGATGACGGGAGCACAGGTACTGGAGTACTCGGCAGCCCCAGTATTCATGGATGCCAACGCACAATGCCGCCACCAGTGGCTGATAGAATTCAGTGTAATGCCCGATTCGATAGAGAAGTTCCGTCATATCCTCGACCAGACGCTGCAGGAAATCAATTCGGACTATGAGGCCAAGCGTCATAAGAACATTACACTGCAGGAACTGGAACTTATTACGGCCCGTCCGGGATTGTTCCACGACTGGCTCAAGCAGAAGGGAAAACTGGGAGGACAGCATAAAGTGCCGCGCCTGAGCAACACCCGGGAACATATCGAAGAGATGTTGAAGCTGAATGTCTAATGTTAATTACCATAAGAACCGATTGTTATGAAACCGATACACAAATATGTGGCCATATTGCTCGTCATACTGGGATTTTATGCGTGCGCCAGTACCGGATCGCCTGACGGGGGACCTTACGATGAGGACCCTCCCAAGTTCATACGGTCCATCCCTGTGATGAACGCCACCAATAACCAGCGGAAGAAAATCTCCATCGAATTCGACGAGATTATCAAACTGGAGAAGGCTTCGGAAAAGGTCATCGTCTCTCCTCCACAGAAAGAGACTCCTGAAATCAAGACCAGCGGACGCCGTGTGCTGGTTAATTTCCTCGATTCACTGCAGGAGAATACTACGTATACCATCGACTTTGGAGATGCCATTGTCGACAATAACGAGGGCAATCCGCTGGGACAGTTCTCCTATGCCTTTTCTACCGGAAGCACAATCGATACCATGCAGGTATCGGGAACGGTACTGAACGCCGAGAACCTGGAACCGATAAAGGGAATACAGGTGGGTCTGCACAAGAACCTGAACGACACGGCACTGACCACACTGCCGTTCGACCGTATCTCGCGTACCGACAGCCGCGGACAGTTTACGATAAGGGGCATTGCTCCCGGCAGCTACCGCATTTATGCACTGATGGACGGCAACCAGAATTATATCTACGATTCGAAGACCGAGATGGTGGCCTATCTGGATACCCTCATTGTCCCTAGAATGGAAGGTGCGGTAAAACAGGATACCTTGTTCAATGAAAAGGATACGACTAAAATCGATACCATCAAGCAGATCAATTATACGCGTTTCCTGCCCGATGACATTATCCTGAGGGCTTTCAAGGAACCCAATAACATGCAGTATCTGGTGAAGAGCGAACGTCCGAAACTGAACCAGATCGGCATCTATTTCAGCGCGCCGGCTGATACGCTTCCTACCCTGAAAGGACTGGACTTCGACGAGAAGGATGCGTTCATCATCGAAAACAATCCGCGCAACGACAGTATCTTATACTGGATAAAGGATACTACGTTCTGTGAAAGAGATACACTGACCCTGCAGTTGGGTTATCTGGCTACCGATACACTGGGACAACTGGTTCCCAGAACGGATACGCTCCGCATGGTAAATAAGATTCCGAAAGTGCGCCGAATGGCCATGAAGGCGGAAGAAGAGAAGAAAAAGGAGAAAGAGCGCAAGCGCCGGGAAAGGAAAGGGGATACCCTGAGTGTAAAGACTACCTTCCTGGCCATGAAAGTGGACGCTCCTTCATCCCTCGACCTGAACCAGAACATCAGCCTGAGTTTCGAAGAGCCGGTTGCCAGCGTGGATACGGCAAGCATCCACATGGAACTGAAAGTCGATACGCTGTGGGAAAAGATTCCTTTCCTTTTCCGTGCCGACACTGCCGTGTACCGGAAATACGAAATTCTGGCCGACTGGCAACCGGGACAGGAATACCGGCTGAAGATAGACTCCATGGCATTCAAAGGCATTTATGGACTGCATACAGACAAGGTAGAGAATACCCTGAAGGTCAAGACGCTTGAGGACTACGGTACACTGTATCTGAATATTGTCGGCGCCAAACCACATTCCATCGTACAGCTGCTCAACAGCAGTGACGGAGTGGTAAGGCAGCAGCCTGTGACCGACAAGAACACTTGCGATTTCTACTTCCTGCAGCCCGGAACCAAGTATTATATCCGTATGTTCCACGATGCGAACAACAACGGCAAGTGGGATACCGGAAATTATATGGAGCACATACAGCCCGAAGAGGTGTATTACTATCCGAAAGTCTGGGAGATGAAAGCCAATTTTGAGTTTGAGGAGACATGGGACATTCATGCCGTACCGCTCGACAAGCAGAAACTGGATGAAATCAAAAAGCAGAAGCCGGATGAAACCAAAAAGATCAAAGACCGAAATAAAGAACGAGCAAGAAATCTAGGAAGAGCATGATAAGGAAATTACTCGTCAGTTTATGCCTCTTGATTGGAGGGATTACTGCATATGCACAATGTGGCACAGAGAACCACGCCATACAACCGGGAGAGACTCTCAGTTATGAGCTTAAATTCAACTGGAAGTTTATCTGGATCAATGCCGGATGGGCAAAGATGACAGTGAACAATACGGTATATCAAGGAGAGCCGTGCCTGAAGACCGACCTCCAGTCGTACACGAACAAGAAGATTGACTTTTTCTTCAAAATGCGTGATACGCTGACCTGTATCACCAGCCGGCAGCTCGAACCGCTGTATTTCCGCAAAGGAGCTGAAGAAGGCAAGCGATATACGGTAGACGAGGTGAAGTTCAGCTACAAGGACGGAAAATGCATTGTCGACCAGCAGCGCACGCTGTACGGCAATACCGACAAGCATCATGACGAGGTATCGGTATGTGTATACGATATGCTCAGCATCCTGCTGCAGGCCCGCTCGTACGACCCGACGGACTACCGGCCGGGCACAAAGATTCTCTTCTCCATGGCTACCGGAAGAGAGATTGAGAAACAAACATTGATTTACCGTGGAAAGGAGAATTTCACCGCCGAGAACGATGTGACTTACCGCTGCCTGGTATTCTCGCTGGTGGAATATGTAAACAACAAAGAGAAGGAAGTCATTACGTTCTATGTCACCGACGACTTGAACCATCTGCCTGTGCGCCTGGACATGTATCTGAATTTCGGATCTGCCAAGGCATTCCTTACAGACATCAAAGGCAACCGCCATCCGCTGACTTCCATTGTCAAGGATTAAAGAGATATTGCAGTTACATGCATTAAAAAACCCCATTCCGGAAAAGGTTCTTAACCGGAATGGGGTTTATTTATATCATTGATGTTTATCTGCAGGCAGAAAAACAATATTTACCGTATCTTGCTTACTTGTTCAGTTTCCAGGTAAAGCCGTCCTTGGTATCCTTTACCTCAAAACCCAGTGCAGCCAGACTGTCACGGATCTTGTCGCTCGTAGCCCAGTCTTTGTTGGCCTTAGCCTGCATACGCTGTTCCAGCAGCATATCAACCACCTTGCCATAGGCTTCCTCACGTGCGGCATTGTTTTCGGCTTCGGCTTTCAGTCCAAGAATATCGAATACGAACAACTGGAATACACTCTTCAGTTCTTCCAGGTCTTCGGCACTGATTGTCGCCTTCTTGTCAATTACCGTATTGATCATTCGGGTGGCATCAAACAGATGAGAGATGACAATCGGAGTATTCAGGTCATCGTTCATTGCCTCATAACATTTTTCGCGCAAGCCGGCCGGTTCAATGCCCGTAGTCGCCTTTGACGGAGTAATGCGTTCCAGGTTCTTCCATCCTTCCATCAGGCGCTCCAGTCCCTTCTCAGAAGCCTGCAAAGCCTCGTTACTGAAGTCTACGGTGCTGCGATAATGTGCCTGCAGGATAAAGAAGCGGATGGTCATTGCCGTATAAGGCTGTGCCAGCAGTTTATGATTGCCGGTAAAGAACTCATCCAGAGTGATGAAATTACCCAATGACTTACCCATCTTCTGACCGTTGATGGTAATCATATTGTTGTGCATCCAGTAGCGTACCATATCATGTCCCTGAGAAGCTACGCTCTGTGCAATCTCACATTCATGGTGCGGGAAAACCAGGTCCATACCTCCCCCGTGAATATCAAAGTTCTCACCCAGATATTTACGTCCCATAGCGGTACATTCACAGTGCCATCCCGGGAAACCGTTGCTCCATGGAGAAGGCCAGCGCATGATGTGTTCCGGCTGTGCACACTTCCAAAGGGCGAAATCGGCCGGGTTATGCTTTTCCTGCTGTCCGTCGAGCTCACGGGTAGTATTCAGTACATCATCCAGGTTACGTCCGGAAAGCTTTCCATAATGGTGATCCTTGTTGTATTTGGCTACATCAAAATACACAGAACCCTGGCTTTCATAAGCATATCCGTTCTTCAGGATCTCTTCCACCAGCTGAATCTGTTCGATGATGTGTCCCGATGCGTGCGGCTCGATGCTGGGAGGAAGCACATTCAACGCTTCCATGGCCTTATGGTAACGGTTCAGGTAGAACTGAACGATTTCCATCGGCTCCAGCTGCTCCAGACGGGCTTTCTTTGCAATCTTGTCTTCACCGTCATCGGCATCGTGCTCCAAGTGACCGACATCGGTAATATTACGTACGTAACGCACCTTATATCCCAGATGAGTCAGGTAACGGAACAGGATATCGAAAGTGATTGCCGGACGGGCATGTCCCAGGTGTGCATCACCGTATACAGTAGGACCGCACACATACATTCCTACATGAGGAGCATGAAGCGGTACGAATTGCTCCTTCGTACGAGTCAGCGTATTGTAAATAACTAATTTATTATCCATAAGCATTCATTTATATCAAGACTACAAAAATAATAAAAAACCATTAACCAAGAAAACAGTTTCCTATTTGCTTTTTTACAAAAATATGGGATAAACATAATCTTAAGTCCACTCTGAGCCCGAAACGGGCTTCAAAATGTTTCCAATCATTAACATTCTGCACTCATCTTATTAATATATGTTATAAAGCATGATTTTTCAGCTATATTATTTGCAGATTACTCAGAAGTCCGTATCTTTGCATTGTGTTTTTCATAGTATTAGATTTAAGGTTAACAAAGGTTGGAGTACAGCGGTACTCCTTTTTTTATGCCCATACTTAAAGTTTGATTCATATGACCCCAAATAACAAAGTATTGCTAGGAATGAGTGGCGGAACCGACAGTTCGGTAGCTGCATTACTGCTCCAGGACGCCGGATATGAGGTGACCGGCATTACATTCCGTTTCTACGAGAAAGACAATCATACAGAATACCTGGACGACGCACGCGAGTTATGCGAGCGACTGCACATCCCTCACATCACCTACGATGCCCGTGAAGTATTCCAACAGCATATCATTTCTTATTTTATCGATGAATACATGGCCGGACGTACTCCGGTCCCCTGTACGCTGTGCAACAATTACCTGAAATGGCCTCTGCTGCAGGAGGTGGCAGATGCACGGGGGATCTGGCATTTTGCTACGGGACACTATGTACAGAAGACAAAAATCGGTGACTACTGGCACATTATGGCAGGAAAAGATCCGGATAAAGACCAGTCTTTCTTCTTATGGGGACTCACACAGCCTGTGTTACAGCGCATGCTCTTGCCCATGGGCACACTGACCAAAACAAGAGTAAGGGAGATTGCGGCAGAGAGAGGTTTTCTGAAAGCCGCTCATAAAAGAGACAGCCTGGGAGTATGTTTCTGCCCCATGGATTATCGGAGTTTTCTGAAAGAACAGCTTCCGGAAGGAAGCATCCGACCCGGAAATTTCTACGATGAGTCCGGAAACCTGCTCGGGAAACACGAAGGATACCCCTTTTATACCATCGGACAACGGAGAGGGCTGGGTATCTATCTGAACAAAGCGCTTTTTGTCAAAGAGATTATCCCACAGAAAAATCAGGTCATACTAAGTGAAAACTTACAGTCGCTGGAGAAAAACGAAATGTACCTCAAGGACTGGAAGATAGTCAATCCCGATATCCTTTTCAACGACGACCCGGATATCATCGTAAAAATACGGTACAGAAAACAGGCCAATCACTGCAAAGTGACTCAAACAGCCGACGGAAACCTGCATGTCCAGTTATATGAGCCATTGGCCTCCATCGCTTCCGGACAGGCAGCCGCATTCTACAAAGGTGACATCGTTTTAGGAGGAGGAATCATTATTTGACCCTTCTGTTGAGCTGGTTGTTGGCTTTCTCTGGTCTCGACTTCCCTACTCGTTTGCCACTCGACTTCTTTTGAGATTTAAGCTTTGCCTTATATGCAAAAGGATTTTTTTTATTTACTACCATATGCTCAGTTGCTACAATTAGAATGCAAAAATAAGAAATTATCCATCAAGGAATGAAAAAGAGACAGAGCAAACCATCCATTACCAGGGATTCTTTATTTATTTCATACTAAAAATGAAAAAAAACGGCCAAAACCTTGCAGATATCAAAAATAAGCAATACCTTTGCATCGCTTTTGAAAAGAAAAGCAAAACGATTCGGGGTGTAGCGCAGTCCGGTTAGCGCACCTGCTTTGGGAGCAGGGGGTCCCAGGTTCGAATCCTGGTACCCCGACAACGAAAAAGGGTTGTATAAATGATACAACCCTTTTTTGTTGTATAAATCGCAATCATCGATTAAGGACATGATAATCTGAGATCAACGTAAAAAACTGTGTCCTGATTTTTTCGGAGGGACTGTCTTTCCGGACACCGGCTTATCGGCTACCGGACTTTCTGCAGGCAAACGGCTGTCCGCCTCTCCGGCGGAACGGGAAAGCCGAAAAATCATTTTGCAGGGAGACGGCCGTAAGCAGAAACAAAAATCTTCCATATCACGCTTTTCCGTAACCCCCTCTTCGGCCAGTACCTTTCATACAGCAGCCGAAAAAGGGCGTACAATACATTTTATAAGCAAGAAATAGGCCCCGGAAGGTGATCCGTCACCCGTTCCATATTGAAACATCCGCCGAAACCTCGCGGTCTGTGAGAAAAAGATGGCGAGGTTTTTACCCGAACCTCCTTTTCTTTTGGCCAATCTTCCGATGAAAGCACAAAAAACACCATTAAAAGAAGATTTTCCCACAGTAGAAGCAGCGGAAATCAATTTTCAGGAAAAGAAAAATTCAGACATAATAAGCTAACAGACAAATAGATAGATAAAAATACATCCGCTGAGAATCGCAAAAATCAAACCACCCGTCCCCAAGGACGCAAATAAAAGAATCTCAGGCAGCCGCTCTGACATTTTGATATATTGTCCTTTCCGGAAATCCGAACAAACAGCCCCCTCAGTTGCCCGCCAACAGATACACCAGCAGCAGTTTCAGGTAGTTTCCCAGACGCTTCTGCAAAAAGGCCAGTGCCTGCTTGATGTGGTACTTCACCGTATTGACCGATATCCCCAGTTCCGAAGCAATCTCCTCGTATTTTTTCTGTTCAAAACGACTCTTCTTGAACACCATGCGGCACTCTGCCGGAAGCTCCTCGATGCTCCGGTTCAGTTCATCCTCCAGCTCCCTTTCGAGCAACACCCCCAGCGGATGCTCGGTTTCGGCAAACAAGGTATCCAGCAATTCCATGTTCTCGGGAAGCAGAAAAGAAGAAAAATGCAGTTCCTCGCGGCGGGTCTGCGAATTCAGTTCATTCAGGCAGCGGTTGCGTACGGCCCGCATCAGGTACGCCCGTATCGAATAAGTGATTTCCACCTCTTCCCGATGCTCCCACAGGTAAAAAATCACATCATCCACAATCTCTTCCGAAAGTGCCGCATCATTCAGCATCTGATTGGCAAAACGGCAGAGCAGCACATAGTGTTGGTCGTAAATATCACGAAAGACCTTCTCATCTCCCGCTCTCAGTTTCTCCAAAATCTGTGGCTCCATCATATTTCCCCGGAAAATCTTGTTCTGTAAAAAACATTTGCCAAAATTACAAAATTCGGACAAACCACCAATTATCCCAAGCGGGTCTAACCATCGGAAATGAAAGGATAGTAAGGTGATGTAATGTCACTGATTTACAGTCTATTAGGAATGAAAGCCGATTTTGGATTGGTTCGTTATTCTTTCCTAAATTAGCGGATTGTTTACCCACTTTTGTCTCGTTTTTGTCCCTCGCTGTATTATCTTTGTATCGCAAGCTAAATGCTTGATAATCAGTTATAAAAGAATATGTTAACATCAGAAAAGAAAGGAAATAAAATGGGACGAAAGAAGAAAGAAATCCGTTTGAAGGAGCCTGTGCGCATCCGAGAAAAGAAGATAGCAGGTGGCAACATCAGCCTCTATCTTGACATTTACCAAAAGGGATTGAGAAAGAAAGAGACTTTGAAACTCTATCTTGTGCCAGAAATCAACGCTGCTACCAAGTTGCAAAACGCCAATACGAGAAAGTTGGCAGAGCAAATCAAGGCGCAGCGCATTCTTGACATCCAGAGAGAGGGTCTTGTGGATTGGGACAAGGTGAAGAAGTCACGCATGACACTTACCAAGTGGATGGATAACTTTGTGAAGTACAATGCCGAGTTGTCTGAGTCTTCCATGAAGACCAAGCGAAACACTCATGCTCGCATTGACCAATACCTATTATATATAGGCAAGCCGGAGTTTCTGTTGAAAGACGTGGACAAGGAGTTTTGCAAAGGCTTCATTACTTTTTTGAAGACTTGCACCTACAATGATGGAAAGAAACAACTCAGCACCACCACTTGCCGTATGTTCGTCAACTATTTCGGCTCGTCATTGGCAAAGGCAGTAAGGGACGGACTGATTGAGCAAAATCCATTCTTGCTGTTGGAGGCAAAGGAGAAGCCACAGAAGCGAGTGGCTGAGCGTGAGTTTCTGACGATAGAGGAAATAAAGAAGGTGATGAACACACCATGCCGTTATGAACTGGTGAAGAAAGCCTTTCTGTTCTCCTGTTTCACTGGTCTGCGATATAGCGACATGAAAGCCTTGAACTGGAGTGAAATCCACAAGGCTGCTGACGGCAAGACAGAATACATTGACCATATCCAAGTCAAGACCAAGGACAGAGTAACCATCCCCTTGTCGGAAGAAACAAAGAAGTGGATGCCTAAAAGAGAAGAAGGCATAGACAACATCTTCCACAACTTGACAATCACATCTACAACTGTAGAAGTGGTTCTGAAAGAATGGATGGAGGCAGCAGGTATAACCAAGCATATAACCTACCATTGCTCACGACATACGGCGGCTACGATGCTCCTGACCCTTGGTGCAAGTATCTATGTAGTAAGCAAGATACTCGGACACAAGAGCATCAAGATGACGGAGATTTACGCCAAGATTGTTGACAAGAAGAAGTTGGAAACCGTGAACCTCGTGAACGGAATGTTTGACCAAATACCAGCAATACAATGAAGATAGAAATCAAGGAACGTAAGCTGACGGAAGGCAAAAGAGCCTTATATCTGGAATACTACGAGACTGGCTTCCGCAAGAGAGAAAACTTGCACCTCTATCTCTTGCCCGATGATGCCGTTGGTGCTGCAAAGCACAATCGGCTTACATACAACAAGGCTATGGAGATACGAGCAGAGCGCATCCTCACCCCTCCTGTATTGGAGAAAGAGAATGCCAAAAGCGAAGAACAAGGCAACGGTTTGACTTGGCTACAATGGTGCGATGACTATATCAAATGGTCTGTTGATTGTGGCAACTGCAAGAAGATGATAGGTCATAAGAATGTTGTCCGCAAGCGTATCGCCACTTATTTACGGAGAGTAGATAAGAAAGACATCCTGCTGAAAGATGTCAGTAAAGATGAAATTTGCGGTCTTTTTGATTATATGCGCAACAAGTATCGCAACAAACGCCAAATCAAGACCAACGGAGGACGGTTGGCTGATTACACATTACTGTTGTTTGAGGAAACTGTCAAAGCGATATTTAACAAGGCTATGCGTGAAGGACTTGTAAAATTCAATCCTGTACACAGTCTAAACAAGTTGGAACGCTTCCATGCTCCTGACAAACACAGAGAGCATCTTACGCCTGAAGAACTCACACGTTTCCTGGCGGTGGAAGCTGAATGTGAGAATGAACGAACCGTACAACTGGCATTTGGCTTATCATCCATGACAGCCCTTCGCCTTGGCGATATGCAGCATCTAAGGTGGTGTGATATTAAAATTATAGATGGCGTGCCGACAATCAGCATCATACAGCGAAAGACAAAGCGTCCTGCCATTATTCCGCTCAATGAAATGGCACAATCGTTGTTGCCACCTCGGACGGATGACAATCCGGAAAGTCTTGTGTTTCACCTTGTCAAGAAGTCAGACAACGTATCGAAATACGTAAGAAGACTTAAAGAAAAGGCTGGCATAGAAAAGGATTTGACCTACCATTGCTCACGGCATACGACAGCATCGTTGGCTATCTCAGCAGGAGCAGACATATCAGCAGTGAAGGATGTTTTGGGACATGGAAGCATAACTTCAACCGAAGTTTATGCAAAAGTGGCTCTTGAAAAGAAGATAGAGGCGGTCAATCTGTTTAATGGCGTGTTTGATTGAGACATACAGCAGAGTGCGAACAACGGAGAAGTCTTACTTCTTCCCTTTTGTTGGGAAATTGCCGTCAGGCTGTATTCAAAAAACGCTTGTGTTCAAATAAATCTGCAAGACTTGTCTGGACACAGGCTTTTTCATGTTCAATTTGATCTTTGATTAAAATGAGAACTAAAACGGTAGTCATATACGCTCGCGTCAGCAGTATCGGTGACAGACAGAGCACAGATCGTCAGGTCAAGGACTTGACGGACTATGCTGTATATCAAAAGATGGAAGTCCGCAAGGTATTCGAGGAACACATCTCTGGTGCGAAAAAGAATGATGAGCGACCTGTATTGTGTGAGGCGATTAAGTATTGCAAGGAAAATCGTATTGATGTCCTTCTCGTCAGCGAATTGTCGAGATTGGGCAGGAATGCGTTTGAGGTTCTTGCCTCTGTCAAGGATTTGCTTGACTGTGGCATCAACCTTTATATCCAAAAGGAGCAGTTCATGCTTCTTGACAAGGAAGCAAACCATCTTTGTTTGCTCCTGTCATGATAGCGACCCTTTCCACCTGTGCTCAGTTGGAACGTGATAATATCTCATTCCGGCTGAACTCTGGTAGAAAGCAGTATGTCGAGAAAGGTGGAAAACTCGGCAGACCTACAGGTTCCACCAAGTCCCAGGACAAAAAGAGGGAAGAATATAGAGAGGTCATCAACCTTCTGAACAAGGGGTATGCCATCCGTGATGTTGCAAAACTCACGGGAAAAGGTATAAGCACTGTCCAGAGAGTTAAGAAGGAATTTGTGGCTTAAAGTTTGGTACCAATACAACACTTTTGTATGGACCTGCGAAACACCGCCTCATGAAAATGAGTTAAGTGTATAGTGATTTGCTATACCCTTTTGTAATAAACCAGGGTGGCGTTTTACCCCTGTGGTTTAACCAGATTCGTGAAACGCTAATTTAGTTTCTTAACCTGATTGGTGAAGTAACAATGAGGTTTCCAAACTAGGCTATTACCCTATGGCATTATATTAACATAATGATTATATGCTGCTTACACTTGTTTATTATATTTTATAGTAACATATAAGTAACATTTTAAAAGGACAGTATGTGTAATTTGATATGTTGATGAATGCGGTCTGATTATATTTGATATTTGATGAGTGTTTGTTCTCCTTCTTGCAAATTCACAACTGTTAGTCAAAAAACATGACAATTAATAAGATTGGCAATAATTAGAATAAATTGTCAATTGTTTTTATTTGCCGTGATAAAAGATACGGAATGTTAAATGTTCGCAAAAATACGAAAGTAAATTTGGCGGTTTGAAATATTGTTCGTAACTTTGCGAACGGAAAATTAAACAAACGCTTATTATGGCAGAAAAGAAATACTGTATAAAGACGGAAACACTGGCAGCCTTTGCCAAGGCTCTCGGACATCCGGCTCGCATTGCTATCATGAAGTTTCTAGCAAAGCAAAACACTTGCTACTTTGGCGACATTCATGAGGAGTTGCCTATTGCTAAGGCTACTGTAAGTCAGCATTTGTCAGCATTGAAGGATGCAGGATTAATACAGGGTGAGATTGAAACGCCTAAAGTGAAGTATTGCATGAACCGTGAGAACTGGGCGTATGCTCAGCAGCTCTTCTCTGAGTTCTTTAACATGGAATTGTGCGAGAAGAAGGAGGATTGCTGCAAGTAAATCACTTTATCCTCAAACACACTCTTTAATCCAATTGTACCCTCGTCATTAGTTTCGAGGGTTTTCTTAAAACTTATACGTTCGTTGTTTTGCGAATTGTAAATATTATTAATAATACAACCCAAGCCTTGTTACGGTTCTCATCCCTCGGGGAGAGTTAAGAGGAGGCACAAAAATTATGAAACAGATCAAAGTGTTGGTAAGCGCATGCGCTTGCAACCAGAAGTTTGCTTCGCTTGTCAAGGCTGTAGTGAAGAACAGTTCAACCGCATCGTGGCCATTCTCTTCATCGGCGTCGGCATCTATTATTCAATCATCATCAATAATTAAGGACACAATTTAATGAGACATTTTATAATACTAATATTCTTATGGATAATATCTCTGTCACAGACAGCAGCCGCGCTTAACACATTTAAGGCAAAAATCATAGACGGAGACAGCGGCGAACCGCTAATAGGAGCGTCCGCAACTGTGGAGGGGACACAACTGGGAAATGTAGCCGACAAGGACGGTTTCGTGGAAATCACAGGTATCCCCGATGGTCCACAAACCATCAGGTTCAGCTATCTTGGATATGAGACAGAGGAAAAGAGTTATGTGTTTCCTTTGTCTGATGGCGAACCCTATGTAACAATTACACTTGAAGAGGGCGAAGACAACGAGCTGGAAGAGGTTGTTATCTCTGCAACCCGAGGCACCCGCACTTTCAGGGATATTCCGACGCGTGTGGAATTTATCGGTTCAGAGGAACTTGAAGAAAAAAATGTCATGAAGCCCGGTGATATAAGAATGCTGCTCAGCGAAAGCACTGGCATACAGACACAGCAGACTTCGGCCATCTCCGGCAACGCCATGATAAAAATACAGGGTCTTGACGGTAAATACACCCAAATTCTCCGTGACGGTTTTCCCGTTTTTTCCGGAGCTGCTGCCGGTCTCGGAATGTTACAGACTCCGCCCCTTGACCTGAGACAGGTCGAGATTATAAAAGGATCTTCAAGTACCCTCTATGGCGGTGGCGCCATCGCAGGTCTTGTCAATCTTGTAACCAAGACCCCCACAGAAAAGCGTGATTTTCAGATACAGCTTAACGGGACAACAGCAAAAGGGCTGGATGTCAACACTTTCTTCGGACAGCGTTTTGGCAAAGTCGGCACCACAGTCTTCGCATCCTACAATCGGAACTGGGCTTATGATCCCTCGCATGTGGGATTCACTGCCATACCTCAATTTGATAGGTTTACTGTAAATCCCACTCTTTTCCTGTACTTTACAGAGAGCACCAACCTTAATATAGGACTGGAGTCAATGGTCGAGAACCGTCTTGGAGGCGATATGGAATACATACGCCACGGATATTCAGAGGAACATCCATATTTTGAGCGGAACAAATCACAGCGTTATTCCTCGCGAATCTCATTCAAGCACAGATTTGATGATCAGAGCAGCCTTAACGTAAAGAACAGCGCGACACTCTACAAACGAGACATCACCATTCCTACATATAATTTTAATGGAGACCAGTGGTCAACATTCAGTGAAATCTCATACGTTAATTCGGGAGAAATCTCTGAATGGATTGTCGGTGGTAATGTATGGACCGAACGGTTCAACGAAAAGAGAATCACAAACAATCTTGACCGAGACTATTCACTCGACACCTATGGCATATTTGTGAACAACACCACAAACGTATCTGACCGGGTGATTCTTGAAGCCGGACTCCGTGGCGATTATGTCAAAGACTATGGATTTATAGTCCTTCCACGCATATCGGCACTTTTCAAACTGTCAGACAAATTCTCGACCCGTATTGGTGGAGGATTCGGCTATAAGCCACCCACAATATTCTCTGAGAAAAGCGAACGTCTTCAATTCGCAAACATTCTCCCTGTGGACAAAGATGTCAATAGCATAGAGCGAAGCTATGGGGCTCAGGCCGATGTGAATTACCGCACAAGCATCGCGGACGGCAGAGTCATTTTCACAGCTAACCAGCTCTTCTTCTTCACTTATCTGAGACACCCGCTTGAACTGAGACCCCTGCACAACGGGCTTTACCAGTTCTTCAATATCAACGGAAACATGCGCAGCCTTGGCGCAGAGACAAATCTGAAAGTCAAGTATTCAGACTTCAGCCTGTTTCTCGGGTATACATTCAACCATGCCCGTGTAAGAGAGGACGGTCACACCTACGATAAGACGCTGACGCCTAAACACCGTCTCAATTCAGTGCTTATGTATGAGGTTGAGGATTCATGGCGTATAGGCTACGAACTTTACTATACCAGCCGTCAGCGACTCACCGATGGAATGTATGGCAAAGGATATGTGACAATGGGCCTTATGGTACAGAAAATTTGGGAGAAATTCTCAGTGTATGCAAACTTTGAGAACTTCACCGACCGCCGCCAGACAAGATTTGACACCATCTATACCGGCAGCGTCACAAATCCCGTTTTCCGTGATATTTATGCACCTCTCGACGGATTCGTGGCTAATTTTGGTGTGATTATCAAAATTTGATTAGTGATGTGATAACGTGGACACATCATATCGTTAGGACAAGACAGCGATATGCCTAAAGAACATGGCATATCGCTGTCTCGTGTTTATATACAGTATTCTCTTCGTCATTACGGCAGACTGGCAAGACCGCAATTGAAGGTGTATGGAATACCTCTTTTTAAGTTTTGTATACTGTAATCTATTTTGAAAGTTTCAGAATCCTTAACGCACCTGAAATTACGATGCAGAATATTATAAGACCTACTACAAGATCGGGGATGCCACTGCCAATAAAATGCACCATCAGAGCGGCTGCTATCACACCCAGGTTTATGATTACATCGTTTGCTGAGAAGATGACGCTTGCCTTCATATGGGCATCTATGCTGTGTGAACGTTGCAGCAGCCAAAGGCACAAGGCATTTGCAATAAGTGCGGCTCCCGAAACGGATATCATTACAATATAATGAGGCATTTCCTCCATGCCAAGGAAACGCCTCAGCACTTCCCACAGGCCAATAACCGCAAGTGTTAGCTGGATGATTCCACACCACATAGCCACGCGCTTTTTTCTGCGCACAGTGGCACCTACAACCGCAAGGCTCATGCCGTAGACCAATGCATCAGCCAGCATGTCAAGACCGTCTGCAACGAGTCCCATAGAGTCGGCGATATAACCGAACACCGTCTCAAGTACAAAGAAAACAGCATTGATTACCAACACCTGTATCAGAATTTTCCTTTGCGTCTTATCTTCTTCTGTATCAGTCTTGACATCGTCGTCGGTAGTTTCTTCCGACAATAGATGCGTACCTAAATTGAGTGACTCAAGCGTTGGAGTAATCTCAGTCGCAGGTATTTCACAGGTCACTGTAAGTGTCCGTTCGTTAAGGTCGAATGAGAGAAGCCTGATTCCCTCTACCTCCGATAATTTCATCCGCACGAGTCTTTCCTCGCACGGACAATCCATATTGGCAATATGGTACTTTATCTTATTTGTTTTAGTAGATGACAAAATATAAATTATGTTGTTATATGCCTAATTATTAGGTGTTTATATTTGCAAAAGTCCCTAAGAATCAGTATCTTTAAAGAAAAGTTTGCCCGCTTTTTCGTATGAAGACAACTGACTTTAAGAACTTGGGCAAAGTTAACCAAATCCTTCCGATTATGCAAGAACATTTTGGGAAATCGATGAATCTGGCCCGCATAAAGTTTATGGCTTTCATGCTCCATGCCCTGTGTGTAGTACAGACCGTAAGCCTCCATAAACTCGCGGCGGCAATGCCAACCTCTGTTGAAAGGGACTCCAACCTTCGCCGCATTCAAAGATTCATAGCCAAGTACGCCCTCAACTTTGACCTTGTGGCGCAGATGATATACTCTCTGCTTCCCGTCAAGACAGGGCTGGTGCTGAGCATGGACCGTACAAACTGGAAGTTCGGTGATTTCAACATCAACATCCTCATGCTCGGCGTGGCATACAAGGGGATTGCATTCCCATTGATGTTCAGCCTTCTGCCTAAGAAAGGGAACTCCAATTGGAAGGAACGCAAGGCAATCGTTGAACGATTTGTCCGACTGTTCGGCTCCGAATGCATCGACTCTCTTGTTGCCGACCGGGAGTTTGTCGGCAAGGATTGGATCGGTTGGCTCAACCGCAATCATATACGATATTATATCCGGATCCGGCAGAATTTCTGGCTTGTCAAGCCTTCCACAGGGGAAAGAATCCGTGCATGGTGGCTCTTCAATTCCCTGAAAGTGGGGCAGGAAAGATTTTATTACAAGCTTTTCCTGCACAAAGGTGAGTACGTTTATCTTGCCGGAAGCCGAATCAAGAACTCCGACGGTGTGCCTGAACTTCAGATCCTCATCTGCTTCAACCGCCCGGAAAAGGGTGTAGACACTTATAAAAGGCGATGGGAGATCGAGACCGCATTCCGGGCTATGAAATCCTCCGGATTCAATATCGAAGACACGCATTTGCGCGACACAGAGCGGATTGCAAGACTTCTGGCAATGGTTTGTATTGCTCTTGTATGGGCGTATCTCGTTGGGGAACATAAAGATGAAAACGTAAAGCCTATAAAGACATTGAAACATGGACGTAAAGCCAAATCTTTAGTAAAGTACGGCTTGGAGGAAATCTCCAACGTGCTTTTTCGACCAATTTATGTCCCGAAATTTGATGTATTCAAATTTTTGTCATGTACTTAGCTTATTTGTAATATAGTACGAAATATCATCAAATCATCATTCGTTTAGAAGGATAGTTTGAGACATAAACATTTTATCTCATTACAAATGATTATCTTTGCAGTAAAAATCAGTTATGGTATTTGGAACAACAACTTTTAAGTGTGACGAATGTGGAAACAAGTTCATAGCACCAGCAGCAGAATGGTGCGCAACTTGTTTTATTGCACCTATGCCTTGCCCTAAATGTGGAAGTTCGTCAGTCAGACGTGTACCATCCCTTGCGTGCCATGAAAGAGAGATATGCTTCAGCGGATCCCTCAGTTGATGGTCACCTCGAAGCGAATAAGCCTCGAATAACCGGGCAACAGTTCTGTAGTCTTCTGTGTCTGTGAGGAGAATACCATCACTGGCACATATTTTACACTCTCCATACTTTCTTATTCAGAGTATAGTTCTTCCCAACCTCCGCTTACTTGTCTATGTATGATGCAACAAAATATACAATCGAAATGACCGTATAAAGGAAACACGGCAAGAATATCCAAAGCAAAGTCTTTACCCAACCATTCGACAACCAAACACCTTCATTCCTTGACATCATATTAGACATATCATAGAAATGGCGAGTGAGGATTTCCTTATTCGCCTTTCGGTGGTCTTCAAGAAGTTTGGACTCATCCTCAATGAGTTTCTTCCTGTCATGTGTCAGTTTCTCAATGTCGGCATCATCAATCTTAGCCTTGAATTTTATATCTCTCACTTTGGCAATAAAGCTATCAATGGCTTTTGTAACAGCGTCCGCTTTATCGGTGGCTTTATTCAAGTTGTCCTTTGCTTCCTGTAAAGAAGTTGTTGCCGTTTCAAGTTCTGATTTTGCTGAAATCAAACTATTGCCAGCATCCTTATAGGCTTGAAGCTGTTGGTCAAATTTGTCAGAAGCCTTGTCCGTTTCAATGTTTTTGTCAATCGTATTCTCGAAAGATCCGAAATCCATATCTGAGATTTTACTTTTACCTATTGGCATAATATCAGTCCTGTTGGTTGAACATTCGGTTATCTGCCATACCCTTGCTTCTTGCGAGGTCTGCACAGTCGATTAGCCATCATAGCGCAACGATACGCCCAAGACAGTTCATCCTCGTCCTTGTCACGTCCCCAACCTGAGGTAGCACCACCTCCGCCACCGCCAGACTGGGCGGCAATGGTTGTGGCAGCATCAATGTACTCAGCAAAGAGAAGAATGGCGGTCTTCTGCACATCACCAATCTTGGCAAATACATTGTCGGCATCCAAAGCTATATTCTTATCGATGATATCCAGACAATTCTGAGGAATATCAACAGGGTAATGATGAAACTCGTCCGTATAGAAGTCGAAGTGACGTATCTTTGGAGAGTTGTCCGCAGTAGGCATGGGTTTGGGTACAGTCATTATCTTTGGCTGTTGGGTATTCTTTGTTGGAGTTGAAACTGGTTTCTCCAATTCTTGATGATGCAGTTTTGCCCAAGTACCTTCAATCTTTGAGGGCATCAGACAACGACCTTTGCCAAGCTCCGAGGACTTATAAATGGAGTTACCACGCTTGATGGCATAGCCACGCACTTGTCCTTTATTGTCGGATTGCAGTTTGACATCATATCCCATTTGCGTGAGGCATTTTATGTATAGTCCCCAATCAAAGTACGGCATCTTAGTCAAAACGGAAAGACAATCATTGGTTATCGCATCCTTATTTTGGCGGCTTACCTCTTTGGCATCTTTCCATCCACGCTGTTGCCCAACCTTGGCGGCAGCAGCCATCGCTCTCTCATAGATATAATGGGCATCATTCACGTTGCCCCTTATGTCTATGCGGTTCGCAACAATGTGAAGGTGCATAATGCCACTCTTGCTGTCACGATGGAGCGCAACTACATATTGGCTGTCTTTGAGGTTGGTTGCCTTTGCACTCTTGCGCTTCGACTTGGCTGAAAGGTCAACCGCATCAAACGCACGGATAAAGTCATCCGCCAACCTCTGCCATTCCTCCATCGTCCAACCTTGCGTTTCCTCCGAGGTTGGGGAAACCTCAATACGTATCATGTTCCTTTTGAGCGGATGATAACGGTTCAATTTGTCCTCAAACTTCTTCTGCAAGGCAAGCATTCTTGCCCACATTGCCGTTGGGGAAATATCATCGGGCAAGAGATTGGCCTTTACTATCTCTGCCTTGTCCTTATCTACTGAGTAACGTATGGCATTTGCGCCATGACTTATTACCTTTGCTTTTGCTATCATATATGTCGTATGTTCTATTGTGTTAAGTATTTCTCTATCTCAATCATGCGGTTCAAGATTACCTCAGCACTTGTTCTCCATCGTTTCATGAAGATTTCGCTGCGGAGAATGTTCTCACGTTTCGTAAGCGGACGACCTTTGAGAAAACCGAACAATTTCTGTATATCACCTCTGGCATCCGAAAGGCTGTTCAAAGCCTCCATTTCTTTGTCAGTCAAGCGTTGTTTGGGATATTTGCCCTCCAACCGCTTGCGTGCGTATGCGCTTGTGGTCAGTCCGCAAAGAGCAGCATATTCCGCTATCTCCTTATGGAGTTGCGGTGTCAGCCTTACTATCAGGCGGCTCGTGTATTTCTGTGCCCCCTTTTCTATATTTTTCTTATTCATACCAAGTATTGCTTCTATAAAAGTGTGCAACCCAATGCGAGCTTGCGAGCGTTCAAGAAGTCCATTGGCATACGTACAAACGAAGTGCGTTTGTATGACATTGGTATTTCTTGCATAGCACTGCTATCAGAGTTTACGCACAAACACGCTACGCATTGGGGTTGCACCAGTTCACAGACTTGTTGTATAACGGTTTTCAAATTACCCAAGCAACAGCAATTGTGGGGCATCCTCCGCTTCCATCTGTTCTTTGAAGAATTGCCTTCTGGCTTCTGCCTCCAGTTCCATGTCAGAGACGCTTGGCAGTGGAACATCTTCCTCCTCGCCATTATCGCCATTTCCTGAAGTTAGGGAAGAAAAGGAACTGTTGGCAAGTTGTGTTGGAGGAGTACCGCCATTTTTGATGGGCGGATCCTCCTTGTTAGGGAATGCGGTTGTGGAAGTCATAGTATTAGACTTGCCGGAACAGTCTCTTTGGTTGATGGGAACATAGTGAGGATTGACATATTTCTTGCCGTCAACAATCCATGCAGAAATGCAGAGCAATGTGTGAACACTTCCTCGTCTTGTCTGTACAGAAGAAAGGATGCCCAATTTGTTCATGTGGTCAAGCATCTTGGAGACGGTTTTTCGGTCACACTTCCATAGTTTGGATAGAGCCACCTCTGACATGTTCACCTCCCATAATGCGGTTGTGGATTCCCCAACCTTATTGGAGGTTTCAATCTGTCGTGTCACAATCTGAATGAGTTGATAAAGGCATGAAAGGCGATTGATGCCAGCCGTGCCCCCCATCAGATAGTTCACTTGTTCGTTACTCAGGATAATGCTGTTGAAAATATTACTGTTCATCGTTGTTCTATTATTGTTATGTAAATCTTTTCTTGCTGTTATGCGGAAAACTCTCTGCCGTCAAAATAGAAACTATCGCCTCATGCCGAAGCCTCTCTCTGGCATATAATACTCCTTGTCGTATGCGATATGGTCAAGTACACGTTGCAGTCGGTCAAGTTGGGGACTGTCAAGCACTTGTATGGCATTGATGGTAATTTTCTGTGATGCAATTCTTCGATGCTCACAGTTTCTTTCCGACATGGTTCCGTCACCGTCAGCATAGACCGAATGAAGATATGTATTGACAGCTTCCGTCTGTTCCTTGCTTGGGTAAGCAGCAGGAAAGCGGTCGGAAATGTAGTCTACCATATTGCTGACCGCATTAGCCAACAGAGGGTCACGTTTTTGCAGACTGCTTACAAGTTCATCTTTCGTCATGATGCTATGGTCTATTGTTCATTTCATTCAGACGGTTTGCAGCCTCCAGTCTTATCTCCTCCTCCGACATGGCTCTTGCTCCTCGTACCCAGTCAAGCAAGGCTTTCTTCTCAAAGAAGATGAGCTTGCCAGCAGGCTTGAAGTACGGCAACTGGTTAAGATGCGTCATCTTGTAGAGCGTGCTCTTGGCAATGCCGAGAAAGGCGGAAGCCTCTTCAAGGTTCAACACTTCCTTTGTCATATAGCAAAGGTTCTCCAACTTGTTCACTCTCGACTGAAGCTCCACTATCTTGCGCTCATGGTCGAGGTTCATCTTTAATGCGTTTTTTTCTGTCATAAATCTGATATTTTGTTTATTTCGTTATTGATTTCGGCTGCAAAGGTATATTGTTGCCAATGATATTCAAGCAGCCGTTATGATTTATTAAAAGTGCTGACTTTCAATTATTTGGCTCTATTTTACCATGCTGCAATGTGGTAGATTGGTCGGACACTTACTTGAAATTCAGCATCTTCAAATGTCTATCGTTCAAACATTCCCAAAACCAAGGATTGGACAATAAGGGTGGCAAATCTTTGGTTCTATTGCCAGTTCTCGTTTTTGAAAATGTCCAACAGAGTGCAAAACAAAATTTAACACCCAATTTTCGCAAACCAAGCCGTTTGAGGTCAAAAACCGTTTGCAATAACCACATTTGGGGTACAATGGTAGGAAAATGTGTTGTGAATGAGAGAAATAGGGATTTCCCCTCGTTTTTCAAGGGACAAATTTGTACCTTTGCAAACGAAACAGAGGTATTCCACAAGGGATATTTCGGGCAAAGTGTTCTTGACTTTATTTTTCCGTGGTTTTGTCCCGTTTTTGTCCCTCGCTGATTTTTGGTCACGAGACAAGAATTTATAAATAACTGATTTACAGCGATTAAGGTCATATTTTGGAGAATTGGTAACGACAACCACCAGTAACCACCAAAAGAAGTGCCGGTTCTTTCCAAAAGACTTTTCAAGAAAGAGATACAAAGTGTTGACCGACTGAGCGAAAATTCGTAATTTTGCACAATCAATTGAAATTACGTAATTTAATTTATAATGAACCAAGAATTCGAGCTGATAGCCAAAACCTTCCAAGGACTGGAAGAGGTTCTGGCACAAGAACTCACCGAGCTGGGAGCCGGAAATATCGAGATTGGACGCCGCATGGTCTCTTTTACGGGAGACAAGGCAATGATGTATCGTGCTAACTTCTGCCTGCGTACCGCCATCCGTATTCTGAAACCGATCAAACATTTTTCTGCCCAAACTGCCGATGACGTGTATGAGGCAGTGAAGAGTATCGAATGGGAAAACTATCTGGACAATATGAGCAGTTTTGCCGTAGATGCCGTAGTGTTCTCTAATGAATTCCGCCACTCTAAGTTCGTGGCTTACAAGGTAAAAGATGCGATTGTAGACTATTTCCGTGAAAAAACAGGAAACCGCCCGTCGGTGCGGATTAATAATCCGGACCTGGCCATCAACATCCATGTGGCGGAAGACCGTTGTACCCTGTCGCTCGACAGTTCGGGCGAATCGCTGCACCGCCGCGGATACCGTCAGGAGCAGGTGGAAGCCCCTTTGAACGAGGTACTGGCCGCCGGTATGATTCTGATGACCGGATGGAGAGGCGAATGCGACCTGATCGACCCGATGTGTGGTTCGGGAACCATTCCTATCGAAGCGGCACTGATTGCACGCAACATCGCTCCGGGAGTCTTCCGCAAGGAGTTCGGATTCGAAAAATGGAAAGACTTTGACCAGGAACTGTTCGACTCTATCTATAACGATGACTCACAGGAACGCGAGTTCGAACATAAGATTTACGGATACGACAACAATCCGAAAGCCAATGAGATTGCCATACACAATGTGAAGGCAGCCGGTGTAAGCCGCGACGTCGTGTTGCGCATCCAGCCGTTCCAGCAGTTTGAACAGCCGAAGGAAAAGAGCCTGATCGTCACCAACCCTCCGTACGGAGAACGTATTTCGTCAGAAGACCTGCTCGGACTGTATCAGATGATCGGCGAACGCCTGAAGCATGCCTTTACCGGCAACGATGCCTGGATTCTGAGCTACCGCGACGAATGCTTTGACCAGATCGGTCTGAAGCCTTCGGTAAAGGTACCGTTGTTCAACGGAGCCCTGGAATGTCAGTTCCGCAAGTACCAGATTTTCGACGGAAAATACAAGGAATACCGCAGCGAGAACAGCGACAAGGAATTCAAGCCGAAAAGAGAGGAACGTCCTGCCAGAAACCGGAAGACTGCCGAAAAGGTAGACTACAAGGGCAAGCGGGGCAGCGGATTCCGCGGAGACCGGAAGGGAGATGCGGGCGAAGAACGCAGAACGAACTTCCGCGGGGAACGTAAGGACTACGACAGAAAGGAATACGGAAAAGAGCGCAACAGCAACTTCAAGTACAAGGAAGACAGCAAACCACGCACTCCGCGCCCTTCTACCGACGACGGACGTCCGAAGGCGGCTCCTGCTCCACGCTATATGCACAAACGCAGAAGAGCAGAGGAAAATGAAACGGAAGATTAAATCCGAAGCATAACCCATTACCGCAAAAGACACGAAAAGGCATAGCATTCAATTTATGAACTTGTGTCTGTTCGTGTGTTCTGCGGTTTTTTCATAATAGCTAGTGACCCAAACAGATTTTAAATCAATGAAAAGATTATTTCAATTTATTCTTTTATTCTTTACCATGACAACGGTAGTGCCGGCACAGGAAAAAAAATCATTTACCCTGGAGGATGTGATTCCCGGAGGTAGCAATTATTACAACCTGGTTCCCAAGAGTCTGCCGGGAATACAGTGGTGGGGAGACAACTGTGTACGCACCGATGCGGAACAGATCATCGGAATCGATACCAAGACCGGAAAAGAGAGTACGCTGGTTACCCTCGACGAAGTGAACCAGGCCCTGAAGCACCTGAAGGCTGAGATACAACCGCTGCACTCACTGACGGCAGCCTCACTGCCATGGGCTGACAAGAAGATGGTCCGGATCTTCCACAACGGTTATTTCCTGACATACGATTTCGGTACCGGAAAGATTGCCGCAGTGGCACACATCACTGAAAAGGGAGCAACCAACTTTGATTTCTGCAAGGAAAACGGCTGGGTGGCTTACACGGCCGGAAAGCACCTGTTCCTGACACAGCAGGGAGATTACAGCAAAATGGTGAATCCGGTGTGCATGGGCAATAAAGAGGAGAACGACAAGAACATCGTATACGGACAGGCCGTACACCGCAATGAATTCGGCATCATGAAGGGAACGTTCTGGAGTCCGAAGGGAAGCTACCTGGCTTTCTACCGCATGGACCAGAGCATGGTGACCGACTATCCGCAGGTGAATACCACCAAGCGCATTGCAGAGGTAGAACCGGATACTTATCCGATGGCCGGAATGACCAGCCATCAGGTGACTGTGGGCGTGTACCACGTGAAAGACGGCAAAACAGTCTACCTGCAGGCAGGCGACCCTACCGACCGTTATTTCACCAACATCAGCTGGAGTCCGGACGAGAAGCATATTTATGTCATCGAACTGAACCGCGACCAGAATCATGCGCAACTGGTGAGCTATGATGCGGCAACCGGTGCCAAGGAGGAGGTATTGTACGAAGAAAAGCATCTCCGCTACGTAGAGCCTCAGCATCCGCTGACCTTCCTGCCATGGGATAATACCAAATTCATCTACTGGAGCCAGCGCGACGGTTTCCATCATCTGTATCTGATGGATACGGAAAAGCGTCTCAAAGGCGAATGGAAGCAGGGCAAGGATGCAGAGAGTCAGTATTGCGAATACCTGCAGACCGAAGCCCTGACCGAAGGAGACTGGCTGGTGCAGGAGATTCTGGGATTTAATGCCGCACGCAAAGAAGTGATTATCGGCAGCACGGAGGTTTCTCCGCTGCAGACCAACCTGTTCAGCCTGAATGTGAGAAACGGCAAGCGTACGCTGATAGGCAATGCCGACGGCATGCATCAGGGACAACTCTCGGCAAGTGGTACTTACGTGATTGACAATTTCACTTCGAACAGTGTTCCACGTGAAATCTCCCTCCTTCCGACCAACGGCAAAAAGGGAGTGACCCTGTTCACGGCTACCGACCCGATGCTGGAAGCTTACAATATGCCGGAAATCACACTGGGCACCCTGAAGGCTGCCGACGGTAAGACGGACCTGTATTACCGCCTCATCAAGCCTGTGAACTTTGACCCGGCAAAAAAATATCCGGCCATCATTTATGTGTACGGCGGACCTCACGCACAGATGATTCACAACACGCGTTTCTACGACGCACGCGGATGGGACCTGTACATGGCACAACAGGGCTTTGTCATGCTGACAGTGGACAGCCGGGGAAGCGACAACCGGGGCATTCAGTTTGAAAACTGCACGTTCCGTCACCTGGGTGTGGAAGAAATGAAGGACCAGGTGGAAGGTGCCAAGTTCCTGCAGTCGCTGCCGTATGTCGACGGAAACAAGATCGGTGTACACGGCTGGAGCTTCGGAGGATTCATGACCACCAACCTGATGCTGAGCTATCCGGAAATTTTCAAAGTGGGTGTTGCCGGCGGACCGGTCATTGACTGGCAGTTCTATGAAGTAATGTACGGCGAGCGCTACATGGACACTCCGCAAAGCAATCCGGAAGGCTACAAGGGTTCGAACCTGCGTGAAAAGGCAGGCAACCTGAAAGGCCGGCTGATGATCATTCACGGAGGTACCGACCCTACGTGCGTGCCGCAGCACAGCTACACCTTCCTGCGGGCATGTATTGACGCGGGCACACATCCCGACTTCTTCATTTATCCGGAAGACGGTCACAACATGATGGGACGTGACAGGGTACATCTGCACCAGCATATTACCCGTTACTTTATGGATTTCCTGAAATAACAATTAGTCATTAATCACAATACTAGAAACATTAAGATATATGAAACTTTTACTATTAGGTTCAGGCGGACGCGAACATGCACTGGCATGGAAAATTGCTCAGAGTCCCAAAATCGAGAAACTCTTCATTGCTCCGGGAAATGCGGGCACACAGGAGGTAGGTGAAAATGTAGCCATCAAGGCAGATGACTTTGAGGGCATCAAGCAGTTTGTCATCGAAAAACAGATTGACATGGTAGTGGTTGGCCCGGAGGATCCTCTGGTAAAGGGTGTATATGATTTCTTTAAGAACGACGAAGCACTGAAAGCCGTACCGGTAATCGGTCCGTCAAAGGCCGGAGCGGTACTTGAGGGAAGCAAGGAGTTTGCCAAGGAATTTATGAAACGGCACCAGATTCCGACAGCCGGATACAAGAGCGTGACTGCCGAGAACCTGGAAGAGGGACTGGCGTTCCTGGAAACACTGGAAGCACCTTACGTACTGAAGGCAGACGGTCTGTGCGCCGGAAAAGGGGTACTGATTCTGCCGACACTGGAAGAGGCCAAGAAGGAACTGAAGGAAATGCTGGGCGGTATGTTCGGAAACGCTTCGGCTACGGTGGTTATCGAGGAATTCCTGAGCGGTATCGAATGCTCGGTATTTGTCCTGACAGACGGAAAGAACTACAAGATTCTGCCGGAGGCAAAAGACTACAAGCGTATCGGTGAAGGAGACAAGGGACTGAACACAGGTGGTATGGGTTCGGTTTCTCCGGTTCCGTTTGCCGACAAGGAATGGATGCAGAAGGTGGAAGACCGCATCATCCGTCCTACGGTAGAGGGTCTGGCTGCCGAAGGCATCGACTATAAGGGATTCATTTTCTTCGGACTGATCAATGTGAAGGGTGAGCCGATGGTCATCGAGTACAACGTACGCATGGGCGACCCGGAAACGGAAAGTGTGATGCTGCGCATCAAGAGCGACCTGGTGGAACTCTTCGAAGGAGTGGCTGCCGGCAACCTGGACGAGAAGGTACTGGAAATCGATCCGCGCTCGGCAGTATGTGTCATGCTGGTATCGGGAGGTTATCCGGAAGCCTACGAAAAGGGATTCCCGATGAGCGGTATCGAAGAGGCAAAGGCTGGAGGAAGCATTGTGTTCCATGCAGGAACCGCCATGAAAGACGGACAGGTAGTGACTGCCGGAGGACGTGTGATTGCGGTAAGCTCTTACGGAGCCAACAAGGAAGAAGCCTTGAGACTTTCGTTCACCAATGCCGGAAAGATTTCGTTCGAGAAGAAATATTTCCGTTCAGATATCGGATTTGATTTATAAATAACCTTTGCGGGACAGGTTGTATCGGAACATCGGCCGGATTTTGCTTTCCGGGTACGGGTGGGTTGATACAGCCTGTTTTGCAATTTATTCTTTTTCCCATTATGTATAGCAGAAACAGATTTCAGTATGAAACGGCTACCGGACGGGGAACGCTCCCGGCCGTATTTTTTATTACTCTGATATTGTGGCTGATACCTTCTATCGGAGACTGGGAACAACTGGGATCTTTTCTCTGTGCCAGTGCCTGTGCATATTTGCTGCAGGAAACGGATACCCGGTTTGCGCTGATACGGACACGGACTACCCTGCCTTCGGCCTTGTTCCTGTTGGGATATGCCTCCTTTACATTCTTGCACGGATGGTCGGCCTCGTGCCTGCTGCCTGTGTGCTTTATAGGCATCCTGTACTCGCTGTTCCACAGCTACGAGTCGCCCTATGCTTCTACCACTATTTTCCATGCCTTTCTCTGGCTGGGCATCGCGGGACTGATTGTGCCGACTTTTTGCTGGCTGGCGCCTTTCATGTATATCTACATGATCAACCTGCGCTCGTTCAGTGCCCGGAGTTTCTTTGCCGACATCATCGGTCTTTTCCTCCCTTTGTGGTTCCTGTTCTGCTACCAGTTGTACATCGGAGAAGGCAGCAGGATTCTGCCGAAACTGGCAGAGATGGTGACCTTCGCTCCTATCCGGTACGATCAGGGAGTGGAAGTATGGGTATCCTGGGGAATCACCCTGATATTGTCGGTTATCTACGGAGTGGTCTATCTGCAGGATTCGTATAAAGACAAGGTTCAGACACGCATCATGATGCGGTGTGTCCTGCTGATGGGACTGTATATCCACCTGATCATGCTGGTACAGCCTCATCTGGTACCCGATCTGCTGCCGATCGCCCTGATTCCGGCCGCCCTGGCGGGAGGGCACTTGTTTGCACTTTCTTTCAAACGTTTCACTTACTGGTTGTTTGTCGCTACGCTGGCGATAATCGGCCTCTTGTTTGTTTTTAACTTATGGATGCATTTATTCAACTGCTGACCGACTGGGGGTATGTAGGTATGTTTCTGTCTGCGTTTCTGGCAGGCACCATCCTGCCGTTCAGTTCGGAGGCGGTACTGCTGGCCTGTATCGGCCTGGGGCTCGATCCAGTGGCTTCCACACTGGCCACTACGGCGGGCAATGCACTGGGGGGATTGACATGTTACTGGATCGGACACCTGGGAAAGATGGAATGGATTGAGAAGTATTTCAAGGTCGACCAGAAGCAGATGGACAAGGCAACCCGGTTTATTCACGGAAGGGGGTCGTGGATGGCGCTTTTCTCTTTCCTTCCGGTCATCGGGGATGCCATCCTGATTGTACTGGGACTGATGAGGGCTAATATATGGATTGTAGCCGTCTCCATGACAGCCGGAAAACTGTTGCGCTATGCCTTGCTGGTGGCTGCAGCACTGGGATTTATTCATGCTTTGTAATATTTTGCTATGATACAACTCGAAAAAACGGACGACGGAAGCTATACGCTTTTCGTACCCGAACTGAATGAGCATTATCATTCGGTAAAAGGGGCATTGACGGAATCGGAGCATATTTTTATCAACATGGGACTGAAGCACAGTCTTGCTGAAGCTCCGCGGGTGCTTGAAATCGGATTCGGAACGGGACTGAATGCTTTTCTGTCTCTGCTGTATGCCGGACAAGCACAGCGTGACATCTATTATGCGACGATTGAACGCTATCCGGTAAATGACGAACTGGTCGGACAACTGGATTATCCGGAGAAAATCTGTCCGGAAGCGGCTGACGATTTTTATGCGCTGCACAAGGCTGCATGGGATACTGACGTAAGACTGACGCCTTTTTTCACGCTGCACAAAATCCTGGGAGATTTCACCCGATATCGTTTTCAGGGGAACTTCGATGTGATTTATTTTGATGCATTTGCCCCGGAAAAACAGCCTGAAATGTGGAGCCAGAGCCTGTTTGACACACTTTACGCTTGCCTGAACGAGGGAGGAGTACTGACGACTTATTGTGCCAAAGGGGTAGTAAGACGCATGCTCCAGGCAGCGGGATTTACGGTGGAACGGTTGCCGGGACCTCCGGGAGGAAAGCGGGAAATCCTGAGAGCCTGCAAATAACTAAAGGGGATGAAAGCCTGCTTCAATAGGTGAAGGCATCCTTTTTTTCATTATCTTTGTTTGGATAAAATCAGGTAAATCGTATGAAAAGGAATTATATTATTTTACTGTTGACCGTGCTGGGACTGGTGGCCTGCCAGAACGGCAACCGGCAGCAGGACGAGAAAATACTGACGGTGAGTATCGAACCGATAAGGTATTTTGCAGAGGCTATTGCCGGAGAGCATTTTAAGGTAGTGAGCATGGTTCCCGAAGGAGGAAATCCGGAGACTTATGACCCGACTCCGCAACAGATGGTCAAACTGAATAAAAGTCAGGCCTTCCTGCGTATCGGATACATCGGGTTTGAACAGGTCTGGATGGACAAACTGACCAAGAATGTGCCGCAGATGGAGGTATTTGACCTTTCCAAAGGGGTTCAGTTGCTGCAGGGAGAATGCCACGGACATGCACACCAAGGGCACGAGACCGGAGTGGAGCCGCATATATGGAACTCAATTCCCAATGCGCGGGTCATCGCCGACAATGTATACCAGGCACTCTGCAAGCTGGATGAACCGAACCGGGAATATTACCGCGCACGTACGGACAGTCTGCTGGGAGTCATCGGGCAACTGGAAATGGAGGTCAAGGCGCATCTGACCGGCTCACAGGGAGCGTTTCTGATTTATCATCCGGCACTTTCTTATCTGGCACGTGACTACGGATGGGAACAGATCAGCATCGAAGAAGGAGGCAAAGAGCCCTCACCGGCGCACTTGCAGCAAATCATCCGCCAGTGCAAGGAGAAAAAAGTGAAAACGGTGTTTATCCAGAAGGAATTCGACAGCCGGAACGCAGAGATCATTGCCAGAGAAATCGGAGCCGAGGTAGTGGAAATCAATCCGCTCAACTATCACTGGGATGCCGAAATGAGACACATCGCAAAGGTTTTAGGTAACTAAGGAATCTATGAATCAACATCCTATTATACAGCTGGAAAAGGTATACGCAGCCTACGACGGTAAAACGGTATTGGAAAATATCGACCTGACCGTCTATGAACATGATTTTCTGGGGGTCATCGGCCCGAACGGAGGAGGAAAGACTACGCTGATGAAGGTGATGCTGGGACTGTTGCCGGCTGTATCCGGTAAAATCCGGTTTTTCCAGGAAGGAAAGGAGGTGCCGGAAATCAGTATGGGGTATCTCCCGCAATACAGTTCGATTGACAAGAAGTTTCCGATTTCGGTCTATGAGGTCGTACTTTCGGGACTGAACCGTCAGAAGTCTCTCTTTCATGCCTTTACAAAAGAACAGCACCGGAAGGTGGAGGAAATCATTGTCCGCATGGGACTGGAAGGACTGGAAAAAAGAGCCATCGGGCAGTTGAGCGGAGGACAGTTGCAACGGGCCTTGCTCGGAAGGGCACTGGTTTCCGACCCGCAGGTAGTGATTCTCGATGAACCGAATACGTACATCGACAAACGGTTCGAAGCGAAACTCTATTCTCTACTGGAAGAAATCAACCGCGAATGTGCCATCATCCTGGTGAGCCACGACATCAGTACCGTACTGCAGAATGTGAAGTCGATAGCCTGCATCAACGGCACACTGGACTATCACCCGGATACGGAAGTACCGGCCGAGTGGCTGGAAGAGCATTTCGGCTGTCCGATTGAACTGCTGGGACACGGAAATTTGCCGCATCGGGTATTGAAATGTCATCATCACGAAGCGCACGGCACTCAGGAAGTATAAAAAAACGAAAAACTAGGTATCACTCCGCCTCCCTGAGGTGAAAATCACTATCTTTGCGCGTATTTCAACTGAAAATTAACGAGAAACAAAATAATTACATGAAACAACAGTACAACAAGATCAACAATCTGGTAGGATGGCTTGCCTTCGTCATTGCAGCGTTCACTTACTGCATGACCATCGAACCGACTGCCAGTTTTTGGGATTGTCCCGAATTTATTACGACTGGGTATAAACTGGAAGTAGGTCACCCGCCCGGTGCCCCCTTCTTTATGCTTACCGCCAATTTGTTCAGTCAGTTTACAAGCGACCCCTCGAAAGTGGCCATGATGGTGAATATCATGAGTGCCCTGATGAGTGCGGCCTGTATTCTTTTCCTGTTCTGGAGCATCACGCATCTGGCAAAGAAACTGATTTGTCCGGACGAAGAGAATATGACTGTCGGAAAGTTAATCACCATCATGGGTTCCGGACTGGTTGGAGCCCTGGCTTATACGTGGAGTGACACTTTCTGGTTCAGTGCTGTAGAAGGAGAAGTATATGCATATTCCAGCCTTTTCACAGCCGTCGTTTTCTGGCTGATATTGAAATGGGAAAACCGTGCGCATGAACCGCACAGCGACCGGTGGCTGATATTAATTGCTTATCTTACAGGACTTTCTATCGGTGTACACCTGTTGAATCTGTTGTGTATTCCGGCCATTGTACTGGTTTATTATTACAAGAAGAACCCGAATGCCAATCTCAAGGGCAGTCTGATTGCCCTGGTAGGCTCCATGATTCTGGTGGCCGCCGTACTTTACGGTATCGTTCCGGGTATCGTAAAGGTAGGAGGATGGTTTGAACTGTTCTTTGTCAACAGCCTGGGATTCTCTTTCAACACAGGACTGATTGTGTATATCATCGTACTGGCAGCCAGCCTTATCTGGGGTGTATACGAGAGCTTTACCGTACGCAGCCAGAAGCGGATGAACCTTTCCTTCCTGCTGACTGTCGCACTGCTGGGTATTCCTTTTTACGGACACGGATGGAGCAGCGTACTCATCGGTCTGCTGGTACTGGCAGTACTGGGAGCTTATCTCTTCATGAACCTGCCGGAAAAATACCGTGTAAGTGCCCGTACCCTGAACACTTCCTTGCTGGCAATGATGATGATTGTAGTAGGATATTCTTCGTATGCGGTAATCGTCATCCGTTCCTCGGCCAATACGCCGATGGATCAGAACTCTCCGGAAGACATCTTCACCCTGGGAGAATATCTGGGACGTGAACAGTACGGTACCCGTCCGCTGTTCTACGGACAGACATACGCATCCAAGCCTGCCCTGAAACAGGTAGACGGAGGCTGTGTATACGACGTGACGGAAGGTGCCCCGGTATACCAGCGCAAGGAAAAGGAAAATCCGGATGAAAAAGACAGCTACGAAGTAGTACGCAATAAGACGGAATACAAGTATGCACAGAATATGCTCTTCCCGCGTATGTACAGCGCCGACCATGCAAAGGCTTATGAAAACTGGGTAGGAGGTATCGAAGGCAGACAGGTGCCGTACGACCAGTGTGGAGAAATGATCATGGTGAAAGTTCCGACACAGTGGGACAACATCAAGTTCTTCTTCATCTACCAGTTGAACTACATGTACTGGAGATACTTCATGTGGAACTTTGCCGGACGTCAGAACGACATACAGGGACAGGGAGAGATCGAACACGGAAACTGGATTACAGGTATTCCGTTTATAGACAACTACCTTGTGGGCGACCAGACGCTACTTCCTGCAGAACTGAAGAACAACAAGGGTCACAATGTATTCTACTGCCTGCCGCTGATTCTGGGATTGCTGGGACTGTTCTGGCAAGCCTATAAAGGAGACCGGGGAATCCAGCAGTTCTGGATTGTGTTCTTCCTGTTCTTCATGACCGGACTGGCAATCGTGCTTTACCTGAACCAGACACCGCAGCAGCCTCGTGAGCGAGACTATGCGTATGCCGGATCATTCTATGCATTTGCTATCTGGATCGGTCTGGGTGTGGCTGCTATCGCCGAATGGCTGCGAAACAAGATGGGAGAAAAACCGGCTGCCGTACTGGCCAGCGTAATCGGTCTGCTGGTACCGATACAGATGGTCAGCCAGACCTGGGACGACCATGACCGCAGCGGACGTTATACCTGCCGCGACTTCGGACAGAATTACCTGAGTACGGTACAGGCAGAGGGAAATCCGATTATTTTCACCAACGGAGACAATGATACGTTCCCATTGTGGTATAACCAGGAAACAGAGGGATTCCGTACGGATGTACGTGTATGTAACCTGAGTTACCTGCAGACCGACTGGTACATCGACCAGATGCGCCGTCCGGCATACGATTCACCTTCTGTCCCCATCGACTGGGACCGTATCGACTATGTACAGGGACACAATGAGGCAGTTTACGTACGTCCGGAAGCCATGGAGACCATCAATAATTTCTATAAGCAGAATCCGGAAGAAGCCAAGAAGGAATTCGGTGACAACCCATATGAACTGAAGAATATCCTGAAGCATTGGGTACGTGCCAAAGAAAGCGGACTGCAGATGATTCCGACCGACAGTATCGTGATGAAACTGGATAAGGAAGCCATCAAGCGCTCGGGTATGCTGGTTCCTGACTCTATTCCTGAATACATGCATATCTCGCTGAAGGGTAAGCGCGTGCTTTACAAGAGCGAGCTGATGATGCTGGAAATGCTGGCCAACACCAACTGGGAAAGACCGTTGTATATGGCCATCACCGTAGGTTCAAACAACCACCTGAACCTGACCAACAACTTCCTGCAGGAGGGACTGGCTTATCGCATTACGCCGTTCGACAATGCGAAACTGGGACGTACCATCGACTCTGAGAAGATGTACGATAACCTGATGCACAAGTTCAAGTTCGGCGGTATCGACAACCCGGATATCTATCTTGACGAAACGGTACTGCGCATGTGCGATACCCACCGCCGCCTCTTCGTGCAACTGGCAAGCCAGCTGATCAGAGAGGGCAAGAAGGACAAGGCCCTGGAAGTACTGAATTACTGTGAGAAGGTAATCCCAAGTACCACCGTACGCCACGACTATATCTACAGCAGTTCAAAAGAAATGGCAGACGACTACAAGGCTTTGGGAGAAATACAGAAAGCAGAAGAAATCCTCGACCAGCTGGCCAATAACTCAGTAGAATATGCGTCATGGTACCTGAGTCTGGATGACGATCGCTTTACCGGTTCATACGAAGAGTGCATGCGTCACTTCTATATCCTGGATGATGTATGCAAGGCACTCGCCGCCCTCGACGGAAAGCAGACCGACGAGTTGTCGGAAACCGCTGCACATTATGCGAAGAAGTTTGACCAGTTGTATCAGCTTCTGGAACAGCGTATAGGAGCTCCGAAGGGAGAAGTTAACAATTAAATAGTATACTATAAGGTTGCATCAGGAAAGCCTGTCTTTCATTGATGCAACCTTATTTTTTGAAAAAAATCATAACATGCTGATAGAACAACCGCCACTTTTACTGCGATGGCTTTATCCCGGAGCTTTATGGCGAATGGATAAGAAAGAAAGAGCTGTATATCTGACTTTTGACGACGGACCGATTCCTGAGATTACTCCTTGGGTACTTGATTTATTGGACAAATATCACATCAAAGCCACTTTCTTTATGGTAGGAGATAATGTCCGCAAGCATCCGAAAGAGTTTCAGATGGTAGTGGAACGGGGACACCGGATCGGAAACCACACTTTCAACCATATCCGGGGTTTTGAATTCCTGAGCAAGAACTACCTGGCCAATACGGATAAGGCAGATGAATATTTGCAGAGTGATCTGTTCCGTCCTCCGCACGGACACATGCGATGGATGCAATATTTTACACTGAAGAAAAAATACCGCATTGTCATGTGGGACCTGGTTACCCGAGACTACAGTAAGCGCCTGAACGGAGAGCAGGTCTTCCAGAATGTAAAGAAATATGCACGAAACGGATCGATCATCACTTTCCACGATTCGCTGAAATCGGAACGGAATATGAAATATGCATTGCCCCGTTCCATTGAATGGCTGCTGTCACAGGGCTATTCCTTCAAGGTATTCGATTAAATACCGGACCGGCAACGTGTGCAGTACCTTCAAGGTATAGCGCACTGGTTCATTTAATAAAAAAGGATTATTTCCGCAGGCTGACTCCTCTCTGGAGACTATCAGGTTTCCTCCTGCAGGAAATAATCCTTTCCTTTTATCTCGTTTACACCCAATACCGGCATCAGTTGGCCAGTATCTCACAAATCTTATCCTGGAAATTGCGGGCCTCTTTCCCTTTCAGCACATTCTGATTAATGATGGCAAAAGCCAGCATGTGACCGTTCCTGCTGCGGACATATCCGGCCAGTGAGCTCACTCCTGTCACGGTTCCCGTCTTCGCCCTCACATTGCGGTATGCCTTTCCTCCCTTCATCCGGTGCTGCAACGTCCCGTCTATCCCTGCAATCGGCAAAGCCTCATAAAAAGGCTGGAAAACGGCTGAATGATAATATGCATATTTCAGGTACTCCACCAGCAAATCGGGAGAAATGTAATTATAGAGCGAAACTCCGCTTCCGTCGGCTATGCGGTAATTCTCAGGGATACGCCCGATTTTTTCTTTCATAAAACGGCATATCACCTCCCGAGACTCTTCCACACCGGAATATGGCATTCCTTTTTCATGAATTCCCAGATGATAGAACAGGGCTTCCGCCGACAGATTATCACTCTTCTTCAAGGCACGCTTCAGTACCGGGTCCAGCGGACGAACCACCGTATCCATCCATACCACTGCCGTATCAGGAATGATTCCCTGCGCTACCTCCTCTACGTGTATATCTTGTTTATACAATACATTCCGGAAAGAGCGAAGGAAAAAACAAGCTGGGTCACACACATTAAGGGTACGCTTTTGTGTACGGGTCACATTCCCACTGATCTGAATCAGGTTGCTGTGATGCAACCAGTCGCGAGTAATCCGGACCGTTCCACATTCCGAAGCATGGCTCCGTGCCGCATTCTCAACCGTATAACTGTCCGATTCCGGAAAGACAGTAACCGACGGAGGCATACCCGGCTCAGAGGGGCGCACTGTTATATCCACACAACCTCTGTTCAGCATCAAAGGAGAGAGATAAGGCTGAAATGACTCCGGAGTATCGTCCCACGACCATCCGGCCCCCCAGTACACCGAATCCATCAGAGAGACATCTCCTATCAGTTTCCCTGAGATGCGGTTGATACCCATGCTACGGACACTTCGGGCCAGACGCTCCAAGTCATCCGGCATGAATTCCGGATCAAAGCCTCCGCGCACATACAAATCCCCCTTCAGTACACTGTCGGGAGTAATCTCTCCTACATATCCCATCCGGGTTTCAAACCGGTAGTCCTCTCCCAGCACAGACAGTGCCGTCACTGCCGTCACAATTTTTTCCACAGAAGCCGGACGATAAAGCTTTTTATCCTGATACCGGTACACCGGAGTACCGTCGGTCAGGTCGAACACCACTATTCCTGCCTCCGAACGCTCCAACAAAGCCGCCGACTGGACATACCTGTCCAGTTTCTGTGCCACAGACTGTGCCCACCCCGAGAGGACCGAGCAGCACATCCACACGCTTACAATCAGATATTTCATAACCAAACATTAAAATCAATCGTCCCACACCATAAAAAGACAACGGAGCCTTTGCCCGTCAGACCAGGCAGCGCCTCCGTTGTCAGCATACAAAAATACGTTTTTTTCAGAAGATTCATTCCATTTCGCGGAAGATCTCACCCACAGTCGGATGCGGGAAGACATATCGCTTCCAGTCGGACAACTTCCGTCCGTCTTCAATCATCATACCGGCCATCACTATCAGTTCCGAAGCCGGATTGCCCAGGATATGCACTCCCAGCAAACGGTCAGCATCATCTACCAGTACCTTACACAGACCGTTTACGCCTTCATTTTCAGCCACAAACCGTCCCGAATAAGTCATAGGCAACTTGATGGCCCGGTAGGCCGTTCCCGCTTTCACCAGTGCTTCTTCCGTAGCTCCTACCGAAGCAATCTCCGGATTGGTATACACCACTCCCGGAATGGCCTTGTAGCTCATGGCATCTTCCTTTCCCAGCAAATGATGCACCGCTACTTCCGCCTGTCTGACCGCAGTATGTGCCAATAACGACTTTCCGTTCAAATCTCCACAGGCATATACTCCAGGCAAAGAGGTCTGCATGAACTCGTCCACTTCAATCCGTCCCCGTTCCGTCATTCTTACGTTCAGATTCTCCAGTCCGAATCCCGCAGTCACCGGCCGGCGTCCCACACTCATCAATACCTTATCCGACTCCAGCGCACCGCTTCCGGCCGCATTTTCATAACCTATCCGTACACCCTCTGCTGTTTTCTCGAAGGAAGTCACCCGGGTATTCAACAGGAAATTCACCCCCCGCTTAGCATAATCCGCACGAAGCAATGCTGCCAGTTCCTTATCCAGTCCTCCAAGAATCTCATCCATCATCTCAATCACCGTAACCGGCACTCCCAGACTGCTGAAGAAAGAGGCAAACTCCATTCCGATGACACCTCCCCCCACAATGGTCAGCGAAGCAGGCAGTTCCTTGTTCTCAAGCGCCTCACGATGTGTCCAATACTCAATATGCTCCAGCCCGGGAATAGGAGGAATCACCGTTTCACTTCCCGTACAAAGAATCAGATGGTCACACTCATAGCTTTCCCCTCCACAGGTTACCGTATGTGCATCGGCCACATAAGCCTCTCCCTGCACCAGATGTACCTGACAGGCAGTCAGTCTGGCTTTCACTCCCAGTACGAGCTTACGTACCACTTTCGATTTCCGTGCAATGATTTTTCCCAGGTCGAAGGCAACCTCCGATGCACTGACTGCATATTTTGAAGCATGACGCGCCGTATCATACACCTTTGCCGAATAGAGCAGCGACTTGGTCGGTATGCATCCTTCGTTCAGACACACCCCGCCTACACTTTTCTTTTCGAACAAGACCACGCTCAATCCGGCTTTTCCAGCCGCTTCAGCCGCTGTATATCCGGCCGGACCGCCACCAATGATAGCTACTTGATATTTCATATACCTTGATCAGATTAACAGGTTAAACATGTATCGTTGTAATTCATTCAATTAATATATATTTCCTCCATCTCCGGATAATATGTACGGAGCCTCTCTATCAGCCCGTCCAACTCCTGTACCGAATACCACTGCTTCGGGTTATTTCCCTCTGCCGTAAGCTGCACAGCCCCTCGCTTTCTGTCAACGACGATGCGGGAGACATTTCGCCATGTAGTCCGCAGCACGCCCAAATAGCTGATTACCTCCACCTCTCCATTGTCCTTTATCCGATATTCCTTTACCGTCACGTACAGGCTCACCAGTATCCAGAAAAGCATCAGCGCCGAAGTGGCTATCCACGATCTGCTCATCATCCACAACTCCGCCACTACCAGCAACAGGCAGAAGCCAGCCAGTTTACCGGCTAGGACGCCCGGCGTATCTTTCGATTTAAAAACCTCCATAGTATCTTACAGATAAGATTATTCGTCTGTCGACTCTGCTTTTTTCCGGTTAATCCACTGCATGAAATCCTCCTCATTCTGCGGAGAAACCCAGACCTTCTCCTTTTTCCCTTTCACCTCATAGCTCAGTTCAATACGCCGGAAAGACAATGCCGGTGCCAGTGCATACGACTTCACCTGCCGCATTTCCGAGATGGCTGCCAGAGGAATCTCCCGATTGGGCACAAAACGCCCGCTTTCGATATAAAGCACCTTATCGGCCGATACCACATAACGCGTATGAATCAGCATCTCAATTTCAAAAATCATGACTACGGCCATCAGCAAAGTAGGCACAGTATAATGAAACCAGAAAAAGTCGAACAATAAAAAAGCAGTCACTGCCATCAGCAGCCAGTACCAGCCGCCAACCTGAGAATGAAAAGTTCGGTTCATTGATTTTATATTACGTTTTATCATTAATCCTCCGTGAAGATAACAAATTATCAATAAAAACCATACAGCCTTCAGGTTGTTTTGAAAAAAAACCGAGATACCGTACACCCGTAATTGTTTTTTTGTAGCTTTGTACCCATATATATAGTCATTACTATGGTACGAAAATTCGATTTTCTCGTTATCGGTTCAGGAATTGCCGGAATGAGCTTTGCGCTGAAAGTTGCGCATAAAGGTTCGGTTGCACTCATCTGTAAAGCCGGACTGGAAGAAGCCAATACCTACTATGCCCAAGGCGGTATTGCTTCGGTTACGAATCTAAAAGTGGATAATTTCGAAAAACATATCCACGACACCATGGTGGCAGGAGACTGGATCAGCGATCCTGCAGCCGTAGAAAAAGTAGTCAGAAATGCCCCTTCCCAAATCGAGGAACTGATAAAATGGGGAGTTAATTTTGACAAGAAAGAAGACGGAGAATTCGACCTGCACAAAGAAGGAGGCCATTCAGAGTTCCGTATTCTGCATCACAAGGACAATACAGGAGCTGAAATCCAGACCAGCCTGATCGAGGCAGTCAAGAATCATCCGAACATCACCGTTTTCAGCCATTTCTACGCAGTTGAAATCATTACCCAGCATCATCTGGGAATCATCGTTACGCGCCATACCCCAGGCATCAAATGCTTCGGAGCCTACGTACTGAATGAAAAGACCAGTGAAGTCGATACCTTCCTTTCAAAGGTTACCGTCATGGCAACCGGAGGTTGTGAGGCCGTATACACCCATACCACCAATCCGCTGGTGGCAACCGGCGATGGAATTGCCATGGTATACCGTGCCAAGGGAGTTGTCAAGGACATGGAATTTATCCAGTTCCATCCTACAGCCCTGTATCATCCGGGCGACCGCCCCAGTTTCCTGATTACGGAAGCCATGCGCGGATACGGAGCCGTACTCAAAAACCTGGATGGAGAAGAATTCATGCAGAAATATGACCCGCGCCTGTCGCTTGCCCCCAGAGACATTGTAGCCCGTGCCATCGACAGTGAAATGAAACAGCGAGGAGAAGATCATGTATATCTGGATGTAACCCATAAAGATCCGGAAGAGACCAAGAAACACTTCCCGAATATCTACAAGAAATGTCTCAGCCTGGGTATTGACATTACCAAAGACTACATCCCGGTTGCACCGGCTGCCCACTATCTTTGCGGCGGTATCAAAGTCGACCTGGACGGACAGTCCAGCATCAAACGCCTGTATGCAGTAGGCGAATGTTCCTGCACCGGTCTGCACGGTGGAAACCGCCTGGCTTCCAACTCACTCATAGAAGCCATTGTATATGCGGATGCTGCTGCCAAACATGCACTGAGCGTCTTCGACCGCTACGATTTCAACGAAGATATTCCGGAATGGAACGATGAAGGCACCATCAGCACAGAAGAACGTATCCTGATTACCCAGAGCATGAAGGAAGTCAACCAGATTATGGAATCCTATGTAGGTATCGTAAGAAGCAACCTCCGTCTGGTACGCGCCTGGAACCGCCTGGATATTCTGTACGAAGAGACAGAACGTTTATTCAAACGGGTAAAAGCTTCACGTGAAATCTGCGAATTGCGAAACATGATCAACGTAGGTTATCTGATTACCCGTCAGGCTATGGAAAGAAAGGAAAGCCGCGGATTGCATTATACCATCGATTATCCACATGCAGCCAATCAGGAATCAAAAGAATAAATCGTCCCTGAGGACTTTTTGAAAGACTTTCCATACAAATACACATTGCGCCATTTTAAAGCTCTACAGAAGCCTTAAAATGGCGTTTTTTAGTATCTACCGGCAGAGATATCCCCCGGATAAACTCATAATTACCTTTCAGACCCACAAGCAAGCCTTTTTTCAGTCTTGAATCTTAACTACAGAAGAAAAGAATGAGCACACAAAAAAAGTAAGAGAATAGCTGCCTTGCCCTGATTCATGATTCAGTTTCCGAAAACAGAAAGAGAAGAAGAGAACAATAAGAGCCCAATATGCCAGTGACACGGAATATACCCGATTGCCAAAGACCAACATTCCCGCAAGGAACAGATGCCTTCCAGGCAGCACAGGCAACACGGGATAGTGATAAAAAAAGGAAGACGAAAGGGAAGCCTATCCAGAGAGCTGCAGAAGCATACCAACCAATCAGAGGTATACAAACAAAAAAATCCCCGGGGCGTTGACCACTCCGGGGATTCTGACTAAAACGGCGACTACCTACTCTCCCACAGTCTGCAGTACCATCGGCGTGACGAAG